>Ga0075436_100000025_pt1 | contig 111962 bp, 156 predicted proteins | sample RhiMethybrSRZTD5_FD_75303 | JGI IMG/M metagenome (GOLD analysis project Ga0075436, IMG submission 75303) | Populus rhizosphere microbial communities from Tennessee, USA - Rhizosphere MetaG P. TD hybrid SRZTD5 | ecosystem: Host-associated > Plants > Roots > Rhizosphere > Soil | place: USA...
CTTATGCTGCTGCTGATGCTGCTGCTTATGCTGCTTATGCTGCTGCTGATGCTGCTGCTTATGCTGCTGATGCTGCTGCTTATGCTGCTTATGCTGCTGCTGCTGCTGCTGCTTATGCTGCTTATGCTGCTTATGCTGCTGCTGATGCTGCTGATGCTGCTGCTTATGCTGCTTATGCTGCTGCTGATGCTGCTGCTTATGCTGCTGATGCTGCTGCTTATGCTGCTTATGCTGCTGCTGATGCTGCTGATGCTGCTGCTTATGCTGCTTATGCTGCTGCTGATGCTGCTGATGCTGCTGCTTATGCTGCTTATGCTGCTTATGCTGCTTATGCTGCTGCTGATGCTGCTGATGCTGCTGCTTATGCTGCTTATGCTGCTGCTGATGCTGCTGCTGATGCCGCTCGACTAATTGTTTGGAAAGAACTTCGTATCGAAGCTGAAAAGGTATTGCTGAGTCTTTAGTTTCATTTATCAACTTTATTTCTCTCGAAAGGATAAAACAAAATGTTTGACACAACTTTTTCTGGTAAGAATGGTTCAATTCATGTGTGGTTTGATCCTGCAGACAATATGTATCTAGCGACAGTGACAAACGATAAAGGCTCTAAGCGAGTACAAGATACCGAACTGAAACATCTATTTTCACAGTTGCGCGAAGAAGCGGGTGATAAATTGGCTCTTCTATCAGTTCGAAAGTTTATTGGGGCGATGGGGCATTCGCTGCGTGATCTAAACACGCAGCGCCGTAATTTCCTAAAAGCGGCTAAGCCTGAATTTGCAAAGATTAGAACACAATTGCAATCGCAAAAGGGAGTTGTAAAAGTTGAAGGCAAGAAAGCCGGGAAGAAGAAATTGGTCAAGCGGAAGAAATAACTAGTTATCTATCCGACTATTAAATAAAAGGAGAAGTAAAATGAAAAACTTAATCAATTCTGTGCGATCGAACGGGTATCTACAGTTCCTTATCTGGTGGCCGCTTATTAGATTGTTTTGGCAATTACTAATTGCCACTAATGAGCGTTACTCTTTATCGTTCTTTGTGGTTGATGTTATTGGGTTGGTGTGTGGATTATGGTTTGTGGCAGTAGTTGAAAATCGTGGTAATATGATCTATACCGTTGACGTTCCATCAACGAATCTTCGACGGTATAAGTTTTGGCAAAAAGTTTTGATCTGGGCAACTGCAATTTTGATGTGGATTCCGTGGGTATTGATTTTGCTGATTTGGCTGCTAACAAAAAAATCATGGCCTAAATTAAATCAACCAACTCGGGTGCTTGTTAGTCATATGACTGTGAAATATAGTGGCCGATCAATACCTATACATATTACTATTGCTCATTCATCTGGCTATGTTGAATTTACGCCAACAGTCTATCCAAGAGTTGATAATAAAGAGGTTATTATCAATTTTAAATTTGGGGGTCCTTACCTTTCGATTACGATTTATTTTGATCAGATTCGACAAGACATTACTAATAGATTTGCATCTATCACAAAAAGGAGATAGACGATGAACATCTCACCGGATCTTTTAGTCAATGCCGGAACTCGTTCAGTTCGGTTATGGGTGTGCAGTCGCGATAGTCAGCATTTAGAACCGTGGCGTGGTGAAGTTGAGCAAGCGGGCACGGCTTATCGTCCTTGTAAGATTTGTAAAGGCCGGATGAGCATTAGAGCATTTAAAATTACTGGCAAGAATCAAATTGAGGAATTTCGAAGACGGCGAACGGATAAACAAGTTCAGCCAGTTGATCCTGAGACCGGTGAAGTGATTGAGCTACCGAAAAAGCTAGTAAAAATTTATAAACCCAAAACAGTTTTGAGACGATTGTTGAGAAAGTTAACTGGTTATAAGCAAATTGGTAATTTTAAAAATATGCCGAATGGTGAAGTTTCAATTATGATAACTCGTCGAACTGAGTTATTGATGATGCCGGTTAGACCTAAGGGAGATGTACATCGCCGGTGTTTGATATTAATTGCCGAGCCATCAGGAAATAGTGTTAGAGTGATTTGTCGAGGTATCGCTGGATGGGTTGATGATATTCGAGACATCTCGCGCAGCAGCCGATTTTCGATTTCAAAGATACTATTTCAGAATGCAGATATTTTGGATGGGAAACAATATAAAAAATATCTGCAAGAGTTAAAGAAATCAAAGAAAAAGACCAGTCGGAAAAAGAAAGGCGGACAAAATGCCACAACCCATCCTTTTAGATCTCTCAACCAGCAGCGAAGTTCATAAGTTAGTTGTATTTATGCAAGATCGGCCGAAGGGAGCTTTGATTACTGAGATTTCTAAAGGGACGGGGTTGAGTGACAATCAGATCCGTCATTACTGCCGCACTTTGAATGCTTGGTTTACAAATGTGACTGGCAAGCGGCGTGGCGAGTTTATCAAGTTAAATTATCGCCCGACTGATCCAAATATTGTTGTGACAGTTGCTCAGCCAGGAAATGGTACATCACCTGCAACTGGAACAGCACAAACAAAATCAGTGCCGACAAATGTGATAGCAACCCCGAATTCAACTGGTCAGACAGATATTATTTGGGCACCAAGTCCACCGATTCCAGATGTGAATGAGAAATATAGTTTCTTCATCAAGCCATCTTATTATGATCGGCTGCGATCTAAAATGATGGCACACGGAAAAAGCATTCGGATAAAGGGCCCGCCGGGGATTGGCAAATCATCTGCAGTTGAATACTTAGCTGCCAAAGAAGTGATTCCGTTAGTGAATATTGGAGCGGAATCGGGCTTACGTGGTCGACAATTAATTGGGGCCATGTCTGATCTTCATCGATTTGAAGTAGCTGAGTTCGCCACCGCTGTTGTCAAGGGTTGGTGGGCGAAGATTGACGAAGTAAATGGTGCTGATCCGGATGCCATCATGTTCTTGAACTCAATCACAGCGCCACCGTTTACAATTACTATCAATGGCCGAACTTATCCGGTTCATCGAGATTTTCGATTGGTGGTGACTTACAATCCCGGATTGGTTGGCACCAAACCCTTACCGGATAGTTTGAAAGACCGATTATATCCATTCAATGTTCGATTTCCAGATAAAGGTCAATTGACCCGGATGTTAAAATCGAATGAAGTAGATGTCGATAAAGAACCAGTTCAAAAAATGATTGATTTTGCGATGGCTGTTGCAAAAGAGCGCGCCGCTAATAAATTTCGTTTTGATATTACTATGCGGCGTTTGTTAGATGCCTATAGTGATATGCAGGACGGATTTAGCGTGCATGATTCTCTTTACAATGCCTGTGTGGATGGTATCGACAATTCAGTCGATGCTTTGGCTGTAGAGGCTTTGCTGCCCGCTAAATAAAAAGGAGTCATCTATGAAAGCATTTACTATAATTGATGCTATGCAAGAATTAGCAAAATCAACCAATAAACCTTGTATGTTTATTGGCAGTTGGGAATGGTATGATGGGGATTTAACTGATGTTATATATGCCGCTCCTTATCTAGACCTTGAGCGTGATATGCAACTTCTATCAGATGGGCAAGGTATTTTGGTGTTTGATTCAGAGGAAGAAATGGAACGTTATTATAAAATGACAGTTGGGGACGATGGGCCGACAGAATCAAATTCTTACGATGGTCCAGCGAGAGTTTATGCTGTAACTTGCTCTCGTGTTGGAGAACTACTAAGTGAGAATACTTGAAAAGATAACTGATTAACTTTTGCCTATCAAAAGGAGGCATGAATGAGTATCAAAGATGAATTAAAGGGCACTCGAGGGTTGACACAAATAGATTTATCTCGGATTACCGATATCGAAGCACGCATTGGGATTTGTCATTCTCAATATTTAAGTACAAAAGGTAAACCATCTATTGTCCATATCTATGAAAAAGCAGCAAAGAAAAATGGCTACTATTTTGCAGCAATTACTAGATGTGGAATCGCTTTAAAGAACCCAGATTGGGATCATCGCCGATTTACTAATCTCGAAACGGTTGATTGTCAGAAGTGTGGTACAAAATTAGATTTTGATTTAGTTGAAATTGACAGATGGTTAGAAATAAACGAGAATCGTCGTATTGAAAAGCTAAAAATTAGACACAATAATGCTGTGCAGGAAGCGGAAAGGAATTGGTCGGCTTGTTGGAATCAATTAGAAAAACTGATATGGGAAGCGGTTGATGAGTATAGAGACGAAATTGTTCAAGCTCCATTAGGGTTGATTGCAGATGCTGTACGTAATGGCATGGGAGGTAAATATGTTCGCTGAACAAGAAGAAACTACAGAAAAAACAAAAAGAGTTCGCGGACGGGTTAAGATCAAGAAACGTTCTGTTACTCTTGAGCAGGTGGGCGAACAATTAGGTCAAGATTTTGTTTCGGCCATTTACTCCAGCATCGGAAATAGAGATGTTACCCATCTTGATTCGGGCGATGAAATGTTTAGTGTGGTTGACCAATATTTAGATGGGCATGGTATGAGTGAGAATCTCATGCGGCTGTCTAATACTAAAATAGAAATCCATATTGGGCTAGATGTTTCAGGTAGTATGTATGATCGAGCAGCATTCGGAGGCTCACGTAAACCATTGATTGTCCCAGCCACAGCAGTTTTACGATTGTTTAACTTGGCTTTCAAAACAGTCGAGAGAGATTTGCCATCAGGTGTTTTTACACATCATACCTGGTTGTGGGCATCACACAGTCATTGTCTGACTAATATGGATTATGGTGATGCGTTCGATTATTGGTACAGTCCTGATTATTATGATTACAAACGGTCAAGTCAAATCTCAAAATCTAAACGATTTACCGACTCTTGTACTAATACTTTTGGCACAACTGATGTAAATGATATTTTGAAGATATTGTCAAATCGACATACAACTGCTCATTGGTGTGGTAGTGGCACATCTCTTAGTTCTTTTTTGTCAGAAGCTATTCGGTGGGAGCAAGAAAATAGCAATCCTTCAGCGCATCGGTTATTTATTGCAGTCACCGATGGACGAATTGGTGACTATGCTGAGTGTTCAAAGTTAGTTTCGTTACGCTCGGGTCGTTGCGAGAACTTGCTCTTGAACATTAGCAATATGGACATTGGTCGCGTGCCGGACAGCTTTACTGGTTACGCAGTCAACATCTTCAATCTAGAAGCATATATTCGTGAATTCTTATTGGATTTTGTTCAGCGACTAGCATAAGGAGAAGAAAATGTTTACAATCGAACTTCGGCGGCATAAATATCGCATTTCATTTCAACATATCACACCTGGGAAATATTTAGAAGATTACTCATTTAAAGATTTGACAAGTTTTCGTTTGGCTGAGGAAAAATTTAGATATGGAACAATTTGTGAAATTTCTGATCCTGACTCAGACTTTGTTGTTTTATCTGTCGGCGTTTCTAAGTTACATCCAAACGACTTTGGTAGTTTCGATAAAAGTAAAGGCAGAATGATTGCTTTGAACCAAGCTCTTGGTCGAATTTTTCCAGATCGCAAACATCGGAAATTGATTTGGGATGAGTATCGAAAAGTTATCTCAAAACAAAAGGAGAATCAGAATGTCAAAGAAAATCTGTAAGTCTGAGGATTGTCTTGTTTGTGATCATATGTTGTCCAGTAAAGAAGAGGATGGTGAATTAGACATAGCCTGTGAGTTAGAAATTGATGGCTACGAAGACGATGAAGAATTAGAGACATGCCCGGAATTCCAATCAAATAAAAGGACAGTTACTTTAGGATCATCTAGTGGAAATAATGATAAAGGATTAGCTAGTCGACATTATGACCAAAAAACTGAGAGTCCAAAGGAGACTAACATGGCTGCCGATATTTCTGAAGAGCGCATCAACAAATATATTTTTGTGGGTGATAGTCTTGTAGAATCAAAGCGGGGCGATTACGAGCTTCCTGGGGCATTGGTCGAAGCTTGGAATCAGAAAGTCGCAGAGTTGAAGCGAAATACCCAGGTTCAAATTGTGCAGCTGACGAATAAATTATCTGAAGATTTAGAAGCTGCCAAAACTCGCCTGCAAGAAACTTCTGGAGCAGTCGGGGTAATTGATGAACTATTTAGTGATGAATTGCCAGATCAAGAGTATGAGCAAGAAGACCTATATGATCCATCGGGGCTTTTAGGGACTGAATATGAAGAAGATGAGATCGAAGATTTAGATGGTAAAGATGATGGAAATGATGATTCAGATGAGATAGACCTTGAGCGAGATCTTGCAGGTGATGAGGAAGACGATGACTCTGATTATTGATCGCCCTCGGACGACTTTAGAGGCATTACTCAACCCATCATTCTTCTGTGATGAGTGTGGTCGTCGATTTCCAGAGTTTCAAGGTCGAATCTATCAAAAGGATGATACCTATTCTGAGTTGTTGCTTTGCCCGAAAGACGAGAAGCGAGCTAAAGCAGGTGAGCGAATGAAGGCTTATGAGTCGAGATACTCAGAAGCCGATAAGAAGCAATTCTCTAAAAAGGAAAAGGAGAAGTTAAAAAATGAAAATCCTAAACATCGACGCAAAGCATTGGGTAACCCCGCTCATCGACGTCGAAGATCAACAAGTCGGAAAGGCTCGGCTAAGAAAAACAAAGTATCGTAAAGGTGTTTATCCATTAGAAGGTGTCCAAGGGTATGATTACTACAAGTTAGAAGATTCCATTCAAGTGACCCGATTACAAATATTAGATGGGGGTGGGCATTGGCAGACTTGGATGATGGACGATCCGCTGCATTGGTTGGCGATGAAGCAGTATACTGACCAATTAAAATCTGGCTCAGTTCTGTGTGCCGGGTTAGGCCTGGGATTGATGGTGTTTCGGCTGTTACAGCGGCAAGATATTACTGAGATTCATATTATTGAGCAAGAAAATGATGTAATTCAGTTGATGCTACCGCTGCTACCCACTGATAGTCGAATCGGAATAGCCAATATTGACTATTACAGTTATTTAGCTAAAAAAGAAAAGTTCGATAATATTTTCTGGGATTTAGCAGTCGGGCAGCCTGACGAAACACGTCCACAATTTGATAAAGCCCTAGCGTTACATAGACTTTTGATGCCAGAAACATTTGCAGTTTATTTTGGGATGAAAGAATCTAATATGGCTAAGAGCGATCAGCGTATCCGGCAATTTCAGAATTCATAAAAGGAGAAAAACAATGTTTACTCGACAACCAGCTCAATATGTGTTTCGTCCTGAAAGTGTAAGCAAATGTTATGTGGTTGCTATTCCACAACGAATTCCATTTCGAGGTGAGTTGGTCGAGTTTCGTCTGCTGGACAAAGACGATAAAATTTTAGCAGCGGAGTTTATCGTCGGTGAAGAGCATCCAAAAATTTCAGCACCATTTTTGTCTGATTTGATTGATGGCTTTCTTAGTAAGGGTCAATCAGAGAAATTACTTGAAGAGATTTTTCGACTGGTTTATCTCAACCCGTTTCTTGTCAGTGGTCAGCTGTCAGCGTTTTCCAGTAAATTTCCTGAGTACTTTGAGAGTCAGAACGTTGGAAATCTTTTGGGATTGATGGATGGGAGGGAGCTATCTATGACTTAAAAATTGTCTTATACACATAACTATACAAATTTCTATATCTCAAGGAGACTAATATGACTAAGAACAACCAACGGGGGCAAGCGATCATCATTATGGCCGTTGCGTTGATCGCATTATTGGGGTTCGCCGGATTAGCATTCGATGGTGGAAATCTTTACACAGAACAACGCCGCGCACAATCAGCGGCCGATAATGCAGCTTTGGCGGCGGCCTATCAGTATATGACTGGTGTTGCAGCAGATGCGACTTTGCAGTCAGCGGCTTTGACAAACGCAGCTCAAAATGATTTTGATAACAACGGTACAAATAATGTTGTCACCTATAGTCATCCACCGATTAGTGGTGCTTATATTGGCAATCCTAATTATTTTCAAGTTACAATCACAGAGACACTCAAAACTGTACTAATTCATTTGGTTTATAAGGGTCCAGTGCAGGTGACTGTAACAGCAGTTTCGTTTGCACGACCAGGTGGCTCACCGGTTAGTGGAAATGCGATTGTGGCATTGGACAAGACAGGTTGCGGAATTGTGCAGTCGAACGGTGGCGGTAATCCCCAAACTTCAGGAATTGCAACAACTGGTGGAGGTATTTTTGCTAATTCAAACGGCTCTCAGTGTACTGGCGGCAATGATGTTCTAGACACAAACGGTAACAATGCTACGATTCATGCAGACCCTGCTTATGGGATCAGTGTTGTTGCGACCTCGCATGCTTACGGCAGTAATGTTGATCCAGTTCCAACAACTGGTGCACAACAAATTCAAATTGACCCATTGGCCGATTTAGCTCTACCGGATTGTGCTGCGGGACCGGGAACATCGCCCCAAAGCGGAACGATTATTCCTGGAACTTACGGGAGTCTGAGCGCTCACGGTAATTTAACTTTGTTGCCAGGATTGTATTGCATCATGGATACTGGCAATAATGTTATTAATCTCGTTGGAAATAGCAGTTCTATTTCTGGTGTAGGTGTGACTTTGTACGTGCCTTATGGTAAGGTCGATTTACAGGGTGGCCAGGTTACAATTAAGGCTCCGTCCGCTACTAGAAATTCTTGTACTGGCATCTCTGAAGATACAGCTTCACCGTGTCATTACTTGGGTGTGGCTTTTTATCTAGGAATGACCAATACTCAAGGTATCTCATTGTCTGGAAATGCGAGTTGGGTTGTTGAAGGAACTATTTATAACCCGAATTCTACATTAGAATTGATCGGCAATGGTGATTGGAGTTTAACTGGACAAGTTCTTTCCAAGAACGTAGTTGCCAGCGGGAATGGTGTTATTGGTGTGGTATTTGATCCAAATGTAATTTATATGCCACCCCCGTCAGTTTCTTTGCAACAATAAAAGTATTTATTGATTAGTTTTGATCCTGCTTAGGAAATTAATTCTAATCTAGATTTCCTAAGCAGGATCAATAAGAAGATAAGGATAATAATGAAAACAGGAAAAAAGGACATTTATAAGAATTTAGATGAGCATCAAATTCAAGCAGTCACAGCTCCGATTGATCGTCCAGTTGTTGTTTTAGCTGGTCCCGGTTCCGGAAAGACGCGAGTGTTAGCACATCGAATTGCTTGGATGATTGAGAACAATATTGATCCCCAAAATATTCTTGCAGTTACATTCTCAACATCGGCTGCGGCTGAGATTTTAAGTCGAGCAGTATTATATTCAACCGCTGAACAAATCGAAAAAGTTGAGATTTGTACTATTCATGCTTTTTGTCGACGTCTGCTGGAAACGTGGAATGGTAATGTCGAAAAGGTTGAAGACTGGAAAGTTGCTAAGGAGATAAAAGATACCTGCAAAAAACTTAGCTGGAATATTGGATGGAGAAAGATTAAGTGGTGGATTGAGCGAGCGAAGAATTGTGGTATTTCATATACTAAACCCGATCTATTAAATTTTTATCTTGGTGAGATTCCTAATATTAGCCTAAACGATGCTGAGAAACTAATCGAATGCTTTTTTGCTGTTATGGATTTGTTTGAGCAAGAAGATTTCGCTAATGAAGTCTTTACAGTTACTTTTCCTGATATGCTTAATTTAGTTTGGCAGGAATTATCGACCGACAAAGAATCTTTGTCGAAGGTTCAAAAACAATATCCATATATCTTGATTGATGAAGGACAAGACACGTCAGAATTATCGATGCGAATTCTTCGACTAATCTGTCCCAAGTTATTTATTGTCGGTGATTCTGATCAGACGTTATTTAGATTTGCTGGCTCATCGCCGGAAGATAACTTATATCGATTAGCAGACGCTGGAGCGGAAGTTATTAAGCTTAATAATAACTATCGATCTGGCCCTGAAATTGTGAAGCGAGCGAATAAGTTAATTTCTTGTAACTATGGGCTAGACATTGCTAAGTATCAAAAATCATTGGTCTCAGCCAGAAAGTTTAAGAGTCAAGTAGCGATAACCAGTTATCTTGATGCTGAGGAAGAGGCTGGTGCAGTTGTTGATAAAATTCAGTTGTTGATGCTTGATGGTTATAAAGAACAAGATTTTTATGTTGCCGCCCGGACCAATGCCCAATTAGCTTTTTGTGAACGAGAATTAGCAGTTCGGGGAATAAAATATGCAGTGCCTGGGGCTAATGGATTTTTTGACCGGCATCATATTGTTGATATTGTTTCCTATTTGAAATTGACTTATGATCCATCTGACGATCGCGCCTTTGAGAAAGTTTATAATATTGCCAGTACTAGCATGATTGACATGAACGGAGATTATATTCCTCATCGATACTTAGGGCGTCGATTCTTGAGTGAGTGTAATTCTAGAGGTAAGACATTGCTAGCCGGAGCCAAGAAGATTTATCAACTGTCTGATTCACCTTATCGAGTTGGTCTGAAAGATTTGCTGAATTTTCTCGAGCAACTAAATCAAAAAACAACCACGACAGAACTAGTAGAATATATCTTAGAAAACTGTTATCTGAAACATTATCAAATCTCATCAGGCTCAGCAGTGGCAGATCCGGGCGATGATGATAACGTTTTAGAAGACCTAAAATCACTGCTAGCTTTAGCTGAGCAATATCCCGAACTAGATTCGTTTTTGGAGATGGTAGCTAATATGCAGAAGCTAGCTAAGCCACAGCGGGGTCGGTATACACAGATTTATTCTTCGGTCGTTCTGGCGACGATCCACAAGCTCAAGGGTCGTGAACGGCCAATTGTGTTTGGAATTGGCTGGTCAGAAGGATTATTGCCACATCGTCGAGCTTTGAGCGTTGAGGAAGAGCCTGAGGCGTTGGCAATTCCTAATTTTTCTTCGATTCAAGATGAACGATGCGCAGCGTATGTATGTATGACTCGTGCCCAAGATCAGTTATATCTGAGCAGCATTCAGCAATGGAATGGACAAGAATTGCAGCCGTCACGATTTTTGAAGGAGTTGCGATGAGATACCTATATGTAATGGCCCCATCAGCTTCGCGATACTACTCAGATGGTGGAACAATAACAGCTTGTTTTGCTGCATATACAACTCGGGCAACATCTGAGGAAGATGCTATTAGGATAGGCATTAGAATGAGTAAAAGAAAATTTCTAATAAAGAAGGGTTGGCATTCTCATCAATGCGCAGTTTTAAAAGTTACGATTAAGGATCTTGCGTTTGTTGTGGCTGGTATGTTGGTCAAGGACGAAAAGAAATGACACTTTTATTAGGTTCTATTATTTCTGGGCTTGTTGGCTCTGTTTTTGGTTATCTTTATTGTATGTGGGGCATAACTGCAGTATTAGAAAAGAATGGTATTTATAAAGATACGAAAACAGGTGCTTGGAAACAGAAGATCAGACCCGCCGAGTTAATCAGATTATTAAACACATTAGAAAAGGTCGTTCCGGGAGTCAAGAGTGAAACTCTCAAAGACTAATCTGTGGGATTCAGAGTCAGACTTAATTTGTGTTACGACGAATGGATGTATTGGAACTGCAAATCAGCTAGTTATGGGAAAAGGTTCGGCAGGCGAAGCACAGAAAAGGAGTGCACAGTTAGCCAAAATCGCAGGAAATGCAATCATCGATTCTGGATCGAGTTTGCGTGTCGGATCTGCTGGCACGTATGACGTTTTTCTGTATGGGTTTATTACTGTCGAGTTCATTGAAAATCCCGGTAATCCATTTGGTCAAAGCATCTCTAGATTAGGGTTGTTCCAAACTAAACTTTTGTACTCAAAGCAGTCTCTCTTGTCAGTAATTGGGTTTAGTACAACATTATTAAATTGTTATTTACGTGTCAGAAAGAATATTTCAATTGCGATGCCGTTTCCAGGTATTGGTTATGGAAAATTGCGACGACAAGATGTGTTGCCGATCATAAAAGAATTACCAGATACTGTTATCGTGCATGAATATAACTAGTTATCGAAAAGGAGATTCTAAATGCAAGTTACAAAGCGGTTCGAATTCAGTTATGGGCACTGTTTGCCGAACCATTCCGGCAAGTGCAGAAATCTACATGGGCATAATGCTGTCCTGGAGGTGACAGTTTCAGGTGATATTCATCCATTACCAGGTACTAGTAGTGAAGGGATGCTAATTGATTTTAGTGAGCTAAAACGATTAGTCAATTGGAGCGTAGTTGACGTTTGGGATCATAAGATGCTAGTCGCTGGAGATGAGCCGATTGTTGAGGCTTTTGTTTTATATGAGAATGTGAAAGAGCGAATCGGACTTCAGGATCAGTTAGTTAATGTCGGTTGCCGAACGACTGCTGAGAATTTAGCTAAGGCAGCATATAAATTGATTGTCGAAGGTATTGAGACTAATTATGGTCGTGGTCTTGTTCTTAATTGTGTCCGGTTTTTTGAAACACCAACCAGTTGGGCCGAATACACAAATGATGATTGGACTGCTGATGGGTTTCGTGAATTAGATATCGAGGAGGAATAAACCAATGCGATTACTAACAGAAGAAGATATTGAAGCTCGTGAAGATTTTTATCGAGAGTTTATGCAAAATCATCCTATGGTCGAACCGCAGAAGTTGAATAATACATTTCTTCAAAAAGTCTCAACATATAAGTATCCCATTTCAGAGGTATTCGGCCCAACAACGCAGGGAGAGGGTCCTTTAGCCGGTCGTCGAACATTCTTTGTCCGTTTTGCTGGTTGCGACTGGGATTGTAGTTGGTGCGACACAAAATATGCTGTCTTGCCTAAGTATCCTGGTTGGAAAAAGGAAATGCTAACTGTTGATGAGATTCACAGTCGGCTACAGTCTTTGGGTTTGCAGTCTGATGATTGGATTACCTTGTCAGGCGGCAATCCAGCTTTGTTTGTAGATGCTGAATTTGTAGCTCGATTTGGCGGAACCTATAAATTGGCAATGGAGACCCAAGGCAGCCGTCGACTCTCGTTAGATGTACATCTAGCTATGAATTGTTTAGTGGTTTCACCTAAACCGCCATCGAGCGGGATGAGCAATCGATTTGAGAAAGATATAGTTTGGAGTTTGCTGCAGACGCAACCGCGAGAATATATAACTGCTTTGAAATTTGTGGCATTTGATGGTACAGATTTGGAATGGATTCATTGGGCGAGCCAAGAAATCGGAGAGTTCCAAGTGCCCCGGTATCTAAGTGTGGGAACACCACTAGCTCCTCAACATTTTTATCTTGATCCGAATCTACAATATCCTGATGACGAAAACGTGTTTTCAGTTCGGCAAGCGATTTGTGATAACCTTCAATATTTCTTTGAAATCACCGCTAAGGATGTTAGATTCAAGAATTTTATTGTCTTTCCCCAATTGCATGCTTTAGCCTGGGGACAAAAGGCAGGTGTCTAATGCAACTTCTTTGGAAGGCTTGGGTATTTCTTAGAAATAAAGGATTGACGGTTGCACAGATTGCTGTCCGTTGGGGATTCGACAGTGTGGTCGAAATGGGTCGAGCAGTTGAAGCTAGTCGTGATAAGAAGATGTGAAAACTAAAATAAAAGTTGTTAGGACGCTGCCAAAGAAGATCAGAAACGATTTCTGGCCTGGGCGGTATCATACAACCATTCACAAAGCGCTACGATGGTTTCATAAAGAATTTCATTACTGGCCTAAAGTAATTGAAGTTGAAGATACAGAATTTGCTGACCTTTACCATGTTCGAATGTGGCATCCGAAAGTAAAATCGGTAATGTGAGGTGCTGTATGGCACAACCTGAAAAGTGGCCGAGAGAGTTATATATCTACATTAGCAAACTAAAATATCAGTTGGAGTCTTATGGATTTCGAACTGACTATGATGAGATGTTCGAGCAGCTAGGGCTAGCTATTTTAGTTTGCCAGCATAAAATTCCTTATTTTTCGGCCAACTTATTGGGGGCCACTATTCGAGCTGAGCTAATGGACATTCAGTATAAAGAAAGGAAGGTGCTGCTGAGACATTTAGCTAAATTATATAAACAAGAGTTGAACAGAAGGAGAGCATTACGTGAAAAAAGGAAACGTAAAAATCGTTAGCAGAATGCCTGATAAGTTAGCTAAATCATACTGGTGGTGGTGGCGGGCTGATGGTAAACTAAAACAAGAGTTGAAAACTGCTCTGGCTCGCTTCAAAGAAAAATTCAACCAATTGCCAAATGTGATTTATCTTCCAAAAACAGTAAAGGAGACTAGAGAATTTGCATTCTATGCGGAATCATTAGAGGGGTTGTTCCATGCCCAGATTAAAGAGAGACGACAAACACAAAAGACAAGAAAATCGGCCGACTGAAATCTTGGCCGTGGCGCACGTGAATGAAGAAGCAACTGCTTTGGGCATGCGATTAGGTGATTATTTGCGATATTGTCGGGAGATTTCAGAAACATTAGCAGCCAGACCTCTGCCGGTTATGAAACGTGTTAGTCAGTATGCTATGAAAGTTGCTTTACAAACACCTGACAATATTGTGCAACCTTTATTTGCTTTTGATATTGCTAGAATTTCTGAGTCTATTTAGTAGAGAGGATAAAAGAAAATGGACGATATTGAGAAGAGTCGAAAGTTTGCTAAGCATGTGAGGAAAGGTCGTGATGGTTTGTGGTATGCAACTGTAATGATTGAATTTGGTCCAACAGGTGCGGACAATCATATCCGATATGGTTATCGGACACGCGCTGAAGCCCGTAAAGGGAAAGAATCTGATACTCCGGTAACGTGGAATAATCGAGATGAGTAGAAAGGAAATAGATGGCAGTTATTTTAACTGATGAGCAATGGAAGCTAGCTTACGATGAATTGGAACCGAAGTTTGCTATTCCGGGGATCGGGACAATTCCTAAACTAGATAATAAGATTTTTGAAGTATTGGCTTTGCTGGAAAATTATGTTGACAGCAAAACTAATGTAGTTGATGTTTTGTTTTGGCAAACTATATTTTTGGATAAAGTTTTAGAGGAGTGTCGACGGATTTTGCCAAATACTAAAGATGTGATAGTTGATGACAGCGTTCAAATAGTTGTTTTAGGAACGCTTCGTCTAGGTGTGGCGTTGACAATGGCATTAGCAGAACTTAATCAGGAGGCCGATGACAATAGTTTAGATTTAGAAGCAGAAGCGCAAAATATCTAATCAGTCAGTTAACTTATCATCTTATTCTAGGAGAATAAATTCACATGGTTAAAAGAAACAAGGTCGTTCGTGGTAAGAAGCGCGCCACCAAAGTTGGTAAAGATGAAGATGCAGTGGAAACTAAGAAATCCAAAAAGGGCGGTGAAGCGCTGGTGCCACTGGAGTTGAAAGAAGTTTTGGTAAGCCCTGGCACCGGAAATGTGACTGCTCGTTTGGAGCCGGTGGGCAAGGTTGTTGTGCAAGTTCCGACCAAGGTGACCGATGGCAAGGGTAAAGTTGCTATCCTGGGACTTGATGGAATCGATGGCATCTTGAAAAACTTCAAAAATGGTTCTAGTTTTGCTGGTAAGCCTGCTTCAGATGAAGACGAAGATGAGGAAGAATTGGATCTGGAAGATGATTCCGACGAAGACGATGAAGAGGATGAGAAGCCAGTAAAGAAAACTAATAGTAAGAAACCAGGCAAGAAATCTAAAGTCGTCGAAGAAGACGAGGATGAAGACGAAGAAGACGAAAGTGATGATGAGGAAGACGAGGATGAAGAAGAAACACCCAAAAAAGGTAAAAAAGATGCTAAGAAAAAATCAAAGAAGAAAGATAGTGACGAAGATTTTGACCTAGAAGATTTGCTGGATGAAGACGAGGACGAATAATTTATTATCTCTGAAAGGATAAATAAAAACGAAATTTTATGTTGAATCACACGATCAAGATCAAAGAGCGGTTTCTTTGAGCGATGATGATGGAGATGTTTATTTAGAGATTAATGGTGAAAGGGTTCTACGATTAGTCGTCGATACTGACGGCAAAGGCAAAATTCAACTAGAACAAGTCTCTAGCGATTTAGGTCTGAAAATTGATACTAAAGGTTATCCGGTTATTGAAAAAATCTAGTTAAATATTGCTGGTTAGGTACAAGACCCGAATCACACAACATCGCGCGCCGCCCTGCCTGTGAAGTTTTGTGTGAGCAGACCTAAAGAGGCTCCCAGCAGTATAAAAAGGACTTAGACTAATCCTAATAATCAAACAACCTAAAATCACCGATTTTGAAGAGTTTTGGTGCCCTTATGTACATATTCCTTAGTTTCGGTATGATCACCGTAAAAGGTGTCAAATTTCTCGATTTTGGGGTGGAAAATGAGCTGTTTTGGAACCAGTTTTGGGGGTTCAGACACTCATGTATCTAACATCCAAGCCCGCCCCTGTAAATATCGAGGAATTAGTAGATTGGCAGCCCCCAAACCAGGCCGGACAAGCAATTGACATATTAGACAGTGAGTGGCAACCGCCCGTCCGATTCAAAGAACCGACTGAGCAATCAGTTTTTTCTTATTGGGTTGAAATGATTGGGCGACAGCATCCAGTACTTACTCGCTGGTATGTCAAACAGCAGATACCTTTGATTCTAGCCAAGTTTGAGTTTCTAGACGTGATGCGAGTCATTGCGTGGGTATCATCGCCGCGTAGTAAGTTTTATCAGTTTCCATGTACATTGAAGTCAACTATTATTGAAAAGGCATTGGAAGAAATGCAATCCGGTGAACAACGTGTCTATACCGGATTTCTAGGTCCGCTAAATTTGAAAGACTTGTCTAAGGAAAGGAAATAAATGAAAACGAAAGAGAAACATTTCGGGGCAATCGAAGCAACTTTCAAGGAGCTGGTTCGGAAGGGCAATAAGCTGGGCTTGATTGGCAAAGACGGCGACCGCTTGATGTTTCGGATGACTGGCGAAGGAGTTGAGCAAGAGATTCCATATTCAGTTGTCTGGAAGTTTAAAGATGTAAAGTTTAAGGCGGTGTGTGGCGCTTTGGGTGTGCCGATTGAGAAGATCAAGCGTGTCTATGATGAGAGTGGAATCGAGGTGGCTCTAGAAAAGTTTGAAAAGATTGCTAAAGCCAAGCAATGCAAAACAGCCGTATATATGTTCAATGATTTCGGTTCCGGCATGCGACCATGGGAAGGTGAATTTGATGTTGTCTTTTCTCGTTTTGTGAATCGAGACAAGAATACTGGCAAGCCCGTTTGGGAAAACAAGCACGAGACACGAAAAGGTCGCGAAGGTAAGGATTACGAGTACGACAAGAATGAATTCAAAATCGAATATCGTGTAGTTGGCGGCGACAATGAAAATGCTACCTTTACTAGAACCGAGCATTACTGCATTGTCAAAGACGAGGAGGATGAGTGGATGTTTGATGGAGCTGGACAAGGGGCCGGCTTCAAAACATTGCTTGATTTGCATTCAATCTCGACCGAGAAGATGGAGCCAGATTCCGATTTTGAAGATCCAGAAAATGGATTGCCAGAAATTGAGCAGATGCTGCAAAAACGGAATGCTAAGAGTCTGATTGTAATGCGGGTTACTGTTAGTGATGGTCGCATTATGAAGTTGGAAAAGTCATCCGGTGTTCCGGTGACTGGCAAGGTTGATGAAGGCGAAGAATATGCTGCACAGAACATTGCTAAACTTTTTGCTCGAATTGATGAACTGTGTCGAGATGCAACCAAGAAATCAGCTTGGGACAGCACTGGCAAATTGTCAGAAAATGGCAAGATGTGGGCCAAAGACAATTTGCTGCCACTGATGAAGAAGAAAGACATGCCTAAGAGTTTCAAGCAACTAAATGACAAGCAAGTGGCCTTTTTGTTGAAGAAACTCGGTGATGAGGATGAAGACGAGGAATGATAGTGTTTCTAGAATGATTGAGCAAGCAAAATCGATTGATCTACGGGGAGTCATCCAACTGGAGGAGGAGCGGACGTATGGAAGCTATAAAAGTGGTCGGTGTCCTTTTGGTATTCATGCAGATGATTCCCCGTCGCTTTTGGTCTATGCCGATCATTACTATTGCTTGGCAACCGTATGTGAGTCACATGGCAATATCTTCAACTGGTTTGCCTATAAGACTTTGGGTGCACAAGACGTCCCAAAAGGTCGACAATTTTTACAGTTGGTCGAAACCATTTTAGGAACACCATTACCCAAGCCGGTCGAACGAAAACCAGAGCCGGAACCAGAGCCAGTTGACTTATTGCAATTAGCCAACTCATACCATAAGATTCTAAAGACTTATCCGAACCGGATTGCCTATTTCTTATCTCGCGGGTTTACCTATAAGACAATTAATCGAGAGCTATGGGGTTGGGATGGTCAGAATTATGTAATTACTGTTTGGGAAAATAAACCGCAAGAGAGCGAATTACTGTGTCTACGGTTTCGGGCGGCAGCGAAGTCGGCTAAGCGGCGATACAGTGGTGTCACTGGTTATAATCATAAGGTGTTGTATAACCGCGAATCGATGTTTGCAGCTTGTGCGTTAGGTTCACCGGTACTCTTTATGTTCTATGGTGAGCTAGATGCTAAACTGGCCGATCAAAATGGTTTGTTTTCAGTCTCACCCACGAATGGAGCTTTAGCGGTTGATCCGACCTGGTTCTCAAAATGTAATAATGAAATCATTCTAATTCCAGATAAGGGTGAAGAAAAGGCAGCGATATCCGATGCGGGGTTGATTGGGCCCCGAGCGTGGGTAGAACACTTGCCACCGGGAAACTTCAAAGACTTTACTGAATATAACCAGTTAGGTCATACAGCGGAGGATTTGATAAACTCACTTAGTTCAAAAAGGTTAAGAAAACTATCACTAAACTCAATGAAAATCAAAAAGCGGTATCAACCTTAAAATTTTCAAACTGCCCTAGTCAGATTCTAAAAACTAATTAAAATCACAGAAGGCCGGCAGGATGAAGATGTATTACATTAATTAAATATTATATTCTTATAAACAGTTATATTTATCTTATAACTGTTTTTGTTTTCTCTTAGTTTAGAAGAAAGGATAGACTTTATGGGCCACCAGAAGAAACAAGAGCACCCATGTCAGCCGCTTATTAGAGACTCTCACGGTGTAATTCGATTCAAGCAAAATGAAATAATTAGATATCTTATAGACAATGGCAGCATCGATTTAAATAAACTTGCAACTTTGCCATTCGCCAATGCTGATCGAGTACAGCTGGCACAATTGATTGGATATTCACTTGGCGGCTTTAGTGATTTATTTATCTTATGTCTCGGATGCAGAATATCAAAGAGCCGCAAATCAAAAAGTAGGAAAATAAAAAAATGTCAAAAACAACAGTTCTTCGTATCTGCCTTCTTTTGGTTATGATCTTAGTTCCCTTTGGTATTCTTGTAGGAAAGCAAGGTCAACTGCCCGACTGTACACCATTTACAGACTGGGATGCCTACGCTAGATTGATTTCTTCCATTGTTCTATCTGGCCTTGGGTATCTAGTCGGGATCTCATATGCTAAGGATAAAAATGAAAAATAAATTGCCATCTCTGATTATTAGCTCAGTTTTAGGTATTGGGATTGCGATGGGTGCCAGTGGGTTAAGTTTTTCTAGTTCCTTGCTGTTAACTATTCTGGGCGGGTTTCTTATTTGGTTGCTGATTCAAACAACCTTGACTTCAGGACTGAGCGCGACAGATTTTCTGATACCACACTTTCATCCGTTCGGTATGCTTGAAGGAATTCAATACGATCTAAGTCAGAAAGAGCAGCTATTAGCATTGATGCTAAAAAATTGTATTGAGACCGGTGATCTTTCAGCGATTTATAATTCGAAGTACAATCATTCAACAATGGTAGCTGATGATCTTTTGGAAGAAATCGGTGAGAAGCAATACCGTCTGACAAAAAAATCAATCGGTTTGTTATATGGTTATTATTCCAAGTGAGCTAACATGACAAAAATCCAAGTAATGCGTAGCTGGCACAGTCTAGTTGGGAATAATCTTGATGAGTTGGTCGATTTAGATGATTATATTGCTGCATCGTTAGCCGATAATTACGAAGGAACACAAATAGAAGATTTACAGCAACGACAATTAAATGTTGAACGAGCACTTAGTCGGTTAATCAATTATCTAGCCGAAACAAATCAAATTCCCTTGAATCAAATTCCAAGCATTCTTGACAGCGGTTATAGTGATGAGATTAGTTTCAAATGAAACTCAGACATTTATTTTGTCTCTTTTGTTATGGTCTTCTTTTTGGCTCACCAGTAACTCATCATACAATGGATAACAGTGTCAGTGAAAAAGGGTTAGGATTTGGCAAATCGGAAGAAATCATATCGACTGTTGTGACTCCTAAAGAGTTTGTCTTATCGCCAATAGAAGAACATTTTTCTTATCCATTCAAGCATCCTGGGCAGTGGTTTATATATCAAAACTTTCAAATCTATAGTCGATCGGATGGCGGGTTTCATGCCGGTGAAGATTGGATGATTAAGCCAAACACATGGGATGCGGATTTCGGTTATTGGTTGGTTACAGTTAACCAGTTAATTCTATCAGTGGCTGATGGGCAAGTGATGTATGCTGAAATGGTCAATTATCCCTGCGGTGTGCTTATTGTCGGCCACAAGAATGTCTTTTCAGTGTATAGTCATTTGGATCGACTAGTTGTTGCAGCTGGTCAGATAGTTGAGTTAGGACAACCATTGGGTCAAGTTTGTATGTGGCCGGGTGATATGTATAATTCGCATTTGCATTTTGAGATCCGGTCTTTTTATCTAAAGGATTATATCAATGGTGAGCAAGCGGCTTGTGGGCGCCGACATAAAAACTTCCCACCTGGCCCCGGTTATTGGCCGGTGTGTCAATTAGATAAGTATCAAGATTTACCAGTGACTGAAGGCTGGTTGTCACCATCAGAGTTTATTCGTTCGCATTAGAAAGTGAGATATGAAGTCAAGAGACTTTCAGATGCTGGTGTTGTGTGGCTTTATCAGGAATCGTGAAAACTTTGTGCGATTGGCTCCGGAACTAAATCAGGATGTCATTACCGAAAATGATCTGCAAGCTGTCTATGCCAATATGTTAGAACTAGGCGAACAGTTTACCGTTCCGGAGTTGGCCGAGAAAGTGCAGGGTTATGGTGGCTTAGCATTATTGCGTGACATTCGGAACTGCCATGTCCGTTATGGTGTTTCAAAAGAGTTCTCTTTCAAAGAAACTCTGCGGTATGCTAAAGCCGTGGAGAAGTTGGGCCGTCTGCATCAGTTAAAAACATTATTTAGGGCAGCGTATCAGACTCTAGAAGATAAAGAAGCTAAGAATGCACTGTTGAAACTAAATGATGAACAGTTCATGGCAAGTGTTATCCGCGATGTAGTCGACCACCAGTACAATCGAAAATCGAGTCGGGGCTTCAAGCATTACAACACTTTTTTAGATGAGTACACTCAACGATTACAGCGAATTCTAAAAGGTGGTCCACCTGAAGATCGGTTGATGACAGGTTTCGATCAGTTTGATCGAGCAACGGGCGGTGGGTTACCATACCCCGGATTTACTATCTTAGCAGCCCCGCCCGCTGCTGGAAAAACGCAATTCGCGCTACAAGTTGCTGTTCGAGTTGCTATGCGATTGCGAGATAATCATTTGCCCGGTGTTGTGGCTATCAATAGTGGTGAGATGTTGGGTGTTGATTTAGTCTCGCGAGCTATTTTGGCTGAGGCCGAAATAAACTCGGTCTTATTGCGTACCGGTGGTTATAAAAATGATAAGACATCAATCAGGCGAGTAGTTAAGGCGTTACGAGAGCATCGGAATTTGCCGATTTTTATTGATGATTCAGATCTGTTAGTTGCGAGTACTATTTCCAGTCGTGCTTCAGGACTCAAAGCTCAGTATGGTTCAGTTGTTCTGTTGGTGACAGACTTTCTTGAACTAGTTTCGAGTGGTGGGGGTGATGATGAAAATCCCGAACGTCAGGTAGCCAAAGCTATGATTACTCATAAAGCGTTATCAAAACGATTGAGCTGTGCTGTAATTGGAATTGCACATATCGGTCGGCAGGTTGAATTATCTGGCACACGAGTGCCCAGTGTGCGGCAGATCAGGTATTCTGGCATGGCCGAGCAAATTGCGGATTTGATTGACCTGTTATATCTGCCGATGGAGTATGTGAATAATGGAATCAAGATCACACCACATCCAAACATGCCACCCAAAGAAGGAATTGGGTATCACATTCTAGGTAAGCATCGAAATGGACCAACTGGCTTTTTTGCGTTACCATGGCAATCAGCTTATGCCAAATGGGGATGAGGAGAAACTATGACTGATTTAGATTCAGACGATAGAGAGATGTTTACAAATAAATGGATCCAATATATTGGGTTGGGTAATTTAGGTGAAGGATCTAAATTGCGGTTAGAAGCATCAGATGACCTTGATGAACTATCGATGCGACAATGGTGGTCAAAATGGAGAAAACAAATTCCTAAACATTTACGAAACGAGGCTAAAAGCGCATTAATTAATTTAGACGCTTGATGGTGGCAAATAAAGTTTTAGTTGAGGCGGAGTTGTTACGCCCAACATCGTTAAGGAGTTGCTAATGAGACTTTTGCAAAGTTTTCTTTTGGTATCAGCAATCTTTTCAACAAGTTTTAGACCGATACCAATTGTGACTAATTTAGTTTCTTCAGAAACTCCCAACACCATTGTGGTTGGGCGTAATAAAGATTTAAATAAGATAAAGTATACTGTTAGTGAGAAGAATCCGAGTACTGATGTTAGAGCAGAGTTAGCCGTTGTCAGGCCAGTTGATATTTGCTATTCTCTTCAATCATCTGACTTACCTGATTATTCTAATACGACTCTTGTTCAAGATACAGCCAAAAAATATTCAGACATTCGCTGTCAATTATCTAGAATGCCAGAAGGCGATTTATACCTAGAAGGTTCAAAAATTTCTGATCTATTTTTGCTAGCTCTTATTGTCCAAGGAGAATTTGGAACAGTTATTAATCGAGATGATCTATTTTATCTAGAAGCATTAGAAGCTGTTTCATTTGAGTATCGCAGTGATCGATATATTCGTTCTTGCCAGGGTAACTGTCAAACAATTAAAGATCAGATAACCTTGCTAATTGATATGCAGTCGTTTCGGCAGATGGATTCCCAAACTCTAATTAATGCCGCTCTAAAAGATTTGTCGTCTGCTCATCCGGCAGCACAGATGGCTTTAGACGGTTATGTACATGTGGTAGCTGATTCGGTCACGTTTGGTAATTACACTCCTGACTCAGCTATGGGTGTTTTAATCTCTCAAGGAGGTTGTGCCGAATGGATGGAATGCCAACCAGCTTTTACGGCTGTTAATTCACGCTGGAATGCAGTTGTTTTCTCAGCCAAACAAAACCTGAATTGTCGAAGTGTGCGACCAGCTTGTGTCGGCTGGTAAGTTCTTTTGAAAGGATGTTATGCTATATAACGAATTTCGTCCTAAATCTTTTTCAGATGTAATCGGTCAACCTGCCGCTATGGTTTTAGAAAACTTATCGTGGCAAGACGAAATTACTACAAGAAGTATTTTGATGTCCGGAACTCGTGGTGTTGGTAAAACGTCAATGGCTAGAATTTTGGCTAGAGCTGTAAATTGCAAATCACAAAAGAAACGACCCTGCTATAAATGTGAGTCGTGTCGGCAGAATAATCATCCGGACATTTATGAAATTGATTCTACAGTTCATGGTAATCCGGGGGCTATTCAACAGTTACAGCAGCGAATGTATCTGCTGCCCGAATATAATTACAAAGTCTTTATTCTGGATGAGGCACACACAATTACCCAAAAAGGGATGGCAATTCTTTTGAAAGTGATTGAAGAGCCACCACCAAATACACTTATTATGCTTTTAACAACCGAGCCTGAGAAGTTAGATCGGGCGCTTCGATCGCGGTGCATGTGGTTACAGTTGAAGAATTTGACCCGGATGGAAACAGCTAAGGTCATTCTTCGAGTGACCCAGTCACAAGGATTAGAAATTAGTCGCGAAGCCTTATTCAAAATATCTGAATATGCCAATGGAAGTGCTCGTGATGCTCTTTCCTTGTTGGAAGTGGTGGCTCCCTATGAGAAAATTAATAGTGCTGTGGTTGAGTCGGTTGTCGGACATCGAGTTGATACCGATGAGTTAGTTCGGCTTTTTCTTTCGGGAAGGATCAAAGAATCATTAGATTCTCTAATGTCCTTATGTGTTTATCATGAACCAAGAATGGTTTGCGAATCAATTTTAGCGGGATTAGCAAAATCAGTTGTTACGGCTGTTGACAGCAAACTTCCAGTTAATACCTATCTTCAATGGTTAGACGTTTTTAAAAAGGCCAAAGAAGAAATAGTCAGGGGTATGTATCAGCCTGCTATAAGTTTGGAGTTGGCTTTAGTCGATGGCTTTTATCGGTTAAATTTAGTTCCGCCGCCAGCTATCATGCTGAATGATTGGGATGCTTTTCTTTATTTTGTTAGAACTAATCATTCTAAATATCTTTTGCAGGTCAAAAGTTTACGATTTGTGAGAGTGAAAGGAAGTGATACAGTGGTTTTGAAGAAAATAAAAAATACTGAGATAGACGAAGATAAGCTACAAAAGATAATTAAACATTATCTGGGAATCTCGGTCACACTCAGAATTGTTTCGGGGGTCGTATGACTGTTCGAGTTGATGCCGGCAGTTTATCCGATGCGCTTTACTCTTTGAATAAAGTGGTAACTGTTACATCTAATTCTCCGATTTATAAATGCGTTCTGATTAAGGTGAAAGATGGTAGGATGCTGCTTCGGGGGACCGATATTACTGTCTTTGTGGAACGGCAGTTAGAGATAGAAAACGATAAAGGAGATAATGGAAGCTATCTAATCGTCTTTGAAAGTCTCTTCCATTATGCTCAAGAAAGTCAAGGCAGGTTATCGCTTGATTTTAATAAGTCAGATGTTCGAATAAAATCAAAGACAGACAGTGCCTCACCGAAGTTACGTTCAGCTCAAGACTTTATGGACTGGCCCCGCTGGGATTCATTGAGCGAGTTTGAGTGTGACGGTGATGCGCTGATAGCTGCTATCAGTCGAGCTAATAAATTTGTATCAACTGCTTTAGTTTCTCCTGTTCTTTATAATGTGTCAGTTAGTTCCAAAAAAGGCAGATTGGTTGTGAAGGCAGCCGACGGTTATCGCTATATTTTGTTAGACATCGGTAAGGTGAACAGCGAGCAGGATTTGAATTTCTTGATTCCATATAATGCCGCATCGAAATGTGAAGGAATTAGCGGAATCAAAAAGTTGGGTATTAAGGACTCAATGTTTGGAATTAAATCCGATGCCGGAACCTTTTACTTCAATCTAAATTCTGGCAATTATCCGACGTTAGAATCACAAGTGCCCCAAAAGTTTTCTTTGGTTTTAGAAGTTGAGCGAGAGAAACTTCTAACAGTCTTTTCTAGAGCAGTCGGTTTTTCTGATGTTAAGTATCGGAAGACATCGTTAGTTTGTGATAGTAAGAGTATTGCTGTTACGGCTGAAAGTGATGATCGGGGCAAATATGCTGGAAAGATTTCAGTGACTAGTGGTAAAGGAAAAGAATTAGCAATTATGTTGGATGCCAATCACATTCTAGATTTTGTGAATCTGATAGATGACAATCCGCTTATTCATTTTACCGACTCGCAGGGTCCTACTGTACTTAAAAGCAATAAGAGAAAAGATATTACTTATGTGACCTTTCCATTGGTGAGCGGTCCGGGAGTGGAAGATGCCGAAAAAGGTGAGACGTAAAAATCGAATGGTGTTTTCGACATCGCTGACAAAGAAATTTGTAGATGACATACTTTTGCCTGAGCGAGTCGAGAATATTCTGATCAGCTATTGGTATTTGAAAGACAACCCCAAAGAGAAATTGAAGTTGCAGTTTGCTAGTTTAAAGAAAACGACCCAACAGCTATTTATTGATAGCGGCGTCTTTTCCTTTTATCGAATCTTCAAAGTTCCTGGCAAAGGCTTGAGTAGTAACAGTCCGGAAATGAAACAGACACGTATCTCTGTTCTGAAGCGGTTTCCGGAAATGCTGGAATACACTAGAAAATATGTAAAGTTTTTGAACTACTATGATGATTGGGTCGATTGGGCATTCGATATGGACATTGACATCTTTTCCAGTCGGAAGGCAGCCGATAAGTTGTGTCAGTATATGCTAGAGAATCTGAAATCGCCCAAGAAGATCATTCGGATTTGGCATTGGACTCGTAGTTTTGATGAGTGGAAGGAATGGTGCGATTCTGGGTTATATAAATATTTAGCCTTAGAGAATCCAAAGTCCCACAAGCACAACATTAGTTTTTATCGGCGGTTTATAGATTATGCCCACCAAAGAAATATCAAGGTGCACGTTCTGGCAACAACCAGTCCTGAGTTTCTAAAACATGTTGACTGCGATTCCGCAGATGCGACTACATGGGTTTCGGGTGGCCGTTTCGGTTATTGTGATACACCTTTCGGGCAGATAGATTTTGGGACGGGTATGGCTGGCAACCATTGGGAAAAGCAGAATCCAACTATTCAAGAAAACCTAGCGAAATGGCTAAAAGAACAGAAACTGCCGAATACCGATACCCTGAAAAAGGATTGGCAGGCTAGAAATAGAGTGTCGGTTCGCTACCTGCATAATATGGGATATGAGCCGGTTGATAGAGAATCAAATGCTATTCGGCATCGTTCATTTCTGGATGGATAAAAGATGCAAATTCATTTAATAGATGATGCTGCCAAAATACCAAAATCGGGTTTGATCGGTTTAGACATTGAGACTAGCCCCAAAAGGAGATTTCTAAAGGATGGTCGCAAAAATGTACCACCAGATCCCCGACTTCATCGAGTAGTTTTGGCTCAAGTGTGTGTGGATGATGATGTTTTTGTACTTCGTGACAACTTTCGGTCGCTAGCCAAACTTTTAGAAAATGATCGAGTTATAAAAGTTATTCATAATTCATCATTTGAGTATAAGCATTTTTTAGTCTCATTTGATGTTAGAATAAAGAATATTTTTGACACACTTCTATTCGAGGGAGTTTATGACAGTGGCCATCGGCCAGATTTATCATTAGATGGTTTGACACAAAAGCATCTTAATCTGAAACTAAAAAAAGATGTACGAGATAGATTTATCAATGGAGATGCTGTTACGGATGAAATGGTTCGTTATGGTGCATTGGATGCTTGGGTGCTGCCTAAGATTTATCAAAAGATGCAGGAGTTACCAGATAATGGTTACCAAAACTTCCCGCGAGTTTTAGATTTGGAGCACCGGTTAGTTCCGGCCTTAGCTAATATTGAATCTCTCGGATTTAGTCTGAACACAGAGAGATGGTTGGCCTTAGCTGAGAAAAAAGAAGAGGAATTAGCTCAGGTCCGAAAAGAAATATTGCGAGACCTGCCGACGACGACTAAAAGAATTACTATTTTCGGTGATAGCCTGTCGGATGAGAATCCGAACAGCCAAACCATTATTTTGGATGGGCTGCATAAATTAGGTATTGACCTTCCTGATCTGAAGCAGGAAACAGTGGCCGACTCATTAGAAAAGTATGATCACCCACTATTGAGAAGGTTTGCTAGATATAAGGTGCTGCAAAAATTAACAACTACCTATGGTCGCGCTTTTCTAAAGGAACATGTGAATCCAATTACAGGTAGGGTTCATCAGCGGATTCGACAAGTGGAAACACGTACGGGTCGCTTTGCTGGTGATAAACCAAACTTGATGAATATTCCAAACAAGTCTAAAGAGTATCAGGAATATCGAGCCTGCTTCTGGTCAGGCGCCGATGATGATTTGGTTTTATTAGCCCGTGACTATTCGCAGCAAGAATTACGGATTTTAGCGGAATTAAGTGGTGATCCAGGTATGATCGAAGCCTTTGAAAGAGGTATAGATATTCATGTCCACGTCGCCAGAAAGTTATATAAAGACGATACAATTGATAAAGACGATCCGCGAAGAAAACCAGCCAAGAATATCAATTTCGGATTGATCTACCGAATGGGTGTCAAAAAGTTAGCTAAGAGTTTGAAAATATCAGTGAGAGAAGCTAAAGAGTTGTCGACTGAACATGCTAGAACCTTTCCGCGCGTTACTGAGTATATGAATGACATTGCTGAGTTTGCAACCCAACATGGTTATGTCGAAACACTTATCGGCCGTCGCCGCTATTTAGATATGCAGCTAGAAGAATCTAGTCGGCAAGCGGGTAATACTCCGATCCAAGGGAGTGCGGCTGAAATGACTAAAATTGCCACGATTCGAATCAATAAACATCCGGACTTGGGGCAGATAGTTAATATTGTGCATGATGAGATTATTATGCAGACGACAAGAGACAGAGTGGATGCTTGTAATGCTATGTTAGAAAAAGCTATGCTGGATAGCGCGCAAATGTTAGTTAAGAAAGTTCCATTTGCAACTGATGGATACACATCCAGATATTGGTCAAAGGACGGAGCCAGGGTATTGTGATAATTGGTACTATTCCTAAATCATTTAAGTATATGCAGCTTTGCGAGAAATGTTCTTTACACAAAACACGACAGAATGTGGTGGTCGGTCGGGGAGTTACATCGCATGTTACCTATATGTTTGTGGGCGAGGCACCCGGAGAGAATGAAGATGAGCAAGGGCTACCCTTTGTTGGTCGGGCTGGTGAAGTGCTACAGGAGTTGTTAGAGAAGGTTAAGTTTCCAGAAGATATAACTTATATTACTAATATTGTTAAGTGTCGCCCGCCGGCCAACCGACCACCGACTGGTCGTGAGGTTGCACAATGCAGTGCCCACCTACAGTTACAGTTAAAAACATTACGACCCAAAATAGTCGTTGTCGTCGGAGCCACTTCACTGGCTTACTTTTGTCCATCCGAGAAAAAGATTTCTGCCGTTCGGGGAAAAGTTCTTATGGGTAGATTTGGTTTGAAGATATATCCGATCATTCATCCGGCAGCTATATTTAGAAATCCGGATTGGAAGCCAATTATTCTGAAAGACTTGAAAAATCTTCTGACAATCGATTTAGATTTTAGGGATGCGGTTGTCGGTCCTAGAATTATTGAGTAAAGGTGCGCATGTCAACAAAACAGGTAGTTACTAAGCCAGTGTCTGCACAGAATTTTCTTCAGGAAATAAAGAAGTTAGCATCTGATCAGCAGAGCCTTATCAAAGACCTAGGATCGAAACCATCATTAGCTGGTTTGCAGAATCTACAGAAAATCGGAACAACTTGGGCAAAGAATAAAGAGATTAGTAAATTTGCTTTAGGTCAGATTCTTTTATATTTCAAAGAAAACTGGGATGGATTGCCTAAGTCTTTTACTCAAGCCTATTCAGCTGGATTTTACGATTATGCTCGAGAAATTTATAATCTGGGCAGTCAGATGGCCGATATGTATATGTTAGATTGGGAAGTCTTTTTGTCGGGCAAGTATCTAGATGTCAAGGATATTCCTAAGGATGTAGATATTTTTAAGACATCAGTTCCTAAGTTAGCTACCGCCGCTCGCTACATCCGGCGAGGGGAGATGACTAAAGACCGGTGGAAGATATTAGCCAATACCAATTTATCTGCTGCTGAACTACGGCAAGGATTGAAGGATAAAAAGATAAGTTCTAAAATGACACCAACGAAGGCACAGAAGAATAGTGGTGTATTTTTTATGCAGGAGACTGGTGATCTATTTCAAACTGTAAATGGTACTCGTGAGCAAGTTGGCTTTTTGAATATCAATTCTGCCAATCCTGAAGTTTTGGCATCTATCAGTGAGATTTTGGCAGCCGCCAAGATAAGGACGGTTAAATAGTGAAGAAGTCCAAAAAGAACAAAGCAGAAAAGAAGCCTAAAGGCAAGAATTTACTAAACGACCTTATTAAGAAGTTTGGCGATCAGGTTTGGTCATTTGAGAATAATAAATCATCGTATCCTGAGATTCAGGTGATCCCATCTTCGTCTGTTTCTATTAATTGGGCGTTGGGTCGTGGAGGCTTGCCTCGCGGACGTCTAACAGAAGTATTCGGTCCTGAATCATCTGGTAAGACAACTCTAAGCTATGATTTTATTCGAGAGGTTCAACGAGCGGGTGGAACCGTTGCTTTAGTTGATGTGGAGAACTCATTCGACACTGATTATTTACATCAGTGTGGTATTGACGAAAAGCAACCCGGCTTTATTTTTGCACAACCTGACTGGGCTGAGCAGGCATTAGAGATTGTTCGAGAATTGATCCTGAGCGAGAAAGTTGATTTGATTGTTCTAGATAGTATTGCAGCACTAATTCCTAAGGCAGAGTTGGAAGCTGATGTTTCTGATATGCAGATTGGGCTGCAAGCCAGAATCGTTACAAAGTTTTGTAAAATGTTGAACACCGATCTAAAAGGTACAAAGACTGCTGTTCTGGTTATCAATCAAGTTCGAGATAAAATTGGTGGTTTTGGTTGGGGTCCACAGATCAGTACTCCGGGCGGCCGCATGTTGCGGCATACAGCGTCAGTCAGGATTGAACTGAAACGAGCGCAGACTTTGAAAGGTGGCTCAAAGCAAGTTGGGTTCTTATCAAAGATCAAAGTAATCAAGAACAAAGTGGGGCCACCCTTTAGAGAGGTATTTGTGCCCATCTTATATAGTTTCGGTTTAGACAGTCGGCTTGATCTGATCAACCTAGCTCTTGAAGCAAAAATCATTAAGAAGCGAGCTTCAATTTTTTATATTAAGAACTCAGCTCTGGGAAATGGCTGGCGCGAGGCGCATAAAACTATTACTAAAAAGAAAAAAGTATATGATTTAGTCTTGAGCAGAATTCAAGAGATGTTAGACAAAAAATCAGACTTAGGAAGTGATGATGACACAACTCAAGACAAATCCGAGTGAGAGAGAATATAAAGGAACTTATAAGTTAGAGCATATCTCCGCCAGTGGAATGAAGTCTTGGATGACCTGTGGGTTACAGTGGCGGTTATCACATATTGATGGTGTTCGTAGAAAGAAAACATCTTCGGCGCTTATTTTTGGGACGGTCATCCATCGCTCTGCGGAAGACTTGTGGAAGACTGGGGCTATTCCAAATTTCAAGAAATTTTGGACACCATATAAAGATAGCCAAAATATTGAATATGGTAAGCGAGATAGCTGGTTATCTTTGTATCAAAAAGGCGGCAAGATGTCTGCAAATCTGGTCAAGGCTTTTGAGTCGAAAATAAACTTCCCTAAAAGTTTAGTGGAGATTCAGGAAAAAGTTGACTTAGGATTTGTTACACTTCGGGGTCGGATTGATGCGGTTTTAGATGTTAAGAAACTACCGATTCTGATCGGAGAGAAAGTAGATCAGTTTAGTGGGCTGCTGCGAATTGATCTGAAAACATCATCAGGTAAATATGCTGAGGATACTCCGAGCAAAGCCTTACAGTTGAAGATTTATGATATTTTATCAATTGGTAAGAAAACCGCTGCTGATCTGTCAGCTTATGTAGTGGTGACTAAAACTAAAGAACCGACTGTGCAGATTCTAGGAAGAAAATATGACCGCCAAGAAATCAAAACGCAAATCAATCAAATCCGAAAAGTTTCGGACAGTATTCGCGCAGGTCTCTTCATCCGGGTTGAGGGGGACCACTGTAACTACTGCGACTTTCGAGAAATGTGTTACCGAAGCCCTGGTTGGCAAAAACTCTACAGTGTTCATCGGGATCGATCCGGGGATCAACCCATTGACGGTCTGCCTAATCTCGAAGAAGGGCAGTGAACGAAAAGTTTCTTGGTTTTCCTTTGGATCAAAACCAGATAAGAGCAAGAAAGGATGGAGACCCAGATTCGAGCGAGTTAAGTGGTTATCAGTAAACTTGAATTTCCTGTTACTTCATCTTCGGCTTATAATTGATGAGCTGCCGTTAGATATTATTGGTAAACAATTATTTGTCTGTGTCGAGGATTATTCTCACGCATCTCATGGTTCCGCAGTTCAGACTATGGCGGAAATCAAGCAAGCGGTACTTGATGTTATTTACAACCACACAAAGTTTAATCAAACACTTGTTATTCCGATTCCAACTTGGAAGTCTTGTATCTGTCCAGGATCAACAAGAAAGAAAGATGGATTAGATAGCAAAACACAGGTTAGGAATTGTTTGACATCTGAGTTCGGTGTGCCAGATCTAGGCAAGGATCATAACAAATATGATTCTTATGCAATGGCACTGCTCCTCGAGATTCTGACTACTCCTGAATTATTGAGAAAGCATTCTAATGTACATCTTGATAAACTCTTATTTAAGGAAAAAGAAAGGTTAGGTTTAGGCTGATGTTATTAGATTCAATTCCTGACAATCCACCGAGCAAGCAAGTTCAAGGAGCTATGGCTTTGCATCTGAAGACAATTCTTCAGGATATGGGAATTACAGTTGACGCTGATCCTAACTTTGAAGAGACACCGGAGCGAGTCATTAAGTCCCTTATAGAAATGTGCTCGGGCATGTGGGGTACTGAGAAGCAAATAAAGAAACTAATGTCGAAAAAGTTCCCTAGTGATTACGATGAAATGGTTGTCTTCAAGAATATTGAGACGACCAGCCTGTGTCCCCATCACCTATTGCCTATCACTTACCAAATGGTAATTGGTTATCTCCCATCTAAGGACGGTTATGTGATTGGGCTATCAAAGATCCCGCGTTTGGCTGAGTTATTATCGGCACGACCAGTTTTGCAAGAGCAGTTAGCAGTGGATATTTCAAAGGCAATTAATGAACATTTGAAGCCTAACGGTGCCGGAGTAATTATTGTCGGTCAGCATGGATGTATGAACTGCCGTGGTGTGAAGATGCGGCACAGTAAGGTTGTTACTGCCAAGCTCAGCGGATTGTTTCTTGAGCATTCAGATATTCGGAAAGAGTTCTTAGCCTATTATCAAAATGGACAGACGAGTTAAGAAGCTGACAAAAGCCGAGAAACTGACAATTATCAAAATGGTCCGGTATCGGGATCATGGACGCTGCTTGATTCATGGAACAGCAGGTGCGGAGGTGCATGAGATTTTACAAAAGAGTGGTGGCCGCGTCCGATCTGAAAAAATTTTTGATCCTAAATATATGGCCTGTGTTTGTCGAGATTGTCATTTTGATATTCATCATCGAAGCAAGAAGAAGCAAATCAACGATTTGTTACTGAAGATTTTAAAGGAAAGGTATGCCTATGAATACTAGAAGCTTATTGATGAGCGGCGGTGGCATGGATAGTATTTCTTTATTAGTTCTCTGCCCGAAACCAGACGGTGTGATCTGGTTTGATTATGGACAGAAGGCAGCTGTAGGTGAGTTCGAATCAAACAAGTATTTTTGCCAAAAGTATAATATTCCTTTTCATGCCGTTCCAATTACAGATTTATCTAAGCGACTTACAAGTCCCATTTTAAAGGGTAGTTATCCAAACCAAGTGAGTGGTGAAAGTTGGAAGCCTTTTCTAGAAGGTAACAGATTAGAAGCCAGAAATTTACTTCTACTGAGTCATGCGGTGGTTTTTGGTTTAGCTTTGGGATACGCTAAGATTATGACCGGGTTTCACAAGGAACCAGATGATGCCCCCTTTCCTGATGCAACTGAATCTTTTTATGAACGATTTATGCTGGCCGCTAAAGAAGCCACCCGTGAGGATATTACATTTAGTGCGCCATTTCAGGAGTGGGAATGGGACAGAATCGATATTCTTTCTAGGAGCTTAGTTGAGGATCCTGAAATTTGGAATGCGCATGACTGCTATGAAAGTTTGACTGATAAACCATGCGGACATTGTGTTCATTGTGTTAAGCGGCAAGAATGGAAGCAACAGCTAATTCAGCGAGGAGTAATCATCGATGCCTGGAATTGATGACATTATATCGGAGTTACCTGAGTGGGTAGTGTCAGGTACCAGCTATGATACATCTCATCAGCAGGTTGATGGACTTCGTCTGATGGCGAATGAGTCATTTGTTGAAAATAATTCTCTGGCCGACGTTCTATATCAGTCTTATAATGAGTACCCTCGCTCGCCAAAGCATCTGGAGTCTTTACTTTACCCATCGGCTCCTGAGATGTGTACAGCGATGGTGGGCGCGACCGAATGTATAGATGTCCTGATTCGCTCGATCTGTGTTCAAGAATATCATAGTGTGGGCGTGGTAGTTCCTACGTTTTCGATGTATAAGCTGCGAGCGGATCTTAATGGTTATACCGTAAATGAATACCAATCATCTGATTTACCCTATGAGATCTATGCTGGTGATCAACTGTTATTTCTTTGTGATCCTAATAACCCCTTACCTTATACCTATGATCTGGAAAAACTTTTAGATGGTGATCGGGTGATAGCAGTAGATCGGGCTTACTATGAATTTTCAGATAATCCGGGGCCGCTTTTGGATCCGATGAAGTATCCAAACTTGGTTTACATTTATTCTTTTTCTAAAGCCTATGGGCTTCCGGGTATTCGTGTGGGCTACACAATCAGCCATCCGGCTTTAGCTATAATCTTTAAGAAGCTCCGGCTGCCATGGGGGATTTCAGAGCCGAGTCTATTGCTTGCTGAGGAAGCGGTCAAGGAGAATCACTCTAGAGTTGTTGTTTCCGAAACATTAGAGATGCGGGACAAATGGGAAGCGCAGATTGAAGAAAAGCTGCCCTTCTTGAGATTCGTTTCACATGCTGGAAATTTTATGGTGTATGATACCAAACCCCGATCTGCGCTCTCCATCGCTAGGTTTTTGGAATCGAAAGGAATTCTAATTCGGACATTGGGCAGTCACGGATTACCTTTAAGTGATCTGATACGGATTACTGTTGGGAGCGATGCTGACCTGGAAAAGTTTATGGAAACGGCTGTTTTGTTGGTTGATTTATTAGGATAAAAATACATTTTGAAAGCCATCAAAATCCTTGACACTGACAAGGAGCACACCTATAATATCGCTGCAGATTTTGTCTCCGGAATTCGAGACAAAGTCTTTTTCCATCCTGATGTTTTGGAAAGAAAGATAACTGGTTAACTTATTTATGGAAGAATATATCTGCACACATGATCCAAGATCACTTGGTATTGAAGGTGCGAGACTTACTAAATCTCAAATAATCTCAGCAGCTAAACGAAAGGATATCCCACAAGGCATTGTTTTCAAACGAGACAAGAAACGGTTTATAGTCGAAGCAAACAAGCTAGTCGAGAAGAAGTTTTCATCAAAGAGCGGCGAAAGACGAGTGTATAAAGAAGTAGATTGGGAGGAAAGTGTGAATGAGTGAAGATAGTAATAGATATTCGTATAATTCGGATAATAGGTATGGGAGGTATGAGAGTTGGGATAACAAACTTCGTTATGAATATAGACCAATAGTTCATGATGAGTTCAGTGAGGAATACATCAAAAGTATTTTTGACAAACGAAAACAATTAGAAAATGTGCTAGTTAAAGAAGTCGAAGATAAAATTTATAAGCAATTATTTTCTTCAATGCCTACAGGAGGGCAAGTCATTATGAATATCGAACAAATCAAACAACTCGATGTTAAGGCATGTGGGTTGGAACATGCGCTGGCTGTAAAGATTTTCTTGCGTGATCTAAAAGAAGAGTTGCAAGAACTCGATACTGATGTTCCCGCTTGGATTGATGAAAAACTTAAGGTTCTGACTGAGCATACAAAGAATTTGGTTCGTCAGGATCTTGAGAAGAAGCTCAAGGAAGCTAAAGAGAAATACGAAACTCTTTTGACAGCCGAAGAGAAACGTGCCAAGGCCGTAACTGAGATTGCTAAACTTGAAAAGAAACTTGAATAATTTCTAAGGAAACGCTAAATGGCTAAAAAGGGCATACTGAAACCGGGTTTAAAACTTATTAAGTACATGAAGGATGATAAGACACATCGTTGCCAGTTTGTCAAAGCCATTGGCGAGCAATGTATTAACCGAGAAGAAAAAACTCGGCCCGGTTGTTGGAGGTGTAAGTATCATGGTGGAAAAGCTGGTCGTCCTCCAACAACCGGGGAGCATTCTAAGTACACACCACTTCCGAAAAACTTGCGTGCTAGATTTGAAGCCGCCGTTGTTGATCCTGAAATTCTAAACTTAACTAAAAAGATTGCATTGCTTGATTCTCAAATCTGGGAAATTGGCGAAGAAGCACAAGAGCAAGATAGCTTTGATCCAATTCAAATGAAAAAACTAATAATCTTAATTGGTCAGCATCGTAAGTTAGTTGCACAAGAGACCGAACGCCGAATCGCGATGGGTTCGATGCTTGATGTTCAGCAAGTAATGCAGATCATTGGTTATATCTATGATGTGATTCAGAAACGAATACCAGACCCGTTGGTGCGCCGTGACATTGGCGCTGATCTTCGGAAAGTAATTGGCGCGGGGTTGATTGGATTACCAGCTGGAAATATAACTACTGTTAGTGATGGTCAATAAAAAATTCTTTGAGAAGGTATTTAAGTGTAGACGATGCCCCGAAAAAGCAAACCTAAACAAGTTGCGAACGGGGCCCCGTTCGCAACTCAGTTAATTTTAGATTTGGCGGATCGATTGGATCCACCTGAGTCAGCATCGAATGCAATTGTTGAATCTGTTTGGGTTGAGCCACCAGATATAGTTGACTGGGCGCACGGTAATTTTATTGACCCAACAACTGAAAAACTTGTTAGACTAGAAGACCATCAGCAAAGAATTTTTAGATATATTTTTAAAGGCATCTGGGCAAAATTAATTACTACAGTTCTTTGGTCTGAACCGAAGAAAAGTGGTAAGACAGCATCTGCTGGTTTAGCTGGGTCTTATTGGGGAAATTATGTTGAAGCACCCAATGAAATAATTTCAATTGCTAATGACAAGGAACAAGCGCAAGGCCGCATCTATGCGGCTATGGTCCCGACTCTCAAGCGATTGGGTTGGAATGTGCCCGACCAGAAACCATCAATGTCAAATGAGCATACAGGTACCAAGGTCAAAGCTATCGGTACAGCTTATGAAGGCGAAGCCGGAGGAAATCCTGGACTAACACTGTGGAGTGAGTTGTGGGCGTACACATCAGAGCGCAGAAAGAGACTGTGGGAGGAGATGACCCCCGTCCCGACTCGGCGATTTTCGGTTCGTTGGGTTGAGACATACGCCGGATTTTTGAACGAATCAGATATTTTGTGGAATCTATACTGTCAAGTTTTTAAAGACGGCAATGAAAATCAATTACTTGGTCAAAAAATTCCTGAACTTGATGATTTACCAGTTTATTATGTTCCACAGTCAAAGATGTTAGTCTATTGGAGCCATGAACATCGGATGCCGTGGCAGACTGAGGAATATTATATTCAACAGCGTGCCGATCTTCGACCTAATGCTTATAAACGTCTTCATCAAAACGAATGGGTTAGTAGTACATCAGTCTTTATCGAACCCGCTCAATGGGATGTTTTAGAAGAATGCGAATCACTCAATGAAGAAGGTGATCTACGTTTTCTATTTGTGGGTGCTGATGCTGGTGTTCATAATGACAGTGCGGCATTAGTTATCTCACATTGGGATTTAGATCGACAAGGACCAGATATTATTGCGGCCTGGGAATGGAAGCCACAAGTTGTCGAAGGGTCAGATGTCAAAGAAATTGATTTGGAGCAAACTCTCGGTGCTAAACTGATTTGGCTGTTAGATACTTTCAAAGTCGAAGCAGTCTATTATGATAATTATCAATTGCATACCATTATGACTAACTTGCGGAAGAAATATGATCCACATAATTCTAAGAAACTCTTTGTGGATTTTCCACAGAACTCTGGACGCATCGAATCGGATAATGCACTTTATCAATGGATAGTTACGAAGAAGTTGCATCGAATTTTAAGTCCAGCACTTCGAACGCATGTTTTGAACGCAGTGGCTGAAGAATCTGAACGCGGCTTTCGATTAGATAAAGAAAAAACAAAAGCTAAAATTGACTTGGCAGTAGCTAGTTCAATGTCTTGCTATGGAGCCAGTATTCGTCCACGAGCTGCACGTAAATTTGTGAGGGTGTAGATATGTATGTTTTTAGTAGATTGTGTGATGAGTGTGGAGAACCAGCTACGGTAACAGTTTCCGGAATGACTGGTAGAGTTCTTATTGATAACATTGACAACAATATGCAAGCTGCGGATTTTTGTATTAAGCATGCTCCTAGAGAGAACGAACGTCAACCAAATGACTGTAAGCGAGTTGAGTTTTGTTGGCCACTCGGAAATTTGTGAAAGTCTAGAGAAGGAGTTTTGGAATGTTTATTATTGAAGATAATTTTCATGCAGAATCTTTACCTGAGAAATACGAAACGTTTGATCGGGCTCTTGAAGAACTTATAAAAATTTCTAGAATTCCATATGGACAAGGACCCAATATCGCTCCATGCTCGAATATCGAGGGTTGCGAACGATGGTATCATATTCTTCAATATGATGATTCAACTACACCGTGGAAATTATTGAGCGATATCGAAATGTTGAGAATGTCTCCTAATGAAGTTAAATGGATTTTGCCGTGTGCGGAATCAAGATCAATGGGACGAAATTTATCGTCAGCTTTGAGTTGGCTTATCTTTTACAGTAAACAAATGCGAAAATCATTTGATCCCAATATTCCAAGTACTTATGACAAAGACGAACCATTAGTTGAGACTTGGGACTCATATCTAGAGCAGGTCAAGCAAATCGCTCCAGACTTCTATGAGACTTTTGGCGGTAATAGTTAGAGAAGGAGATGCATATGAAATTCTGGTTTCGTACTTGGATCAATTTCTTGCTGTCTGATATTCGGCAATTTATTTTGAAGCTATTAAAATTAGATATTGAATTATGTAGTTTAAATAATCAAATTCAGGATGTTGAAAAACAACATCATATTCTTTCTCAGAACTTAATTCAGCTTCGTAAAGACTTTAACGACCAAATATCGATGGTGGGAATTGACTCTCAACCGTTTTCTAATGCATTAGAAAATCGGCATGCTCAGACACAAATTATTTTTATTTCACGACTTGGTCGAAGTAATGGTGGAACAGTTAGAATCATTGATGTTCATTTCAAGAGTGTTAGTGAGATGCTTGATTATATTCGGCATCTTGAACGTATGGTGCCACCTGAGAAAATAACGTTTGATGGTCCACCGGGAATGGCTGAAGATTTTGGTTTAGCTAAGTCTCGACGTCTATGGTAGTTCTAATTACCGGTTCAGAAAGCCCGACTGAACCTATGATAAAGAAAACTCGTGAAATTGTTTTGATGTGCCTGAAGCGAAATCACGAAATTCTTTGTGGAGATTTAGTCGGGATTGAGCAAGAGGTTGTTAGATATGCAAATCTGAGAGAGTATGAAAAGATTACAGTCTGGGGTGCCAATGGGCGATTGGCTTATGGGACCTATTGTGGAATTAACAAGTTAACTGGTGCGGCCCCACCGATGCGAGATATGATTATGGCTAGAAATTGTGATCTGTGTATTGCAATTATTGACACTGAGTCGACAATGGCACTGATTACTTGCGGACATGCTAAAGAATTTGGTCGGAAAGTAAAAATTCTAAACTTTGCGAGAGGCCCAAAGAAACATGCTAGGTCCAGATGAGATAAGTGAAGAAGTTTTTGGAGACGAAACAGATTCAGTTGCTATCGATGGCACGACTTATATACTTTCTGAAGGAGAAGTAGTTGGGATTGTCACAGAAGAAGCAAGCAACTAAAAAGAAATGGATATTGGACGATTCTGATCGTCCACGAGTTGTGGCTAAAGACGATGGCTATTGTATTCATATAGTTAGTTTAGATGAAGTATGTACCGAGTGTGAGGAGGCAGCAGAATTTGACGACTAAATTATGTGCGCATGTGATTAGAAGTAGTAATGATGCTAAAAAACTGGTGACTATTACTAATTCACCAATCGTTAAGTTTCTTGATGATTTTCAATTAGCCTCAGAGTTTGATTCTATGCCCAGGCGACCATTTCGAATCGGCCGCGCGTTTGAATCTGACTTTGATCCAAATCCATTATATCGAAATACAGATCCAATAGAATATGCTCGGATTTATTTTGATAGGTATCTTGCTAATCAGGTCCGAAATAATCCAGATATTGATGCATGGGAAGGTCCCAACGAACCGCATCCTGAAAATTTAGAAGCGATGCGGTGGTACGCTCGATTTGAAGCTGAGCGAATCAGGATTCTTTCGACAACTTATAATCGAAAATCAGTTGTCGGTAATTTTTCAGCAGGAGCGCCTGATCTGCCGACTGAAGATCGGTTGGCATATTGGCGAGCATTTGGGCCAGCATTGTTTGAAGCAAAAATTACTGGTGGTTGTTTAGGATTACATGAGTACAGTAATCTTGATTTTTCTAAATGGGACTCGTGGTTATTTTTTAGATATCGTTGGGCGCGAGAATATTGTATTTCGGCTGGACTGCAAGAACTTAAATTTGCAGTAACTGAATGTGGGGCAGATTCGATTGTTAACGGTCGACCCTGGCGCACTCAATTTGGTGGTAATCCCAGACGTTATTTAGATGAGATGTTGAAGCATTATGATGCTGGACTTCGGCAAGATTCTTATGTGTTAGGGGCGGCTATCTTCACTTTTGGAAATGGATGGTTTGAACATAATGTCGAAGGAACAGGTTTAACGGATTTGATTATTGAGTATGATAAACAGTTACAAGTTGTTTCCCCAACACCTGCCCCGGCGTTATTTTATAACGCACAAGTTACTAATGCAGGAATTCTAAATGTTCGAGCACATCCTTGGTCAGGTAAAGTTGAGCCACCAAAAGTCCGGCAATTGGTTTTAGGTGCTAAAGTTTTTGTAACTTGTACTTGTAATGGTTGGGCATGTATCAGTCCCGACGGCAATGAGTGGGTTAGTCAAAAATATTTGCGGCAACTCTAGGAGAGACAATGAAATATCTCAGACTATTATTTAGTAAGATGTGTAATCCCTGCTGGTTAGCTCAACTGCATATTAAGAATTCGAGCCATTGTGGTCAGTGTCATTGTTGTCGGTGATTAGAATGAAGACAACAGATATTATTGTTGAAGGACGTGATCGGCCTGGTGCCCGAATGTCTGAAAAGCCTGTTTATCCTTGTTCAAAAACTAGGCATCAAATTCTAGGTTATCGGCCAAACAGACCAGCACCGATTGTTTTGTGGGCTGGTGAGACATTTGTAGAGATTCAACAGAAACTCTACTCTTCTAGTTTTGCAGCTCATTGCCGTTCGGAAGGGTTTATTGAATGGCGATATTATCGGGAGCCATTCAAGTTTGAGAATTAAGTAAGAAAGCATCGGCTGAGAAATTGGCACAGGTAGATAGCATATCGGGTAGAATGCGCCGTCCTCATGCGGAGAGCAGAACTGTTCGAGTCAGTTTATGACCTGTCAGCCAGTCAACAAGTGACACATCTTTGAAGAGTATCAATTGTCTACTCTGCGACTGTAGGAGATAGGCTGAGATACGTGTCATTGGGCAGATCAGACAGTGTCAATTGGTGTCCTTGTTAGTTTGATTTGTTTACTAACTTGCGAGTTCAACCCTCACGATCTGTAAAAAGGGAAGCCGAGCCGGACAGTGTAACTGGCATAATAGAATTAATTGTAAAGTTTTGGAGAAAAAAATGAAACGCAGAAAAGGACTTTGGAAGCGTAAAATTAAGAACGATTTCTATCTTGTTTATGTAGATAATGTCTGTATTGGATTTATTGAGAAAGAAAACGATTGGTGGGTGTCTCATTATTGGCATGGTTCAGGAATGTTTTACAACTCATCATTAAAAGGACAAGTTGAGCATTTCCGTGAAACTTACAAGAAATTTATTAGTGGTGAAGTGAAGAATCCGTAAATTAGTCATAGGCTCGTATCCACTCATGCTTATAACGTGCAGAAATGGTAATGGTTACATGTGAGTTCGAATCTCACCGAGCCTATTTGTCGCACCAATAGATCAACTGGATAGATCGACAAACTTCTAATTTGTAGATTGTGGGTTCGAGTCCCGCTTGGTGCTTTCGAATCTCTTCGAACATTAACGGCTACTGCTACAACTGAATATCAACATCTTGGCATAAGGGAAATGTGTAAACAACTCGCGGGAATTGTTAATCAGTAGAAGAGATTCGATTTTATTTATTAGAAAATAGGAGAATCAACTATGTCTAATTTTCAAGAACTCGTTTCAAAGAAACTGAAATCAGCCAGAAAGAAACATGCCCGACAAATTAGTTCACCACATGATGCCTATGCAAATATTCTTGAAGAGCTAGACGAAGTTAAATTAGAAGTGTGGAAGAAAACTAAGAAGCGGAATCTAAAGAAATTGTTGGCAGAGTTAGTCGATGTGGCAGCCATGTGTCAGCGTTCGGCTGAAGATTTGGAGTTATTTTAATGCTATGGGATCCAAGATTCGATTTTAAGTTTCAATTACAATTTCGCATGTGGAAAGTTCTTATGTTGACTGTACTTATTATTGTTGAATCTTTTGGAGTTTTAAATATGTCGCAGTATTATAGAAAACAATACTTGGATTTGGTGTCCGAGATAGAAAGGCGTATCGACCCTAATAATTATATGAAGGAGACTAAATAAAATGGCAACAATAAAGCAGACTCCAGGAGAAGAGTTGTGGGAGATTGCCTACGGACCAAAAAGTCCAGCTGATGCTTTAGGTAAAGGTACACCAAAAGACAGAATTAAAAGTTTTGGTGGTTTCGGTGATGATAAGAAGGAGCTTTTGAGAATTGCTAAGAAACTTCTTAAGTGTTCGAAGTTAATGCAGAGGAAGCTAGAAACTTTTATTAAAAAGAACAGCAAGTAGTCTTTATGGGAAAACAGACTAAACAAGTAATTGTTCTTTGTTGTGGCGGTCGTGATTTTGATGATACGAAATTAGTTCGGCGAGTAATGCTAGTTCTGAAGAAACGATATTCAAATTTATTAATCATTCACGGGGCCGCTCGCGGGGCTGATACTTTGTACGATCAAGAAGCTAAAAGATTGGGGATTGATCGACAACTGTATCCGGCCGATTGGAATAAATATAAATTAGCTGCCGGAGCAATTCGTAATCAGCGAATGTTAGATGAAGGCCAACCAGATTTTGTTATTGCGTTTCCTGGTGGGAAGGGAACAGCAGATATGTGTCGACGAGCTAAGAAGCAAAATGTGCCAGTTAAGTGTGTGAGAATAAAGAAGGAGAAGAAATGATTAGTTGGAGTTTCTTTTATCTAGGCGGTTATATTGTCTCAGTTATTTTCTTTTCAGTTTGGTTTACTCGACAATTCGGTTCATCTAATTTTATAAGTATCATCTCATCAGGTTTATTTAGTCTGATTGTTAGTACAATGTGGCCCGTATTTGTTGGACTTGTTTTAATTTGCTGGCCGGTTGGTAAGATTGGTCAGATCGGGCTTCGATATTGGACAAAGATTAAGACAGATAGAAAAATTACACATGCAGGAGGAGGGTGGCCGGAATGAGTGATAGACCGATAATTGTGTGTCTTTGTGGATCGACAAGATTTTTCGATGCCTTTCGCAAGGCAAACTTTGATGAGACTTTAGCGGGCAGAATAGTTTTGTCAATTGGTTGTGATCTAAAATCTGATGTTGAATTATTTAATCATCTTTCAGAGTCTGAACTCGATGGTATTAAATCTAAATTAGATGAGTTACACAAAAAGAAAATTGAATTGGCTGATGAAATTTTAGTTCTAAATGTTGACGGTTATATTGGCTCGAGTACTAGAAGTGAGATTGAGCATGCGACAAGATATAAAAGAAAAGTGCGATGGTTAGAACAGGAGAATGGTGAAAAGTGGATGAGCAAATATCTATCAGAACAATTGAGATATGTATTTACTAAAGGATGATTACACTTATTTTGAGGTTTGTAGTTTTTGTGGTCAGCGACTACCTTATGCGTATGTAGGTCCGTGTATTTACTGTGGCGGACCACTAAATAAACTAGGTTCTAATAAAGTAGTTACAGAAAATCAACCTGAATCTACACTGAATAGTTACGATTATGTAATAAATTCTTATAATCATGTATCCCGAACTTATGAGTGGTCATTTTACTTCAAAGACAGAACAGCTAGAAAAGTTTTCATTTGTGAATATGAGTTGAGAATGACAACTGATCCGGAGAAATTTATGCTGGATAAACTTTGTAAAGAAACTGGATTAGATCAATTGGTAATCTCAAATATTTTCAAAAACTCAGAGAAGTATAATCCGTATGTACCGTCAATGTCCGGACTGTAATCGAGTCTTTTATTTTGTGTGGGACTGGTCAGCAGAATCTTTAGCTTATGTCTTCAAAATTAATCCGAACTTGAAAATAATTTGTACTCGATGTGGTTGGAAGATTATTCAACAAGGAGCAGCAAAGTGAAAGATGAGTTGAAAATCTGTAGTTCATGTGATTGGTCGGGTCCAGAAAATTGGCTGGATGATTCTAAATGTCCTTGGTGTGGCGCAGAAGTTGAGGATTATACGCCGGGACCTAAAATTGAATATCGCCCAACTAATATAGATGAGTCCTAGGAGTAAAAGTATGCTTACGAATTGGCTCAAGACGCATATTGACTTTAGATTTATTCTGACGCCGTTAGCAGCAATAAATGTTAGGTCAGCTAATCCTATTTTAGGTATCGAAAGTCATGCGATTGGTTATACATTTGTCTATGTTTTTGGAATCCGAGTAGCAGTTATTCAAAGGACAAATCCATGGAAGTAATAGTGGATAAAGATGTAACAAAATCTATTCGTTGTGATCTAAATGATGGTGATTCATTGCCACTTACAAAGTGCGTTTGCGGCCAAGAGTATATGGGTTGGGTTTTTGTTTTACATTCTGATAGAAATGATCCGACTACATGCCGCTGCGGCCGCAAATTATACTTTCAATGTCAAGTTAGAGTCTTTGAAGTTGTAGATAAGTTGCCAGTTTATATTAAGTTGTCTCAGCGGCAGCAAACTATTCTGTCTTTCATTACAGATCAAGTTCAAGCAGTTGGGTATCCGCCGACCATCCGTGAGATTGGAAAGAAGGCGGGTATCTCATCAACATCAGTCGTTAATTACAATCTAAATAAATTAGTCGAGTATGGTTATCTAATTCGGGATCCTAAAGTTTCGAGAGGGTTGCGAGTGATTGAGAAAATTCAAAATGAAAAGCAATGAAGCACGAATAGCCAGTTGGTGCTGTAAAGTTATTGAACCATGGCTTGAACAAAAATATAAGAATGTCGGCTTTCTAGGCCATTTGGAACATGATCTAGTTTTACTGCTAAAGGGATTCGACACTGATCCAAAAGTCTGGGCACTGACTCAGTGGGAATTACATCATCAACGGGATTTGGTTCAGCAATTATTAGGTGGTATCAAGGATCAGTTACCGGAAGATGATATTTCAAGTATTATGGCTGGCTTCGACAAAGAAGTGCAGCGCGGATTACAGATGACACCTGAACAAATATTCGAAGAGCTTAGACAGACGAAGATTAACAAATGATAATATTGTGTTGTGGATTGAAAAATGACTACAAAGTATCCGCATTTATTTAAATCTTTAGGTGTCGAACTATGAGGTAAGGATTGGATATGTTCAATCGATGCAGAAAATCGAAAAGTATTTTCTTATATAGGATTACAAGAACAAGGTATACATCTTCAGTCTCTGGGCGGACAAGTTAGATCAAAAGGACGCCGAGATAAGAAAGGCAGATTCATTAAAAATGTCTTACGGCGCTGACTATATTACAGATGGTCATTATCTATATCGAGATGAAGACTACGGGCATGTAATTTTAGATACAACTTTCCCATAAGAAATAGAAAAACTTTTGATAGATAAAGGAGAAACAAAGAGTAGTTGAATTGGCTGGGAAAGAGACATTGAAAATATATGATGAGAGAATTTAACTAAGGAAAACATGGAATTTAAGCAACTCTATATTGAGACATGGGGAAATGGTGCTACGATTGAAGTTCTGTATCATGTCAATCCTATTGTGAATGAAGATCTAAGTGATCGTATTCATTTAATTATTACTCAATCTAATGGTGAACCTCGTGGTTGGTTGATGAATCAACAAGATGCTATCGGAATTATTCGTGGACTTTCAGTGGCCATTGCAAAGTGCATTGAAGACAATATACCACCTGCGTTAGTATGGCAAGAAAGTGATACTAAGAATATACAAGGAGAGAACTTGAAGGCATTAACAAGCTATTACAAAGTTCGAGATAATCCAGATTATTCTGAGAAGTTAGATCCCGAGATTATTCCTTTGTGTGATGCGTTGAATACAGTTGGGTTTGCGACAATCGCATCTTGCTCTGGTGTCGGTCACCACAGTAGTAGTTGGCCGAGTGTCTGGTTCGAGCATAGTGATGATGAGCGAATCGAAAATATGGCCCGATTCGTAATGCTCCAAACGAAAGAACTTTTTGAGAGATTCTTTGTTCAATTCTCAAAGGTCCTAGATGATGTGGATGGGGACGGTTATCACTGGTATTTGGTTGTTCATTTAACGAAAGTCTTTGGAGACTCGCCAATTGAAGTGAGTCGCGAAGAGACAGTTTATGCTGTGGCTCAAGTATCACAAGCTATTGCTGAATGGGCCAGAATGGAAGAGAAAATAAAGGATGATATTAGAATATATAACTAAGGAGAATCTAAAATGTCATCATTAGGAATAGGAGTTATTTTGAATCGTCTTTCTGATAATTCAGAAAGTGTCGAGGTTTTTAAATCTTGTATCGGGAAAGTGTTGAGTGAGCTTTCTTTGGGAGAAGATGATGCTCTTCATTTCAAGTTCGTTGATGGGACTAGACTTAAGATCTATGATGATGGACAATCTTGCTGTGAATATCGCTACATGCGAACGGACGATGAGTTAAGTTATTTTGTTGGTGCCGAATTGATGGACGGAGAAGTTAAAGATGCACCTAATATACAAGATGAAGATGGCGAGCATGAAGTTCAATTTTTAGTTATTAAAACTAGCAAGGGCGAATTTACAATGGCAAACCATAATGAGCACAATGGATGTTATGGTGGATTTTCAATAAACTGTACATTGGAGACTGATAGTTAACTGGTTATCTTAATTGGTCAGATCAGATAAATCTATAGGGATAGCATAAATCTAAACATAGATAACTTTTTAGTTGGGGTACGAGAGCAGAAGAAGTGAAATTAATCAGACTAATTTTTGGTGCTGGATTAACAGCCATTCAAGTTGTTTTATTTTGGTCAGCGATGGGATTGCTAAATTATCATCTAATTCTATCAGCAGCATTTGCTAAATCGGTTCCTAATATTCAATCATGGATGCTAATTATCTTAGGACTTGTATTCGTCTGCGGTGTCTTTGGTTATTTAGGATTGTCAGTACACTCCAAAGGTGAAGCGGCTTGGTTGTTAACAACTGGTGGCAGTTTAATTCTAGGTTGTGGGCTAACTTTGATTCTAAATTATTGGATGGCTCATACGATGCAATTTTATGTGCCGACGATTTTATATTTGGAATCATTTGGCATGTTGTTTATTGGTTGTGTATGTGTTATTACAGGCGTCCGACTATATCAACAACCAACTAAAAAGCAAAGAAGGAGATAAATGTCTACTCTAGCAGAAGTTAGAAGCAGAGACAGTTATATTCAAGAGATCAAATCAGTAGTACTCGGTAGCAGTTACTCTGGTTTTTATTGGCATGCTATTAAGTTATTAGTTGAGATTGCATATTTATTGATTGACATTCGCGAAATTCTAAAGTCTAAGGAGACGAAATGAGTAACACTTTGCTGTGGGTTTATGTATTTTGCGCACTGGGGATTGTGTGTCGAACGCTGCTGCCGTATTTGCAATTAGTGGTTGAGCAATTGCGAGATCATAATTATGTGCCGTCTTGGAATTGGTATTATATTGTCGGTCCTGTAGCGTCTGTCATTATCAATCTATTTATTATGCCTTTCGTTGCTCAGAATTTAGTTGGTACAGAGTCATGGGCGATGGCCTATATTGCGGGTTGGGGTATCTCAGATATGAGCCGCGAGATTCAAAAGGCAATTGAAGGTGTTCGCTCTTGAGGAGTGTCTAAAAGAAAGTTCAGTGATAGTCAAATTATTAGTATGTTAGACTCAGCATTAGACAAAGTCCAATCTGGACAAATGAGTGATTTTTCATTTATTCTTTTAGCTAATAATTTGATTCATTGGGATAATTCACCGCCGACTGCATCTCAATTAAAGTGGGCAAATAATATTGTAGAACGTTTAGGACTTGAGAAATATAAATATGGAAATAAGTAAACTCATTAAAGAGCTGCAAAAGGTGCAAGAGACAGAATCAGCAGTTGACTCTGGAAAATCAGAAGATTCGAAAGAATAGCTATGGAACAAATCGTGCAAATTGCTTTGATTGTTGGTATCTTGGGTGTGATTCTATTTGGTGTAATTGTTATTGGCGTTGCAGTTTATGAAGAACGACATCGGAGAAAGAATAGATGAAAATTCTTGTAACTTTATCTGAAGAGGCTATTGCCGATCCAGAAACTACACAAAGAATTTATGACGCTATCTCGATGCTCAAAGGTGTTAGTTCAGTCATTACTATTCCGCAAGATAAAGAATATGATGCAGCTCTTGAGCAAGCTAAATCAGAGATTCAGCAGAAAATGTTGGATGCTTTGAAATGATTATAACTTATGCAGTTGTTTCACTTGTTGGAGTTGTAATTATTTTTGGTCTACTGGAAATTGTAAATATTATCTAATTAGATATGCAGCGGCGTGGAAGGACACGCAGCCCAGATAATGCGGATTTAACTGCGGCAATAACAGATGCCGCTTGGCGTTCGTAGCAGGTACTCAAGGCCTGTCTGCATATTTAAATTACTAACTAGTCGCATCGCCGGAGGTGGAACTCCTTTATTTCAAATGAGCAAGCGGCGACCTGTACGTGTAAGCAGGTAAAAGGAGACTTAGAATGATTCTAGAATTTGGTAATGGTAAGATTGGTGTTATGAACTACAAAATGTTTGGTGCTTCGAGTAAGAAAACTGGAATAGCTTTTCAGATTGTAAAGGAATCGCATGATGTTGGTGAGCAAGATTCGAGTGTAGTCGGTAAAGATTTGAATGAGATCGAGCCGAATGTGTGTTTTGAATTTTCAAATCCAGAATCTGTGCAGGTTGTAATTGATGCTTTAGAAAAAGCTAAATTTGAATTGCAGAGCGGAATGCAGGAACAAATTTTAGTTGGAGACGGTAATGAGTAAAACAAGTTTTGTGCCTGGGTTGGGGACGGTGACGATTCAGGATCCCATTGAAAAGACTGAAGTGAAGAGTGATAAGCGAACGCTAGCTGAAAAAGCATCTCAACTGCCTGATGATAAGCAGAACCAAACTCAGACATCTGGAATGGCTCGACAAGTTGTGCAAATGGATCAAAAGACAATGGTGGCGACAGCTGAAGCTATTCAAAAAGCTATTCAAGAGAAGCATGAGCTATTGACCGGTCATTCGCACGATGAACTTAAAGAAACTGATGCTTCTGAAGTCAATGATACTGAGATGCGCGAAGGTATTGATGAGCTGACGGATCCCAAAGCTGAGACAGGTGAGGAAGAGCCGACTATTCCTAAGAAGAAACTAAAGGGCGGCGATAAAGTTTCAATTCCAGGTGAGAAAAAGTCATGTGTATTTCTTAGTGATGTTGATCCGATAGTAGCTAAATCGACTTTACAAAGTGATGAAGAGCTAGCTTTTGTGCAGATGAGTGATGGCAAGATTCAAACTTATCCACTTTCAGAATTGATGCCCGATTAAGATGGGCGTTATTCCTTCATGGACTCCTATGGTCTTAGCAGCAGTTTCTTGCGTGTTGTGGTTTCTAAAGTTCCAATATCTAGGGCGTGATCTGTTTGATGTCTTATCGGCACTCGTGCGTCTATTCTTATGTGCTGTATATACGTGGATCTTTCTCTTCAATCCACCACTAATTGATCGAACGGATTTAGTCAGGTCAGCGATTGTCTCTATTCTAGTGATCGAAGTCATCTCAATTCTGTTTCAGTTATGGTGGCGGAGGCGAACGAGATGACTCTTAGCTTTAGCTTAGGGGATGTGATTACACTGGCAACTGTTACTATTGGTTTATGGGCAGCTTATTTACGAGCCCGAAAACTACAGAAACAAATCGATCAAATTCCTGTTAGTGCTGAATTAACTGCAGCTGCTAAGAACGTTGACGCAGCGAATAAGAATGTTGAGGCATCAAATGAGTTAGTAGCAAATCTTCGCATCGAAGTGAGTCGATATCGCGAGCAAACAATTGGTTGCATGGCTCAAATGGATATGCTAATTTCCCAACATGCTAAAGACGTAACTTCAATCAAAATGGATCACAGTAAGAAGATTGAAGGGTTACGAGCTGAGTATGAAGAGAAAGTCGCTAATCTAGAACTCAAATTGCAACAAGAACAAGTGGCACGTGAAGATGGTAATCACCGCAACGCGTTAGTGATCGCAGATTTGAGTATAAAGAACGATCAGAATGAACGATTGATTCAGCAATTAACTGAGAAGAATGCGCAGACCGATCAGCAATTGAAGGTGATGGTTAGTCGCAATTCTGAATTAGAAAAAGAAATTGAGAAATTGCGTCAGTCTAATGAAAGAAAATAATCATGTCTAGATTTGTTTTACCACAACCAGATCCAGTTGATCCATCACAGGCGCACAAAGTTGAACTTTGGTCGTTAGTTTTAGAAGATATGTCGAAGCGGAAGCAGTTTGGTGCAAAGAAGTATGGGACTGAGCATTACGCAAATAACGGTCGCGATCCGCTAATTGATCTTTACCAAGAACTACTAGATGCTGTAGTTTATATTCGACAATGTTTATTTGAGAAATATGGCGAGTAAATCTGATTACTATTCAATTCGTGACGTTGTCTGGAATCGTATCTGCTGCAATCAGATATATAAGTGACTTGATGGTTGAGTGGTTTGTGAGGAAAAGAAATGAATAATGAACCTGTAACTACTTTAGATATTGCTTATCAGTTAACTGCCATTGAGCATAGGATTGATAAGATCAGACAAGTTTTGTTCTTTTACGATAACGTGCCGGACGATAATCGAATCGCAGAACTGATTAAAGAATGGAGAACCTTAGATCGTCAGCGAAGAGAGTTCGAAAAGACAAATCTTTACAAAGGTCTTCGAAAAGATTATCAACAGTATCATCTTTATTTAAGAGTTCTATCTCAGAGTAACTCAGTTATTCGCAATTGTTATAGAATATTTTTGTCTGGGCATTGGTCATTTGAAGAAACGATGTTTCAGTGTATAAAGGTATTAGACATTGCTTTTCAAGATATGTGCAAAGTTGCTTTCGAGAAAACTTTGAGTAATCCATCACCACTTGTTTTTGGTGTGGATTGGGCTAAAGAAGACAAGAGTCAAGATAAAACGGTTTTTGAGCCATTAAGGTTAAGTGAGAAGGATATAGAATTTCTTAGATTAGATAAAGAATCTGCAGTTAGGTATGAAAGTTTTATTAAAGCAAAACTTTCGGACGCAAGTGAATTACTTGATGAGACGAATAAGAAGAAAGATAACACTTATGACTAACCCATTCTCTGAGTTGGTAGATGATGCGGCTTTGAAACTCGCTATTCTTTTTCACGAAACCTATGAACGGCTCGCACCATCTTTTGGTTACGAAACTCGTGCTGAAACTAAAACATTTGATCCGTCCACACCGAATGGTAAATTGATGGTGGCTGTCTGTGCTGAGATCTTGGCTATTGCTCGTGTTGAAACAGAGGCTGCCCAGGATCGGCTCATGCACCAGATGAGCGATCATGAATGGAATCCGACGCTGTATGCTGCACAAGTAGAAGAAGAAAAGAAAGACAATAAATAATATGATTAAAACTGATGCTGATTATGGGATGGTTTTAGATCTGGTTGAGAAGATTATTGATCTTGATCCGCCGTTGGAAACGATACAGTCTTATCAGTTGCAAACTATGGTTTCAATCATTAAAGATTATGAGAAAATTAGATGGCCCGGATGGAACGGCTGGTATCAATCACAACTTTCTGATAGTCGTGAAGTATGGTTTAATTCTTATGGGAATGCCGATGCAGTTATTGAGCAAGAAGGTGGTAGTGAATGAAAGACTTCCAAATCGTTAAAGCTCAAGACTCTGAAAATATTATTGTTAGTTGGAATAATGATGATTTAATTACATTTCAATCGCATATAATTGAGACAGAAAATTGGAAGACTTTTGTAGCAACATTTGCTTCGCCACATTTCGATTTTAGAATTCGACAAACATTAGTCAATTTGTTGTACGGTCGAACGAACAGTGAAGATGTAATGCTTTTGAAGATGCTGAATTATATTTTGAAAGTAGCGGCCGAGAAAGTTCCGCAAGTCTCGGATCAGCAAATGGAATTAGAATATCAAGCGTTTGCGACTCAAGCGTCGCGTCTTCGATCTAGCATTAGTAATATTCTTTTGCTATTGGGAGTGATAGACAGTGTCGAAATCAAATGATGATATTCGTTTAGAAGCCAATAGAGTTGTAGATGATCTTATTGAGCGAACAACTAAGCTTAATGAAGATCTAATAAATTGTTATTTTGGTTTGAAGGCCGACCCGGGTAAAGCTGGTGATCTTTCGGAGCTAATTCAAACAGCTAAAATACCTGAGAGAATAGTTTTGGATATTCCATTTGATATTGTGTCAAATAATCTTCCAAGCGTACTAGATGAAGTTGGTGAAGGACTTATAGATAATCTTGATCGGCAAACTTTGGGACTCAGCCCCTTACAAAAACATTGGGATAGTCTGATGTTTTTAAAGTATGCGCATCTTGAAATGATGGCAGCGGCATTTATGAAGAAAACCGATTTGCAGCCGGATGAATGCGAGTTGGTACAAGAAGAGACTACAACTGGAACAGTCTTTTATTTTAGAAAGCGGGCACATACAGAATGATCTTAAATTTTGATAGTCCATTAACAGTTGCAAGACTGAAAGAGTTAGTAAAAGATCTGCCTGAAGTTAATTCTGAAACGGGCGAGCCATTTGTAGTGTGGATTGGTGATGGTAATGGGTTAACTAATCCGGTCAAGTCTTTTTCGTCACTTAATGTTACTGAGTCCGGTTCGGATATTCTTTTGGAAAGTGCAGTGCACGATTAGGAGTTTCAAGATGCTTGACACTAGACAAAGATTACAAATGATTATCCAAGATGTTGGGCATCTTGTTGTTAAAGGTGGCGTCGGTTCTGGAAACTTTGGACATAGTGGTCGTAAGGGTGAAGTGGGTGGAAGTAGCAAAGATATTATTTCGAGTTCTAATGAACTTATTTATGATGCAACTAAATATGGTAGATCTAAACGATTTAATATCTATCGAGTAGATGATTGGTCAGATTTTACAAAAGATCTTCAAGATGATGAAATAGACAACGAAAAGGTAACAGCTATTGTTACTCCTAACGGCAATGTTTATGCAACACTGGATTCTGATGCTGTTCACGCTGATATAACTGCTAATGCGGATATTAGGCATTTGTTTGATACAAGCATTCGGTTTAGATATCAGAAAGGTCAAATAACTATAGATCGCTCAGGCACAGGAATAGTTGGTCCAGCTGATGATGAGCCGAGAGTTAAGAAAGTTTATTGGGCGCTAGATAAACTTTATCAAATTGGAATACCTGCCGAGACTCCTGTTAAAATTGATTTGCATTCAGGCCGAGTCGTTACGACGACGGTCAAATCTTTGGCAGTCAAAAGATTACAAGATGCGATATTGAGTATCAAGTATCTGCCCGATTTTGCTGCTGAATATCCCCAACCTATTAGCCCTGTCGAAATAATCAGTGCCGACCAAGATAAGAAAAAGAAAGATGCTGCCGCCGAATTAGCTGAGCAAATTAGAATCGCGCTGGGATTTGATGAGAATGAGAATCCGATAGTGTTTGAGAAGCATCAACCGGGGAAACATAATCAGAAAACTCATGGTGGTAATGATGGTAGTAGTATTGCTACATCATTGGCTGAGAAACATAAATCTAAAGATGGGACAATTTATTACTCTAATTTGTTGAAAGATAGTTATCAAAATGATAGTTTCTGGAGATCAAACTTATTGTTACTGAAAGTTGGTAAGAAATGGTATGCAAAACCAGCAATACAAGGAACTAAAAATAAAATTTCAATGCATGCCGATCTTGCTGCAGATATTGGTCTCTCTTCTGATGAGTTCGATAAATCTGTTCGTCTTAGGCTTGTAAAAGGTTCAGATGAAAAGTTGGTAGTCAGTTCGCTCTCAGATCATTTAGGTAGTACTAGAAGTGATGATGCGTATCGTAATTTAAAATCGGCTTTATCTGGTCTTGAGTATTTTGGTTTACCAAAATCAATGAAGGTATATATTCAAGATATTAATAATGAAGAAGACGATTATTCTACGACAATTGGAGAAAAATCTCTAATTGAAAAATATGGCACATCTTCTGGTGCTCATAAGGCTTGGATATCTCGCCGACGCTCATTGGAAGATAAACTAAAGATGGCTCTCCAATCGCGTGATGCTTTCACAATTGCGAAACTGCGTAATCAAATTGATGCGGGTGATCGAGTGTACCGTGAAGTGCAGGAAATAAAACATTTAGCAGGGTTACACGATCAACAATCTCATGCTGGGGATGATATTGTAGCGTCCAATAAAAACGAATTAGCAAAGGCATATAAAGTTCTGTCAGAGGTTGAGAATTCTGAAGAAGACGACTCGTCCAGTGTCGTCGGTTTATACTTGCCAACTGAAGATCGGTTGGTCTTTGCTCCGTCCGGCAGGTCTTCAGTTGAGCATATTGTTCTGGCTAAAAACTTGTTGCGGCAGACTGACAGTAGTCGAATGATAGCCATGCGGATAGCATTATCATCTGCTGGTATTTATATTTATTCAACTGAGAAATTTAAGCCCGGAATGTCTCTTTTTGATATTCGATCTGATTTGCCGCCTAAAGGCGATGTCTTAAGTTTAGCTACCAGTTTACAGTCTGCTGGTTATAAGGGAAAGCTATTATTAGATGATGGATATGGCAAGTTAGAATCTTTTACTACAGATCAGATATTGGAGCAAGATTCTAGACTTGATGAAGTCGTTAAGCATTATCTTGCTAAAGAGAAGTTGCGAGAAGAGATTAAGAAGCATTTACCCGGTAGACACAATCAGTTAACACATGGGCGACCAAGTGGAATTGCTAAAAACAAATCGTTGGAACGTGCCAGAAAAATGATTGGTATTGTGAAAAAGGCTGGCGGAGTTAAAGCAGTAAGAAATACTGTGGGGCAGGGATATAAAGTGGGTAACTATGTATATGATGACAGAAAAAGGTTTGAGGATTTGGGAATTACTTTTTCAGATAAAGATCGTATTTTAAACACTCCCTATAATAGATCAGTACTATCTGCATTTGTCAGTATAGAAAGATTTTATGATGGTAAAAAGGGGAGTGCCGACGAGCTAGCATCTAGAGTAAAATCTTGGACAGCCGGAAAAAATGATCCAGGTCTCGATATGATGTGGGCTGCAGCACAACTGACATTACCAGAGAACTCTGTTGTGCTTCATAGAGGTTTAGATGTTCCTGATGAATTAATTACAAGAATTGCTAATGGAAGTATAAAATTAGCTGATGTAGATACTGTCGGTCATTGGTCAGATACTTATGAGGTAGCACATGATTTTTCTGAAGGAAAGTTAATGTTTATAGTTAATGTCCCTAGAGAATCTATTTTATATTCTTATAAAATTAATAATTTTGGATACAATGATGAGCATGAGATTGTACCGATTATTAATGGTAAAGTAGAAGTTAGAAGTACAACTATTCGGACAGATAGTTTTAAGGCTCCGTTACTTGTAGCTGACTTGGTTATTAATCAATGAAAATTTATACTGATAGCGATGGGAACTATGTTCTTGATTTAGTTACTGAGATACATTCTTTGCATGATCCGAAGAGACGAGCATCTGTTGAAAAGTCTAATATCGACGAATCTCAACTCGGCCAATCTAATTTCGAATCTGAAATTCTCTACAAAATAGAAACTGAAGGTCACGCACTTTCAGATGTTTATTGGATGCAGCACAAAAATGAGATTCACGAATTAGTGCGACAAGGTTTAGTTGAGCAGTTAGAAACAAGTAATGGTAGTGCAGGTGGTACAACTCGGACGTTGCTATTGACGCCGAAGGGGCGATTGAAGATGTTAGTGGGCCGGAAAGAGACAAGTGGAAGTATTGGAAAGCATTTGCCCGGCCAGCATGACCAGAAAACGCATGCTGGTTCGATGGTTAGAAATTTTGCGACTTACGAGAACGATGCAGCGGTTTATGAGCAGGCTTTAGGAAGATTTCCGTCTTGGGCAAAGAATGAAATTTCTAAATATAGGAAGAGAGTTTTTTCTAGAAAGAAAGGGTTTGTTACTGGAATTGCTGGGACATTTTCCGTAGTGAGTCGTCCACTTGAAGAACAAGACTCTCATCCACCAGTTTTGAATTATACCGATGAACGGTCAGCGATTCACGAGTTGGCACATAATTTGGACGCTGCAATGGGTGCCAGTAAGGGTTCTTTAAGTTTTAGCAGATCTAAGCTTTGGAAAAATGTAATCAATAGTGAGAAGAAAAACGCTAGACAAATCCATTCTGCACATCTAAGTAAGACTAATTTGTCAGAAGATTTTGCAACGTCAGTTGAATTGTTTTACACTCTTCCTGATTATTTTTCTGAACGATATCCAAAACGTGCAGAATTCCTAACTAATTTTTTAAGTGATAAAACTCCCGATGATTGGGAAGGATATTCGGACGAACCGACACCTCCTGCATCGGCATTTTTTATTAAAGAGAAATCTAATTTATAAGACGATAGATTGAATCGAGAAAATATTATATGGCAAATAAAGAATTAGATGCGGTGTTAGCAGCTTTAGAGAAAGTCTTTTCGGGTGAAGTGGCTTATGATGAAGCGCTGATGGATTTAGGTCAACATGCGGCCCAGGTTAGAAAGAATTATCCTAACTTATTTGCAGCTTTATCTGGATCTGCAAATTCTGCGTTAGTCGATTCAACTACAAAATTATTTCGATCACATAGTGTTTCTGTCGAAGACTCTGAACCTGAAGAAATTACATATAGTTATACAGATTGGTCGAAAGAATTAGTGCACCGATCACAGGTTGATGATGAATTTTTATTGCGATGGGATGTGGCTGGGGTTGCGATGTTTGCTTCTTCAGCGACCTTGACACTTCGGGGTGCTAGTCGACGGACTAGATTTACCGTGACTCAGACAATTAGTGAAGATACATTTAGAGTAAAAATTGTGGCGATTCTGCCGGTATAAATTTATTGGTGAAAAGAGATTAGTCTATTATGGCAGGCCGAAAACAAAAGTCTAAATCTAAAAAAGGACCGTTGTGTCTATGTGGATGTGGTGAACGAGCGAATTTTGGAAGACGATTTATCAATCATCACAACGGTCGAGTGATGAGTGATGAGACTAAGTTTCTGCTGTCTGTCCAGAATTTGGGTCGACCATCGCCCAACAAGGGCAATAAATACTCTGCCGAAGTTTGTGCTCGAATTTCAAGGATTCAAAAGAAAAGACATGCTAAGGTACCGATAGAAGAAAGACAACGAATTGGTAGGAAATCAGCGGAAGCCAGAAGAAACTTTACTCCTGAGCGTGATGCTGAATTTCGTAAAAGTTTGTCGAAAGCGATTAAGCGAGTACACAAAAGACGAACTGCCGAGGAAGAACAAGAAATAGCTAAAAAGATTTCGCAATCTGTTACCGAAACTTGGTTGCGTACACCAAGGAAAGCTAAGCAACTCAGGTCAGATAAACTTTCTAAATCACTCAGAAAATATTGGGATGGTTTGTCAGATAGTGAGAAAGATGCAGTTATTGAGAAACGATTAGAACCTAGAAGTCCAAATAAACCAGAAAAACTTCTGATGAGATATCTAAAGCGATTTGGTTTTAGATATGTGGGTAACGGTGCATTTTGGGTAAATAGGTTTAACCCAGATTTTGTAAATACCAATAAGAAAATAATTGTTGAGCTTTTTGGTGTCTACTGGCATGCGAAAGATAATCCAAGAGATAAGAAAAGAATTCAAGCATATAAAGATGCAGGGTATAAGGTTATTGTGATTTGGGATACAAAACTTTTGAAGAACACAAAAGAGCAAGTTGCTCGGGTTGAGAAATTATTTCTCAGGAGAAATATTGATGGCAGATGAACTTATTGTACAGAAGTCGGTTGCGCCGACGAGTATACAGCAACCGCCCCCCTACTTAACCCGTCAACTTGGCGGCTTCATCCAGTAATGGATGTTGTAACAGTTCTCGAATTCGGTGAATGGTGAGAGTCCAAATACCGAGCCAACCCGCATCTGCGGAAGTGTGTAACGACTATGTGGGAACTATCTTGAAGAAAGATAATGATATAGTCTGAACTTGCAAGAAATAGGAATTGCAAGAAGTGAGCAGAAATGACTTACTCAAAGGTCTGTAAGACTTTGTAACAAATTGCAACCGCTTTATTTAGCTAACCCAACTCGCTTGTCGGTAGCTCAGTGGAAGTATCAAGTTGCGACGGAGCCGATTACAAAGCTTTGTATTCGGCATATCTTGCGCGAACTTGTATCTTTGGAATGGGAAATAGTTAGTGATAAGCCAGAAGAACAAGGCGAGATGAAAATGTATCTCGAGAAAGTTCTGGCGGATGCAGATGATGGTGATGGTTGGGACGTATGGTTGTCGCGCATGCTGCAAGATGCTCTAATTCTCCCCATTGCGGGAAATGCTGAAGTTGTGGCGAATCCTGAAATGGACGGAATCATTGGTGGTCTCTATCATATTGATGGTGAAACATTATACCCCACCTATGATCGCGACATTCCGTTTGTACAGATCAATCCCTATAATGGATTAGATCGAGTTTATTTTGGTCGTGGCGATGTGATTCGTTTGATTACTCAACCACGAACTGATTTGACTCGCAAAGTATTTCAAGAAGCGCCAGTTGAAAGTGCATTTTTATCGATTGAAGCTCTCTCGCGCATCTATCTTTATTATCTCAAGCAATTGGGTAACACACCGATGGCTGGGATTTTGGATGTTATGGATATGTCTGAAGCAGAAGCAATCGCATGGGCAACAGGTTTCCGCGAAATGTGGAATGACATTGATCCCATGAAAATGCCACTGTTGTACGATCACACAAAGCCGGCGAGATTTATTCCATTAACTCTTTCGCCGGCTGATGTGAATATGATTGAGAATTTCAAACGTTTTGCTGAAATGGTGTGTGCTGCGTTTGGATTGTCAATTGGCGATTTGCGAATCTTTGAGCATGATCGTACATTGGCGGGTGTGGAAGCGTCTTCAAAAGTATCGTCGCGAGCGGGCACTGGTTTCTATGCTCAATTAGTCGAGGATCTCATTAATACAAAGATTCTGATGTCGACTGCATCTGGGTTCAAGTTCAAGTTCAAAATTGATATGACCGGCGAGACGAGTGTGCAAGCAGATCTGGCTGGTAAACGTGCAACGATGCTAATGACTTTGACTGGTAATCAACCGATCTTGAAACCGATTGATGCTCAGAAACAAGCTGAGGCGTGGAAAATTATTGACGTGAAAACAAGCGGGTTACCAGCGGCTCCGGGGCTTGAAGGTATGGATAGTTTCCCTAGTGATAGTCTGGATTCTATCGATCAAGATACTGAAGCGATCGGTGGCCTGCAAGAAGATGCTAACAAACCTGAAGCTCTCGATCAAATAGACAGTGCTTACAGCGAGATGCAACAATATGCTAAATCGCTGGCGGAAGATTTGTTAGCGGACGGCAAGCAATTAAGAAACTCAAGTGAGACAGTTAAGAAGTTTAGCAAATTACTGCAAGAGTCTTTTAAGCAAGTCGGTAATCAGTTAACTATTGAGCATTTGGAAGAATTAGTTGCGCCGCTTGAAGAGTATAAAAGTTTGGTTGAGTTAGATAACGAAATACAAAAACACCTCCCCGGCAAGCACGATCAAGAATCACATGCTGGTGAGTATGGTAAAAAAGATAATATTCCCAGTAAAATTCACACAGATAGGTTAGACATAACTGTTACTCAATCCGGCGACAGGCTCTTCTTTGATGCTAAAATAAACGATAGGTTAAGAAAAGAAAATTGGTTAGAAAATGCACTTCCTAAAGATGATATAGTAGTAACTGCAACAGTAGAGTTACCCAATAATGATCGTGATTATGCCTACTTCAATCGAATAGATTCGTCACGTTCTGGTTCTGGATTTGGAAAAGAAACAGCAAATGCTATATTTAAGTTACTTGCATCGTCGGGTATTAACTCTGTTAGAGCTTATGTTGAGCATGGTAATATTCGGCCAAATTCAATGAACGAAGCTCTTGGGGGTAAGATCATATCTGAAACAAAAACTGGAAAGATCTGGGAATGGAATATTAACCATGAAGAAAAATCTAAAATTGATTTAATAGAAAAAGCGGAAATTACCGCATCTGAAAAACTCGACGATATTCTAAATGAGCAAGATTGGTATTGTCTGCCTGATATTCAAGATCAGTTGTTAGATATTTTGCGGCAAGCATATTCTGAAGGCTCTCTGACGGCTGTTCAAGATATTCAGCAGCAAATGTTTGAAGCGGGTTTGGCTGATCGACTGACGTTACCAAAAGAATTTCAGTTCATTCTGACTAATCCGTCGGTGATTGATCTGTTAGATGCACGAGCAGCCACATTAGTTCAGCATGTCGATAGTGGAACAAAATATTTCCTTCGGCAAAATATTTTGACTGGTTATGATAATGGTTTGAGCAGCGAAGAAATTGTCGATTATATCCAGGCGAATCTTTTTGGTTTGAAATTTAAGAAAGATGCTGGTAAGTTAAGTGAGTCGCGCATTCGTTCAATTGTAAATACGGAATTGAATTGGGCTGATTCTCGGGCGACTCTAGATCAAATGACAGCAGTGGGATTGAAGACTAAAGGTTGGATCACGCGTGGGTACGATGTGTGTGATATTTGTACTCAAAATGAAGAGCAAGGATTTGTGCCTTTAGACTTTGAGTATGAAACGGTGTTCGACGGTGAGACAACACAACATCCACCGGCGCATCCCATGACTTGCCATTGCAACTTGCAGTCGAACCCAAAAGAATTCGAAGACTTTTTGAAAGATGGCGGACATTATTGGAACGGTGATGAGTCGAATGCGAAGCTGAAAGAAATTCTGGAACAAGAGACGCAACGAATTATTGCTGAAAATAAGAAAGCAGTTGAGAAACACCAACCGGGAAAGCATAATCAGAAAAAGCATGCCGGCGCTCTTTCTTCTACTCCTGTGCCAGAAGATATTGGTAAACCTGCGGTTGAGCACAAATTTAGTAAACCCAGTGTGTCATATTACTCAGAGCTTGGTCCCGGGAGCTATCAACGAGACAAGTTCTGGCACCCGACAAAGTCTGAAATTAAGAAACATCTCAATCTTTTATTAATTAAAGTAGATGGAAAGTGGTATGCGGGTCGCCAGATTGAGAATGATACAAGTCACCATGAGCTTGCATATAGTGCCGAGTTATCACAGGCGGCATTTAATCGAGCAGTTCGGCTTGTTCTAGTAGATACCGAGGGAGGTGATCCGTGGATCGGTTCAGCCTTTGGTCAGATGGGAGCTGGAAATAATGAAGATCGGGCCTATCAGAATCTAAAATCAGCTTTGAGTGGACTTGAGTATTTCGGTGTTCCAGGCAATACAAAGGTTAAGGTTGTTTCAGATTGGAAGGATCCAGAAGGCGACAAAACATATCGCACAACCATTAAAGAAAAATCTCTTCCCATGAATTCATGGGGTCAGCCCGATCAAATTGGTAAGCGGTCTCGGTTTGATAGTGTAGCCGATGCGCAGCATTATCTACAACAATATAGTCTGGTGCCGGTAATTAGTGACAGTGAGATAGATGTGCTCGGCGGCAATTATGCTTATGCAGGAATTGTATGGGGCACCGATGCCGATGAGTATGTTGAAGCGGCTTTGGTGGATGTAGGTGATTTGCCGATAGATGATATCCGAGCGGGCCGAGCCAAGATTTTTGGAGCTAAGGGAATCAAAGGGTCGAAGATAGTTGAAGAAAAAGCTGAGCATGATGATACCTGTATGATTGCTCTATCGGTCCCGAATGAGATAGTTAACCTGTTAGATTTCAAAAAGTCTGAGCCACATATCACACTAGTTTACTTAGGAAAAATGGATCGGTATTTTGACTCACTGGCGATAAGAAAAACTATCGAAAAAGTGTGTTCTGAATACGATCAAAAATCCTTGACACTCAACCTGACCGGCACTATAATAACCCTGCAAGAAGTGTCTGTGGCAGAAGTCAAAATCACACCCGCCCTAAAACATCTACATGATGATTTGGTGGCGGGTTTGTTGTCGAATGGGCAGGCACCAGATCGAACGTGGGAAGCGGGCGGATATAAACCCCATGTAACAGTTTCAGATAACCAGTTAACTTCAATGGGGGCTGAGAAAGAATTAGCAGTAACATGGGATGTGTTTGGGGTGTGGTTGTATCTGGGAAATGAAAAAGAGTTTTATCTTTTTGGTAATTCCAAGACTGAAAAATCACTTTTGGGATTTGATAGCTATGCTGAAAAAATCCCCGGACAATATCGAAAAGAATTTGAGCAGTTTATCAAAGACCGGGCTAAGACAGAAGATCTACAATCGGTCAATGACGAGAACTTGAAGCGTTACTATGAAGACTTTTTAGACATGGTGCTGCATTATGGGTTTGAATATTACAAACCTGAGATGCCGGCATTAGTTCGATCAGTCGTAAAGAGTAATAATGGGAAATATGATTTCGATGATGAGTTGCCAATAGTTGTTAAGAGTCTTATTGTTGAAGGTGAGTTGAAACAAGCGGCGCGACAGTTACAAAAAGATGGGTATGAGATTTTAGTTAAACACCAAGCTGGCAAACACGATCAGAAGACTCATGCAGGAAATTTGGAAAAAGAATCAGGAATGGATTTCAGTAAAACTCCTAAAACAGTTGCTCAAGTTAATCGAGCACTGAAGGTTACGGGCAGGACGAAAACAGAACTTGTTAAAGGCAAAGGTTATTTTTATTTTGATGATGTAGATTTACCAGATCAAAGTGTTCATGTTAATAGTATTAATCATCTGTCTTTGAGAATGTGGATGGATGAATATGATTCTAAATATTCTGAGCTAGAGCAGAAAGCGTTCTATACTGGCACTGGTTATTCTGGTGTACATGATCCAGATGATGGACGCCCGCCGGATTTGAATTTCTTCAATCGTGGAAATTTTGAGAAATTAAAGCGACTGAAGAATTTACAAATAGACGGACGAACGGTGCGTGTCAAAGAAGAAGTTGATAACGCTGGCGATCCGGTTACAAAAATAACAGATGTGATGGCGTTCAATTCAAATCAAGCCTTAGAAAATTGGCTGCAAAAAATTCAAGCTCGGCCAGTAGGTCGGCAACATTATGAAATTTTAGGACGAATTGAGGATGACAAAACATGGCCGACTTTGTAATCAGCGAGTTGGTTGAAAAGCGGATTAAGAAAAAAGGCAATCAGTGGTGTGTGGTTAGTGAAGACGGAAAAAGAAATCTAGGTTGCGGACCTAGTAAAGACTGGGCCACAAAGCGTCTGGCTGAAGTCGAGTATTTCAAGCACGAGAAATCGATTCCAGAAGCGCATCTTGGCGCACATAATTTCGGTGGCGGAGAAATAGAAATTGATCCTGATGAATTGTTAGCATTTGTTGCTAAGCAGAATCAGAAATCGTTATCGGAAAAGCACTTTCCCGGCAAGCACGATCAAGGAACACATGCCGGGAAGATGAGACAAAAGAGACCTGATCCATATAAAGCATCTGATGCCGATGTGACAAGTGCAGCAAAGGAACTTGTTAAAAGTTTTGAGTCACAAATAACATCAGACTTAGTACGCAGTGGACGTGCGAAATCAAAAAAACAAGCAGCTGATGTTTGGATAAATCAGATGTCAAATGATGTTAAGTTGAATTATGTTGCTGATACTATACCGGCTTTGCCCGATTCTGGCAGAACTGTATTAGCAGAGTTTTTTGTTTCTAATGGAGACAGAGATAATTTCGATTGGAAAAGTGTAGATTATGATCGTGGTGATTTTGATGATGCTAATTTACAAGTGGATCGATTTATAAGTGATAATATCTTCTCGAATCAGCAATACAAGAAATCAATGACTGAGAAACATTTCCCAACTGCCGCTTGTCCTAAATGCGGTAGTACAGTTGAAGATCCACATATTGGACGCGGAACTCATAAATGCTCAAAATGCGGGCATGAGTATCAACCGCATAATGAAGTCGAAAAAGCGCGACAGAATTATTTGTTACAGAAGAGTTTGTTTGTGGCGGCAGTTGAGAAACACTTGCCGGGTAAACATGACCAACAAAGTCATGCTGGTTATGGTCAGTCACATCTGTCTGATCTGAAAAAGTTCGGACCGGGAACCAGGGCCGGACGAGGTGCTGGTCGAGACTTGTTGAGACAGTTACGACAGTCCAGTGAGATCGAAGACCTTACTCCAGAGACACAGCATGACATTAATTCCGCGGTTTCTGCCTTGTCGAGAGAGCTTGATAAACCTAGGAAGATTTATAACTATACGTCAGCTGAACGGGATGCTTGGCGGAATGTAATCGAATTAGCTACTTCTGCATTGGATGATATTGAATTCGAGACTGATGAAGAAACAAAGTCACTACTTCCAAAAGGTTACCACCGATTTCTTTATCAAGATGAGTTGCGGGAGATCGGTCAACTGGCAGACGATGGTTCAGAAGATCATAAAATTCCTGAGGTTCACAAGAAGTATAATGAGATACATGAGAGTAAGCAGAAGCATTTGCCGGGTAAACATGACCAAAGCAGTCATGGTCGAACCAGAACTCCGCGGTCACCTGAATTTACTAAGATGCTAAGTGAACACGGATTTAAATATAATCCGTTGCCTATACGAGGTGTAGATCTATATGAGTCCACTACGGGTAACGGACGTAATCAGTTGGAACATTCTATATATATTGCTGATTCTGGCAAGTGGGAGCATCATAGTTCAAAAGGACTTGATATTTATGGTCGTGGCAAAGGTTCAGATTTTAAGTCGCTAAAAGCATATTTAGCGGCAAGTCGACATATATTGGAAGAAAAACATCTCCCTGGACAACACGACCAGTCGAGTCATGCTGGCATCAAAGGCGCCAGTGGGAAAGTTGCGCATACATCTGCTCAACTGCGCGATGCGGCGGCTCGACAATATGCCAAAGATAATGATACTAGCATTGCAGCGGCGAAGAAGAAGGTAGGAGGCGGGGCGAAGGTTCCGACAACAAGAAAAGTTCTATCAAACCGTACTGCCGATGAAAGACAGCGAGACCAAAAGATACTTAACAAGTTATCTACTTCCGAGTTACATTCTAGAATCGATTTAGCTCAACAACAGCGTGCTCGAGCAAAAGAAGATCTGTCTTCAACAAAAGATCCCACAGCCAGAACTAGGTTGTCGCAAGGCATTGAGAATTTGGGCGAACAAATTGCCGATTATCAAGATGTTCTTTTGGATAAGGTAGGTAAGTCGCTTATTTCCAAGGCCGATCAAAGCTGCTTGAAAGCTATCTGGTCAGAATATTACAAATACTATTCAGGTAAATGGATTGCGCAAGGGTGGAATGCTTATCACGCTGGTAAATATTCACAAGCGGCCGATGCGTTTGAGAAGGCACGAGATGGATTCCAACCGAATAAGAATCCAAAAGAGTATGAATGTTTAGATGCTTGGCGAGCAGATGCAGAAGAGAAGAGTGGTGGTGAACAGAAACATCTCCCAGGCAAGCATGACCAAAGTACACATGGTCATAGTAATTCTTTGCCTGGTGAGCATGTTATTGGAGTTGGAGAGGGCACCGGAAATCAGAATGCTTTTCAAAAGGTTGCGCCAACTCTTTCAGGATCAACAAATAATAATGCCAGACGTAGATATAACTCAGATGTAGCTTCTAATAAGATGCTTTCGAAACTTGTTGATCGTTATGGGACTGCAATTGTTGGTGATGTTTGGTCACATCTATCTCGAGATAGCTCAGATAAAGATAGTATTTCGGAAGCTAAAAAACATTTGAAAAATTATTATGCCCTTAACTCTAAACTGGCAGATAAAATCTTAGATGATTTTTCAGACGCACAAGTTAAAAAGTCACAAACTTTAGTTCCCATCTCTTTTAGTTCTGATGTTTTCCGAACTGAGTGGCGAATTACAAAAGCTCGCATAAAAGATGATGGGATGATGGAGTGGGAAGCCACTACCACCAAATTCGATAGAGATATTGAAGGCGATAAAGTTACTAAAGCATTTTATGAAGAAGCCATTCGACGGTTCAAATCAAAAACAGTTCCGCCGCCGTTTGCCAGTGTCGCGCATTATTCTCTCTATGATTGTGACTGCGGTTATGAGTTCAAATCGTTAACTGATTATCTATGTCCTAAATGTGGAACTGAACGATTGAGCGCTGGGATCGCAACTGACATTTGGATAGACGGTCGGCAACCAAAAGCACGGGGTATCTTTTTTCCGACAGCATTAGGTCGGCAGTTGTATCAAGAAGTCAAATCAGACATTCAAAATAAAATTCCGCATGAAGATTGTATTAGAATTTCAATGGGATTTTATCCCGATTCAGATGGTGTAATTAAGAAGTCCAGTAATCAGCGTGATTTTCTGAGGGGCTGGATCGAACATTTTGCGTTTACCAGAGTGCCGGTTGTGGCCGAAACACTAGTGTCAGTTTCTTAGGTGTTAGATGGGACAAATTAAAACAAAGCAAGACGACGCTAGGGCCGTTTTGAATAATCCGGTGCTGGCACAGAAATTAGTTCAGAAAGATTTATCAAAGAGAGTTGGAAAATCGAATACGGAAACAGAATTAGTTATAAAGTCGCACATGCGAGAATGCCCGAACTGCAAGACTTCGTTTTCCAGTGAAGATGTTGATTGTCCGGAATGTGGCAAGATGGTTGGTAAAGCAACAGCTAATGGTACAATGAGTGTGTTGCCAGAAGAGATGCAGGCCGATACTCAGAACTATAGTGGTGAAGATTTAGATGAATTGCAGCCGAATCCGGATGTCATTGATGCTGAAGACGAGCCGACGGATGAGTTGACTGATGAAACTGAGCAAGATGTAGATGAAGGACATGAGTCAGCACCAGATGATGAAGTTGAGAAACATAAGGCTAAGAAACAACATACTCATTCTGAAGTTGATGGGACTGAAGACGTTGAGATGTCTGAAGATGAAACTAATTCGGATGATATGTCAGTTGAAGCCTCGCCTGAAGTTTCTTATAGAAAATCAGATGTTGAAGATGAATTAGTGGCCGATGCGATAGTTGCCTTGGAATCAGTGCAGAAAGCACTAGCGTCGCCGGGAATGGGAAATAAAGGTGAACTTTTGGCACATGCTGCTAATTTGGTTAGTGCTGTGCGGGATTATGCTCATTCATTAGCTGCAACTCCAGACGGTGGAATTACCGCTGAAGGTCAAGCAGCGGCAACTGATATGAATCCAGCGCCCCAACCGATGCAAAAAGTAGGTGGCAATCCAGCCCCTATTCCGGAAGAACAGATCAATCAACATCCGCAAATTGACCAACAGCAAGAAGAGGCAATGGAAGATCCGGAAGTGGACGCCGCTGAAACACCCGAAGATGAAGCAGAAGAAGGTCGGCTAATGTTTTCTAAACAACCGACCGATGATGCGAAAAAGCAAGCGATGCAGCCACCGACTCCAGTCAAGGCTGCAAAAAAGAAATCAACAACGCCAGTCGATACAGATGTCAAGGTTCGGACGCAAGCAAATGCCGATGTTAAGTCCGCAACCATATCTCCGGCTGAGGCATTTCTGCAAAAATGGTCCGACTCATTTTTGCAGACATTAGATAGTGGTAATTACAGTCGGCTGGAAAAACGCGAACTTATGCAGAAGTCTCTGAATGAGTTCGTGCCAGCAGTAGTTGATTTTATTAACCAAACGACAGAACCGAGTCAGGTAGATTTAACTGCGACGGTGCAGGCCGCGGTAACACATGCGGTTGAGCAGGTAGAAGCTCGATACAAGTCGCAGACAGCTGGTTTGGAAGCAAAAGTAGAAACGCTAATCAAAGCCTTGACCGAAAAAGAAGTTGAGTCAGTATCTAGTCGAAAAGGTCCCCAGCGTAAGTCGTTGGGAATGCTTCGGCCAGATACTCCGACTCAATCAGCTCCACAAGCTGGTGATTTATCATTTCCAGCGTTAAGTGGCGATCAGGTGCCGATCAAGAAATTTCGCGCTTCTGAATTAGCGCAATCGACAGTGTCGGGTCCCAGATATTAAGTTTAGGGAATTTTTGTAACATGGATGCTTTTGATAATATGTTGACGGTGCCGCAAGTGTTGCCGGTGGCTGGTATGTCGGCCAATGATGCGGCTCGTCTGTTTGCAAAAAGCGCTGGTGTGAATCTGAATGATCCATACGGCGCTGACGAAATTACGAAACAAGTTTTGAAGAATTTGAATGCCCAGGGTTTCGAAGCTGATCCGTTGCTCGTGAAGTCTATGACAGAGCATATTTTGAAATCCAAAGGGTTGGATGGCGGGTTGGTGACAAAGGCGACGGATCCGGTGATCCTTCAATAGTGAGGGGCATAAGATTTATTTATGCGATCTATCCTAATTCGGGGAAGGCTGCGACGCTAATCCCGAGCTAAAAGTTAATCAATTAACTAAATGTGTAACGACTATACGGATAGCGTCTTTCAAGACGAAGAGATAGTCTGAACTTGCACAAATTAGAAGTGTAAGAGATCAACAGAAATGATTGATCCTTAGGAGATAAGTTATGGTTTATCCATTGAAGCGACGTTCTTGGTTTGGTCGATTGCTTCAGGTTCCAAGGGTCTTCTTGTTTGATTATATAGCTTTGAGGAAATCAAACGGACGACTTGTCAGTATCTGGACTAGTCTGTTGTTAGCAAGTTCTTTGTTAGATCAGCAATGGTTTTGGACAAAGGAATGGCAACAGAAAGAAGCCAAAGTAGACGAAGATATAATCAATGGACGCTACACAGAGTTCGCAACAATAGATGAATTTATAGAATCACTTCCTAAGTAACAAAATGTCCACAACCGTATGTGACGCCAACCGATTTTACGGCCCAATACCCTCGGTTGGGGGTACAGTTAAGTAATTAACTGATATAAAACTTCTCGAATTCGGTGAACGCTGTGATGCCAACACCGAGCTAAGCAGATTGCTAACTGCAGTCGGGCAATGTGTAACGACTAAGAGGGAAGCCCCACAAACGTGGGTGATGAGATAGTCTGACCTATATCGAATGTGAAGATATAGATAACAAAGCAACCGATTGATCCAACTGAGATCAACTAAGGTCTCCTTGTGTAGTAATACACATGAAACAACTCTGCTCATATCGGTGAACTCCCACAGGGACAACACCGAGGGAAGTCTTCGTGACCCCGTAACGACTGAGCCGAAAGGCGAGACCGTATTGTAAAGTAGGAGGATTGGCCTTGAGCCGGAAAAATAAAATTAGAACAAGTCCAAGAACAGGAAAGCCAGTACGAGCATACAAGTATAAGATATCTAAGTCAGAACTTAAGAGGGTAAATAAAGCGAAGAGTGTCGCTCAGAAGCGGATTCTGACTCCTAGCAAAATAAAAGAAAGAGCAAAGCGACAACAAGATATCTATTACTCTGATCCAGATAAGCAGAAACGACGCAGTGAGATGAGAAAATTGGAATGGACAGACCCCAAAATACGAAAACGAAGAACTACAGCGCTACGAAAAACTGTCAGAACAGCATCTCATCGGAAGTATCTATCTGAGATACAGAAGAAAATTTGGAAAATTGGCGGACTTGTTCGAAGGAAGAAGTTTAAGAAATCAATAAACGAGCATTACAAATCTTGCGATGTTCATGCTGATACTGTTTCTAAAATTCTAAATAAGCGCTCGATGTCCAGAATTGAGATCCAACTTGAATCGTTTTTACAGCTACTGGGATTACCTTATGAATTTGTTGGTAATGGTAAACTGATGATTGGACGGTATTGTCCTGATTTTAAGAGAGACGATTATCGCGCCTTGATTGAGCTAGGTGGCTTTCGGCATAAGGCATATCAGAAGACCAAAAAGCTGAGAGATCGAGTTGAGAAAAGAACTGAGTACATAAAATCTCAAGGATATCAGACTTTAGTTATCGATGAAGATGAATTACAAGATTTGGAATCCTTAGCGGTTAAATTATTGATTTTTGATAAGAGGATACAAAAGTCGGAACGACTAAAAGAAACCAATACGGTAATACGCAGAGCTCCTCGAAAGAGGATGAAGGTATAGTCTATCTTTCAGGTAACTGAAAATGATGCTTAACGTTGTGCGAAGAAATCACGAACTGGAGAGTTCTTCCAGAAGTTGTGACTGATTACCAAGCTGATCTTTGGCGTGAAATGACTACGCTAGACTTCAGTGGTGACGGCGCAACTTATCAAGGTTTCTTCGACCCTGGTTCTTGTCCTGAGGAATATACTCACGATGGGTCGAATAAGAGTCAGACCCGCCGGTATATTGGCGGGAAGAAAAGTTTGACGAACGAAGAAATCCGCCATTCGATTGCGGTGGCCCGGATTCAAGGGCTTGGTATTTCGCAGCTCAGTACGCAACTTGATGGGGTTAATTCTATATGCAAAAGACCAGTAAAGGCATTAAATGTTCAATAGCTGCAAAAAGACTTTGGAAGAACCGTTCAGCAAAGGAACGTGAAGCAGTCGCAAAGAAGATTTCAAAGTCAAAGAAGTTGTATCATGCTACACCCGAAGGAAAAAAGAAAACAGCTAAACAGGGTAAGGAACACTCAATAAGAATGAAGCAGGGTCTTTTTGAGAAAACCGGGCTAGCTCACTTAACAACTGATGTTAGAAGTAAGGCCGCCAAGAAGGCAAGGAAGAAGTCTAGAATTTTGTATAAGACAGATCCGACTTATGGTGCTGAAAGACTTTCTAGCTCGTTGTGGAATCGTCCGTTATCATTACCCGAACAGCAAGTGCGGGATATTCTAAAATTGATGGATCTGCCGTATGAGTATGTTGGGAATGGTCGACTAATGATTGGCAGATTCTGCCCTGATTTTTGTCGAGTGGACGCTAAAGCTGTTATCGATGTTTTTGGGTATACCCATCATAGGAAAGATGGAAAAATGCGGTGCTATGATGTGAAGCGTATTGAGTATATCAAAAAGCAAGGATTTTCGGTTCTGATTCTTTGGGCTGAAGAGTTAAAAAATATTGGGCAGGTAGCTGATAAGATAAAAAGCTTCGATGAGAAAGTGATGCAGAAATTGATCGGAAGCAGGAAGCAGAAAATTAGCTTTCCGGCCTTTATCGGAAAATAAGAAATGGCCCGGCACGCCGCTCATATCGGTGAAACCCGACCGCTGAAGACGAGGGTAATACCGAGGGAAGTCGACTTGTAAAAGTTTGACCCCGTAACGACTGAGGAGAAATCCGAGATCGAGACTTTTATTTTGTCTTGATAATACGCGGCCTTTGAAGGTATAGTCTAAGCCATCTAGTAATAGATGGGAACTTGCGTTCAAGTAATGGGGGTTAAGGAAATCTCAATGATAGCCTGGCAAGCGAGTAATTGCTTGCAATAATAACCTGCTCATATCGGATAAGTCCAAACTTATGCTAACAACTAATCAACTTTTAGACATTGAAAAATATCTTTCTGAGAATGAGATTGTTTTTGATTATCTTACTATTGAGAAAGATAAAATCCATTATCATAAGATGGATAATTCCGAGGGAAGTCTTCGTGACCCCGTAGAGACTGAGCCGAAAGGCGAGGCAAGTAATAAGTAACTTGCAATACGCAGGCTCCGCAAATCGCGGATGAAGGAATAGTCCATGCCACTAGTAATAGTGGATAACCATGAAAAGAGATCAAGCTGCAAGAAATTTTAACGCTTCAATATTGGGACAGGGCTATCGTTAAGGGTAATCGCAATACTAACTCGAAAGCCTTTGATGGTATTACGACCCAAGTCACGGCCGCTAACGGCGCGCGTGTGAATGCAAATCCGACTGGCAGCTTTGACATTGAAGAGTTCGACAACTTTTTGGTGGCGGGGTGTGCGAAACCAACGCACATCTTTGGTCATCCGAAAGCGCTAGAAGCGATAAATTTTTGTCGCCTTATCCAGTAATGGGTATGTAAAATTCTGCTATATCGGTGAAATCTCAAGTAGACAACACCGAGGGAAGCTGATGTAATCAAACATTTAGCCCCGTAACGACTGAGGAGAAATCCGAGGCAGGTATTTTTATGGCTAAGAAAAATAAGAATGGCGAAAAGCTGTCTAAATGGGATCGAATGACTGAAGCCGAGAAAGAAGCATTTCGGAAGAAAATGCGAAAGGTAATGTCAGAAAAGTTTAAAGACCCTGTTTATAGAAAGAAGATGCGAGAATCTAAGCAAACTCCAAAATTTAGGAAGTTGCGATCCAAAATCATGTCGGAAAATCATACCGATCCTGAGTTTCAAGAAAAACTTAGGAAAAATAACTATGATAATCCAGATGTGAGAGAAAGAAGGGTTGCAGCTTTTCTAAAATCTTGGTATTCAAAATCTCCTAGTGAGTTGGAAGCTTTCAGTCAACTAAAATCAATACAAACTACTGAATGGTTATCGGATCCTGAAAATTGGGTAAAAATGTACGCAGCTAATTGGGGTAACGATGACATTTCCAGAAAACGAGCGGCCAGTTTTAGTAAAACTTGGTCTCGGAAATCGCCTGAGGAGATTATCGAGTTTGCTAAGAAGATTGTGGGTAGCAGTCGACGGCATGCGAACTCACACGAAAAGAAGTTGTTAGGTATCCTTAAAGAACATAAATTCAATTATCGTTTCGTTGGTTCGGGCAAGGTCTGGGTAGCGGGACATGTACCTGATTTTGTTCACCGAACGCATAACCTGATTATTGAATATGATGGTAACTATTGGCATAGTCGAGAAGAAAGTTTTGAACGTGACAAGAAAAGAAACAAGGATTATCGACTTAGAGGATACAAACTTCTTATTCTTCGAACAGATGATTTGAAAAATGAATCTAAACTTATTGAAAAAATTAAAAAATTCGAAGCCAAATATAAAATACCTGCAACACGCAGACATCCATAATGTTTGTGGATGAAGGTATAGTCTAATCCTAGCAGTGATGCTAGAGCGATTGAAAGAAGGGATATTTAAGTTTGGGCGCAACTCAGCTCGGCTCAACTCATCCCATCATGCAAATCATCCAACAGAAAGACGGGCAGATTGTTCCCGGCTTTGTTTTGGCTTAATTTTTAGGCCCCACAATCAGTAATGGTTGTGTGCAAATCGCTCGAATTCGGTGGAAGTCTGAAATGATAACACCGAGCTAAAGGAGATAGTTAGAGAATGTGGGAAGATGAGATTACTGAGACACATGTTTGTAAAGATAAGGTTCCAGATGCGGCTATTGAAAAATTATCTGATGTTTGGTTCTTAACTTTATCAGATAAAGAATTCTGCTATGGAGTTCCAGTAACTTATTGTCCATTTTGTGGTTCGGTCCTAAATAAATCTCGACTATCCTAAATGTGTAACGACTAAGAGGGCGAGTTCCGGGTTGTTCCGGAATATGATATAGTCTGTTCTGCAACAAATGATAAGTTGCAGAGTGCAACAGAAATGCTTGCGCTCACTCATTATTTTTTGAGTGATAACAAATAAAGGATGCGATAGACACGTCTATCGGTCGCTTGATCCTGGTGCCTGACTTCCGGTACCCGGCGACGGCGGTGGGTGATAAGACGTTTAGTTCGACGGTTTATCCGTTGCGTGTGTTCCACAACGGTGAACCGCTGGTTTACAAATCAACACAGACCCCGCTCAGTTTCAAGGACTTGATGCCCGGGTGTACGGCAATATCTTTTGAAGTTTACGCGGTAGAATATGATATAATACAGTAGATGTTTTTATCTCTGTTTTGATAGTAACAAAGGATGCCGGAATGGCGCACAATTACAAAAAAGTATGTCCTAGATGCAAGCATCGAAAGATAAACCCACGGGCTTATCTTTGTCCTGTCTGTAAAGAAAAGATTCGTCCTAGGTGTAAGGTTTGTAAAACTAAGCTGAATAAAAGTAATCCGCCTTACGGAAAATCAAAAACTGGTTATTGCCGGCCTTGTTATAGAAAATATTTAGCAGGAGACCAACTCCCTCACGGTTCTGAATTTGCTAAATATGCTAGATCATTTGGCAGGCAAAAGAAACTTGTAAAACCAAGGTTCTGTAAAGATTGCGGAAAACAGATAAAATCTAGAACTGCTAAATTTTGTAAGTCGTGTGTCTGTAAGTATAGACCAAATAGGTTTGATGATCCAAAAGAAAGGGAGGCACATTCGGAACTTTTACGAGCTAGTCCGAATGTTCATCGAGGAAAGAAACACCACTGGTTTCGACACGGGCACGGTTCTTTGGTTGGCTATGCTCCTGGTTGGAATGGTAAGGTTCAGAAACGAATTAAAGAACGAGATGGTTATAAGTGCGTTCTTTGTTCATCCAAGAAGCTTCTTAGGGTTCATCATATTGATTTTGGTAAAGATAATCATTCAAAAGAAAATCTTGTTACTGTCTGCATGAGCTGTCATTCAAAAATTCATGCAAAATTTGATCCGAGATACAGAGGGTTTAAAAGATCATCGCAGCTGCCGCGTATAAAGCCCGTGAAGTCGGTGAAAACCTTTATAAGGCAATACCGAGCCAAGCTCGCAGTGAAAACTGCTTGAAGGTGTAACGACTAGAAGTGAGTCCTTATTTTGGACAATAATTCTTCCACGAGAGCGGGCCATCCTTGTTTTTGGGTGAAGATATAGTCTGAACTATATGGTGACATATAGAAACAAAGGATAAAGAGCCTTTGTGATAACAAGAAATGAACTGCGTTGGTTGTGAAGCATATGTGTGCGCAAGCCGCATATACCTCCCGCTTCACTGGTCGCCTGGGAACGGGATGTTCGATAATTGGGAATTAAGTAATAACAACTAAATAACATTACTATCTGCGGTCTGGTCTCGGCGCGCAACCGAGTAAGTTATGAAATCTTGAAACGAGATTAATAACGAAGACAGACTAGCAAGGTGAGCGGAATAATGGCCGGCCCAGAGTCAGAACTTGAATTGACAAGTCCCAGATGTCGCCTGCGATGGCGATGCAAGAAGCATCTGGACAGCAAGCCAATAAGACAAGCCTTCCTGGTGAGAGCCGATAAACATTGTGAATGTAACTGGGACGATGGTTCTCTAGCAAAACTCGATTAAGATCGAGGGAACAATATACCGAATAAATATTCCGCAAGGTGTAAGACACCCAGATAGTATTTAGATAAACAATTCAGCCGTAGCTCATGGACAGGACCCAATAGCATGAGCTAGATCAGTCTGGTCAGCTGCCAATCTGTTCTGGTTGAAAAACTCGATCCTATAACTGCCATTGATAGGGGCACAGGTAACTGTGATCTATCCGGGTAGGATGCTAGGAACTATGGGTTACGAAAATAAACTGGAAGGGTAAGGCTACGCGATAGTTCTTCTTAACCTTACGAGATTGGGGTTTCTTTCTATTGCGGACCGCCGGTGATATTAGAAGCATTTAACAGAAATATTTTTATTCAGATAAAGGAGCAGAAAATATGTTTTCAGTAAAAGTTATTCGGCACGATAATTCAGAATATGTTATTCCTGATGTGACATTGGTTGAGACTTATGCTTCAGATAATGTTTCAATTAGTGATAGTAAAATGCCTGGTGCTGTTCATTATTTCTTCTATGAAGGTAAAGAACACCATTTTAGAATCATTGATTCTGGGCATGTGTATGTAATGAATGAACAGGGTAAGACGGTGGCGGATTATCATATGTATCCAAAGCCAGCAGGTGAAGTTAGTAGCGGTAACTAGTTAACTATCTTTACTTATTGTTCTGCTAAATGTGACTAATAAGTCGAAAAGACGCTCAAAGACTTTTATCCTTTCACTTTGAGAAATGTCCGATGGATGGTGATCGGATACATCCAGTTTTAGATATAAAATATCCCGTGATGTGGTAGACCTCAGGAGAATGGGTGTTCGTTTAACCAGCCAAAATCACCAAGACAAAACTTCTGGAGAAAGTATATGGACGAAATTAAAACTGCGAGTTGTGAAGATTGTAATCGGCAATATGGAGCCGAACATGGATTTCCTGATCTTATAATTCCATATTGGGCTTGGAAACAAATTTCTACAAATGGTGATGATAGCGGATTACTGTGTCCAAGTTGTATCTGTAAGCGATTGCATGATAAAAAAATTACTTGTACTGGAGCCTTTGTTTCAGGTCCAATTGATTCTATATCTCCGGTATTGATGGATGCAATTTGTCGTGTTGAGAATATCGAACTTGCAATTGCTGGCAGAAATAATCGTTGGATGACAGTCCGTGAACTGGTGGAAGAAACAAAAGAGAAATTAGGTGAGTAGGAGTTGAGTGTGGTCAAATTAGGAGTTGTTCCGGTTCAGCAACGATCGGTACAAGGACCATCGTTTACAATTTATAATTTTAATCCGTGGTGTTTAGTTGAAGAACGGGATGTCGATGCGATGTTGAAAATTATGACTAAGCAGGGTTGTGGCTGTAACGGAACCCAAGTAGAGATTCCATTATTTGCGAAAGAAGAAGACATCTTGTCGGGTAAAATAGTTCCCGTGTGGGCTGGTCAATTTGGCTCACCGGTAAAGAAATCAGGATAATTTATGGCAAGATTTAACCAAGCTGCCGCAGGAGTTGAGACAGCACAAATTTCGGCTGGTTCAACACCGCAACCAATCGATGCCGATGGTAATGTCGGCCCAACAAATAGAATTTTATTGAAAGCCAGTACTGCTGGAATTTATGTTGGGGGTAATAAAAATGTGACAACTTCATCTGGTGCTGAGATTCCGACAACTAGCTACTTGCCGTTGTGGATGGATGATCCGTCGGATCTTTATGTAGTAGGTGCATCTGGCACAGTGTGTGTTATTTTTGAAACTCCCGAAGGAAATAATTAATGGAAGACGTTATACATGTAAATGCAACCGACCCGAATGGGCAGGTCTATTGCCATTATCAGGGTGATGTTGTTAATTTCGATGGTGTTCACGTTTCAAAAGTTTGTTGGACTTGTCCTTTTTGGACTGGGTTGAATGGTGGTTTTGGGGTTGAGTGTACTTATGATGATCCGGGTGCGACGGCTAATCCGATGAAGTATACAAAAGCGGGTGCGGCTAAAGCAGAAGCGCCTGAACCGACTGATGATCCAAATAGTGTTTCTAGTCAAGGTGGATTGGCATCAATGCAAGCGCGCCAAGGGCTGCAAAACGAAGAGCCAGTTGAAGAAACTGAAGAGCAAGCGCCTGAGGAAGCACCAACAAACGAGAAACCAGCTCCAAAAGAACAATCAGCAGTTCCTGCACAGCAAAAAGAGCAAGCTCCTGAAGATACACAGCAGCAAGTACCAGCTAAGAAAAAGGTTCCGCCGCAGTTTCAGAAGGCGACGGCGGCAGATGTAATTGCAGAAGTTCTCAAAACTCAATTTAGCAATAAATAATTAGTTATAAGGAGAAAGCGGAAATGCTGTCAGTTATTATCCCGGTGTATAATCGATTAGAAAATTTGAAGTTGTGTTTAGCATCATTAGCACAGCAGATTAATCCACCAGATTTTGAAGTAATTGTAGTTGATGATGGTTCAACAGATGGTTTAACTGGGGATTGGGTCGCTGATTTAAATTTTGATGGGATGTCTGGAGGAAAATCTACTGCTTGGAATTGGTTAGGGTATCTATCTGGAGGTCCGAATAAAGGATTCCGTGGTGGACGTGCTAGAAATATCGGCGCCTTCAATGCCAACGGTGACCGTTACATTTTTGTCGATAGTGACGTTGTTCTAAATGAAAACGCTTTAGCGGCATATGCAAAGGCATCTGAAGCTCAACCGGATTGTATTATCGTTGGTCAGTATCATTGGTTGCCACCAGTTGATTGGTTTGAGCCTGAACTATTATGGAAGGCACCGAGTTTTGATAGTCTAATGCAGACAGTTATGTCTCGACAATTGTTGTTAAGTATTCCAAACGATAGTCCCTTTGGGCCAGATATTCGGTCTGCTGATTTTACAGATGATCTAACTGCCATTCGTAAAGGTTCGGGGTTGGGTGCCTTATCTGGTAATATTTCTTATCCTAAAAATCTATTTTGGCAACTGGGTGGTTTTGATGAGCGAATCGTCGGTCATGGTGGTGAAGATGCTGATCTTGGATTGACAGCGGATGAGGCTGGCACAGACTGGTTATTTTACAAGTCGATTTTTGGTTTTCATGTGTGGCATCCGCGCGATCAAAAAGCCAACAGTCGCGAGGTTCAAGCGAATATTACTTTTATTGATGCGAAGCATGGTGTCGGTAAATATGCTAATGCAAAAAAGTGGACCGATTCACAAGACTGGTCGGACCCTATTCATTATCACAAGCATCTATCGGCTAGTTTACTGAAAATTGGTTTTGATCCACAAGTCTATGCGTATCGTGAAAATCACTACATCAAGTTGAGTGATCCTAAATGGTTAATCGAATTAGGCTTTAAGTGGGATGATGTTGAGTTAGTGGAGCCAGAATTTTTTGCTGATAAGATTTATAGCGGCGACACGCAACCATTGGGACCGATCGTTGTTCAACAGGTCGTTAGTGAGCCCGAAGTAAAATTGGAACCAGTGGTGGGCGATGTACCCGTAATTGATGACAAAGCAAAACATCCAAGTTATTATAAGAAATCAAATGCTGGTTCGATATTACTCCGTGAAGAACATTCTGAAACAGTTTTTGCAGTTCGGAATGATTATCGAATGGGTATCAATCATCCTGAGTGGATTATTTGGTTGCAATTTACACCCGATCAAATAACAGTAGTGGCGGATGGGTATCTAAAGAAGTTCTTTGAAGTTGGGCAGACACCAGACGTGAATCAGATTTATACAGGAGAAATAAATCGTGGATAAACTATTATGGATAGGTTTAGCAGCTGGATTTATCGTTTACTTCTTAGATGATGCTAGTCATCCAATGCTTTGGCAGAGATTTAAAAATAAGTGGTTAGATACATTTCCTGAATTGGCCGGAAGACCATTTAATTGTGATTTATGTATGTCGTATTGGGTCTCGACCTTTCTACTTTTGATTTATCATCTTGTATTTCCTTTGCCTTTGGCTTTAACTGCTTCGATAGTGTTTGATTCTGTTATTTCGATTTTTTCAGTTGCGGCCGTTTCTTTATTGTTTGTTAGATTAGCTAATCGTCTGAATATTACTGTTATAAGGTGAGAGAAAAAAATGACTTGGTCAGTGATTGTTGTGGCAAAAGGCATGTGGTCAGTCACGGAGCAGTTTCTAAATACACTTATAGAAACAACACCAAATAAAGTTTTGGAATTGATTTATATTGATAACGGCTCTCCTGATCGAGAGTCTTGGTTGAACTTTTGTATTTGGTCAGTAGCTAATAAGGACAAAATAGTTACAAGGCCTGTACTCCTTGAAGATTCAGTTAATTTGTCGAAAGCTTGGAATCTCGGGTATCAGATGAGTACTCAATATAAGATACTGATTTGTAATAATGATCTTATCTTTCATAAGTCTGGTTGGTTAGAAGCATTTGAAAACGAGCTGCAAAATCAAGAAGTCGGAATTGTTGGGATGACGGGCATGTCGTGGCAGAATGTTGCCTTTATTCAAGGTAGTATCTTTGCTTTTAGGCTAGAACGATTCTTGGCTCATGGTGAATTGGGATTTGATGAAAGATTCCTCTTTACTTGTGAAGAAGTCGACTTCAATCATCGAGTTCAGTTAGATGGTTATAAAATTCGGCCGCTTGATTATCTCAAAGGCGAGTACATCGAACATCTCGAAGGAGCAACAAGGAATTACTATAAAGATGATTTGATTGAGTATCAACGGTTAGCCCATATCTCACGACTGGAATTTTGCTATAAATGGTTAGGAACTTTGGGGCGAGACGACATCAATATCCATGATTAGAAGGAGCAGTATATGCGTGCTTTAGTAACAGGAGCCACTGGATTTTTAGGAACAAAACTTTGTGAATTATTGGAAAAAGAATATAAGACTTTGCCGATGGGGCACAATGATGAAACAGATTTGATTTATTCAGACGGTTTAGGTAAACTGATAACTGGCTGGAAACCTGATACAGTTATTCATCTAGCTGCCCGTGTCGGTGGAATCGGTGCTAATAAATCTTTTCCGAGTGCATTTCTTGTTGATAATTTGCAGATGGGAATAAATACAATTCATTCTTGCTTTTTGAATAAGGTAGAAAAATTTGTTTTGGTTGGTACTGTTTGTTCGTATCCTAAGTTTTGTTCAGTGCCGTTTCGAGAGGAAGAGATTTGGAATGGCTATCCTGAAGAAACAAATGCACCGTATGGAATTGCTAAACGAACCTTGATGGTTATGCTTGATGCGTATCGTGAGCAATTTGGGTTCAATGGGGTAACCGTTATTCCAACGAATTTATATGGTCCCGGTGATAAATTTGGCGATGATGTTTCGCATGTGATCCCGGCATTGATTAAGAAATTTGTTAGAGCTGCTGAACGGAACGAGAAAGAAGTTGTGGTATGGGGTGATGGTTTGGCGACGCGAGAATTTTTATATGTAGATGATGCGGCAGCTGCGATCAAATTAATTGCTGAGAATGAAAATAAGGAAACAGTCTACAACGTCGGTTCTGGGGTCGAGATTCGAATTAAAGAATTGGCAATGATTATTGCCCGACTGTGTGGATATACGGGTGAGATTGTTTATGATTTGTCAAAACCAAATGGTCAACCGCGTCGCCGGGTAAGTGTTGAGCGGATTAGCAAAGAATTTGGCTGGACGGCTAAGATTCAATTAGAAGAAGGTTTGCAGAAAACAATTGAGTGGTATAAGCGAATGAAAATGACGGAGAAAAGTCGATGAATGCAGTAATTATGACAGTCAAAGGTCGTAAGGATTTGACTTGGCAATGTTTAGAGACTCTAAAAGAAACGCTTATTGGTAACGAAAATTTTACTCCTTACATTTATTTGATTCTTGTAGACGCTGGAGATATGCTGGAAGAATTTGGTGCTACTACATTTTTGAATTTTGTAGCTCCACATAGTTTTATAACGGCCGGTTATCTCTCTGCAAAGGGTTGTGGAATTTCAGAAGGTTGGAATCGTGGCATTAATGCGCTGATGAAGACTTATCCGAGTACTCCCAGAGAAGAAATTGATGTTTGGCTTCTTAATAACGATGTGATTTTTAAGAAAGAAGGTTGGTTAGAAGCTCTATCAAATCGATTGCATGTTCCGGGTACTGGATTAGTTGGTTCTAGCGCAATGTCAGTCTTTGGTCATCCATTTGCGACTGGTGGGATTTGGGGATTCAACTTGGCAACTGCTTTATCAATCGCTGAAGATGGCAAAATCTTAGATGAAAAATTCAATTATTCTTGTCAAGATGTTGATTTGTCGATTCGGATGTCGAAAGCAGGTTATGTGGTAACTCATGTTCCTGGCGTCGAATTGGGTGATGATCCGATGATGACTCATTTAGTTTCTCAAACAGTTTATAGTAATGAGAGCGAACAATCTGTTCTTGAGAAGCGGAAGCCTGAGTTTGAATATTTGATCCAGAAGCACGGACGAAAGGAGTAAAGTTACATGGCTGATTCTGTTGCTGAAATAACTAATTATTTGTGGTTTGTTTCTATTCCAGTTGATCGGTTGGATTTGCAAATTCGGATAAGTCAACACTTGCACCTAATGCTAGATGATCTCAAAGAACGTGGTGATATTTATCCATATGGCGAACCGAAAGCTGAAAATCCACATAGCGGATTTATGTGGGAAGTGATCGTACCTGTTTGGAATATTCGAGACAAGCCAAGTATGCTTGGTTCGAAAGTTTTGGGTCAGTTGAGTCTGGGACAGAAAGTTAACCAGTTAAGTATTTCAGATGATAAGCAATGGATACAGCATAGCGGGGCTGAGACAGGAATTATGGGCTGGTCGGGTGTAAAAGGATTGAAGAAACTATGAGAATCCCAGTTGTGTTTGCAGTCGACAATATTGGTGCGGCACCTAATTATACGATCAAGGCTTTGCAGCGTTTGGGGCATGAAACTAGACGAATGACACCGGATGAATATTTTGCTGCTGATCCGAATGAGTATGATTTATTTTGGTGCCAAGACTCCGGTGAAGGCATTGACTTTCGGCGAGCGTCTGATGCTCATTTGAAAAGGACATCAATGTGGTACTGGGATTCACGCTGGAATCGTGTTCAACGAAATCCTGGTGATGATGATATGGCTCGATGGGTTATGGAAAAAGGTGGTTGGGTGTTCCAAGCTCAAAGCCCTGATTTAGATAGATTTGGATATTATACAGTTCCAGGAAATATAAATGATCCTAGAATAAGTTGGTTACCAATCGCCGGTGATCCGTTTGAATGGTCAAATGAGCCACAATCTTATCAACCAATTCATAAATGTTCTTTTGTCGGAAATTGTTATGATAGTGGTCGAGGTTCAGCATTAAATTATGCTCGTGATACTTGTCAATTATTCTGGCCCGGTCCAAATAGTTTATTCTATAAAGAAGCTGCGAAGGTTTATCGAGATAGTTGGGTTTGTTTTCATGCTCCAACATTCTATAATTTGCCACACGATGTAACGCATGAGCGAGTAGATTACGATGTAACCATGCGGTACTTCGAGGCTCCATTATGTGGAATTCCAGTTGTGACTCCACCAATGCCCGATTTTGAGAAACTTGGGTTTCAGGATGGGTTTCAAATCTTTATCTACAATTCATTAGAAGAAATTCCGCAGCAAGTTAACCGAGCTTATATGGCAATGCAAGATGGATTACTTACACATGAGTTGAGATCGTGGGTTTTGGGGCATCATACTTATGATATTCGACTTCAATATGCACTTAATCATTTACGAGATGTAGGAGTTTTAAATGCTTGATGTAAAACGATGGGATAAAATTCCAGGCTGGTTTAATGTAGCTGAGGCAATGGTTTTATATGAAGAAGTTTATAAGTTGCCCGAACCGGCTATGATTGTTGAAATCGGAACTTATCGAGGACGCTCAACGATTGCAATTTTACAGGCATGTGCCGATTCATCTCCAAAAAAACTAAAGCATCTGACTTGTATCGATGATTTTAGTGGGACTGGTCAAGAACACGGTAAGCGTAGTTGGGACGAGATGCAAGAGTGGGAACGAGGTATTGAATCGCTAGTTGATGAATGGAACCTGCGACCTTATTTTGTTAAATTGTGCGTGCAAACTAGTCAGGAATGGTTTGCCGAGAAACAAGACGTTGTCAATTATTCAATGTTCTTTATCGATGGATGCCATTTGACTGCTGCAGAGGATGTTATGGCGGCTTGGGAAAAACTCAAACCTGGTGGTGTTATTATCTGCCATGATTATGATCCAAATTCCTCAGACAGTAAGGTTGTTCAAGATTTGAATTCTTTAGATTTCGGTGGACACTGTGGTGTTTTCGGCACGTCGCTCTGGATTGCGAGAAAAGAATGAGACCTGAAACAACACCTTTTATTGCAGAGTTACATCGTAAGTATAATTTTCAAGGTCCAATAGTCGATTTGGGTGGTTGTGAAACTGATCGACAATTTAAAGATTTATTTGATTATCAAGTGTGGGATAAACGCGATAAACCAGATGTTGATAAAGTAATAGATATTACCGAGATATGTGGCTCGGTTTATGGGTCCGTGGGTACTCTAATTACAGTTGATACTCTTGAACATATTCCTTCTTTATATGCGGCGATTAATAATATCGGAAATATTGTTCGCTCGGGAGGACATGTAGTTGTAGCCATACCTTGGGCATTTCCTTACCATGATCCAAGTGGTGATTATTGGAGACTTTCACATCAGGCATTAGAAATGTTGTTTGATCCAAATTTCGAACGACTTGAAAGTGGGTATTATGGTGATGAAGTTGAATTGAAAAGTGAGTTGTGGAAAGATAAAGATTGGTCATGGGGCAAAATGAAATCTTCTAGTTATTACGTTGGGAGGCGACGTGTATAAGTTTTTAGAATTTTATCGCGGTGCGCGAATATTGATTACTGGTGGTTCCGGTAGCATCGGTCGAGCTATGATTGACATGCTGACTGATGTGGCGGACGAGATTACAATTTTTAGTCGTGATGAAACACTGCAAGCTGAAACATTTCGAATGTATCCTGGGACAAAAGGTGTTTTAGGTGACGTTCGGGATCGGTTCGCAGTTGAGCAGGTTTGTAAAGGTAAAGATATTGTCATCCATGCTGCTGCTCTAAAGCATGTTGATCTGTGCGAATTAAATGTCACGGAAGCGCTAGAAATTAATTTGCTGGGTGCGATCAATGTTTTGGAATCAAGTATTAGTAACAATGTTCGCATTTTGATTGGCATTAGTTCTGATAAGGCTGCATCGCCTGCTGGCGTTATGGGAATGACAAAACGTCTTCAGGAGAAATTATTTCTTTCATATCCCGAACGAAATACTAAGATAACAGTTTCTAGATATGGAAATGTTTTGGGTAGTCGTGGTAGTGTTGTGTGGAAATTTCTTGAGCAAAGAAATAAATTTGAACCATTAACAGTTACAGATCCTGGAATGATGAGATTCGCTATAACACCTATGCAGGCCGCCGAAGTTTCTTTGTTTGGTGGAGCTTTTGAATTTTCGCATGGGGTAATTTGGAGTAGGGTTATGCCCTATCTATTTATTGGCGATTTAGCTGCTGCTATTGATCCTAAGCATCGGTCAGATGTTGTTGGATTTCGTCCAGGTGAGCGATTAATTGAACCATTGTTAGAGCCAGACGAATATGAGCGATTACAGATGGTTGAGACCGAGATCGGAAAACTTTTGGTTGTACATCCGGATAAATCTAAGGCAACAAATGTGAAGCAATCTGACATTCCTGATATTCGCCTAACTATTCCACAGATCCAAGAAATGCTGGAAGAGATCGGAATTCTTTTATAATGCCTATTCGGATTGCTTATTATGTGCACTGGGCCGGAGTTGGTGGCGCGGAAGATATGGTTATCGATCAGATTCGGTATTCTGATCGAAACGAATTTGAATATATTTTTATGACTGAAGATGCTTCTGGTTGGTCGGCATCTTTAGATGAATTGCAGGAGCTAGGTGTTCCGATTCATCGAGTGAGAGGCAACGGTTCGGTTTCGGATTTTCGGCAGATTTTAGTTGATAATCAAATCCAATTAGTTCATGTTCTAGCTTGTGGTGATGTGCAGTACGGATATCAAGCAGCAATGGATTTGCAACTTCCAATAGTTGAGCAGGTAGCTTGTGTTTCGTATAGTGGTGGTTGGGAACGATATGGAAAAGTCCAGCCAGTATATTTGAGCCACAAGCACTGGGTTCATGGTAGTAATGGTAAAGATGAGTTCAAGGTCATTGTCGGCGGCGTTGATTTAGATCGATGCAAGACAAACTTGACGAAACAAGAATGTAAGCAAAAATGGGGACTTGATCCTAATCGTCTTGTAGTTGGCTGGTTCGGGCGCTTCGATCAATTTAAGTGTCCATTCTCGTTTTTGGATATTGCCAAATTCGTGAAAGATGAGTTTCCCGACTGTCAATTTATTATGTTCGGTGATGGAGTTGATCGGGGCCGCGCGATTCATCTAGCGACTACTAAAAGTGTTGATATAAGGTTTCCTGGATTTACACGAGATAAAGCAACTGCCTTTGGGGCAATGGATGTTTTTTGTTTTCCAACTTGGCAAGAGTCTTTCGGGCGCGTAATGGTCGAGGCAATGGCCGCTCAAGTTCCAATCGTGACCAATGATTATGCAGTGTGTAAAGAGATTTGCGATGCTTCAGCATTTTATATCGAGTCAGCTCGTGAAGATCCCATGCCACTAGATAAATCAAAGTCTTACGCTAATGCGATATCTCTTCTATTAGAATCCGATGATGAGCTTCGTCGGAAGTTAGGGTTTTACGGTTCGAAACGAGCAAATCAACTGTATGATGCTCGCCGCTCAGCTGTTGAATACAATCAGTTATATCGAGAAATGATTGAGAAGTATTCCTAGATTAAGGAGTAAGTAAAATGTCGGCACCTTATACAAATAAACCAGTATTGAACTCAGACGGATCTGTTCCCGCGAATTTTTATGATTATGATTATTGGGAGAGAGGTGACGAGTCTGGTCGTGGGAGCTATAATGGAAATGACTATTCAAATAATCTTGCTGCTTGTCAATCTTGGGCACGAGACACCTGGAATCGTTGGGGGCCGTTCAAGAGTTATTTAGAATTAGGCTGTGGTCGTGGATGGGCGATCTGGGGATTTTTGAACTTGCCAGATTTAGCGGTTATTCCATTGGGTATCGATCACTCGCATTATGCAGTCTCAACGGCACATCCGGATGTCCAACCGTATTTAATTGAGCAAGATATTTCCGATTTGTATGCACTTGGAGATAATACGCAGGATTTGATTTTCTCAAATGATGTACTTGAACATTTGACGCCGGTGCAGGTTAGAAGTTGTTTAGAGCATTGTCGCCGAGTCGCAACAACTAGAATTGTGCATTTAATCAGTATTGGGGATGGAATTGATTTGCCCGATGGACAAGTGCCGTCCGATCAAGATCAGAGTCATGTGAACTTGAAGTCAGTAACTTGGTGGGTCAATATGTTTAAAGAAGTTTTTGGTGATGATCTCGAAACTGGCTGGAAACTTTATATGGTTCCACATGGCCGAACAATTGAAGTGGACGTTCGTTGGATCGGTCATATGTTTGGAATGGAAAAATGAGAATCCTAGTTACTGGTGGTGCAGGATTTATCGGTTCTCATATTGTTGATAGGTATCTTGAACTTGGGCACGAAGTTTTGATCGTAGATAACCTGTTATCTTTTCATGGAGCAATTCCAGCTTGGACAAATAGACAGCTTTATAATAATCGATGTAGTTTTAAACATTGTTCGATTTTAGAATTTGATAGATTGCAAAAAACTTTTGCTGAATTCCAACCAGAAGTCGTCAATCATCATGCTGCTCTTTGTCGAATTCGTGAAGCAAAAGACAATGTAGCTGACTATGTTGCTACAAATGTTTTAGGCACAGTTAATGTTTCAGAACTGAGTAATAGGTATGGAGTTAAGAAACTTATTTTTGCATCTAGCGGCGGTGCGATTTATGGTTCTCAAGAATATAGTAAAAGACCGATTCAAGAGTATTATGCAACAGATCCCAAAGATATTTATGGGATGACAAAAAAATACTGTGAAGAACTTCTTACTAAGACTTTTTCTGGGCAGCTGTTGGTTCTTAGGTATAGTAATGTCTATGGGCCTAGACAGTCGGTATCGGGAGAAGCTGGTGCGGTTTCTAAGTTCGTTGATGATGTTCTTTCTAATCGCATATCTACCATTTACGGTGATGGTTCTAAGATTCGTGACTTTATTTATATTGATGATGTAGTTGCCGCTAATGTCCGATCTTTAGAGTTTGAAGGAATCGGATCACCCAAACTTGTTTTTAATATTGGAACAAGTATTGAGACAACAATTTTAGGCTTACTTCATTCAGTATACCAAATTCAATATCCAAAACAAGAATTGCGATATCGATTTTTAGAGAATAATCTAGAAGAAGTAGATTACAATGTTTTAGATATACGTAAAACTAGAAATTATTTGGGCTGGACACCGATGGTTGAATTGCTCGAAGGACTTAGGAAACTTATACATTACGAAAAACAACGCCGTCTGGAGGCGGTCAAAGTATGAAAATTGCAATTCCAATTGCCGCTTATGAAATTGGAACTACTGGTGAGTATAGTAAGCGAGCGTTTCAGCAGCTTGGACATCAGGTTGATATTTTATCGCAATGGGATTTTTATCGAGAACTGAAAGCTGATAGTTACGATTTGTATTTTTGTGTCGATAGCGGCGGGCCGCTGAATCTAACTGATATTGAGATTGCAACCCATCCAAATATGAAGAAAGTTTGCTTTTGGATGATTGATTATCGACGCGGAAAAACTCTTAAGAATCCGACTGATTTGTCGACTTGTAAAATTATCAATGCTGCGGGCGGCTGGGTGTTTCAATCACAATTAGAAGATGTTGAAGATTGTTTTGCTAATAAAATCAATCGAGTCAGTTGGCTACCCTTGGCAGCGGATCCGGATGTGTGGAATAATGAACCCAAACAAGAAAAAATTTATGATATTGGTTTTGTTGGCAATGTTTGGGATGCAACTCGGCAGCAAGTTTTGGATCAATTAGCTAAACGCTATCGACTGGGCTTCTTGGGGCATGGAGTAGCTCTAATGAATGCAGGGGCGACAGTTTTGCGTGGATCAAAAGTCGGTTTCAATATTAGTTCTTTCTATGGCGAGCCGGTGGCCTATGATGTGAATATGCGAGTTTTTGAAACGTTGTCATGTGGCATTCCTTTAGTGACGAACTTTGTCCCATCAATCAATCGACTATTTAGTCCTAATAGTCCCTTTATTTGGGATTACACATCGTTAGATCAATTATATCGAATCGTTGATGAAGCTCTGACTTCTGCTGATGAGAAGTCAGGTGATCTTGCTCGTCAATATATTTTAGAGTCTGCAACTTACAAAATTAGAATGGAACATGCCTTAGATACTCTGAAGTATCGCGGGGTTATCCAATGATTACAGTTGGAATAATTGTGCACGATGTTCCTGGCCGACCAGAGATTTTAGAAATGACAAAAGTCTGTTTGGAGACTTTGAAGGCAACAGCCGATGAAGAATATGAGATCATTCTCATTGATAATGGTAGCAAGACAAACATCTTGTTTGATTATCTTATACCATTAGCAGAAACATCTGAAGTTTATCGGCATCCATATCAATATCCAACGAATGAGTCAATTGCTTTTTGTTGGAATAATATCATCGAGCTTTCTAGTAATAGTGATGTTATTTTGCTTCTTAATAACGATGTGATTTTTAATCGAGTTGGTTGGATGTCATCTCTTGCGAACGCAGCTAGAATTCCTGATGTTGGAATGGCTGGTTCCCGACTGATGAGTTGGAATGGATTTTCATTTTTAGAGGGAGCCTTCTTAGCATTTAGAAAAGAAGTGGCATTGAAAATTGTTCAGGATGGAAAACCATTCGATGAGCAATTTGTATTTACTTGTGAAGACGTTGATTTCTGCCAACGGCTTCTAGCGGCTGGATATCGACTTTTACCAACCGGAATTGAAGATAATGGAATGGTAACTCATCTTCGGCATGGAACGTTATCATGGATGACTCATGATGGAGTTTCGATTTTAGATATTATGCACGATAGTCGTAAAAAACTATGTCGAAAATATGGGATGCCGGAAAGGGTTGATGACTAAATGAAAATTGCAATGATATACCAGAATATTCCAGCATTTGATATTCATACTCATAAAGAAAAAGGCTTGGGCGGTTCTGAAAATGGATTTCTGAATACAGTTAGATATTTAGTCAAGCAAGGTCATCAAGTTCACGTCTTCAATCGACTAGAAACAGTTCGAATAGATTATGGTGGCGGACTTCTTTGGAGTAACATCGCTCAGTTTGATCCTAAAGAATATTTTGATGTTGTCTACTCGTTACGGCACCGAGAACCATTTCAGCAGGATCTGAATACAAAATTGAAGGTTTTATTTTTGGCTGATACTGAAAGTGTTGGTTTGGGTGAAGATATCCGAGCTGGAAGAATTGATTTAGTTATTTCTGTTAGTCATTGGCAGAAGGAAAAAATTGCTAAAGAAGAAGAAATTCACGATGACCACTGGTTAGTGTCATCCAATGGTGTCGAGGTTATCGATCTACCGTTAGTTACCAAGGTGCCTGGTCGCTGTATTTTCATGGCAACACCTGAGCGTGGGCTAGATAACCTGTTAACTGTTTGGCCGAAAATAAAGTCTCAAGTACCTTTTGCATCACTTCATTTGTATAGTTCGTTTATGGGTTGGGGACATACAGCTGAAGAGAATGAAGAGATGGTGAGAGGTATTTATACAAAAGTTGAATCGCTTCGAGATTTGGATGTTGTGAATTTTAAGCATGCTAATTCAGAGATAGCTAGAGATGCTCAACGGCAAGCGGATTTATATTTGTATCCATCAGATTTTTATGAAACGTGCGGAATGGCGATTCTAGAAAGTATGTTGTGGGGAACAATTCCAGTTGTTTCTGGTCGCGCTGCTTTGTTGGAGAAAGTCTTGAATAAGGTAACTGGTTATGTTGTTCCGACTTATGGGTCTAGCAATCAGCGTTATCAAGATAAGTTTGTTGAGCAGACAGTTCGCGCGCTTTTGCTCAACGAAGAAACTAAGAAACGTATGCGCTTAAATTGTCAGACGTATGCGATGCAGTTTAGTTACGATAATCTAGTAACAGAATGGACAAGTGAATGGCAGAGACGAATAGCCAATTAAAGTTGCTGATGTTGTGTGATTTTTTAGTTCCGTCGGGGTATCAATCTATTGCAGCGGCGTTTGCTAAGCAATTTAGCGAGATGGGTTGTGACGTTACAGTTTTAGGAATTAATTATGACGGTCGTGAGCATGATTATCCGTTTAGATTGATTCCAACTCATCTTCCCTGGCTTCCGGAGCAGTTGAGAGTTTTATCCAAAGAGATAAATCCTGACTGGATATTGTTTTTAATGGATATTCAGAAACAAACTGGAATTATTGATAGTGTTTTACGGCATGATCTCGTTTTTTATAAAGGCAAAAAAGTAGCATCAATCTTCCCAGTTGAGAGTGATCCATTCTATCGAAAATGGGCACAGACATTGATGCTATCATCGTCACTTCGGTTTACATTTACAGATTTTGGTGTTTCAGAGTTGAAGAAACGATTGATTGATGCGATTAGGTTACCAGTGGGCTTAGATGAATTTTGGCTTGACGATGTTTCAGAACCGATAGTTCGTAACAATGATCGGCCATTTATTTTGACAGTGGCCGATAATCAAATTAGAAAAAATTTATCGGCAGCTATTGAAATTTTAGCTAAGTACCGAGAAATGTATTCTAATGATCTGAACTGGGATTATGTTCTTGTAACTAATATTGATAGTCCCGATGGTTGGGGTGATTTTGATGATTTATGTTCGAGATATGGATTTCCAGCCGATCGTTTGGATTTGAAGCATAACAAATCTGTATCTCAAGAACAGTTGAAGTATCTTTATCAGAATGCAGAATGTTTTCTTTTGCCGTCTTATGCTGAAGGAATTGGTCTACCGCTTTATGAAGCTCGCTCACAAGGTTGCCCAATCGTTGCCACTGATCATCCAAATATTTATGAAGCACTTAATGGCAGCGGTGGGTTAGTTACATCTGACAAAATATTTTCTTACCCATTGGGTGGTATCAATTATTATAGTTTGAATATTCTTGATGCAGTCGAAAAATTACATCAGGTTTTAGTTCAAGGACGCATTCCTAAACAAAAGATTGATAGTTGGTCGGTCGCAGCAGATGTTATTCTAAAATCGATGAAATTATATGAGGTGGTGGACAATAATGTCACGAAGACAATTTCGGAAGCAAGTAACGAAGACGGACTTTCTGAGTCTGAAACAGTCACCGATCACATCAGTTGACATAGTTACAGCAGTTTATGGGCAGCCAAGATTTTTATCAATTATGGTTGATTCATTGAGAAAATTTGATGCGGGCATAGATTGGCGATTGTTTCTAGTCGATGACTTGGGACCTGATGGTGATGAATTAGATCAGTTGTATGCTGATTATAAAAAAGATTCAAGAATCAAAATTATCCGTAATCACAAAAATTCAGGGTTTGCTGTTTCAAATAACAACGGTGTCAGTCGTGGGCATTCACCAATTATTCTTTTGTTAAACTCAGATATTGAGATATGCGAAGACGGTTGGCTGCGGCGAATGACCGATGAGTTTAGCGATTTGGAAGTTGGGGTCGTCGGTGCTCGATTGTTATATCCTGAAGATTCAGTTGTACCCAATCGGCCAGCAGGTAAAATTCAACATGCTGGGGTGGTCTTCAATCTTTTAGGTCAGCCATATCATATTTATCAAGGTTGGCGAGCTGAGCATCCTAGAGTGATCCAACGATTGGAGATGAATGCAGTGACTGGTGCGTGTTTGATGACACGCAGAAATATCTATCAAACAATTGGCGGTTTGGATCCAATTTATACTAAAGGCAATTTTGAGGATGTACAGTATTGTCTTCAAGTTAGAAAATTAGGTGGCAAAGTTATCTATCAACCGTTGGTGAAGTTGTATCATTTCTCTGGTGGATCAAATAATTCAGAAACCGCTCGGTTCAATGAGCAAATATTCCGAATGCGATGTAAGGATATTATAGAATATGATGAATGGAAATATTGGTAAATGCTAACAAGTGCATCTGAATTTTCTGCTTATCAAGGAGGTACAGGAAGTTATCGAACCCAAGATGTAATTAATGCCCTTCTGTTGGCGGAGAATCAGGTTGCAACTTGGCTGAATTCGGCGGTTGAGCCGACAACTATAACTGATGAAGTTCCCTGGCCGGTGACTGACGGAAAAATAATGCTGAAGAAACAGCGACTAATTTCTGTTCAGTCAGTTACAGCTTTGCACAATTTAAGTTGCACCTGTGCTTGGGAAACAGTAAGTGATTGTGCTGTTGTTTTAGATTCCGAGCAAGGGATTATCGAAGTCGTTCATTGCGGTGGACCTAGTAATATCTGTTGGCCGTGTGGTGTATGTCCACAACGAGTTCAAATCGCTTACACCTATGGATTTACAGTGGCACAATCTGACGCAACAACTCCGGAAGGAATGACATTGCGAGCGGCTATTTTTATGGCGGCTTTAGGATACTTGCGATCTGGTATTGGTTGGTCATCTCAGGGAAATCAAAGAATAACAAGTTGGTCTTCGGCGGGATACTCTGAAAGCCGTGATTTTGGAAGCAGTGATAGCAGTGGCGCATCTGGATTTCTTGATCCAATGATAGGACTCGCTAAAGAGATGTTGAGAAGTCTAATCATAAAGCGGTCATTTGATTATCGATCACGAAAGATATAGTTGATAGAATTATCTGTAAGAATTGTTGACGCTTGGCTAAATGTTCGACGAGACGAAGTTGAGTTAGAGGCGTTTGTGCAGATAGGATTACGAGATGCTTCAGGGATTGAATACAACGATAGCGATTTACGAACGGCAACAGCAATCCGACGACGATATCGGCGGCTCAGTCCAGATACGGTCTGTCCGACGGTCGGGAGTTCCAGCCAGAATCGGTGCAACTAGGTCACCAATGGGTTTGAGAGTTCAGGGTATCGAGGCTAGCAATCTATATGATTGTGTTTGTCAATCACCTGACCTGACCGATTTGATTATCCGAATTGATGATATTGTTGTTCCTGAATCCGGACAATATCAAGGCATGGATTTTGTTGTTTTGGCAATCCAGGATGATTCGATAGCCGATAGCCCTGGTGATCTTCGCCGACACAAGTATTTATCATTGCGGAGATGGGAGGAGGCTAGAAGAATTCAATAGTGGCAGACGACGAAGTTAATGTGACTCGAGCAGGAATCAATAAGAGCCGATTGAATGTGTTAAACGCGGGTGCTCGAACAGGGTTGGGGTTGGCAGCAAATTTTCTAATAAATCGTGTCCATGCAGTGTTTGCTTTAGCAGCCCCACGTGGACGTGCATCAGGTAGAACAATCAGATCAATAGGTGTTTCACCGATTATTTTTAAAGATGGAGCTTGGCGATGTCGGGTTGGACCATCAGTTATTTCTGGTTATTGGTTACATCAAGGTACTGGTCCTGCTGCTGGTCATGGGCCGAGAAGACCACCACCGGTTGATGCTATTTTACAGTGGATAAAAGAAAAAGGAATCGTTCCTAGGTCTATTTCTGGTGGACTCAAAGGTAAAGCAGGGTTAGTATATGCTCGAAAGCGACATAAAAAAGCAATCGTTGATCGGGAAATGCGACAACTTGCTTTTATGATTGCTAGAAAAATTGGTAGAGATGGTACGTTACCATTTCCTTATCTAACAACAGCATTTGTGGCTTCAAAGGTTGAGATGCAAAAAATTATTACACAATCGATCATTAATTCTTTGAGAGGGTAAAGGTATATTTATATTGGTATGGTGGATAAATCAGCACGGACAGTAGTGCGGTGTAATCTGAATGTTTATAACACCCCACTTTTTTCTTTTGATAGCAGTGGTATCTATGTTCGGTGTAAAGATTGTCGGGATCTTCGTGACGGCGGGCAAATAAAACGTGGTGTCTATCATTTGTTTACTTGGGGAACCCTAGCCCAAATGGCTTTGGGTTTATATGTGGCACCGCCGGTGAGTGAGTATGTCAGAGTTTTCGTTCCAAGTATTGGTCCAAGCGGGGATCATTCAGTTGATGTTGTCGATTCCGCAGATCACGTCGACAGTGGCGACGAGTCCTCAGAACAAACCGGAAATCCGGGAGGATAATTGGACTGGAACTGACTTTGTTTATCCCGGATGTCGGGTCGCAATCAATTCCTTATCACCAATTGGTGATGGTGAGTGTCGACCGTTAATGTGGGAAGTTGCCTTTTCAGTTTTATGCTATGCTGAAGGTAGTAGCTCTAAAGCAGCCGCAAATTTGGCTGGAATTGTTGAGAAGTATTTAATAGGTCGACGAATTAAGTATCCTTCTGATATTCCAATAGTTATTCCGGTAACACGGATCAATGTCCCTCCTAATGGTGTAATTCCGCCGGTGCCTGAAAATGAACGGCTGTGGCGTGCTGAGAATCAGTTTGTGGCACAGGTAAAGGATGCCAGTGGATAGACATGGTTCAGTTAAGAGTCAATCATTCGGGTAGCAAGTTAGTTATTGATGGTCCTAAAACAGGTAGAAAATATCGATATGATCCTGCATCCGGTAAAGATAGATTATCAGTTGAAGACGCAGACGTATCAGATTTCTTGAATATAACCTATACGCAAGGTTGTGGTTGTAAGAAAAATGGCGACGGGTCAGTCGTTTCAGTGAAATTGTTTGAGAGACTCTAAGGTGAAACGATGACCCTTGCAACAATCAACAGCTCTCCTAGTGGGAGCATTCAGTTAGTCGATGATCTGTTTTTGGAAGGTGGCCCCGATTTTTGGTTTGGTGGTGTCCCGAAATATGCACCTGATTCAGATGGCTTCTATTGGGGTATTACGGGAACAACTGCAGCGCCAGTGTATAAAATCGGTTGTTACACCAACTTCAAACTTAGAGATAACGTTCAAGTCTCCGATGTTCGATGCGACACGATCGGTGTCAAGTCCGTTATTCAAAAGAGAAATTATCTTGAAGTTGATTTTACTTTGATGAGTTTGTTGCCGCTGTCCCAACTGACCCATATGCTCAAAGGTGGCACGGTGACACATAATGTAAGTGAGGGCACCGAGAAGATGGGACTCGGTGAGATTGATAATAATAAGTACCACATGGTCTTCTTCTCCCGTGTTTATGATGAAGATACCGGTGATTTTGTTTCGTTCACGGGGCATCGGGCACAGTTTGTTGATGCTTGGGAAATTGGTATGAGTTACGGCACACCCTGGACATTGGGTGTGAAGTTGCGAATGTTGGCTGATGATACGAAGCCCGCCGATCAGCGGTTTGCGACGGTTCTTCGGTTGGATCCCAGTAAGCTCTAAGGAGAGTTAGTTATGTCTGACACACCTTTGGATACTCCGAATTTCTTTGATGCAGTCGAACGACCATTTTTGGATGTTCGGGTATCCAAAGGAGTTGTCAGAGTTGGGCCGTTATCTTTTTTACAAAGCCTCCAGTTGAATCGAGAATTTATAGATATCAATGCTGATCCTTGTTTAAAATTAAAAACTTTTATCTCGATTCTTTCTATTGTTTTTTCAGATACTTGGAAAGAGTTCGATGCTTCTGATTTGTTGATTGTCTCAAGTGCAATCAGTCAGATACACAAAATAGTGCCAGTGTTTGCTTGGCAAACTAGTAAAGTTGAAAATAATAAGAAGAATGAAATAGAATTAGTTACGCTTGTCGATTATGATGGGCAAGCTATTGCAAAAATAGTTGCAACTTTAGCTTCAAAGTTTTCATGGACGGCGGATTATATACTTAACCAGTTATCTTATTATGAAGTGATGGCGTATTTTCAAGAAGCACTTCTTCTGGAAAATGAAGAAAGAAAAAATGCATATTATCTCTCAGAAGTAGGATTTGAAAAATCCGGTGACAGTTATCGGAAAGTACCATATCAAGATCCGCCTTGGATGAGCAAAATATCAGGGGCTAGAAGAGTTCCTGTTGATTCAAAGATTTCTAAAGTTTCAGAGAAATTCCAACCAGATGGTGTGGTAGTTGATTTAAGTCAATATGCTAAGACGGGTGAGGTGAAACGATATGAGATTCCAACCAACGCAAATGACGTTGGAAAAGAAATTAGAGACGATAGCACTTCTAGCGAAACATCTTAGAGAGTATGCACCGTTCGTGGCAGCAATAGGAAGTGCTCAAACAAAAAAGGGGAAACAACTTATTCTAGCTGAGTTGAGTGATAAGTTTTTGAATGATTCTGATTTTCGAGCAGACATTCTAAAAGTGGCCGAGAATCTGTTAGGAAAAACGCTTTCTGAATTAGATTCTAAAGTAGTAAAAGATATTCAAGTTTCTTGGAAAACTAATCGGTTAGATACTGCGTTTGCAGTCTTATTGGAACTAGGTATTCTTGATCGGCAAGATGTAGCGAATTTAATATGGATCAAAACAAATTGGGACAAGAATGCCAAATGAACCAATCGATACATTATATGTTGATTTAGTTGCGAGAACCGACGGGTTATTGGCTCGTTGTGAAGAAGCATCTAAAAAAGCTGAAGAGATTTTGACAACTGGGTTTAAGAAAACTCGACTTTCGACCGAAGAAGAATTTAAATTAATCGGTACAATTATTAAGACGTCTTTGGGATCAGCATTTTCGGAACTCAATAAATCGGGGAATATTTTTAGCGCAATCAACGAAGGTACTAAAACATTAAATACGGGTTTAGTGGCCGCCGCTGGTGCTGGCAGTCAGATGGCCGGTGTCTTTGCTGATATTGTTGGCACCTTTAGTGTTTGGATAGGTGTTATTACTTCAGTGGTTGGTGGATTGGGGTCGGTAGTTAATTTCCTAAAGCAAATCGGGGAAGAAGGACTTCAAACAGCTGCTCGATTAGATAGTCTAAAAGTCGGTCTTGAAGTTATTTCAAAGAACGCTGGACAGAATGTCGATTTTGTTCGGTCGAAAGTAGCTGATCTGCAGCGAACTGGTATTACAACGACTGAAGCCATAGAAAGTATTATGCAGTTTTTGTCAAACAAGCTGCCGATTGAAAATATTGAAAAACTTGCGCGCGCAGGACAAGACATGGCAGTGGCTTACGGTAGAAATTCGAGTGAAACATTTAATCGTTTTGTTTATGCTATCTTGACTGGAAATGCTGAAATTCTGCGAGCGGTCGGTATTCAGCAAACAGCTTCCCAAATGCAGGAGAAATATGCTGCAACAATTGGGAAGACGGCTGAGCAATTAACACAAGTTGAAAAACGGCAAGCTATTATCAATGGAATTTTACAGCAAGCATCTGGATTTACCGGTCTATATGAGCACAGTTTGGAATCTTTAGGCAAGCGCATTGGTTCATTACCTAGATATATTGAAGAAGGTAAAGCGGCATTTGGTCAGGCATTATTGCCAGTTTTGGATATGAGTATAACAGCTGCCGAGAAGTTTTGGAAAGAATTTAGAAAGTTATTTGTCGAGATTGAAAATGGAGCTTCGGTTTTGGATTCAGAGGGTAATCCTAAATTAACTAAATTTGGTCAAATGATCTTTGATATTGCAGCTGGTATTCGGGATCAAGGCATTCCATTAGTCATCTTGTTGACTAGTAATCTTCAGACTTTGGCTAATACAATCTCTGGTTTGATTTTAACTTTTTCAGCTTATGCCGGATCAGTCAAGGCGTTTTGGGGGGCTTTTGTTCCACCCGCTGCTCTAAAGGGTATTTTTGATTTTCTTAATTCTGGTGTTGTCGCATTTGGTCAAGCGTTGGCCTTATCAGCAAGTGGCGTCGGAGCGTTTTTTAAGTTTGTCGAACTATCATTTAGTAATTTGGGGAAGTTGATGCGTGGTGAGGCAATGCAGACGTTTGATGAAATTAAGGCTGCTGCAATTGCTACTGGCGATGAGATTCTGCGTGCGTTTGTGGGGATCAAGGAACAGACTCCCGCAGCAACAACTACAGCAGGACCGTTACCATTCCCATCTGAAGGTGAAGAAGATGACCAGAAGCAAAAGAAAAAATTAGCTAGTCTGGCGATTTCTTTGGCGGATGCGATTGACGAAGGTCAGAAGCGAGTTCAAGAGTCGCAATCAAAATTTGTTGAAGCAATGGATGAATTCAATCAACAAGTTGTTGCAAAAATGTCTGATTTAAGTGAGCAATTATCTAAAGAAATTTCTAAGGTCAAAGAACGAACAGCTAAAGAAGAAATAAAATTAAAGAAATCTCTTGATGAAGATCTTCAAAAAATCGATGAGCGAACTAATGAAAGTATTGCAGCTAAGCAAAAGGATAATGAAGAACGTCGAGTAAAGAGTAAGGAAGACTTTCTGCTTCGAATGAAGCGAATGGAAGAAGATTATAATCTAAATCTTTTAGATGCTGTTCAAAATCGTGATGCCAAGCAAGTTTTGCAATTAATGCGGCAGCATGCAATTGAAGTTTCTCGGGCAAATGAAGATCGGCGCCGGAAAGAGACTGAGGATCAAGAATCAGAACAGCATGATATTGAAAGAATTAGACAAAATGCTGAGCGAGCTAAACAAGAAGCAATTAAGAACTATAATGATCGCTTGGCTGATCTTCGGCAATCTGAAAAAGAAAGAATTGCTGAGTTACAATCAAATTATCGTCAAGAGATGGCGGCGTTAATTGTTGCTACTGAGAAACGTCATGCGGAATTACTGAAAAGTCACGAAAAAGAAATGGCTGCTTTACAAGCAGCTAATAAGGAACGAATCGCAACGCTAGTTTCACATTGGGCAGATCAAGAAGATGTCAATGAAGCTGGTGCTAAGAAAGTCTTAAACTCAATTGATAGGATCTATGGTGCTGGCGGACAAATTTCTAAATTGATCGATGGATTTATTGCTCGAATGAAACGGAATGGTCAAATCACTATCAGTATTAATTCTGAGCAATCAGGTGATTTGTGGGGCTCATCTTTGGAAGACATGTATGCTAATCAGTATGGGGGTGTTCCAATCCCACAAGCAACCGGTGGGCTAATTGTTGCAAACAAGCCAACTAATATCTTAATTGGTGAAGGTGGTCCCGAAGCATCATTACAGGTGCCGATGAACTCAGTGACTAGTCTATCACAGTTGGCATCCGGGATTAGTGGTGGCAGTTCGAATAAATTAGAAGTTGAAGTTAAAGTTTCGGCTGATTCACATTTCAGTGAAGAAGCTGAGGATAAATTATTCGACCGGTTGGCAGATACTTTGGCGCCATTGATTCCTAAAGCATCAATTAGACGAGGTTAGTATGAACTATAAAATAAACGGACAAGCGCTGCCAATTGAACCATCTGTTCCTGGTACTTGGTCTCGGCGGTCTTTAGGCTTAGATGGAAATAATCGAGTAATTTATGAACCAACTTATTCACTAGTTTTATCGTGGGATTTATTGACTTATGCTGAGTTCAAGACGCTGTATGATTATTGGAATGCAATTTCTGCAACTGGAACTGTCTCAGTAACTTTGCCCCCAAGAAGCGCAGCGTCTTTTACTCCGTTTGTAACTTATACTGGCTGTGTCATTGATGAGCCGACTTCTGGTGATTTTTTTAATGGTTATTATACAAATGTCAAATTGATGATTAGAAATATAGTTATCTAGAGGTGTTATGTGACGGTAATTTCTTCAACAGAATTAAGTTTATTACGTTCGCGCCCGCATCGAACAAGTCTGCATTTAGCTATTTATCGACCAACAACTATCTTTTCAGCGCAAGTGAATGACTCGACGGCAGCTAAAGGCTATCGAGTCATTCATTATCAAAATGCGACTGGCGATTATACAAAAATAAAAAATGGAATGACCATGATTGTCGGAACAACACCGGGCGGTCGTGATTTAGGGCGACTACGGACACGATCTGCTAACGGAACGACGATTACAGTGGCTGAAAATACAGACATTGATTGGTCAAGTGGTGTTTATTTTTCAGTTTTGAATTTTTTTGAGTTGTGGGGAATTTATCCTAGAATTACTTTAAGTAGTGCCAACATTCCAACATTCTATAAAGATTATGATGTAACTTATACTAATCAGAATGAAATTTTTGATCCGATTCCGATGATGGGTCCTAATCGAGCAGTAATTATTCGAAGTGGAGTAGCATCTAGTTATTTTGATGGATCACACAGCTACGATTTGAATGCCAGTGGAACGATAACTAGTTATCTATGGTCGTTTGAAGGTGCGACAGTTACATCTTCAACAGCAGCCACACCGGGAAATATCAATTGGACAACTGCGGGCGATTATTTAGTCAGTCTGACTGTCACCAATAATTCTGGAAAGTCTTTTACAGCTTATCGACATGTAATCATTCGTGATGCTCCTGGTGGTAATAACCCGCCAATTCTTAATTGGGGAATTGAGAATTTAATGGGTGATTATAATCGTGGTGGTTGGGAAGCTAAGATTTGGATGCGCCAATCGGCTGATTTCGACAATGTAGTTGATGGTGCTTTAGTAGTTATCTTTGCCGATGATTGGTATTCGACTACACAACAAAGCATTGGCGGGAATTATCCCAACTTAGAGAAAATTGTTTATGTTGGTTATGTGAAAAGTGGATCAGTTGCGATTGATCCAACAACCTCACTGGTTAGTTTTGAAACGGCGGGATTAGCAGATCGATTAGAAATCTCTGAAGTTTTCTCGGTCTCGCTTCAATCTGTATCAACGCCAACTTCTTGGTATCAGTTGAAAAATATGACAGTTGATAAAGCCGTTATGCACTTTTTTCGCTGGCATACCACTGTGTATCTAATAGCTGATATAAATAAGAATGGAAATACTGATCCGGTTCAGTTTGCTGATTTTTCACGTGAACCGATGTATTCGGCGGTCGATGGGTTTTTACAATCAACATTATTAGCTCATTTAGTTTTTGATCGACAAGGCCAGGGTTGGACTGAAAAGAAAATTGATCTCATTCCTATTGAAGATAGAAATCCTGGTAGTTCTCTAACTTTGACTCGAGCCGACTGGCGGGATCGACTAAATATTCAACAACGGCGAGAAGATGTGGTTGCTTATGTTGAAGTGGGCGGAATCTTATATGAAGGACCTGCTTCTGGTCAGTTTTTTGCAGTTATTTCGTCGGCTCCCGGTTCAGCGCCGAAATATCAAGGATCGACAAGAATTATTAATGGTTTGGTACAGCAAAGTCAAGATGCGAGTAATCAGTTAGCGGGAAACATCTTGGCCGATCAGAATCGAATTTACTACGATATTCGAATCCCTTTGTCGGGTGATTATCGAATTTTTGATATTGCTCCACAGGAACGTGTCAAGATAACATTGACAGTAAATGATAATTATCTCGGATTAGTCTGGTTGTTGAAAAATGTAATTCCTAGATCGGTTAATTTTCAATATGATCGAGCAGCACAAGTCTTATTAGTTGACATTGGTTGCGATGAGGAAACGGATGGTCCTGCCGGTGTTACTGGGCCATATTTACCAGTTCCACCAGATGATCCTTTGGAAGCACCTCTTCCAGATACTCCTCCGTTGCCCCCAATCTCAACTTTGTCGACAGTCGATTTAGTATATGTGGCTGTTGATGACAATATCGGAAGATCAAGGAATTTTACTTCATAATGGCAACTTGGCGAAAAATAACTGGGTCTATTTCAGGTACGATTGTGGATATGATTCTGGATCCATTCTATCCGAAATATCGGGCGTGGGTTATAACTAGTAATTCAATTTATAAAACGTTGAATCTAAATGATTCAATTCCAACTTGGACTAGAATAGCTCAAACAACTGATTTTTTTGATTCTAGTTTGAATCCGGAATTTGTCCGGGTTCGGAACACAGCCGCAAAGAAATACGTCTATTACATTTTGATGTATGCTAAAGTGGTTTCGACTGATATAGAGAGTCGACAATATGTTCTTCGATCTGATGATAATGGTTCAACTTGGTCAGGACCGACTTGGACAGGTCTAACGGATGTCGGATATAGTTCTGGTGGTTCGATTTTCGGTATATCGATTGACAATAGCTTAGATCCAGCTCATACTGACACAGTTGATTCTCTCTCAATTACGGACGATGCTATTTATACTTGTGGGCGTGATGGAACTGCGACAGGTATTCTAGCCATTTATAAACGAGATCCATCTTCTGGAGAATCTGTTTGGTTTGCTGTAGATGCTAATCTATCACCAGCAAACAACAACTTGGAAGACGGAACACATCTTGCAACTGATGATACTTATTTATATCTTTTTGGGAAAGATTCTTTAAATTGGGTTGTCCAATGCCGCAGACTCATAGATGGCGTAGTTGTTTGGAGTAACTCAACAACCCCAGCTGATGTTTCTATTGGTCCAGGAAGTGTTTGTTGTAATTCAACAAGTGTATTTGCGGCAGGATTTATCAGAAATTCGTCACCAGCTAAAAGAGGTTGGCGAATAGCCCGCTATGATAAATCGAATGGTTCGTCTGGTTGGGCAGTTACTAATCTTGTATCTGTGTCTACCGACTTTAAACCTTATCACATGGTTTGTGATGAATCGTTTGTTTATGTTGTCGGATCAGAATATGATTCAGTGAATTCTGTTTTGATGTGGCGCATTGAATGTCGATCTGCTTTATCTGGTGGGTTAGTCTGGTCAAGAAATGTACAACCGACTACATCTTCTAGTTATTGGGCTGTGGGTGTTGCGTTATTAGGAGATGCTGTTTTTGTACTTGGTTCGAAACAGTCTAATAATGGTTGTCTTATAAAGAAACTTACAGCGTCAACAGGATTTGATTATAGTGGTAGTTGGGCGGATTATTCTGTCAGTCCAACTCCATCTAGTGCATCTACGTTCTGTACACTTTGTATACAAGGTCTATCTGCCGACAGCTCCGGAGTATATGCAGCAGTTGTCGAACAAACGGGAGGTTCGCCGAATACTCGTCGTTGGCAGGTTTTGAAACTTAACCCAACAAGTGGAGCGTTAATCTGGCGAACATTATTCGGTGGCAATACAGCTGATTATCCCCAAACCATTGGAATTTCGGAAGGCGGCCGATTAGCTGTTGGTGGGACGTTTCAACTTGGTGCTACTGGATTTGCTGGAAGACTTGTCGGTGTACAAGGCTCGACAGGAGACGTTGATAAAAAGAAATGTTTGAGTGTTGGTCAGCATAATAACCAGATAGTTTATACTGCTAATAAATCGACAGTTGTGAAATCTACAAATGGTAGTAGCTCTTTTTCAAATTTAATAACGACGAATGGGGCAAACGATATTGAATGTTTTGTAGATGGTAATTCAGATGATAGTTCAATTTATTTTTGGGGAAACGATGGTGGATTGTATCGATATACAACAATCAATGGTGTTGTTAGTTTGGCATTGACAGAGAGTGCAAAAAATCGGCACTTAAGACTGAGATCATTTATTACAGATAAGAATACGATTTATACATTTAAGCATCTAGGTTCGGATACTTGGAGTCTGATGAAGTCGACAAACGGGGGCGTTAGTTGGACGACTCAATCAACTGGTTTACTTGGTATTCGAAGTTTGGTTTTATGGGCATTTAGTTCAGCCCGTTTATTGTTTTTGAGTTCATCAGCTATCTATTATAGTACTAATAGTGGCGTAACGTTAGTAAATAAAATTGGGAATTGGGCGACGGTTGTGTCGGCATTTGCAGATCCAATAGTGATTGGAGCTGTTTGGTTAGGATAATGTAAATGCCGAATCGTGCTGGTCAAGATCGTCTGATCTCAACTATCAGACGAATTTTAGACAATAAAGAAAATAAAGAAGAAGTTATTTCTGGAATGTTGGGTCGCTATAATGAGCTTGGCGTTAAAGAAATAAGTGTAGCGGATCGTCCCGGATTAGTGCATGTTAGAATTCGTGGTCAAACATCGGAGCCGGTTCAAGCTTTTAATGAGACAGCGGGGTTGCAGTGGGGACAGGCCATTCTTTTAAAGAAGGACCCATATAATTCCCGATTTTATCGGGTAATCGGAAAAGATACCGGAAAGTATCAAGAGTGGCCGGAACCACAACAACCGAAACACGGTCGTCAACATTCGTTTGCACTGCCGTCTGACGCTGGTCGTGATATTGCTTTTATCTATAAACGGCAAATGGCACAGCCGCTTTTAGCACACCCACAATCGACAGCAGACATGACTGTCTATGTTGAGCCGGATTTTTATTTCTGGAATGGTCAGAATCAATATTTTAGCGGCGGCAGTTCTCCAGATTTAACCAGTTACAAACCAGCTGACTCATTTGGTAGATTTGTAACTGTGTATTTAGATGGTGGGACGGGAACAATCAAAGTTTCGGCCGGAAGCACTTTTTCAGAAACATTGCCACCAACTGATGTAGTTAGTCAAATCCCATCAATTAGTACAACAGTTGGGATCCCATTAGTGGCGGTCTACTTAACCAGCACTACAGCAACAATTGGTTGGGCAGATCTGTTCGATATTCGGATTATGTTGTTGTCCGGTGGAACAGCGCCGTTGCCACATGCGTTAGATCCGATTTATGGCTCACATACTGGATCATTGCCAGCACGGAATGTTTCCGTTGCTGACCCCAGCGGTGTGTTGACATCGCAGAATGTTGAAGATGCTTTATTTGAGTTATATAGTCGAACAAGTACTGGATCCTTACCGAGTGGTTGGGAAGATCACGGCTCGTTAGTTCAGCTGGCTGTAATTACTGACCAAGTTGGTATTGGGGTTACCTTAGCTTCTGCTAAGCTGCATGTTGTTTCATCTAGTGAGCAATTGAGACTCGGAACTAGTGCGACAGATTTTGTATCGTTTACTAGTGCGAGTGGCGATTTAATAATTGTGCCATCAGGCGGTGATACTTCCATTACTGGGACTTTAGATGTTAGCGGTCATGGGGTCTTCGGTGCTGATGGAAGTATTGTTAATACTATTGTTCTGAACGTTCAAGAAAATTTGACCGACTTTGGTGGACTCGCTGGTGCGCAAGGTATTCGCGTTGCTTCCACACAGACCATCACCGCTGATAATGCAAATTCGTATAATGGTATTAATGCAAATGTGGCAATGAGTGTTAGTTTAGGAGCAACAGCAACATCTACTGCTGGTGGTCTTCGTGCCGGTGTTTTTGTCATTACCGCAACTGGCGCTGGTACGATTACTACGATGCACGGATTTAATATGCAGGTAAATAACTCCGGCAGTGGTGTTGTTGTGACTGCGCGGGGTGGTTATGTGTTTGCTGGGACGAATACCGGCGGTGGAAGCATAACGAATTTAGTAGGTCTACAGGTTCAACCACAGGCTTCTGGAACGAATAACTGTGAGCTTATCTTGGGAAATACTTTTCCAACAGGAAATTATGGAATCTATGCTGGATCAGGTCATAATCATTATTTAGATTCGTCAGTGGGAATTAATCAAGTTACTGCAAGTGCGCGTCTTCATGTTACTGAGACAACTTTAGGTAATGAGGTCTGTCGAATCGATAGTGTAGCTACCAATGATGATCCATCAGATCGCATCTATCAGAATCGGATAACAACTACTAATAATACACAAACGAATCTACATACTTATACTGTTCCAGCTTCGACATCCGTTAAAATTCATGCTGAAGTGGTTGCTCGTCGGACAGGCGGTTCAGCTGGCACAGCCGAAGACGGAGCTGGTTATGAGATTATTGCTACTGTCAAAAATGTTGCCGGTACCGCAACGCTGATCGGTGCTGTTTTGGTAGACTATTCTGGCGAGGATCAAGCAGGCTGGGATGCAACGATTGATGTTACAGCGGCGACGGCTAGAATCAGAGTAACCGGTGCCACGAACAATAACGTAACGTGGCACCTTGCTAAATTAAGTATTCAACCGGTTGGGAGTTAGAATGCGGACCGAAGTTAAATTTAATAAAGAAAAAGTTATCCAAACGACCAATGCAACGCCAACAGTAATTAGTAATTCTTTAAGTATTGTTATTCCATCTGGAACAATGATGAGAGTTAAGTATAATGTAATGGCTGTTCGAGCAGATGGAGCTGTTCGAGCTTGGTGGTATGACATGATCGGAACTTGGAGTAATGGGATCTTGCCTGTTCTAGTCGGATCAATTGTGAATATTGTTCCTGCACAAAAAGATACTCTAGCAACAACTTGGCTAGCAACTGCGAAAGCCGGTACTGATTCTGATGGTCGTGCAGTTTTATATCTAGAATTAACTGGTCAATTAGCAACAGTAATTAATTGGTGGTGCGTCATGCGAGAAGTTCATTTATTTACACCTTAGGAGTTCTACAGGAGACAGAATGTCAGTTAAGATAAATTTGAAGTCGAGACCATCAGATGGTATTATCATGGCTGATTTAGTTACAGTTCGGCAGTTTTATTCTTTGCCGACTCTGAACCAAACTAAAGAAGCTTTATATAATTTCTTCAGTCCTATTTCGGGATTTGTTGAAAAAGTACACGACCGGCAATGGCTAAAAAAGATTATTGATTTTGTTCCAGTGACTGAAACTGGGCAACAGAAGCTGACAACTCTCACAGCTCTCGCTCCTTGGATGAAGCTAGCAATGCTTGTTGGTGATCTAACTGATGAGTCGCTCGATGTTGTTTTATTGGATGACCAGGCAAGTTTGATCTGGGAGCGGCTGTGTAGTCCTGATTTTCGGGTGGATCGCGTGTCATTACCCTTTGCTCAATTTTTGTTTGACCTGTCAGAGATTTTAGCTAAGAAATTCCCTGGCGTTGAATGATGGGTTATTTATATGAAGGAACTCGGATATTCAAAGGGGCAAATTGACATAATCTTACCAAACTGCCCCCTTGTGATTTTCTGCTCCTTCATATATAATTTGGGTGTTGTTTGCACATTTCCAAAAAGCCTATAACTGTTTTCCCCTTATCCTGCTTCTGATGGATTTGGGGATTTAGTTTATAAAGCTCATATTGCAAGTCACAGTGCCCAGTGAAGACGCAGCGGACGGTTAGTCGGAGCGTTTGAGACAGCCGGTTTGGACGCAGCGGTGAATGTCAGGCTTGAACAATAGTTCAAGCGGCAAATCAGTAGCGTGACGAGGATGGGTCGAGAATGGGATGAACAGCCCAAAAGGTGATCGCCATTACAGAGAACAATGGCGAGAGTGGCAGTGAGAGACAGCCAGACCCGGAGAGCGTGAAAAGTTGCAGACTCTGACAGGCCAGTGGCAAAACTAATATAGAGTTAAGCCAGATGGTAAAGACGCGGGCAAGGCATGAAGAATGCCGCGCGATGAGCGCATAAGTTTTCTGCTTATCAGGACCCAAACAGAGTGTTAAAGACGAACTGAGGCCGAAACTGAAACTCGAGTATAACATTACTGATGGGCTTACAATATGAGTGCGGACATATTGGACACAAGGTACATTAGCCGGTTGTGGAGCACAGCTTGGTTAGTGTCAGGCGGAAAACAAATAATCGTACACAATACACTGTGACTTGGCAATAGACAACAGAATATAAGAATATGATGGGCCGATCTAAACAATCGGCCCTTTTGTTGTCTCATAACATTGGTTGTGGGATAACCAGAGGGCCAGATTTATTTTGTCTACAAAAAAAAAGGAAAGTCAGGGCATGAGCAAACAAAATGAAAAGATTTTAGATGCTGCTGTTTGTGCTGTTATTGATCTTCAGAGATATACACCACAAGATGAAGTGTCACGCCGGGAGGTTGAGCAATATGTTGGCCCTTCGGTGTGTGGTCGACTTGTGACAATGAAGTTGAAATCCGGCTATGAAGTTGTTTATACTATCGAAGTTGTGAAAACAAAGAAGAAGAAATAACTCAATAAGTTTTTTACGTTCAGAAATACGTTCAGAAAAAGGAGAGAACATAAATGAACAAGACAGACGTTTTGAAGTTGAAAGCCGGTGAATGGATTGAATTGTGGTTTATCGATGCACCAAATGAAGTTGTTCTTCTTTTAGAACAACCGCAAAGAAATCCTGGAACTGTTTTCTTGCAGTGTGCTTACTTTACTAAGAAAGGGCAAATAGAGAAGATTTATAACCACACAGATCATTCGCAAGTTGTTCGATCTTGGGGAATGATTAAGCCACCAGACATTAGCAGTTCAAAAGAATATCAGAAGAGTAAGTCAAAGATTTGAGATAATTTTATAGCCTACAAAAAGGAAGGCTCAAAATGAATACTTATGGAATTGAAATCCCTGCTGAAGTCAAAAATAAAATCTTGTCATTTGTGCAACAGGGCAAGGAGATCATTCAATTGCCCATCATTCGTTCGTGGACGACAAATGGTCTTGAGCAAGATTTAGCGGTGCAGTTTGCACAAGAGCGGGGATTGCAAGTGTGGCAGGGTGGTCAACCGGTTCGATTAGGTTAATCAGTTATCTCATAAAAGGAGAGTAAGCAATGAAAATCTATGATGTTACTCCTGAGAAATATTTTATTACTGGGCATCATCATAATGACCACTTATGCGATTTCTTGGGTGATTGTGCCGATTCAGGAAAAACTTGCTGGAAAGAATTAGGAAAAGTAGTGAATGGTAGAGTTGAAGGTGATTGTAGATTTGTTGGTTGGTCAGAAGAAACAGTAAATGCAGCTATTGAATTAGCATTTAAGAAATATAAAGACGTTAGGGAAACTTATCAGCTAGTTCGTTTGGGAACACATATTAAAATTGTTGAGATTAGTACGGAAGCACAGTGCATCGATTGTCATAAATTATTTCCATCACGATGCACTTGTGAGTGGGCAAGTCTCGAGAATTTGAAAAAGATTGCTAAAAAATGCAGATGTGATATTACAAAGAAACGATTTGTTCCAGCACGAAAGGAACGATTGGTTGAGGTTGTTCGAGCAGCTCAGTCTAGATATGGTTGTTCAATCTAGTTTCATAAAATAAAAAAAGGAGAAGAGAAGATGATTGAGAATAACATGTCTGAATTAGAAATTTTTCTCGCGGGCACGCTTCGAAACATCCTAGAATTACATCAAGGTATTCCACTTTCAAATGAATGTGTTTGCAAACAATGCGAAATGATTCGATCAGCACTTTTAAAAGTACCTGTGCCAATTGTTTGGGATGAAGGGCCGGATCCATCTAAATGGTCAGATGCTTATGTCTTTAAATTTGCGAAGAAAGTTGACCTAGAATCAGAAAATTTTGGAATTGGCAATCTAGTTAATCGAAGAATAAAGGCTGCACGTAAGTTATTGCCGGCGGGTTTTGACAGCTTAACTTATTCTAAGTATTGGGTTGAATTGGTATTCCCCGATTCTGGTCGTGGCATGTTAGAGGAGAATAAATAAAATGGCTGGCAATGGGCTGCTTCAATTTCCCGGCGGGCAATCTGATAGAATTTTAGCTGGATATGAGCCAAACGGTTACACACAAAAACGAAAGAAACTCATTCCGGCAGTTATCGAACTTCGCCCAAAGCTCATCAAGCAAGGCAAGAAAATTGTTCAAAGCAAAGGTTATAGTTCAACTGTTCGCCGTGATATGGAACGTCGGATGGCTGCTGAACTGGCTGAAGCCAAGCGACTTGGGCTTCAACAGATTGGTTGCTATCTTATGCCCGGTCTGAAATGGCCGATCAAACGCCCCGTGTTTCATGCGCCGGGTATGTCACGGCGCTCCTTCAAAGTTATTTCCCCTTCAGTACTGCTCCATAAATGGGAGCGAGAATATGAACTGCTCACAATAACAGTTATCCAATCAGATGTCGCTTGATTCTACAACTTTATACCTAGCAAAAGGAGAAGACACAATGAATACCGAACTTACTCGGTCGGGAATAGCATACTATGATTGTAACGGTAAAGGTGTTACGATTAGTTACGATTGATTATAAAGTTGAGTTTGCTTATTTTACAATTGAACTCTTTGCGCGTAATGACAAGACACTCATTTGGCAACGAAATGTACTTAAGAAACTTTACTATTCTAAATAACGAGTTTTGTATCTAATAAAAGGAGAATTGAAGAATGAGCACAACATCCAGTTTATCTAAGATGTCAAAATCAAATCTTATGAAGATTGTCGGAAATTTAAGTTATTTACGATCTCTCATAGAAGGCCGCAAAGAACGATTTACTAGTAAGTATTTAGAGGCAAAACATTCGCAATGGCTTCGAGATAAAGCTACTTCAATTCGAAATGATGTATTCAATTATTTTGCGACGGATGCTAGACATACGTTTGAATTGACTTGGCAAAATCTAGCTATAATTAACACAAACGGTCTCGTGAATCTGGTTAATTATTTTGCAGATTTATCTAAGCCTAGATTGGAGTTGGAAACTGTAAATGGTAAGTTGCCTTATCCAACACCATGGACATTTAAGAGTGGTGACTGTCTGGAGATTTATGATGCGGAAGGTCATTGGATTGGGCTTTCAGCAGATTTTTTTGTAGATGATGATCTTGCTCCTGATTATCAGAAGAATGTAGAACAAGCTGCCGAACGTCTTGTAAATGCAGTAAATGAGAGTGAAGCAACATCGTCGCCAAAATGGCTAGTTGATGCCATTTTAGATATGCAAGAGCTAAACATCTGCCCAATGGTTTACAACTCATCAGATCGCATTCAATCAGCCATTAACATCGCTGAGAAGATGTGGGCGATCAAGAATAAATAACTTTTTGGCACAACTTTTAGAAGAAAAAGGAGACGAAAATGATTATCACATCTGCTTTACTCAAGAAATTTGGTGCTTGTAGTGATGCGCGTTTGTGGTTGGAGTCTGAGTTTCAGGGCAATGCCGAATTGACACAGGAAAATCTTAGCAAATGTGATCGTGATGATTGGATCTGTTGGTTGACTTGTAAAATTTCAGAATCTTATCGCTTTTATTGCGCTGGCGTTGCATTTCGTGAAGCAGCTAAGGTCAATCCCAGTCTTAGCAAATATTCAATGAATGTGACTAAAGAGAATTGGGAAGAAGCAAAGTCTGCTGCTTATGCTGCTGCTGATGCTGCTGCTTATGCTGCTTATGCTGCTGCTGATGCTGCTGCTTATGCTGCTGATGCTGCTGCTTATGCTGCTTATGCTGCTGCTGATGCTGCTG
>Ga0075436_100000026_pt1 | contig 102984 bp, 91 predicted proteins | sample RhiMethybrSRZTD5_FD_75303 | JGI IMG/M metagenome (GOLD analysis project Ga0075436, IMG submission 75303) | Populus rhizosphere microbial communities from Tennessee, USA - Rhizosphere MetaG P. TD hybrid SRZTD5 | ecosystem: Host-associated > Plants > Roots > Rhizosphere > Soil | place: USA...
GATGGATCCACCTCTAGTGTACGAGTTATGGCGCCAGCCGTAACGCTCGGTAGCTAAGTGGAGCATGGATAAACGCTGAATGCATCTAAGCGTGAAGCCAGACCTGAGATTAGTCCTGACTGTGAGACTCCTGGTAGACCACCAGGTTGATAGGCTGGAAATGTAAGTGCAGTAATGTGCTCAGTTGACCAGTACTAATCAGTCCCTAGGCTTGACCGTAAAATTTATTAGCCAGCAACGCTTCTGGAATTTCCAATTGGTAATTTCGAATTGCGAATTTTAGATCAGGCGGGGCAGCAGCCCGATCGTGAGGGAGGGCTTAGCTGAATCGCTTTGTAAATGACGTGCGAACGCTTTTAGACTTTGCACAGGCTTGCCTGGTCGCTATTCGATTCTGGGATCTCAGATTCCGAATCTGAGATCTCAACAAGTTCCGTAGCGCGGACTTTGGGTCGGCTCGGCTGTGCGAGCAAAACACTTGCACGCTGAACGCCGGGTCTCCGCTACCGAAAGAATTTGTTCTTGGTGTTTTGTACTTCGTACTTTATTTTTCGTTTTCGCAAAGTACAAACTCAAAGCACTAAGCTCGTTCTTTCCAAAAGTTTTCCGGTGGTTGTGTCGAGAGGGTCACACCCGTTCCCATCCCGAACACGGAAGTTAAGCCTCTTGGAGCCGATGGTACTGCGCGGGCAACTGCGTGGGAGAGTAGGAAGCCGCCGGGATTATTAATGAAAGCCCGCTCAGGGTAAACTTGAGCGGGCTTTTGTCTTTCCTGTAATTGAAATCTTAAGTTGAGATCGGAGTTGCCCCGGTTCGACTAAGTCAGGCTCGGATTTGTTTGGATCGCGATCTCCGCCCTGCTAACGAAGTCGATTTGCCTTTGGTCGGCTCTTTTCCTAAGTCGTCGACTTCGGCGGTGAGGCTCGATAACGCCGCTTCCTTCAGCTTGGGATTCTTGATCCAATCCTTCGCCGAGACGAACGAGACCCTGTCGTAGACCAGAACGATTGTTCCCACCTTCAGAAGCTTGCTTACTTCGCGCGCCGCGAACATGGGGATGCGAACACAGCCGTGACTCGCCGGTCGCTCCGGTACGCTGCGCGCGCCGTGAATCGCCACTCCGCCGCTGATGAAATTTGCATAGTAAGTCGATCCCAGCGGACCACTGTGCCAACCGACATCCTTGTCGTACACAAGAAAACGCCCGCGCGGTGTATAGGCGACGCTTTCCTGACCTTCGTCCATGAACGTCTTGCCGTGGCCGGTTGAGACCGGGAGCACTCTGACGCCGCCTGCATCGTCGACGAGCAACAGCACCTGACGATCAAGATCGACTTCCGCGTGCTCGTATCCAGGTTCTTTGGCCCGAGGCCGGGCACCCGTGCGAATCGCTTTCAGTTCATCGATAGTCAGCTCGCCGGTGATCACACGGCCTTCCCATTTTTGAAATGCTATCAGCGCCGATCGCGTGGCCGTATCAAAGACTCCGTCGATCGGGCCTGCCCAATAACCCAGGTCGGAAAGTCGCTGCTCGGCTTCTTTGATTTCCGTACGAGTGAGGGGCGCGCGCCGTTGATCGTTCCGTTGCGCGGACACCACCATCGATGGCATCGCGATCATCAGTAGACAAGTCGCGAAAAGAAGTTTCATGAGCCTGCGGTAGAACATATGCCGGACGACGATTGGCAGTCAATACCGGCAGGTTACTAAACTGCCAGGCATTCCGGTGGTCAACGGCCAACTTCAACGAATGATGCCGCGTCGGTTACACTGAAGGCTTCACAGTCAGATGAATTTCAACACTTATTTCCGCCTCACGTCCTACGCCACCATCGCCGCCGCGGCGCTGGCGCTGTTTGTCGCCGGCGGAGTTGGACTCTGGCTGACGGGAGCGTCTGTCCTGGTCATGATCATGGCGTTCAAGCTGGAAGGGACGCGTTGGCAGTTGACTGAAAAGGTCGCGCTCGTTGCTATTCTTATCTCGCTTCCAGTCTTCTACTTTGACTGGCGTGTTCTCAGCGCCAATCTTGATTTGCAGTTTCTCGAAACCGGGCGACGCGGAACTCCTGAGGTCTCGGTTCTCGCGCACCTGATCCTTTTTCTTTCCGCCGTTAAACTACTCCAGCGCAAAGCCGATCGCGACTGGTTCTTTCTTTATCTGATTTCATTTTTCGAAGTCCTGCTCGCCGCGGGGTTGACGGCGAATCCGGTGTTTCTGGCCACGCTCGTTATCTACCTGCTGTGCGCCCTTTCGACGGTCGTCGCTTTTGAGATTCAGAAGGCGCGAAAGAAAGTTACGGCCACCCAGACAAGACTGCTGGTGCCGCCGGATTCAACTCTGTTTCGAAAACTCCCCATGCGGCTTTGGCGCAAGCGGTATCTTGAAACGCGGCGACTACCACTGGTATCAGGTGGCCTGCTCCTTCTGATCGTCATCCTGGCGCTGCCTTTTTTTCTAATCGCGCCGCGCACTGCGTCAAGCGCGCTGCGGCGAGGTGGTAACGGCGTATCAGGTTTCATCGGCTTTTCCGATAACGTCACACTCGGACAGATTGGTCAGCTCAAAGGCAACGACGAAGTTTTCATGCATGTACGCATCGACAATCTCGGCGCGCTGCCACCGAGCGGTTTGCGCTGGCGCGGCGTGGCGCTCGATGAGTTCACGGGTAAAGCTTGGAAGAAGTCGCGGGTCGCCGAACGATCGGAAAAGAAAGAAAGCGAAAGCGGGCTTTTTCAACTTGGCACCACGGCTAGCCTCGCACATCTAACGACGCAGACATTTTTTTTGGAGCCCGTCGACACGCCCGTGCTCTTCGGCGCTCCACGCGCGATCGCGGTGCAGGGCAAGCTGCCGTTTCTCCGCGTCGATTCAGAGGGTGGACTGCAGACACGTCCTCACGATCAAGAACGACTCGTTTACAGAGTCTACTCTGATATGACCGAGCCCAGTGCGGTCGCGCTTCGCTCGGACCAGCTGCGGTACTTAGTCGAGTCCGCGCGCTATTTGGAATTGCCGGCGAATCTCGATCCCCGCATCGCCACGCTTACGCGTGAAGTAATTCAAAAGAGCGGAGCGAAAAACTGGTACGACGCCTCGCACGCGGTCGAATCTCACCTGCGAGAAAGCTACGAATACTCACTTGATTTGAAAGCAGGTGGTCCTGATCCGCTGGCTGATTTTCTCTTCAATGTAAAGCAAGGCCATTGCGAATATTTCGCGACGGCGATGGCGGTGATGCTGCGTACCCAAGGCATCGCGACGCGCGTCGTCAACGGCTTTCTACCGGGCGAGTACAACAATGCCGCGGGCGCCTTCACCGTCCGGCAGAGCGATGCGCACTCGTGGGTCGAAGTTTATTTCCCGCAGACGAATTCGTGGGTGACATTCGATCCGACACCACCAGCTGGCCGCGTGGCGAAAACGCGATCAGGTTTGGCGGGCCTGCTGAGCAAATATTCCGAAGCACTGGGGTTGATGTGGTTTCAGTATGTTGTCGGTTACGACAAGGACGAGCAGCATTCGCTGGTGAATTCGCTGCGAAAGCAGTTAGTCGATTTTCAGCGCGGGTCAGTGAACAAATTCGATCAAGCGCGCGTTGCGTTGCCTTCGCTGATGAAACCACTCACGATGGCAATCGGTTCGCTGGCTGGATTGATTGCCGTTGTTTTCTTGACGGGCCGCGTCAGGCGCTTCGGTTGGCGGCGCGGATTAAGAGTCTGGCAACGCACTGATGACTCTGGAACTACGCGGGTTGAATTCTACGAACGGCTATTAAAGGCTCTGGAAAAGCAGGGCATCAAGCGTGAGCTGTATCAAACTCCGCTGGAGTTCGCGTCAGCGGTAAGCGTCAACGAGGCGAGCGCAATTACAAATGCGTACAATCGAGTGAGATTTGGAGACGAGAAATTGTCAGTGTCTGAACGGACAGAGATTGACGATCTGTTGACGCGAATTGAGCGTAGTCGAAAGAAGAATTAGACACAGAGGACACAGAGGAAGACAAATCAATTTTGCCGTTTTACTTTGCGTGTCTCTGTGGCTCTGCGACTTAGCGTGAACCCAACACGTTTCCTCGCGCCAAGACGCCAAGGCGCAAAGGACCGCAAAGGGAATTAAGAAATTGCATTCTTTCTTGCTTTCGTTTTCCTCTCTGCCCTCTGTGGTAAACGATTTATGAACAAAGTTGGATTTATCAGCCTAGGCTGTCCCAAGAACCTCGTCGATAGCGAGGTGATGATGGGCCACCTCAAGCAAAAGGGTTATCAAATCACTGCTGATGCGGAAGACGCAGATACCGTGGTAGTGAACACGTGCGGCTTTATCGATTCAGCGAAGAAGGAATCGATTGAAGCGATCCTCGAGGCGGCGCGCCTGAAAACCAATGGCAAGGCCACGCGCTTGATAGTTGCCGGTTGTTTGGTTGAGCGTTATCGCGACGAGTTGAAAGCGGAGATGCCCGAAGTCGATGCCTTCATCGGCACCAGCCAAATCAACGACATCCTCAGCGTCTGCGATCCGACGACGAATACCAGATCGTTGCCGGTCATCCCGCTCGGCAATCAAAGCGCAACCTATCTCTATGATGAATCTACGCCACGCGTGCTGGCCACTCCTTCGCATTACGCATTCATCAAGATTGCCGAGGGTTGCGATCGCCCTTGTGCTTTCTGTTTCATTCCGCAAATGCGCGGGCACTTTCGCAGCCGTCGCTTTGGATCGATAGTCGCTGAAGCTCATCAGCTCGCCGAAGAAGGCGTGAAAGAACTGATTCTCGTGGCGCAGGATTCGTCGCGGTACGGCGAAGATCTCGATAAGCCAGACGCGCTCGCGCATCTGCTCCGCGAGCTTTCGCACACCGGAGGCATCGAGTGGGTGCGCGTGATGTACACCTATCCGACGCATATCAGCGATGCGTTTCTCGATGTGCTTGCTGAAGAACCGAAGGCGGTGAAGTATCTTGACATGCCCTTGCAGCATGCTTCTCAAAATGTCTTAAAGCTAATGAAGCGTGGTGGAAATCGCGGCTCGCTCGAACGGTTGATCGAGCGTGTGCGGCGGCGCGTGCCTGGCATTGCGGTGCGCACGACTTTCATCACGGGATTTCCGGGCGAGACTCAGGAAGACTTTGGCGAACTGCTGACGTTCGTGAAAAATATTGAGTTCGACCGCGTCGGTGTCTTCACTTATTCTGATGAAGAAGGCACGCCGGCATTCGATCTGCCGAACAAAGTCGATCCGAAAATCGCCCAACGTCGTCGCGATCAGTTGATGAGGGCGCAGTCAAAGATCGCGAAGAAGAAACACGAGGCGATGATTGGTGAGCACGTGCGCGTGCTCTTTGAAGGCGAATCAAACGAGAGCGACTTGCTTTGGCAAGGCCGGATGGAAACTCAAGCGCCGGACATAGATGGGTGTGTCTTGATCAACGACGCGCCGGATGAATTCATTCCTGAGCCAGGGCAGATGGTAGACGTCTTGATCACGGAAGCACAGGAATACGACTTGGTTGGAAAGATCGTGTGAGCCCTATCGCACATCGGGCGGCAAAGCCGCGAGAATTGCCAAGAATGCCCATTAAGGAATCGAGCGACGAGCTGAATCCATCTGTGGCCGTGCCTGCGACCGAAATCGAGCCGCGCGGACGTCGCACCCGTGCCGATTACCTCGCGCTGGCGATTGCAACCTGTGGTGTCGGTTACTTTCCGATTGCTCCGGGAACTGCCGGGTCGCTCGTCGGCGTCGGGCTCTATCTCACAATTTGGGCCTGGCTCTATCAGTTTCTGGAAGTTCGGGCCGCGCGCGGGCGACTAAATCTCCTTTATGTCTTTACGCCTCAATTGGCGTTGATGCTGTTGCTGATTCTGCTTGTCACGCTCGCGGGAATCTGGGCCGCGTCTCGTGCGGAGAAATTAATTCGCAAGAAGGATCCGTCGATTGTCGTCATCGATGAAGTCGCCGGCCAGATGATCGCGCTGCTCTCCGGGCCGTTCTGGCTGCCGACCTGGTGGAGCATTCTGTCGGCCTTCATCTTGTTTCGCCTGTTCGATGTGTGGAAGCCGTATCCAATCCGGCGGCTCGAAGCGCTCGAATCAGGACTGGGAATTATGGCCGACGATATTGTTGCCGGCGCTTACGCGCTGATCGTCAATTCACTTATCATCTCCGGATATCTGCTAATCTATCCGCGCAGCTTTTGAGCTAAAACTACAATCAGGTTTCATCAATGCCCGTGGAGAATGCAAAGATCCTCGTTTCTGACGACGTGAGCGAAAGCGGCTTGCAGCCGTTGCGCGATGCCGGGTTCATCGTTGAAAAGAAACTCAAGTTAGCACCCGATGATTTGCGCGCGGCGCTTACTGATTGCTCAGGAATGATCGTCCGCAGTGAAACTAAAGTCACCGCTGATTTGCTCGATGCAGCGAAGTACCTTCGCGTTATCGGCCGTGCTGGAGTCGGCGTCGACAACATCGATGTCCCGGCGGCAACGGCGCGCGGCATCGTGGTGATGAATGCGCCCGATGGAAACACGATTACCACGGCGGAGCACACGATCGCGCTGCTGGTGGCGCTCGCGCGTCGCGTACCGCAGGCGAACAGCAGTTTGAAATCCGGCAAGTGGGAGCGCAAGAATTTCATCGGCACCGAGTTGCAGGGTAAGACGCTTGGGATTATCGGTCTGGGACGAATCGGGCGCGTCGTTGCGAGTCGCGCTCACGCTTTGGGAATGAAAATCGTTGCCTACGATCCGTTCATCGTTTCTGAGCAGACGCGCGATCTGGAAATCGATTCAGCTTCGTTTGATGAAGTGCTGACGCGCGCTGACTTCTTGACTGTCCACACGCCGTTGACGGCAGACACGCGATCGCTGATCGATGCGAACGCGCTCGCGAAAATGAAGCAGGGCGCGCGCATCATTAATTGCGCGCGAGGCGGTTTGGTTGATGAAGCGGCGCTGTTCGATGCGATCAAATCTGGCAAGATCGCCGGGGCCGCGCTCGATGTCTTTGAGCAAGAACCACCGCCTCCAGATCATCCTCTGCTGGCTCTCGATCAAGTGATCGTCACGCCGCATCTCGGGGCATCGACGACTGAAGCACAGGAAGGCGTCGCGTTCACAGTGGCCGAACAGATGCGCGACTTTCTTTTGACGGGAGCTTTACGCGGCGCGGTCAATCTCCCGGCCATCGATCAGAAACAGTTGACAATGCTGCAGCCTTACATCTCTCTGGCTGAAAGTCTCGGCCGCTTTCACGCGCAATTAACAAACAGCGCGATCCGCGAAGTCCGTCTGGTGTTCGCCGGCGAACTTGTCGATGTTGATGCGGCGCCGGTCACGCGGGCATTTCTTTCGGGACTGTTGCGGGATGTGAGCGCGCGCGTCAACGTCGTAAATGCGTTCCTCATCGCTGAAGAGCGCGGGATTTCAGTTACTACGTCATACGTGCGCGGCTCAAACGCAGCGTCGGCGATGCGAACGTCGGTCGTGTCCGCTTCAGGCGAGCAAGCATCGTCGGGATCAGTTTTCACTACTGCGGAAGGATACGGCGAAGGCCGCATCACCAAGATCAATGGCTTTCGTATCGAAGCTGTTCCGCGCGGATTCATGCTGGTGATGCACAATCGCGACGTGCCCGGAGTGATTGGCCGCGTCGGCACAATTCTCGGCGATGCCGGCGTTAACATCAGCGCGTTCCATCTGGGCCGTCATGAGCGAGGCGGGGAAGCGATGGCCGTAATTGAAATCGATGGGCCACTGAGCAACGAGACAATCAGCGAAATTAGATCGTTCTCTCCGATCATTTCCGCGCAGCAGATCGAACTTTGATCGGAACAGCGCGCTTCACAACTTTTTACAATCTTTCGCTCGAATTTGCCTGGTTAGTGCGCTAAACTCCCGCAGTTTCGGGGACAACTGCAAATATGCCTGGCGCGACACACGATCATCTCGACGCTCACGCCGCTCCGCAAGGCGCGGGACCTTTGGATCCTGAGCCGGCAAAGTTTTCGCGCAAGCGGATCGATTCGGTCGATCTGTTGCGCGGCATCGTGATGGTGATCATGATGCTGGATCACACGCGCGACTTTATTCATTCCGGCGCACTGCTGTTCGATCCGCTCGATCTATCGAAGACTACCGTTTGGCTTTTCTTAACACGTTGGATCACGCATTACTGCGCGCCCGTTTTTGTGTTTCTTGCGGGGACAGGCGCGTACCTGCAGTTTGCTCGTGGCAAGAGCAAAGGCGAGTTGTCGCGATTTCTCATTACGCGCGGGCTATGGCTGATCTTTTTGGAGGTTACCGTAGTTCGTTTACTTGTGACTTTCAGCGTAGATCCCAAACTGCTCTTCTTCCTTCAGGTGATCTGGGTCATCGGTGTCTCAATGATCGCTCTGGCGGCGTTGATTCATCTTCCTTTGAAAGTTGTTGCCGGATTCGGCCTCGCAATGATCGCACTTCATAACTTGCTGGATCGCTTTCCGGCGCAACCCTGGCGCGGGCCAGGTACACCGGTTCCAAGTTGGGGTGCGAAGCTATGGATGTTGCTGCATCAACAAGCGTTCTTTCCTGTCGGCCCGACGTTTCCGAGTCCTATCGTCGCGGTACTCTACCCATTAATCCCCTGGATTGGCGTGATCGCGGTTGGATACGCATTTGGCGCGCTTTATCGGATGGATAAAGAACGCCGGCGCAAGTTGTTGCTCTATATCGGCGGCGCATGCATTTTACTCTTCTGTTTGATTCGCGCGTGGGACGTTTACGGCGAGCCGCAGCATTGGCAGAAACAGAAGAGCATGGTCTTCACTATTCTTTCTTTCATCAACACAACCAAGTATCCGCCCTCGCTCGATTTTCTGTTGATGACGCTGGGTCCGGCGATCGTCGCGCTGGCCCTGTTTGAAATGGCCGCAGGTTCACGGCCGGACGGCTCGTGGATCAGAAATTTCTTTGTCACGTTCGGGCGCGTACCGCTCTTCTTTTATGTGCTGCAGTGGTTCACCGCTCATACAATCGCGCTGGTCCTATATATCTCTTTTGGGAAGCCGTGGAAATGGCTGGTTAAGACGCCGATAGATTGGCAATATCAACCTGGAATGGGCTTCAATCTCGTCGTCGTTTATGCCTGCTGGATAGCCGGCGTCCTCTTGCTTTATCCGCTCTGCAAATGGTTCGCCGGTGTGAAAGCCCGGCGAAAAGATTGGTGGCTATCGTATTTGTAAATCGAGGTGAGGAGAAAGACGATGCGATTTCTAACTTTGCTCATTCTGATCACGGCTCTGTTGACCTTTGCGTGTGCGAATCCGGCGGCCAACAAGCCGAAGGCTTCCGTGTCGAATGCGGCTCCGGAAAATTCATCAAAGCCTGCCAGCGGTGAGGTGCTTAACATCACGCCCGACAACTCGAAGATAGACTTCGTTGCCGCGAAGATCACGAGAAGTCACAATGGATCTTTCAAACGTTTCACCGGCACGATCAATCTCGTGAGCAACAGTGCTGAGAATAGCCGCGTGGCCATCGATATCGAGACGAATTCAGTTTTGACGGATGAGCCTGACCTGACCAAGCACTTGCAGACGCCGGACTTCTTTGACGTGGCGAAGTTTCCCAAAGCCAGCTTTGTTTCGACGAAGATCGAACCAGGGAGTACCGACCTTGGCGCGCAGTCATACACCATCACAGGCAACTTCGATCTGCATGGCGTAAAGAAGTCGATCAGTTTTCCCGCGACGATTCAAATCACGCCGGACAAAGTATCAGTGACTGCCGAATTTTCGATCAATCGAAAGGATTGGGGCTTGCTTTATCCCGGCAAAGCCGACGATCTAATTCGCGATGGCGTGGTGATCAAGCTCAACGTGAACGCGCTGCGAGCGAAATAAGTTAACAAGACAACCGTTTAGAGTCGGGCTACTGCCCGACCGAGCGGGCGGTAGCCCGCTTCTAAACATCTTCTAACAACAAATGCTGCACGAAGCCGTTGCCTATTATCACGAACTGCTGAACGATCGCGATCTGGCCCAATCGTCGCTCACCTTGCTCGATGAAGGACTCGAGCACGCCAAACTAATCTTTGGCGGCCGGCGTCTTTCGCCTTATCTTCGTCCGCATTTCGTCACTGAAGAAGATTTCACTCAAGTCGTGCGCGTGTGCGAAACCGTCTGGAGCGCGATCGAGAAAGTAAAAGACGCCGCAGTTTCTGACGAGACGCTGCTGAACGAACTTGGTCTCACGGAAATTGAACGCGAGCTGGTGAAGATCGATCCCGGCTATCGCGCGGTTTCGCCAACGGCGCGGCTCGATTCTTTCTTAACTGACGAAGCGTACAGCTTCGTTGAATTAAACGGCGAGAGTCCGGCCGGGATTGCATATGGTGATGCGGCCTTCGAGATTTTCCTGCAATTGCCAGTGATGAAGCGCTTCGCCGAGAAATACAACGTGCGCCGGTTCGAAGGACGGCCGCTGATGTTGAAAGTACTGCTTGATTGCCACGAAGAGTTCCTCGGCCGCAAGCCCGATCATGCGCCGCACATTGCCATCGTCGATCTAAAAGGCATGCCCACACAGAAAGAGTTCGAACTGTTCCGCGAATACTTCGAGTCGCAGGGTTGTCCTTCGGTTATCGCTTCGCCCGACGAGCTTGAATTCACGAGCGGCCGGCTGCGCGTTCGCGATTTCGAAATCGACATCGTTTACAAACGCCTGCTGGTCAACGAATATCTGCCCATCATGCGCGAGCAATCCGCGCTGCTTGATGCTTATCGCGCCGGCGCGGTCTGCATGGTGAACAGCTTTCGCTCAAAAATAATTCACAAGAAGGCTCTGTTCGCGGTGCTTACCGATGCACGCTACGCCCCGATGTTTACTTCCGAAGAGCGCGAAGCGATTTCCGGGCATGTTCCCTGGACGCGGCGGGTGCGTCCGGGAAAGACGGACTACTACGGCGACCAGATCAGCTTGATTGAGTTTATTGACGAGCATCGCGGCCGGCTGGTGCTGAAGCCCAACGATGATTACGGCGGCCACGGAATCTACATCGGCTGGAACACAGACGAGATTGGTTGGGATGAAGCAATACACAACGCGCTGGCGAATGGTGACTATCTGGTGCAGGAACGTGTACCGACCGCGCGCGAAACTTTCCCGGCGCTAACTCCTGACGATACGATTCAGTTCGTCGAACAACTGGTCGATCTCGATCCACTGCTCTTCAACGGCAAGGTCGGATCGGCGTTCACACGTTTATCTTCGAATGAACTTGCGAACGTAACGGCCGGCGGCGGCATGGTGCCGACGTTTGTGATCAGCGAGAAATAATCAGTCCACAGATTACAAGTGTCAGTACCGGGAGCGGTAGCGACCGGATCGACCACAGCCTCGGCTAGTACGTGGGGCCGAGCGAGTCAATGATGTCTGACTTCACGATAGTTGCACCTTGATCCGGTCGCTATCGCTCCCGGTACTGACACGTTGACACGCGAACCTTCCGGCGTTACTGTGTAATCCCGTGATTCACACGGGTTCAAATTCCCAACCAAAAGCAGTCGCAGTAATCCCATCTCGCTACAGTTCCACGCGTCTTCCGGGCAAACCTTTGCTGCAAATTGGCGGAAAAGCGCTGATTGTATGGGTCGCAGAACGCGCGCGTGCAGCCTCGAGCATTTCACGAACAATCGTTGCGACAGACGATCCAAGGATCGTAGATGCCGTGAACGCCGCGGGCTTCGATGCCGTGATTACGCGCGCTGATCACGCCAGCGGAACCGATCGCATTGCCGAAGTGGCGCATAATCTTCGTGCGGACATCATCGTCAACGTTCAGGGAGATGAACCTTTGATCGATCCGGATACGATTGATCGTGCAGTCACAGCTTTGATCGAAGATTCCGGCGCGCAGATGTCGACAACGTACGAGTCGATCATAGATGCGGCCGACGTGTTGAATCCTTCTGTTGTGAAGGTGACAATTGATGAGCACGGTTATGCGAATGGTTTCTCGCGCAATCCCATTCCGTTTCCTAATCAGGCCGCTCGTGCATACGGCTCGATTGAAAGCAGTCCCGACGAATCGGGACTGCTTTTTGGTTTTCGGAAGCACACAGGCTTATACGCGTATCGCCGCGACTTTCTACTCGAGTTTGCGCGCTGGCCACAATCTGAGAACGAGCGCAAGGAATCCCTGGAGCAGTTGCGCGCGCTTGATCGCGGCGTAAAGATCAGAGTTGTGGAAGCCTCGTCACCTTCGATCGGCGTGGATACGATGGAAGACTTGGAACGAGTTCGCGAGATTGTTGAAGCAGAGATGAAGGTGCCGGCTTGAGCGCAAATGACTGGATCGGACTTGGCATTATCGCGCTGGTGATAATCGGCGGGTTGATCCTGCTCAATCAAATTACCAAGCCCTATGACGTGAAAACGGAAGAAGAGTTTCAGCAGCGCAAACAGATGGGCGCGCGCACCGCAGGTTTGATGGGTCTGCAGCAAATTCTCGATCCGGCGGCAAAGAAATCGATCGAGGTGCAGCAGGACTTGCGACGTGGAATTTATGACGACGAGGAAGAGCCCGACGATCCGCCGGAAGCGGGAGCGAAGGCGCCCGAGCGGGGCAGTAGCCCGACCGTGAGGGAGGGCTCAGTTGATAAATGACTCGTTTAGACGGCGGACTTGTCCGCCGCGCCGGAACCAGCGCACAAGTGCGTTATCTAAACGAATGCTTGAGGGAGCAATTCAATGCCTAAATACATTTTCGTAACTGGTGGCGTGGTTTCCAGCCTGGGCAAAGGCTTGGCGGCGTCTTCGATTGGCGCGTTGCTCGAAGCGCGTGGCCTGCACGTGACGCTCATCAAACTCGATCCGTATCTCAACGTCGACCCCGGCACGATGTCGCCATTTCAACACGGCGAAGTCTTCGTCACTGATGATGGCGCGGAAACCGATCTCGACCTCGGCCATTACGAGCGCTTCACCCACGCGCACCTGTCGCAGGCGAACAACTGGACGTCGGGCCGCATTTATCGCGAAGTGATCGACAAAGAGCGGCGCGGCGATTACCTCGGCAAGACGATTCAGGTCATTCCGCACGTCACCAACGAAATCAAAGACGCGATTCGCAAGGTCACGGTCGACGGCGATGCTGACGTGGTCATCGTTGAGATCGGCGGCACCGTCGGCGACATCGAATCGCTACCGTTCCTGGAAGCGATTCGCCAGATGGGCAACGAAGAGGGAAGGGAAAACGCACTCTTCATTCACGTAACGCTGGTGCCGTACATCGCTGCTTCCGGCGAGTTGAAGACGAAGCCGACGCAACATTCCGTGCGCGAGCTACGCGAGATTGGTATTCAACCGGAAATTCTTTTGTGTCGATCCGATCGCCCTCTGTCGCACGATCTGCGTTCAAAGATCGCTCTGTTCTGCAATGTGAAAGAATCAGCCGTGATCACCGCGCAAGATGTCGACACGATTTACGATGTCCCGCTCGCATTTCATGATCAAGGCCTCGATGAGCTGATCGTTTCGTCGCTTCACTTGAGCGAAACTGCTCCGTCGTCAGACTTAACTGCCTGGCGCAAACTGGTTGATACGATTCGCGAACCCTCGGCCGGCGAGACTGCAATAGCGATCGTCGGTAAGTATGTCGAGCTGGAAGACTCTTACAAGTCTCTACGGGAAGCGCTCACACACGGGGGCGTCGCCAACAATCTGCGCGTGAACATCAAGTGGATCGAATCGGAAGATTTGATGGACGACAGCAATTTCGAAACACGCCTGCGCGACTTTGACGCGATCCTGGTGCCCGGCGGCTTTGGCAAACGCGGCGTCGAAGGCATGATTCGCGCGATTTCCTACGCGCGCAAAACGCGCACGCCTTACTTCGGAATTTGTCTCGGCATGCAGACGGCGTGCATCGAGTTCGCGCGCAACGCGTGTGATTTGAAAGATGCCGATTCGACTGAGTTCAATGTCGAGACGCCCTATCCCATCATCTTCAAGCTGCGCGATTTGGTGAACGTCGAAGAGATGGGCGGCACGATGCGCCTCGGCGCTTGGGTGTGTCGCCTGGCTGAAAGCTCACTCGCTCGTGACGTTTACGACGGCGCAAGCGAGATCAGCGAACGGCATCGTCATCGATACGAATTCAATCCTGCGTTTCGTGAGACTCTCGAGAAAAGCGGGCTGGTCTTCAGCGGCATCTCGACCGACGGCAAGTTCGTTGAGATCGTAGAGCTTTCACGCGACGAACATCCATGGTTCCTCGGCTGCCAATTCCATCCCGAATTCAAGTCAAAGCCACTCGCGCCTCATCCGTTGTTCGCTTCCTTCGTCCACGCCGCGTTTCAGAATCGCTTGCAGACTGAAACGGCACTGGAGCAGATTCCTGAGACTGAATCGCCAGCGGTTGAGCGGGCGGCGGCAAGTGAGAATTAGTGCAGTGTCAGTACCGGGAGCGGTAGCGACGGGATCGATCACACAACTCCCATGAAGAGAGACTACATCGACTTCCAAGATCGGAGCTCGCCGATTGGTTATCTGATTACTTTCCGATGCTACGGCACGTGGCTTCACGGCGATGAGCGCGGCTCGTTCGACCGGAATCATCGCGTCTATAGGACGCCGGGCCTGCCGCCTTCTGAGCCAAGGAGACAACATGACCTTGACTTGCTGAAACAGCCGCCGGTTAAGCTCAATTTGCGTCAACGCCAAGTTGTTGAATCAGCAATTCGCGAAACCTGTACGATACGAAAATGGCAGTTGTGGACAGTGAATGCTCGAACAAATCATGTTCATGCGGTCGTTTCAGCGAACAAAAAGCCAGAACCAATTCTGAGCGCAGTGAAGGCAAATGCGACTCGCGCAATGAAAGAGGCCGGAATCTGGACGAGTGCACTCAGTCCATGGTCGTTCGGCGGAAGTAGAAAGTATCTGTGGGATGACAAAGAGCTCAACGACGCGATCGCGTACGTCGCGGGTGCTCAGGGAGAGGCGCTCGACTAGCGACCGTGTCAGTACCCGGAGCGGTAGCGACGGGATCATCCACACTCTTTCAGTAAGGCGGCCCTCCGATCACTGCGTAGAGCTACCGCGTGGTTACAGCCACAGTCGCCTGGTGATCCGGTCGCTACCGCTCCCGGTACTGACACGCGTCCACGCCGCGTTTCAGAATCGATTGCAGACAGAGACGGCACTGGAGCAGATTCCTGAGACTGAATCAGCAAGTATTGATCGCGCGGCGGCAAGTGAGAATTGAAAGTAGTTAGCGCCAACGGCGCCGAATGTAACAGCCTAGGCCAAAGGCCTAGGATTCGGTGCACATAGGATCATCAAGCGCCGAAGGCGCGTCATAAGTAATCCTTTGGTCCACATCGAATTATTTCGCGCCTTCAGCGCTCGATGTTTTTCTTCTGATGGATACCTGGGCCGTTGGCCCAGGCTATTACATCGCGCGCCTTTGGCGCTTTCTTAGTTCACCCGAAGCCGTTATCATTACTTACCAATCATCAATCAGGAGGAACTCAGACCATGCGACGTTACAGTCCCTTTGTAGCCATCTTTGCTCTCATATTCATCCCCACGGTTTTCTCGCGAGGCCCGCAGGACGAAACCTCCCGCGCGGTCGCCGGCGGCGGCGTCACCGTTTCCGGTTGGACCGGGAAGGTTGATGCGCGCGAAGCATCACAGGGAATGACTCTCAACAGCGCGAAGTTCGCCAAGGAAGGGGATGCATTTCACATCGTCACCGGACCGGCCATAACCTACTGGAATCCGGCGAACAAAGCGTCCGGCGATTATACCGTTAGGGCAAAGTTCAGCGAGCCGAAGTTCATGAACCTCAATACGCATCCACATCCTTACGGTGTCATGATTGCCGGCAACGATCTCGGAACCGATCAGCAGAGTTATCTCTATTGCGCGGCTTATGGTGATGGCAAATTCATCGTGCGCGGAATGGGCCCGGCGCCGTTTCAGATGAATGGACGCGGCACTCCCGATCCGGCGGTCAACAAAGCCGCCGCGGTGGGCCAACCAGTCGAGCAGGAAATCTCAATGTCCGTTAAAGGCGACAAGGTTAGCTGTTCGATCAACAACAAGGAAGTTTGGAGCGGAGCGAAGTCCGATCTCGTCACGACCGGAAAACTGAAGAGTACCGATGGCATGTATGGCCTGCGCTCGGCGCATAACACAGAAGTATTCGTGACGGGATTGAAGATGACGAAGAACTAAGAATGTGTCTGCTCAAAGACTCGACAGCCTATTTAACATGCCCTCCATCGTCGCAAAGCGACGGCTGAGTTTAGCCCGGCCTTTCAAGGCCGGGTCGAAGGAGCAAGTCGAGTTATGTCGCGTCAGCGACGATTGGGTTAGGGGTTTCATCAGTCGCTAACGCGACCACCTTTGGAATGCCACAGCGCTCCCGGCCTTGAAAGGCCGGGCTAAATTCAAACCGCTACGCGGCGAAGACCAAAAGCGATCCATTCAATCTGGACTCGGAAGTGCTGAGTCGTAGGCAATCAGCCGACGCGCATCAATCCTTCACCCGCGTATCGGTCGCGATCCAATTTACTTCCCAAGTCTTGCCGCCGTCGTCTGAGAAGGCTTGCTCGAAGTGACATGAATTCGGCGTGATGTCTGAGATGACAAAACGAACTAGGATCGCGCGACTGTTCAGGGTCTCCTGATCGTAGAACTCGCCGCGTCCGTTCTTGAACTCGCCAATCGTCGGCACACCCATCGTGCCGCTCGCACTATTTGCAAAGTTAAGACTCCACTGATGCGAATCGGGATTGTAGAGTCGCAGGCTCAACGCCTCGATGTGACCGGCAGGTCCATCAACTTCCAGTTCCACGAGATTCGCTCGTCCATCCCAGACCTTGCGCACGAGCGTTGTGCCGTCGTATTCGACCCAAGTGGTCGAGCCGGTCAAAGGATGCACCAGGCGCCGCAGCTGAGTCTTCCATTTGCCGATCTCAAAATCGAAATCGTGCGAGCCGTCTCGGGGTGCGGGACGTTGGGTCGTTGAAGTTGTTTGGCCAAAGTGATCGGCGGGCGAAAAAACAAAAATGAGAGAGAAAACGAGAAGATAAGTTCGCAGAGTTTTTAGTCTATCCATGATTGCCTCGAAATTGTTGAAGCAAGACTTTGTCGAGCGGCGCCCTCCCTCACGGTCGGGCTTCTGACCCAACCACAATCACTTCGATCGCTTGTATCGCCCGCGCGGTCCCATGCGCGATGTGCGCGTGATCTGGGCTGACACAGTCTTCCAGCCACCGTTCTCTCGCACGTACACGTCGGTGTAGCGGCTCATACCCATTGAACCGTCGTCGCGTGTCCACACGCCGGTTGCGCGCACCAACGCCGCGTTCCCATAGATGCGAATATCGACTTCGTGCAGCTTGTAATCAGCGACATCCGGACCCTTCACGGTATTTCTCAGGAACTGTTCTTTGTTAAGCAGCGAGCCATCGGACTCGATCACCACAAATTCATCGGCCAGATGTTCGCGATACCATTCAACGTCCGCTTTCATGAATGCGGCGACGTACTCCTGATTGAGACGCGTCAATGCTTGCTTGTCTGATGTTGTGTCTATTTGAGTGTCGCTTGCCATCGGCGTTCCCCCCGCGAAAAGTGTCCTTTCGGCTGTGCCGTCTGATGTGCGGAAGGCCTTTGGCCTTCCGGTTAGCCCACCGGATTTCGGGCTATGCCCAGTTTGCCGCGGGCGCAGCCCGGATTCGTTCGCGAAGACCGGACGGAAGCGCATAGCGCTTCCGCACATCAGTCGGCATAGCCGCGTCGCTCCTCGCCTTCAGTTGAATCCTAATCATCATTTCTTTCTAATGATCTGCTTACCCTGAAACACAATCGTGTCGCCGGGTTTCATCTCGTAAAAGTTAAGTTTCAGTTTTTTCAACTCGGCAGCGAAACCATCGGTCGTTGGCAGCAGGCCTTCGAAAGTTGCGAAGTGCATCGGAATCGACAACTTCGCGCGCAGAGACTGTGCAGCCTTCGCCGACATCTTTGCGCCCATCTGGCTGATATTGATTAGCGCCACGTCGATCGAATAACTCTCGCCGATGACTTCCATGTCTTTGAAGTACGCAGTGTCGCCCGAGTGATAAATCGTCGGGCCGTTCTTGATTGAAAGGACAAAGCCCGCCGGGCTGCCGCCGTAAGCGCGCTCAGGTTCGTTCGGGCCGGCCTTGGGATTGAAGACGCTGCTCGAATGAACCGCCTCAGTCATGGCGACCGTCACTTCACCGTCGGCGATTTGAATCTCACCGCCCATTTGCATGATGTAATCGCCGGCTTGCTTCGCCGGAAAATCGGTAAGCTTCACCAGATTTCCGGCTAGCTCGGGATTACAGATCAGCGCCGCGCCGGTTTTCTTCGCAATCTCAACAGCATCGCCGACGTGATCGCGATGGCCGTGCGTGAGCAGGATGTAATCGACTTTGGAAATCGATGCGAGCGGATCCTTGCCGGCTTTCACGTCGGGGCTCGCAGGATTTCGCAGCCACGGATCGATCAGCAGAACTTTTCCTTTGGGCGTGGTGATCGAGAAGGCCGCATGACCGAGCCAGGTCAACCTGGTTTCCTGCGCCATGATCCGTTTGAAAGAGCAGAGCATGAGCAGCGTCGCCACAACAATGATGATTGTTCGTCGATTCATATCTAATCCTTCTTCATTTATTAGCCAGCGACAGCTACTCGAGATTTGCGAGCTTGCGCGAAAGATGTTTGTTTCGCTTCGGCGCTTTTACTCTGCCACAGATACATCGCTGCATAAGCTCGCCACGGCCGCCACGTTTCGGCGCGGCGCGCAATGTCGCGCGCGGTTCTCAGCGAGGTCGCGCGCATCAACCCCAGATCGCTCGACGGAAAAGCATCCGGATCGCCGAGCGCGCGCATTGCGATGTACTGGACAGTCCAGTCACCTAGCCCTCGAATCTCAAGCAGGCGAGATCGGAACTCGCCAATGTCTTGAACTGATTCAAGAGTAATTCGTCCATCGGCCACGTTGCGTGCGAGTGTCTTAATTGTTTCAGCGCGCGCTGAAGGAATTCCAATGCGACCCACGTCGGCTTTGGCGAGCCGCTCAGGTTTCGGAAACAGGTGCGTCAATGGATCACTGTCAACGAGCTTTGTGCCAAACTCGCTGACCAAACGGCCGGCAAGCGTGCTCGCGCCGGCGACGGAAACCTGTTGACCAAGGATCGCTCGAACTGCCAACTCAAATCCGTCCCAACAGCCAGGCACGCGCAAACCAGGCAGCGCTTTAATTCGTTCTACCAAGAATGGATCGCCGGAAAGATGCGCGGCAATCTCGCGCGGGTCCGCCGTAAGATCGAACATGCGCCGCACGCGTTCGATGATTTGAAACAACCAACGTGCTTCCGGAAAAGCGATCTGGACGCGAAGCGCAGAGCCGGATTCCTCCGGCGCGACGCGCAAAGTTCCCGAACATCCATTAAATGCAATTGTGCGCAGATAAGCGTTTGGTTTGACGGCCTCGACACCGGGAATCGCCCGCTTCGCCAGAAATTCAAGTAAGGCGCTCCAATGAAATGGCGGACGAAAGTTCAAACGAAAATCATATTGGCCGCTCGAGTGAAGGGAACTGAAAGATGTTAACGATTTAACTCGGGCGAGCTTGCGAATCTGAGTTGGCGTGCGGCCATATGTCTTTTTGAAAGCGATGTTGAATCGGCGCGTGCTTCCGAAACCTGAAACAAATGCAATCTCGCTGAATGGCAGGGTCGTTTCATCGATGAGCTTCTTCGCGAAATGCAGGCGGCGCGTCTTGATTACTGCTGAAGGAGTCGCGCCGAGATGTTGAATAAACAATCGCCGTAGTTGACGAGCGCCGATGCCGAGCCGCGCAGCCAGCGCTTCTAATCCTTCGTCCGGTACGTTGCTTTCACTGATGAGGCGCAAAGCCCGCGCGACTGTAGCCGACGTGCCCGACCACGCAGGAGTGCCCGGCGAACACTCGGGGCGACATCGCAGACACGGACGATAGCCGGCTTCACTCGCCGCTGCCGCCGTCGGGAAATAGGTGATGTTCTCTTCTTTTGCCGCGCGCACCGGACAGACGGTGCGACAGTAGATACGGGTACTTCGCACCCCGATGAAGAAGCGTCCATCGAAGCGAACGTCGCGAGTTAATCGCGCCTGTGAACAAGTTCGGCGATCGAAGTTCATTTGTCGCTGCATGAAGATACACGAATCCGCGCGAACAATGTGGACGTTTTCGGACATCAAAAATTGGAGGCTCGGCAGGGTCGCCTACTTAGAATGAAACTCGGGCCAGTTAGATCGGTTGAGCAAGCAAGTTCTAGATCAACTGCAGCAGACGCGCCAATTCGGTGGCGGTCTGCGGTCGATCTTTTGGATCCTTGGCCATGGCTTGAGCGATTCCCGTCGATAGGCGGCGAGGAACTCCTAGTTCATCCGGCAGCGGCGGAGCGTCCTCGTAGAGATGTTTGTTGATGATGCCCGAGACTTTTTCCGACGTGAACGGACGGCGGCCGGAAAGCAGTTCGTAAAATGTAGCGCCCAGACTGTAAACATCTGAACGGGAATCCAGCGGTTGGCCCAGGCACTGTTCAGGCGACATATAGAATGGCGTTCCCACCACTGTGCCCTTCTCGTCTGCGCCGTCGTCGCTAACCAGTTTGGCGAAACCGAAATCAACAATACGCGCGCTCTCGAATTCTGAAACATCATCCGGCGCCACCACGAGAATGTTATCGGGCTTTAGATCGCGATGGATGATGCCCCGCTTGTGCGCCGCTCCGACGCCGCCACAGATTCCACGCATCAATCGGCTCGCTCGCTCCACGGGAAAACGGCCGGCGGTGTGCAGCAACTCTCGCAGTGGCGCGCCGTTGATTAAGTCCATCACGATGAAGGCCGGAATTGTTTCGTCGGCGGTTTCGGCAAAGTCATAGATGGTAATGATATTCGGATGACGCAGCATCGCGGCCGCGCCGGCTTCGCGACGGAAGCGGGCGCGCGCGCCTTCATCCAACGCAAATTTCCGCAGCAGAATTTTTACGGCTACTTCGTCTCCGATGTGAACGCGGCGCGCCCGATAGACCAGACTTAGACCACCTTCACCCACGCGCGTAAGCAATTCATATTTGCCGAGGAGTCTTTGACCTATGAGCGGATCGGGATTAACCAGCCGCATCGTGGGCAGCGCACCGGAAATATGCTTCTTGTAATAAGGATGCGCCCCCGTCGATCCCGGCAAAGTCAGCGGCAACCCGCACTCAGAACAAAAGAGAGCTTCTTCATTCAGGAACAGTTCACATTCGGGGCAGAAGGGATGGCCCTCGCGGAGATTGATGAGCATCTGGGCCAACTCGTCTTCAATTAGATTCAAACTGTTTTCCCCGGTCGCTGAGCGCTTGAGCCGGTGTTCAATATCAAACAGAAAATACGCCGGCACATCATCGGTAGGATCGAAAAACACGTCCCGCACTGCATAGAAGCTGTCGAGCGCGCAAGGCTCAGTAAGATCGAATTTCGTAGCGGCTGCGCGCACTGCTTCGATGTCACGCTCATCCGGGCGGAGAGGCAGATGCACGGCAATGAGTCGCAAGCCTTCGCGTTTTCGCCGGTCACGCAACTCTGCCAGATGCGGAATATTCGCTGCGGAGCTCTCGGAACTTATGGACCAGAAGTGAATGAGTAGAGGACGGCCTTTTGCGATGGCAGGGTTCGCCGCCTGATTGAGCCATTCGGCGGCCCCTTCAAATGACGGCAACGGTGAATCGGGTTTCACAGGTGGCGAATATTACCACGAGAGATTCGTCTTTTGGTGTGTGTGTCAGTACCGAGAGCGGTAGCGACCGGAGCCAGAGGCTACTGTGTGAGTACCGGGAGCGGTAGCGACCGGATCAAGAGGCAACTGTATCAGTACGGGGAGTGTGGATGATCCCGTCGCTACCGCTCCGGGTACTGACACGAGGCCGCGAGTGTGGTCGATCCGGTCGCTACCGCTCCCGGTACTGACTCCGTTTGTCTTGATCCCGTAGCTATCGTTCCGAGTACTGACACAGTCCGCAACACGAATCGAGTTTACTTCACGTACTCCCAGTGCCACGGTTCATAGAAGTACGGGCGAAAGCCAAAGCGCGCGGCGTTGCGCACGAGCCATTGATAGACCGGCGTCTGAACTTGAATTGCGCGATTTGAGTCCTTGGTGTCGACTGGATCGCCGCCCACATACAAGTCCAACGCGCGGCCGGTGAAGTGCGGACTGTTCACGGCAAGACCGGCGCTGCCCGCGTTGGGCGAATCATGCCGAAGCTTCTCCTGGTATTCGCGCGAGCGAAAAGCGGAGACGATCTTAAAGAATTTTTCAGCCGGCGCGAGATCGTTCGGTGAAGTGTGCGCGAGACGAAGCGCTGGATCGGCAATCGCCGCGGCAAGCATCTGCCGATATGCCGCGTACGTGCTGCGTTCGACCTGGCGCAGTTCGGGCAGTCGTTCCGGATCGTAGAAGTCCGATGACGGCGCCATCAGCAATTGATCCGGGGTCGCCGGTGTCTTGTCTTTGAGGCGATTGCTTTGCCACTGGGCGATCAAGGCCATCCACGAGTTTTCATCAAGCACGCCGTTCGGACTCAGGCCTTTGGTCTGCTGCCATCCCGCGATGGCGTTGGCAAAATCGTTCGTTGAAGCCTCACGAGAAATGCTCAGCGTCTGGCCGATCAGCAAATCGTAGAGATACCAGCCCTGCTGTTGTTTGCTTCCAAACGTCCATGCCAGATCAGTTCGCAGCAAAGCGTTCTGAGCGGCCGCTTCCGCGAATGGCGTAAGCGCGGCTGCTTTCGTCACCGCACGATCGGTGGCGAGAATCGTAGGCTTGACCAGCGTTTCCGGCTTGGGATTCTGAGTCTCAGTTTTTGCGGCTGCCGGCGCCTGGCCGTGGCTGCTGCGCGCGGCGAGGATTGCAACGCCGGCCACAACAACGAGCGCGGAGAGAACTTGCACAAAACGAAATCTGCGGGTCTGCATCGTGTTTTTATTGCCTTTCGTGAGGTCTTGTTGCCGGGTAGTGTTGAGATGCGGGAATGGAGGAGATGGTTCGACGGTAAATTAACCACAAAGGACACAGAGGAAATAAGAAAAAATCCCTGGTATTTAGGCCTAACGCCGGCGGTTGCCTTTGCCGTTCGTGGTGGGTTGTTTCTTTGGCGCCGAGGTCGCAATCAACGGCTGATTCTTACCCGCCTCCAGGGCTCGTCCTGCTTTGATGTCCACAACACTGACCGCGAACTCCTCGTTCATGTTCACTCGGCCCAACATCTGGCGTAGTGTCCTGTCATCCAGTTGCGCATCATTAACGCCGGCGTCTTTCAACTCGGCCCGCAGATTCTCGATGGTGTTAGTTCCCTTGTTATAGACGTCCGGATAAAGATACAGGACTCCGCCTTCGACTACTTGCGTGTCATAGTTGATATCAACAACCAGCGGCGCGTCCAACCTGATGGCAAACCGATCTTTGCTTGTCTTTGCATGATCAAGTTGCGTGTGTGATACAGCGAGCGAGCGAGCCGCGGTGATCTTGTCGATCAGTTCGTAAAGCTCGTCCAGCTTGAGTCGCACACAACCGTGCGATACCAGATGGCCGATATCAGTTGGCTTGAACGCCTGATGAATCAGAATGCCGCCGCTACCCAGCGGTATCTTAACTTTGCCCAGAGGGTTACGCGGATCATCGGCCTCGACCCGTTCACCGGGCACCACATCGTGCTCCTCGACCCATGAAGCGTCCGGCGGCACCCATTCGGGATTGAAAATAATTTCTTTCGCATAACGCAGACCGCTCGGCAATGGAAACTCTTTGCGTCCGATGCCAACTTGATAAGTCTTAACTTCCTTGCGGCCCTGCCACAGCGTCAATTGAAAGGCGGGAATATTGACGGTGATGCGAATGTCGCCGTTTCCGGGTTCCAGGTTCGTCGTTTCGATATGACCGCCAGTGAGTTTGTCCGAGCGGGCTGATTCTTCGCTGTGTTTGTAAGAAGCGCCGGCGAGTTCGTCGGCCGAAATCGATTCGACCGTCAGCGAAATTGGTTTCGACTCCTTCTTATCGCGGTTCGCATAGTAAGCTTCGGCCCACACGTCTCCGGCAAAATCAGACGGCACTTTGAATTGTGTCGTGAACTTGCCTTCTGATCCGGCGGGAGAATTTATTTTCTTAAGCTCGACATGGCGGCCTTCGGCGAAAGCCGGTCGATAGAGGATCTTAACTGACTGTGCGCCGGGCGCCGTGACGGTCAATGTAGCGGTGTCCGAAGTAATTTTCTGCCACTGATCGTCGCCCGTTGAAGTTGGGCTGGCTTCGATCGTGGGTTCAGCCTTCTCACTGATTTGATCCGGTTTGCGCCCTTTGTTTTCGGCGCTTTGATTCACCGGCTCACACGCCCACGACAATAACGCGAACAGTCCGATTAAAAACGGTAATAACCAACGCAAGCTTCCGCCCGCGCGCTTCGATGTCGTTATTTGCGTCAACAAAATCGTATCTCTAAGCGCTCAAGCGCAATCGATTCATATCGGCCCGCACCTGAGTCTGCGCCCTTTGCCTCCGCACCTGAAAAACCCGGTCGAGAATTGCCGCACGACAAATCAGGCAAATCACTCCATGCGCCTGACTTGCGCTTCGAATAAGCATCGCGCTGCACAGCACGCAGCGCGGTTCAGAATTATCGTGTCGCGTATGATTTGAGGTTACATAGCCCATTGAGACGACCCATCCTTGTTCGTTAATAAGTCAGTCGGGCTGCGTCTGGCATTATGGGCAAGTGCGATGCCAGAGCCTCCCGGATTGTGAGGAGCTTGCGAGCACTAAATTCACCACCAAAAGCGTTCCGAACTTAGACAGCAGGGTTGTATCAGGTAGAGATACGTCGCGGGAGACTTTCGATTTGACGAACTACTGTGCGTTCCTATAATCGTGCGGCAACAATGTGCTGCGCAGCGGACTGGCTCTCAAAATTGAATTCGTGAGGACTGGAAATGACGGATGAGCTTCTGGAAACCTGGGACATCCACAATCGGATCAATCTGTTCCTGCTCGATACCATCGAGCCCGCGCATTTGAAGGATGTAGGCGCCACCAAGGGACGTAGCGTCGGCGAGCAGTTCGCCCATCTTCACAACGTGCGTTTGATGTGGTTGAAGGCCTCCGCCCCCGAGTTGATGAAGAAGCAGACCAAGATCGAGAAGGAAGACGCGGCCAAGAAGGATTTGTTGCGGCGGTCGCTGGGCAGTTCAAGCGAGGCCATCAGAACTCTCTTGAAAACCAGTTCAGAATCAGGCGGAAAGATAAAAGGATTCAAGCCTCACGCGACCGCTTTCCTTGCGTATTTGATCTCGCATGAGTCACACCATCGCGGCCAAATTATGCAGGCGCTGAAATATTGCGGGCACGCGGTCGAGAAGAAAATTCAGTACGGGATTTGGGAGTGGGGCGTTCGCTAAATCTCTCGGTCCTTATGCTTTCCGCTTGCCATAGCGTTGGATAATCAGCCGCACGTAGTTGCGCGTTTCATCGTAAGGCGGAATCGTGTAGCCGTATTTGATCACCGCATTCTCTCCAGCGTTATACCCAGCCAACGCCAAGTCCACGCGGCCATTGAACATCTTCAGAAGGTCTTTTAAATAACGGGTGCCGCCCATGATGCTTTGTGCCACGTCGTAGCGATTGGTCACTCCGTAACGGGCCGCGGTGTCGGGCATCATCTGCATCAATCCACCGGCGCCCTTGGGGCTGGTCGCGCTCGACGCGAACTTCGATTCCTGCGACATCAGGCAATAGATCAAGTACGGATCGACTGCATATTGATTACCGTAGTAACGAATGAAACCATCGATGCGACTGTTGCCGGTGGACCATGCTTGATTCGATAGAGATGCATCCGCTACCACCAGCGGCGCTGGCGCCGGTTTGTTCGCGTCGGCGATCTGCTTCGCAACTTCGTCGACTTTGGCGTGAGCATCAGCCAAATCCTTATCGCTCTTCTCCAGTTCCATGCGCGAGATGAGTCCATCTTTGAAGAGCTGCTTGGCTTGATCGTTCTGCTTCTCGAGTTTTGTGGCTTGATCCTGATAAAGATCAGACAGAGCCTTGAGGCTCGATTTGTAATCAGTTGCCGGCTTGTCAGGAGCTGCTGTTGTTTGATCCGGTGTGGCCGTTTTCGTCTCAACAATGCCTGGGGTGGCGGCTGGACTTTGCGCCCGCGCCGCGCTCGACAAACCGAGTGATACCACCAAAATCACCAGCAAAATCGCCGGTCTTCTGAATCGCACAAAAGTATTCATGGAGTGTGAGGAATTCTTCATCGCTTAACATAGACACCCGTGAGGTGCGGACGGTTACGATGTCTTGCGTTTGACTGGCGTTGCCGAGCTATTTGTTGGCAACAGGCGCTGCGCTCACCTTGGGCAGTGAATTATCGGGCGGCCTTTCATCGGTGTGTTGTGACTTTGTTCTTCGTCGCGCCAGGACGTAATCACAGACGGCAAAGACCACAGAACCTAGCGCAACTATCTGCAACAGCCGAAAGGCTTGAGGATAGTCAGTGTGATTGATCAGCGACATTCCGACGGCCGCGCCGCCAATTATGACGGCGAAGACAATTTGCGCCGCGCGCGATTTCCCGAACGTTAACCGGGTTGAAATCAGATAGCCCAATAGCGCCGAAATCCAACCGCCGAGAAAGCCAACCAAAACGTCAGTGGGCCAGTGCAGTCCCATGGCAACGCGCGAGTATGAGATGAGAACTGCCAATGTGATCGCGACGGTGCGAACCCATCTTTGGCGATAGAAAATGCAGATAGTCCCGCAGAACGCCGCTATGCTCGCGGCATGGCCTGACGGAAACGAGTTGTATCTGTAGGCAGCGCCGACCAGGCGAAACTGATTGACGTCGATTATTGAGGGCGGTCGGTAACTGACGACTGGTATTTTTATGCCCTTAACGAAAAGTACGACCAGCACAAACGAGACAATTAGCGACCAGGCGACATCGGGTCGTCTTCTGATGAAAGGGAGGATGAGAACGAAGAGCACCAGGCCATCGCCCAGCGTGGTGATGGCGATCCAAAAATTATCGCCCGCAAAGCGGCCTTGCTGATTCAGCCAAAGAAAGAGATCAACGTTGCGACCGCTAAAATAAATTGCGATGAGCAGTCCGAAGCAGATAATCGGCGGGAGATAAAGCGACCAGCCTGTCTTTCGTGGCGACTCATGACTCACGGCTGCGCATGATACAGGTTTGCGATCGCACGTGACTAGCGATGTCGCTGTAAAGTACTCGGTTCAGTTTGAAGACGGACGGCAAGCGTAACGATGAGCCATCTTTAGATGGCTTACCCGCAGGGTTTCTAGCCCAGCGCCTTTAGCGCTGGGCCGGCCAGCGACACTCTTTACAAGCGCGCTTTAGCGCGCTTCATGTGTGGGTGCTTTAGCAATCTTCGGTAAGGCCGTTGAAACGGCCTTTCGATTCATTCGTACCTGGCCCCCAGCCGTCAACGGCTGGTCTAAGAACCCTGCGGGTAAGCCACCTAAGGCGGCTAAAGACCGGCCTCACTGCACCCGTGCATGGCATTGATTGATAGCGCGTTGAATCAAAGTGAACGGAGTACCCGCTGTAGCACTATTTCCGCAGCCTTACTTTTTCGCGTGCCAAGCCGCGAGCACTTCCGCCTCGCGTTCCGGCTTTATTCCCGCGCGCATTTTCAATTGCCGTTCGACGGGCTGTTTTCGGAACCACTCGAGCGTTGCCCGGGTGGTTTCTGACAAGGGCCGGAAGGTCAGGCCGTGGCTGACTGCTTTGTTGATATTCATCGTTGAGTAACCAATCTCAGTGCCGTGGGTTGACGTCCAGATCGGAATGTCGTCGATGATTTTTTGATCGGTGAGAAATTTATCGTCAACCCAGGTGAACCGCGCGTCTGAGTTCGTCGTCTTCTTGATCACGTCGAGCATCGGCCCGATTCCCAACTTCGATTTGGGGCCCACGGCGTTGAAAGCTCCGGTCATGCCTTGCTCGACCATGCGGATGGTCCATTCGGCCAAATCCCGCGCGTCGATGATCTGAACTGGATCAGATGGAGTTCCCGGCGCCAATACTTCGCCGCCGCGTTCGACGCGCACAGGCCAATAAGTAAATCGATCGGACTCATCGCCGGGACCGACGATGTATCCCGGACGAATGATCAGAGTCTTGCCAGGAAACCACCGTTCGGCTTCAACCTCTGAATATGCTTTGAGCGGACCGTACAGCGCGAAATTGCCCGCGCGCATTGTTGCGTTCGTTTCTTTCATCGCATCGGCGCCGGTGTATTTTGCGAGCGGCGCCGTCTCATCCATCCCCTGTTTGCTGGTGTCTGCGTAGACGGAAATCGTCGAGATGAAAACATACCGATCGGTATTGCCTTTCAGGATTTGCGCCGCGTCGCGAACCCAAACCGGCAGCGTCGTCGGATTGTCGATCACCACGTCCCATGTTCGTCCCTTCAACGCATCGAGTTTACCGTTGCGATCGCCAATCAACTGCTCGACCTCTTTCGGAGTTTCGCCCGGATGCGTGCGACCGCGATTAAAGACGGCGACCTGATGCCCGCGACTAAGCGCATATCGAACCTGGTGCGGTCCGGTGAAGCCCGTGCCGCCGAGAATCAAAATGCGGAGGCTCTTTGGTGATTTGGTCGACGCGTTAACTAACGTGGACACGCCGGGAATAAGGCCGAGGCCGACACTTGCGCCGGCTATTGCCGAACTTTTGAGAAATTTTCTTCTGCTTGTGGACATTCAATTCGCTCCTGGGGTTTGATTTCGCTTTCGAGAAACAAAACTAATACTTTCGGCGCTTAGGTCAAAGTTGATACGCGCGAGATCAACAGGAGGTTATAGCAGAATCGAAATTCGCACTCGCTTCGTCACTGATTGAGGCCGTCTAGTCCCTCGCCCTGTGAATCGATCGGGGATATGCCCATAAGTTCCATGAGGCCGGCTGACATTTACTTTTTCCGAACGCCGCATGCTATCTTTTAAGAGCAAAATCCCCCTTACAATTTGATTGAAGCTGGCAATCCCACGATCTCAACGATCGTGTTGGAGGGAGGCGCCTATGTTAACGAACCGTCGTTTGCAGCTCCCGCTGTTCGTGTTGATCTGTATCTTGGGAATGACTTGTCTCGTGCTCTCGACCAGGGCCGGCAGCACGGGAGAGCGCGCGAATCCGAAACTTGCCGACGGATTGGCTGCGTGGGAGCAAGTCTATTCAGTTTTAGTTTCGCCGCGCTGCATCAATTGTCACACCGCCACAGATTATCCGCAGCAAGGTGACGATCGCCATCGCCATTTCGCGAATATCATTCGTGGTCGAGAGGGCCGCGGCGTGCCCGCGCTGAGTTGCATCGGTTGTCATCAGGAAGTTAACGCGGACAGCACGGGCGTGCCGGGCGGCCCGGATTGGCACTTGGCGCCGTTGTCGATGCGTTGGCAGGACACGAACAATCGTCCGTTGTCGAGCGCAGCAGTCTGTCGATCGGTTACCGATCAATCGAAGAATGAAAACATGGATGGACGCGCGCTGTTGACTCATCACCAGGAAGCGGCCCTGGTGCTTTGGGCCTGGAACCCGGGGCGGCGTCCAGATGGATCGATGCGAAACCCGCCGCCGATCTCACATGAAGCGTTTGTCGCCGCGACTCGTACCTGGGTCGAGGCCGGCACCCCCTGCCCGCGCGCAAAATAGGAGTACGACATGGCAACTTATCAGCTCAACGTGAATGGCCAAACGAAAAAGGTGGACGCTGATCCGTCGACGCCGCTGCTATGGGTCTTGCGCGAAGAATTGAAAATGACCGGCACGAAGTATGGATGCGGCATCAGTGCCTGTGGTGCTTGTACCGTGCACCTGAACGGCGTCGCGACGCGGTCGTGCATTGTTCCGGTTTCGCTGATTGGTAACCAGAAGATAACGACGATTGAAGGCATCGGCAGCGATCCAATCGGTCGTGCGGTGCAGAGCGCGTGGGTAGAAAAAGACGTAGTGCAATGCGGCTACTGTCAAAGCGGACAAATTATGAGCGCCGTAGCGTTGCTGAAGGCCACCACGAAACCGACGGACACGAACATTGAAGAATCGATGGGTGGAAATCTTTGCCGGTGCGCCACCTACGTGAGGATCCGTGAAGCGATTAAGCGCGCGGCCGAACAACTGGCGTAAGGAGATCGATCGATGCAAGCAGCACTCAAGTGTGAAACTGATCGGATCAACCGGCGCAGTTTTTTGCGTGTCTCTTCAGTTGCGGCCGGCGGATTGTTTGTTTCGCTGTATTTGGATCTACCGGTGCTCGCGCGTGAAGCAACACAGGGACCGCCAAAAGTTTATCCGCCCGATGCGTTCGTGCACGTCAGGTCCGACGGCAAAATTCTCATCACAGTTAACCGTCTCGAGTTTGGTCAGGGCGTGCAGACTTCTCTGCCGATGATCCTGGCCGACGAAATGGACGCGAATTGGTCGCAAATTGTTTCTGAACTTGCGCCGGCGGCTGATGTTTACAAAGATCCGGTTTTCGGAATTCAGATGGTGGGTGGATCGGGATCGATTGCGCATTCGTTTACGCAGTATCGCGAGTTGGGAGCAAAGACGCGCGCGATGTTAATCGCCGCCGCCGCAGAGCGCTGGAAAGTTTCGCCCGACCAATGCCGCACAGAAAACAGTGTGGTGTATGGCCCAGGCGGAAAGTCAGCGCGCTATGCCGAACTGGCGGAGCGCGCGGCGCGTCAGCCGGTACCCGAGAAGGTAAGTCTCAAGAATCCTTCAGAGTTTCGTCTCATTGGAAAGAAAGTGCCGAGGCTGGATAGCGCCGCGAAGTGCGACGGCTCGCAAAAGTTCGGACTCGATCTCGATCTGCCGGGAATGAAGATCGCAGTAGTCGCTCATCCTCCTGTATTCGGCGGTCGCGTCAAGAGTTTCGACGATAAGGAAGCTCGCCGGCTCGAGGGCGTAAAGGACATCTTCGAAATTCCACTAGTGAATGGAAGCGGCGTGGCCGTTGTGGCCGACAGGTTCTGGGCGGCAAAGCAGGCGCGCGATCTTTTGCAGATCGATTGGGACTTGTCGGGACTTGAACTCCCGGATACTTCGCAGCTTTGGACCAGATACAAAGAACTGGCGCGCACGCCGGGCAATGTTGCCGTCGCGCGTGGTGACGACAAAGCGATGAGTCGCATTCCGGTCGCTCGAAGAATCGTCGCCGAGTATGACTTTCCTTATCTGGCTCACACGCCGATGGAGCCGCTGAACGCGACGGTTCGCTTTGAAGGCAACAAGGCCGAGGCTTGGGTGCCTTCGCAGTTTCAGACGATGGACCAGATGACGATTGCCCAAGTCCTCGGTCTCAAGCCCGAGCAGGTCACTTTCCATACCGAATATGCTGGTGGTGGTTTTGGCCGGCGCGCGGTGATTGACTCGCATGTGCCACGCGAAGCAGCCACGATTGCCAAGCGTCTGCGCGGCACGCCGATAAAGTTAGTCTGGACGCGCGAAGATGATGTGCGCGGCGGTTACTATCGTCCAATGCACGCCCATCGTGTCGAGATTGGAATCGGCGGGGATGGCATGCCGGCCGCTTGGCGGCACGTAGTCGTCGGACAATCGTTGGTAGCTGGCACTCCTTTCGCCGTAATGATGATTAAGAACGGCGTTGACCAGACAACCGTGGAAGGAACCTCCGACACGAGCTACGAAATTCCGAACTTTCATGTCTCGGCACACAACCCGACCGTGAACGTACCGGTGCTTTGGTGGCGTTCGGTCGGACACACGCATAACGCTTTCGTGATGGAAACGCTAATCGATGAATTAGCGGCGCGCGCAAAGATGGATCCAATCGCGTATCGTCGCAAGCTTCTGAAACCTGAAGCAAAGAAGCTGATCGCGGTGCTTGATCTGTTGGATCAACAGAGCGCCTGGCGAAACTCTCTACCAAAAGGACACGCGGCCGGCATTGCTTGTCACGAATGTTTTGGCACCGGCGTCGCCTGCGCTGTGGATGTTTCGATCGAAAACAGCCGTCCGAAGATTCATCGCGCGACGATTGCGGTTGATTGTGGTCTCGCCGTAAATCCGCTGACGATCGAAAGCCAGTTTCAAGGCGGCATCGGTTTCGGCCTCACTCAATTGATGGCCGGCGGCGCGATCACTTTCAAAGACGGTCGTGTGGTGCAGCGAAATTTTGACGGTTACACGCCGCCGTACATTGTCGATGCGCCGGTTACCGTCGACGTGCATGTTGTGCCCAGCAACGAAGCGCCCACCGGCTGCGGCGAACCACCCGTTCCGGTGATTTCACCGGCGGTAGTTAACGCGTTGGCAAAGCTGACTGGAAAGCGTTATCGCAGCTTGCCGCTTGCGAACGTGTAGTCGACTTGAATGGACAGTGACTTACCGCGGGTGGCACTGACAAGGGGGATGTTCATGAGCGCTCTAACTAAATCAGCATCGGCGAGCTTGTTGATAATTGTTCTGATTATCGTTGCTTCGACAAACTCATCCGCATTTGCCAAGATGCAGAAGCCGAAGAGGAGTTCGCCTCACACGCGTACGCCCGCGCTTGCTCGCGCCGAATTGAAACAGGCAGAAGCTCGGCTCGCTGAGATGGGTTACGGGAGCGGCCACATTGCTCTGGCCGCTTTTCAGAAATACGAAGGGCGCAAAGCTACCGGACAACTCAATCGTGACGAGTTCAATGCGATCATGAATGCGAGCGCGCCACAGGCAAAAGATTCGGGATACAAGCACGTCGAAGTAGATCTAGATCGACAGGTATTGTTGTTGACGGATGATACGGGAGCCGTCGCGAACATCATTCCCGTGTCGACCGGGAGCGAGAAGCACTACAGCGAGAAAGGCATGAGCGGTTTGGCGTACACGCCCCGCGGCCGTTTCAGGGTCTATGCGAAGATCGCCGGCTGGAGAAAATCACCGCTCGGCTTGCTCTACTATCCGAACTACTTCAGCGACGGGCTGGCGATTCACGGCAATCCTTCAGTTCCGCAGACGCCGCAAAGTCACGGTTGCATTCGCGTTCCTATGTCGGCGGCAGTCGATGTGTACAAACAATTACCCGTGGGAACGATCGTGCTGATCTATGACAAGCAAGCGTTCGTTTCGGCGAAGGATTGGATCGGCAGAGAGTAGTAACATCTTCGCTCAATGGCTATAACATCCGGCTCCTACGGAGCTAAACGATCGCGACGGTCGTACGGCGTTCTTTTCATGCCACTTGGCAACACCGTTATCTCAGCAACGCACTAACGCAGCACCACCCAGCTAACGCTGTCACTGCTACTTGCGCCATAATGCTTACAAGCTCTCCACCAAATAGATATGCTTCAATGCCCACGATGCGGCCGGCAGTTTTCGAATGATGTCCTCGTGTGCCCGAGCGATCACACGCCTCTACAGGCCGATGCCACGATCGCCGACGTTCCCATCGATCCGCTGATTGGTCGCACCTTCGAAGGCAAGTATCGTTTGGATGAGCGCCTCGGCGGAGGCGGCATGGGCACTGTCTATCGCGCGACGCACCTGCTGATCGATCGCCCGGTTGCGCTGAAAGTCCTGAGTCAAAGATTCGTCGGAGATCAAACCGCGCAACAGCGGTTTCGCCGCGAAGCGCGCGCAGCCGGCCGCATGCAGCATCCGAATGCAGTGACCGTTACGGACTTTGGCGCGACTGAAGACGGTTATCTCTACATCGTGATGGAGTTGCTTGAGGGTCGCACGCTGCGCGATCTCCTGGCGCATGAGGCGCCGCTCGATCCGGCACGCGCTGTTTCGTTCATGCTGCAAGCATCGGCCGCTGTCGGCGCCGCGCACGATGCCGGCTTGATTCATCGAGATCTCAAACCGGCAAACATTTTCATCGAGCAACGTCCGAATCTTCCAGCGGTAGTGAAAGTGCTCGATTTTGGCGTCGCGAAATTCGTGGTCGAAGAGCACGACGACGATTACAACACGCTGACGCAAGTCGGCGCGATCATCGGCACGCCGCGTTACATGTCGCCTGAGCAGTGTTCCGGCGCCGCGGCGCTAACTCCGGCCTCGGATGTTTACAGCCTCGGAATAATTCTCTACGAGATGCTTGCTGCGGTTGTGCCGTTCAATGCGGAAACGCCGCTCGGCGTCGCGCTGAAACAAGTTTCTGAAGCGCCACGGTCGCTGCACGAGATCGTTCCGTCAGTGCCGGCAGATCTTGAGAAGTTCGTGTTGCATGCGTTGGCGAAGGATCCGCAAGCGCGGCCGCAAAACGCAAACGATTTTCGTCGCGAGCTGCATGAGACCGCGGACGACTTAGGCCTTGAGCATGCTGAAAGCGGAAACGCGCCGACGCTGGAAAGTTTGCGAAACGCGGGCACGGAGAGTCCATCGGGCCGGCTCATAATTGATCTGGCAACATTGCGCCAGGTGCAGGCCGCAACCACCAACAACACGTCTGAGCACAAACCCGACAAGGCATGGCCAGCGATGGTTGAGCCGGGAAAACGTCCGGCGTTCGATCGATTGAATGTGTCGCTGGTGAAGAGCGAGAGTGCGAATCGGCCACGCCTCGCGATCGCTGCGGCGATTCTAATCATCGCGCTGCTGGGATCGGGGATCATGGCGGGGCGTTGGTGGCGTGGCACCGATCAAGCAAATGGTTTGAGCGTCGCAGCCGCATCGCCCACGCCCACGGCGACGCCTACGGAAACGCCGACACCAACGCCAACTCCGAACAAAGAACGCGCGCCTGAAAGACGCCGGTCCGCACAACCGTCAAAGATCAAAAAAGTTTGGAACAAGGTGAAGGGAATCTTCGGATAACAGCTACGGTTGTTCGGATCAAATTGGCCTCAGGTTTGAACGACGACGCTCGTATCCTAAGTTAGAAACTCTGTGAGACTCTGTGGAACTCCGTGCCTCTGTGGTGGAATGTTCCCCAGCAATTGCCCACCACGGAGACACGGAGTTCCACAGAGTCTCACGGAGAAAAACCAATCAGGCCATGACTCCTTCACCGCTCGGTTTCATAACATCATCCCTTCCATATTATAGTGATCACTTCTGACAACCTTCATGACCAAATCATTTCAGGTTGGATCCGCGACATTCGGCGATGGACGCCTGACGATCATAGCCGGGCCTTGCGTAATCGAATCGGAAGAGCACGCTACGATGATGGCGCGCGAGTGCGCGCAGCGCGCGCGTGATGCCGGCTTGGATTTCGTCTTCAAGAGTTCGTTCGACAAAGCGAATCGATCCTCGGTTAAGAGTTTTCGCGGTTTGGGATTGGATGCGGGATTGCAGATTCTGAAAACGATCAAGGAAGAGATTGGCGTACCTGTGCTGACCGACGTGCACGAGATTTCTCAAGTTGCGCAAGTCGCAGAGGTCGCGGACGTGCTTCAGATTCCCGCGTTCCTTTGCCGGCAGACTGACCTGATCAATGAAGCCGCTGCGTCAGGCCGAGCAGTCAATATAAAGAAAGGTCAATTTCTGGCGCCCGAAGACGCAAAGAACATCGTCGACAAAGCCCAAGCTGCCGGTTGCGATCGTCTGCTGTTGACTGAGCGTGGCGTGAGTTTCGGCTACAACAATTTGGTCGTCGACATGAAAGCGTTTCCGATCATGCGGCAATTCGGTGTGCCCATCGTGTTTGATGTGACGCATTCGCTGCAATTGCCGGGTGGGCTTGGTGATGCAACGGGCGGCTTATCGCAGTACATCGAACCACTCGCGCGTGCGGGCGTTGCGTGTGGCGTCGACGCGGTCTTCATGGAAGTTCACGATGCGCCGGAACGTGCGCCGTCGGATGGGCCAAACATGTTACCGCTCTCACGAATGAGCGCGTTGCTCGAGAGTCTGCGCGACATTCATGCGCTCACCCGAGACTGAATCGAAAACTGAAAAATGAAAATTGCAAATTGCAGATTGTTTATTGCTCTCGTTAGTCTTCAACTGCTGATCACACTCAATGGCCGGGCTCAGGATGAAGCGCGGGCGGCGTGGCAGGCGACGAAGTTCGACATTACCGTTTCGAATCCCGGAAGCGATCGCGCGCTCGCCGCACGGGCAGTAATCACGCTGCGTAACGTCGGACGCGGCGCGGGATCTACTCTGAGCCTGCGCATCAATGCAAAAGCTGAAATCAAATCCGTTACGATCGGATCGGCGAACGCTACTTATCAATCCCGACCTGAATCACGAGGCAACGCGCAGCGGCTCACGATCACTCTGCCGGGCTCGATTCCGGCGAACGAGAGCGTGACGGCAACGGTTGATTACCGCGTGCCGGTTGCTGAAAATAACGGCCTCGCTTCGCTGTCACTGATCGGATCGCAATTCCTGCCGCAATCGATGTGGTTTCCGCTAGCGAACAACGCTTTCGCCGTGCGCGGCGCGGACTATGCTCCGTTTCGTTTGACGGTGACCGGTGGCGGCGCGCTTTCATCCGGCGTCGACAAGAGCGCCGGCGGCAACAGCATTTTTGAACAGTCGCTGAACGCGCAACCGTTCTTTGTCACCGGAACCTGGGATCGAGTCGATGGTGGAGCTACGGCGAAAGGAATCAGCGCGTTTGTGGCAAAGGGCGCAACCGCCGACGAGCAGAAACAAGCGGAAGCTTTGATCGCGTTAACGAATGATGCGCGCTCGTTCTACTCATCGATGTTTGGATCGACTCCGGACGTTCCGTTGCGTTTGATTTCCGTGACACGCGGCGGCGGCTTCGATGACGGTGGAACGATCCTGCTGGGTGAAGGATCGTTTCGGCGTAAGAAGATCGATGCGATGACCGCAATGAGTATTGCCGAGGCCGTCGCCCGTTTGTGGATTGGCGGCGACGTGCCGGTCCGAGGTGAAGGCCATGGCGTCATCCGCGAGGGCTTGGCGCGCTTTCTGGCGACACTGTTCATCGAAAAACAATTTGGCGCGGAAGCGGCTGAATCTGAACGCGCGCGCCAACGGGTCGCTTATGCGGCAATCGCAAGGCGCGACGCGCCCCTATCGCGCACAACGCCGGTCGATCCCACCTACTTCAATTCCGTCGCTAACAAGGGAGCAATGGTTTGGCGTTTGGCCGATCATCTAGCGGGACGCGATGCGCTCGTGGCGGCGATGCGAAGCGTATTGGCGAACGCGAAGACCGATGGAGAAGGCTTTTCGCTTGATCGATTCAGAGCCGCGCTGATAGAGCGCGGCGGCAATTCATTGAAAGCTGTATTCGATCAAGAACTCGATCAAGTGACCGATATGGATTTGTTGGCCGGACTTCCGCGGCAAGAAGGAGGACAGTGGACCGCTGCGCTACGGAATCTCGGATCAATGGAAGCTGTGGTGAATGTTAGCGGAGTGACTAACTCGGGTCAGATGGTAACCGCGCAAGTGACCGTTCCATCACATGATTTTGGCCAGGCCGTTTTCAAGACGATGGCGACAGTTGTGAAGGTCGAAGTCGATCCCGACAAGTTTTATCCGCAACTCGATTATGCAAACGACGTCGCTCCGCGCGCGCCGGAAGTTGCAGAGTCACTGGCCGAAGCAACTCGCCTGTTTGGCGCTCAGGAGTTTGCCAAATCAGAAAGTCTCGCGCGTCAATTGTTGACGGCATCGCCCGGTTTGCAGGATGCGCGCATCGTTTTGGGGCGCGCCCTGCTCGCGCAAAACAAAAATGACGAAGCTGAAAAGGAATTCAAGCAACTGCTGAATGAGCGATTGCCGACGCCGGCTGCGCTCGCATGGGCCAGCATCGGTTTGGGCGAGATTGCTTTAAGACGGGGACAAGCCGCCGAAGCGTCGCGCAATTTTACCGACGCGATTCGCGCGGACGCCGAATATGCGGCGACGCTGAACGCGCGCGCGGAACGCATTCGTGCGGAATCGTCTGGCGCCGCGCCCCCGATCGATGAGTCAGCGAAGAACTTCGTAAATCAACTTGATGCTGCTGTTCGTACTGGCCGGCAAGCTGAGATCGCGCCGATGATCATGCCGGGTGAGTTGGCAAGGTTCGTGCAGCAAGTTGTCGGCACGCAACCGGAAGCGTGGCAGACGCGCATATTGCGAACTGAATCGTTGGACGCAAATCGGATCGCAGTCGATGTGGCGCTGAATACGAGACAATTAGGAGTTGACCACGCAGGCACGGCGGTGTTCATTCTGGCGCGCGTGAATGGCGCGCTGAAACTGAACGCAATCGAGTTGTTTGAAGTACGGTAGGTCAGTAAGCAGTGAGCAGTAAGCAGTGTCAGTACCGCGAGTGGTAGCGATCGGATCAGCATTTATCTAACAGTAATTCTAATCTTTACCGAAATGCTTTTGATGGATCTACAAGCTAAGCATGATTTCTTACGCGATCGAATTCGCGCAGTGGACTCTTGCGTCGTCGCGTTTTCCGGCGGCGTTGATTCGACGCTTGTCTTGAAAGTTGCGTACGAGCTGCTTGGTGAGCGTGCAATTGGCGTTACGGCGTTGAGTGAGTCGCTGCCGGCTGGTGAATTGGAGGAAGCGCAACAACTCGCAAACCAGATCGGCGCGCGCCAGGTCGTGCTTCGCACTTTTGAAACACAGGACGAAAACTATCTCGCCAACGCGGCGAACCGCTGCTACTTCTGCAAGACTGAAATGTACACGCGTATCAAAACATTCGCGCATGAGCAGGGAATCGCGGCCGTGCTCGACGGATTGAATTTGGATGATTTAGAAGATCGCCGGCCGGGACGGGCGGCGGCGATTGAGCACGGCGTGATTTCTCCGCTAGTCGAAGCGATGTTGAATAAATCAGAAGTACGCCAGCTCTCGCGCGAGATGGGATTGCCTACGTGGGACAAACCGGCTCTGGCGTGCCTGTCATCTCGAATTCCGCACGGCACGCCGATCACTTTGCAGTCGCTGACGCAAGTCGATCGCGCCGAGAGTTTTTTGAAGCGACTCGGCGTTCGGCAGGTGCGAGTTCGTCATCACGGCGACGTGGCGCGGATCGAGGTTGAGCCGCGGGACTTCGAGTTAGTCAAGTCACATCAGTCAGAAATCACGAGTCGTCTAAACGCGCTTGGTTTCCGCGAAGTTGCGGTGGATCCCGACGGTTACCAAACCGCGAGCGTGTCAGAAGCCCCGAACCCGGGATCCCCAGCCGGGCAGCCCGGCTGGGGTGGGACGGTCAGGGAGGGCCACTTGGAAAATTAGCCCTTGCTGACGCGCGGGCTGCTGAAACTTCATGCAAGCTGAATTACTTCGTGAATTATTGAATGAGGTGCGGGCCGGGGCGCGGACAGTTGAAAGCGCCATTGCGCGTCTGCGCGATCTGCCTTTCGAAGACCTTGGATACGCGCGGCTCGATCATCACCGCGCACTGCGCACAGGTTTTCCGGAAGTCGTCTTCTGTGAAGGCAAGCAGACGGATCACATTGTCGAGATACTGCAAAGGCTCGAACAAAAACATTCACCGGTGCTGGCTACGAGAGCAACTCGCGACGTCTTCGACGCGGTTGCAGTTCGCATTCCGGCGGCAAAATATTTTCCTGACGCGCGCATGATTCAGTTAGGAGTGAACGGCAAGAAACCAACGGACACGTCCGTGCTGGTTGTCAGCGCCGGCACTGCCGATGTTCCCGTAGCCGAAGAAGCCGCGGTCACGGCCGAGGCGTTGGGCAGTCGCACCGAACGTCTTTATGATGTCGGTATCGCGGGCGTGCATCGCTTACTCGCGGCGCGTGAAACATTGAACGCCGCGAACGTGATCGTCGTCGTCGCCGGAATGGATGGCGCTCTGCCGACCATCGTCGGCGGACTTGTCTCGGCGCCGGTGGTTGCCGTTCCGACGAGCGTCGGTTACGGCACCGGTCTGGGCGGAACGGCCGCATTGATGACGATGTTGAATGCCTGCGCGCCCGGAATCGCCGTCGTGAACATCGATAATGGATTTGGCGCCGGCTACATGGCCCACTTGATCAATAGCCGGACGTCGGTTCAATCTAACTCGGACAAATAAGTCAGTACGAGCCGGTAGCGGTGGTTACGCCGGTAGAGGTGGGTTAAAGGCGCGTAGCTCTTGTGAAACCAGACACTCAGAAATCCGAACAATCATTGACGGATGATGTTCTTCAACGGGCGCGAGGCGTCAAGCTGCTACTGATGGATTGCGACGGCGTGCTTACCGACGCGCGTATTTGGCTAACGCCTGATGGTGACGAGCAAAAAGCTTTTCACGCGCGCGATGGGCAGGGGATTTCCGTTTGGCATCGGGCGGGTTTTAAGAGCGGCATTATCTCCGGTCGCGCCGGCAGCGGTGTCGAGCGCAGGGCCCACGAGTTGAAAATCGAATACGTCCATCAATACGCCAAAGAGAAAGTTATCGCATTGGAAACAATTACCGCCACGGCCGGAGTGGCCGAAGAGGAATGCTGTTTCATTGGCGATGATCTCGGGGACATCGCGGTGATGCGTCGAGTGGGGTTAGCCATTGCAGTCGCGGACGCGGCCGAAGATACAAAACTGGCGGCTCATTACGTCACCCAATTACAAGGAGGCCACGGCGCTGTGCGTGAGGTGATTGAGCTGCTTCTCAAATCGCAGAATCGATGGGATGAGCTAGTCACGCAAGTCACAACCCGGTGATCCCACGAATTGAGAGCGGCGAATTCACGCGTTGACATGACTCGATTCATCCTTCATTCTCTTGCTTCCATTTTTGTCCTTGAGCGGGCGTAACTCAATGGTAGAGTGTCAGCTTCCCAAGCTGAAAGTTGCGAGTTCGAGCCTCGTCGCCCGCTCCAATCGTCTCACTTACGCGAAGTTAGCCAGGGTTCCCTTGGCTCAAAAGCAACGGCCCCACTCGCGGTGGAATAGAGACCCCACGTCACTCGAACGCCGTCCTGACCAAATGTGGGAATTACCCGCGCCAAGTCTCGCGCGTTTGCAATTGAGACTCTATTAACGTTCGTCTCGTCCGTCGGACTGATAGGTCTTCTTTCGTTGTAATTGTTCTTAACGTAGGTAACGGCTGGCCGAAGCTTGAGCAGCAATCCGGGTAGGTAAGGTGGTCCAGGTGGTCCTTCCGCAACAGCTCCCTTGACCGCACCGCAATCAGTATGGCCAAGGACCACCACACGCTTTACGTTCATATTGACCAGCGCGTATTCCAACGAAGCCAGCTGATCATCGCCGAGGACAGGTCCAGCGACACGGATCACAAAAATCTCGCCGAGTCCCCGATCAAAGATCAATTCGGGCGGCACTCTTGAGTCCATACAAGCGATGACCACGGCAAAGGGGCGTTGGCATTTGGCAGTTTGTGCTCGCTCATTTCTCCAATTCCGCGCCATCATCGGAGGTGGCGGGTTGGACCAACGGTGGTTTCCAGCTCTCAGCCAGTTCAGAGCGGTGTCGGCGTCAACGTTAGTGTGACAGTCGCTTTCTTGCGGCTGAGCCTTCTTAGCCTGTGAACCGGTCTTCCGTTGCGCGCCGGACGTGCCAAGAAAACTTAACGCCAGTGTCAGCGTGATGAGGATGATCAGTAATCTCAATGTATGTTTCTTCATGTGACTCTTCATAGTCGGGCCTCCTAAGTTGTGAGATCGGCTAACGCTTACGGTTAGGGGCACATCCGTCCGGTGCATGGAGGTAGCCTCTGGCACAGTTGATCAGAGCTCGGATAATTGAGGCAAATGATTCGCTCGATCAATCCTCCTCCGGGAAAATCTGTCATGATGATCCCGACGCGTTTGGTATAGTACCCAGTACGAATGGCTCCATAAACTAGAGTGTTTGTTCCCTCATAGTGGATAAAGCCGGCGAAGCGTGGGAAGTCTGGATATAATTTTCGGTAAGAAGGGAACCTCGTCGCCAGGCGACCCGCACCTGTGGCGGGGTTGGAATGACCGCTTACGACAAAATAGGGAAAGACGCCGCCAGACGCGGTTAAATAATTCATATATTTGACTTCGGGGCGGCTGCCTGAATTCGCCGCAGCGAGATGATTCTTAACGTAGAGCCACTTTTGATATAGATTCTCATTCGTCCTCATATAAAAAGCATCCTGGCTTGCAAATGTGCTGTAACATATTCCGAAATCTGGTTGATTGGGAAGAGGGTTGTCTGGTATGTCGTCTCGTTTGGGTTTCGGGCATTGCTCGCGGGCGAAATCTTGCAGGATAACTATTTTTTTCCGCATCTCACCTAGCGTTGGGTTCTGGTCGAAGCGAGGCTTTCCGTTCTCGTCCTTCTTCCCTGTCCAAAAGTAGTCTTTGTATGCGTCGCTGTTCCAATATTTCTTAAACATCTGTGCAAATGCCCAGGGGTTATTTGTGTATTCCTCTTTGACTCGCATCAAGACCGTTTCACCGCGATGATTGCTCAAGAACTCCTTAACCGTGTTTAAGACATCGTCAAAGGTCGCGCGCTGATAAATCGGGCCATGATAAATGTCGAACCCGCCGGTTTTGTCGTTGCGAGCGCAGCGTATATCAAGAACTCTAATGCCTGACTCCAACTGCTCACGAAGAGATAGTGTCTGAGTTATCACCATGTTTGCTGCTATTACGGGGGCCAGTGGTTGTGCCGCGCCTGCTAACACTGCGCCTGCTACTGGGAGTCCGTAGAGTGACATGGTTTCGTGAGTGCCCGGAATTGATAACGCGCTGAGTCGAAGATCATCACTAAGGACAGACATCCAATTGGGATTATCAGCCACCGACCCTCTGTCATGCCAATAGCTGTGATGACGATGAGCAAGTGATACCTCTGTCAATGAGAAGATGAGAATTAAACTAATGAGCGAGACTCTCAGGCGGGACTTAAGAGTAGATAGCATACACACCTCCACACGTGAAAACTGTAATGAAGCACTCCGCTGCGAACGTGGTAGTCCGCAGGCAGATACACCAAACTCCTGTGAAGACTCGCGTCATGGCGTGAACCTCCGAAGTACGGTCGAGAAAGCGACGAAGCAACAGTGCTTATATCATCCGACACTTGGTACTTCTGTGCGGCAACACACATAGGACAACAAAAACCTCAACCGCTTTCTCAGCCGGTCGACTCCTCAGAAATTCGTCTCGATGATCTCCATAATAGTAAGTTCCAGGATGTGAAATAGTCTCAACGGACCGTCCCGCAAACGTCCCGCAGCGATCCGCAAATCAGGCACTGCATGCACGGTATGCGTTGCATGCACGTTGATTTTTCCTAGGCGGTTTTGTAAGTTGTGAAAATAAAGGAGCGGAAATTTTGATTCCCAAGCTGGTGGTGCGGGTTCGATTCCCGTCGCCCGCTCCAGTTTTCCTCAGTAGAATTGAAGACTCGCACCTTCGAGAATCGTAAAAAGTGGATTTGTCCCACGGATGTCCCACAAAACTTTTCAGTTTTGTGAGGCTGGCGAATGTCAGCCTCCGAGAGCTAACACTTTCGCCGGTTTCAGTTCCGTTTTTCTCCCTCTTAAAAAGTGAAATCGCGCGTCAGTTTGAATTGCAAGCTGTAGGAAGGGCGTTCTAATCCTGCGCCAGTACTCTGGTTGTAGATGATGAAGAAATCGCTGTTGGGGCGGTAAATGTAACGCAGTCGCACATTGATCAGAGAAAGTCGCGCGGCGGAGTTCAATTGAAACAATGCGGAGGTAAGAAGACTGAGAAGCGGTAAGGTTAATGACTTGGTTATCGACCTCTGCCTGACCAAAGTCAGGGTTGGCAGTGAACTCAGCCGTGAGTGAGGGCGTGAGGCCGATCTTAGCTACTTCCAGCCCCGCTTTAACGTTTGCACCAGCATCGAATCCCGGAGCGCCGACGACCGGAACGCCCTGGCGCCACCCGCCGGTCGCATACGGTTTGATCTCGTAAAGGCGACGCCGTTTGATGTCTTCGACGCCGGCAAGTTCGCCTGCTTGTGAGACGCGTTCAAGACCGTACTCCCGTTGCCAGCTACTCCATAGATTCTGCTCGTTCTTCCTCCGAATAGTTCGGGCAACGTTGAGCCCCCAACTTTCGATACCTTCGCGGAAACGCAGGGTGGTCAAGGGAATGGCAATCTCAACCACATAACCCGAAGCATCGATCTGTCCCGCCGAGATCCAAGCGCCGTCCCAGGAAAGATTAATGTCCTTTCCTTCGTCGGTGATCAGTGCGTCCTGCTGTGTTCCCAGCGGATTTACCGCGAACCGAAATGCGTTTCGTTGGTCATGATACGTGTCGAGCAGCACTTCGATCAGGTCATCGTTCGAAAAACTGGCGTCGCGCACCAACTCACGCGCATTAATCTTCTTTGCTTCAGAATCAAACGCCCGAATGCCAAGGTAGATGTTCTTGTCATCGTAGAGCACACGCACTTCCGTCTTCTCTGAGGCTGGCGCTCCTTCGGTGGGTGTCTCCTGCCGAAAGTCAGTGGCAGCTTCTGCTTGTGACCAGGCAGCTTCGTCGAGGCGCGCGTCGATCTTGATCGGCTCACTAATGCGGAGGATGTGAATACGATGGATGTCAGCCTGAGAATTATCGGGCGCAGATTGTTGAGCGCGAGCAATGTACGACAAGCATAGAAGGACTAAGACAGACAGAAGCGCCAGCGAGCGGTTCAATTCGTCTGCGAAACGCCGCGTCGTTTCAGTCATAGCTGTTTGTCAGTTGGCAGAGTGATTCTAAGAACTGGCTTGCCGCCAATGTTTTGCAGCGGCCAGTAAACTCGATGCGTGCGCGAATCGACGGCGACGGTATGAGCGTTAGCGGCGAAGAAGCCGAGAAAGACTTTTTGCAACGTGCGGTCGCGCTCATCGAAGATAGCGATATTGCCGCTCTCAGCCGACACATAGAGCCGATGCAAACCGGAGTCGAACGCCAACACGTCAGGATCAGCTGCGACCTGAAGCGTTGCCGTAGCTTTCTTAGTTTGGAGATCGAATACAACCAGCTTTGAGTTCTCTTCACACGCGGCAAAGGCGAGATGATTCTCCGAATCGATCAACAATCCATGACTACCCTTGCAGCCGGTCAGCGGATAACGCCCGGCAATCTGATCCGTGATCGGATCGATTTCCGCTAGTTCTTCAAGGCCGTCAACGGTGACGAAAATGCGATCCGATGTCGCATCATACTGGCTGTTGCCCGCGCCTCCGCCAAGCGGGATCGTCGTGATGCGTTGATTCGTTTTCGCGTCGATCACCGTATCGGCCTTGCCGTGCAAATCGGAAACGTAAATCTTGTTTTGCTTCGCAGCATAGGCAATCCCATCGGGATAATCACCGGCTGGCGCACGTGCTACGATCGCGAGACTCTGGTCGTCAATCGCTGCCAGTTCATTCGTACCGGTCGCTGATGCATAAACGCGATGAAGCTCTGGCACAGCGAGTACGCCATGCACTCGCTTCAAGTCTTTCACGTCGCCCACGACAGTCTGCTTATTAACATCGAACACGGTCATGAGATCGGAGCCAAGATGCGCGATATATAGTCTGCCCGTACCGCTGTCGAGACTCTGATAATCCAGACGGGTTGTGCCGCCGGTTAACGGAATGTCTGTCAGCGTGCGTAGGGGTAAGTTGCCCGCCGGAGAACTTTCGGTCGCTGATTCTGCATTGGTTCCTTGGGTTGGATGAGCATCAACAGGCGAATGAGACCGCCCAGAACAGGCTACCAGCAAGACGGCAATAGCAAATGCCACGAGCACGCGCGATAGGATTAGACCAAGGACATTCATCGTAAGATTATTGTCGAGATATTAGACCTTCTCGTTCTCTTGGGTCTAATGTTAGAAGAACAAATGATCGAAGAGCGAGTAACGAGCAGCGATACTGACAACGGCCATCAGATGCCTTCGTGGCACGAGGTCTTTTTGTACTTTCTTTTTCTCGGTTTTGTAAACATTGGTGGTCCGGTCGCGCAGATCACCATGATGTTTAATCACATGGTCGAGAAGCGGAAGTGGCTGACTGAGGACCGCTTCGTCAAGATCATGGCCTTCTGTCACATGCTGCCGGGACCCGAAGCGTTGCAGTTGGCGATCTATGTAGGCTATCTCAAGCGGAAGTTCCTCGGCGGCATACTCGCGGGACTTACGTTCATCGTTCCTGGTGCGGTGGTGATGATTCTGTTGAGTTGGCTTTACGTCAAATACGGTAGTCTTCCTCAAGTCAACAATGCGCTGTTTGTGCTGAAGCCTGCGGTGCTTGGGATTATCGGCGCAGGAATAATCAAGCTCGGACGCGCTTCAATTCGAAATGTTTTCCTTGGGCTGATATTGATTGCTTCGTTTGTAGGAATGAAGTTCGCGGGAATTAACTTCCTGCTGATTCTAATTATAGCCGGTGTCCTAAATCTACTCGCAACCGAAGGGTGGCCAAGATTAAGAAAGGCCGCGACTCCCTCGGTGCGAATCACTATTCTAGGAGTTGCACTACTAATTCCCTTAATTGATTCTCGGTTGTTCCAAATCTGCTGGCTGTTTCTCAAAACCGGTTTCTTGAGTTTCGGCGGCGCTTACGCCTCGCTGGTCTTCGTGCAACAGGGCGCGGTCGCGCAAAACCATTGGCTGACGGATGGACAACTTCTAGATGGTGTTGCGTTGAGCGTCGCCACGCCCGGACCTTTCATGCTTTTTACAACGTTCGCGGGATATCTCGCGGGAGGCGTTGCTGGCGCAATTCTCGCGACCTTCTTCGTATTCCTCCCATCCTTTGTGTTTGTGCTCGGCGGCGCTCACTACGTAGAGAAGATCCAGCACAACAAGATCATTCAGGGATTCCTCGCAGGTGTTAGCGCAGCGGTCGTCGGTGTAATTGCCGTGGTCTCGTTACAGTTAATCCCCGAGGCGCTTGTTAACTGGCCAAGCGTCGTCATTTCCATTGTTGCTTTCCTGGCAATTGTACTCGTGAAGCGAGATGTCGCGTTGGTCGCCGTGTGCGCGATGATCGGTGGAATCGTATTCGCGGCGATCCAAGCATGGAGATAGCTGAAATAACGCAGCCCCCAAAGCTGAGGTGTCGAACTGAAAGGCAGGTAGAGGGATGAAGGCTAATTTGAAATCAACTAGACAATTCATTTTCTCGCGTGGTCTGAGACGAATTGCGATCGTAATTGTCGCAGTAATCATCACAGCACTCTTTGTGCTGGCGGCGTGTTCAGCCCCGCAGAATCAAAACCCTTCGTCCAATGCCGGACAGCAGAGCGCGACTGATTGGAAAGGGGTCGAGCAGGCGTTAGGCAAGGCTGGCTCGATGCAACCAGGCGACGTTTACAAAGTGAGTCTGCCGCGCAGCGATCTGAAAGTGACCGTCGGTGGTGTTGAGTTGAAACCTGCCCTCGCGCTTGGTTCGTGGGTCGCATTCAAGAAGTCCGGCACCGACAGCATCGTTATGGGTGACTTGGTGCTAACTGAAGATGAAGTGACGCCGGTGTTGACGAAGCTTCAGGAAGGCGGAGTTGAAGTAACCGCTTTACACAATCACGTCCTGCACGAGTCTCGACGCGTTATGTACATGCACATTCACGGAATGGGTGACGCCACGAAGATCGCAAAGGCAATTCATGATGCGCTCGCGCTGAGCAAGACGCCGTTTACTGCTCCGCCAGTTCCGGCGCAGACTCCCGATGTCGGGCTCGACACAAAAGAAATTGATCAAATCATGGGACAGACCGGAAAAGCCAATGGAGTGGTCTATCAGTACGGTATCGCGCGTGCTGATGACATTTCTGACTCGGCAATGAATGGATTCGTTATTCCGCCCTCGATGGGAGTCGCTCAGGCTATTAACTTTCAATCAACTGGGGGAGGCAAGGCTGCGATTACCGGCGACTTTGTGCTGACTGCTGGCGAAGTAAACCCAGTAATCAAAGTACTGCGAGATAACGGGATCGAAGTCACAGCGCTACACAGTCACATGCTGACTGATTCGCCGCATCTGTTCTTCATGCACTTTTGGGCGAACGACGACGCATTGAAGTTAGCGAAAGGCCTGCGCGCGGCCCTCGATCAAATCAACGTGAAGAAGGCGTAAGCGACAAATAATACTTGCTAAGCACTACTTCCAGTCATAGCTGGCGTGATCGCTGGTGTGTTTGGCATCCTCGGCACTTTCATCTTTCTCTTGACCGTCCGAAACCGCGCTCCGCTTAAACGGCGATGACACATATCGCGCCGGGTTGGTGCGTTAGCTAATGAGGCGATTCGCGGTTGAGTAGGTGTGCTTGCTAATTAGTTGAGCCAACTGGAAATTATTGACATAGCCAGAAGACGGTGATATACGTCGCGCATCTTTGAACCATTGGGTGTTTTGGGCTGACTCACGAGCCTACTCAAACTCGCCGAAATACAGCCACTAATCATCCAGTTTTGTTGTAAAGCGACGGGAGCCCACATCTGTCGATAACCTTCGGGCATAACTGCTCGAAATAAATTGCCGTCGCGATACATATCAATTAGAGGGATTACTGTCTCTTCGGTCGAAGCTCGCTGAAGTTTCGGTCGCGAATTCTTTGCGGGAACAGTGATCGCTGGAGGTGCACTATGACAGCCAAACAATCGCAAGAGACCGATTTCACACGTGACGTCCTAGGTCGTTATATCTGCAACGGTATTGACGAAGCTCTTGCGAGTACAAATCCAAACGGGCAGCGACAGAATGGCGCTCCGCAAAACGATGCACGACCGTTTGACATCATCGTGATTGGCGGCGGCAGCTTCGGGCCTGTCTTCGCCCAGCATCTATTTTTCGCAGACCAATCCCACAGTCATCGAATACTGGTTCTGGACGCGGGACCGCTTGTGCTCACAGAGCACGTTCAAAATTTGCCTATGCTCGGTCTGAATCCACCAGGACCGGTCGAGAAAGATCCACGAATACCACGCAATGAAGTTTGGGGACTACCGTGGGTCTCGGACGTGCGCGGCGGTTTTCCAGGCCTAGCTTATTGTTTGGGCGGCCGATCAGTCTTCTTCGGAGGATGGTCCCCGCGACTGCTCGATACTGCAAACGACACTGAGATGGCGCGTCCTCCGTGGCCTCAGGCAGTCGTCGACGATCTCAATAACCGTTACTTCGACGAATCAGCAGAACAAATTGGGACCGACGAAAGCAACGATTTTATTGACGGCGAAATGCATCGAGCGCTGCGAAAGCAACTGTTCGACGGAATCAAGGCGAATAAAGTCTCCGACGCGATTCAACCGGCCGATCTCCCCTTACATCTGAAAGTCCCACCGGGAACGACTAATGCTGTGAAACAGCAGATGCGCTTGGAAGCGCCGCTCGCGGTGCAAAGCCACACGGTCTCTGGCTTGTTCCCAATCAACAAATTCAGTGCGGTACCGCTTATGATCAAGGCTTCACGGACCGCGTCGTTCGACTCGCAAATCGGCATGCCGTTTCCTGATGACGTGAAGAAGCGTCTGATGTTAATTCCGCATTGCCGAGTAATCCGTTTAGTAACGGATGTTCAGGGAGGCACAGGCCGCGTTACCGAAGTACAAACGACTCTCGGCAATATTCCTGTGGGCGACAATGCAAGAGTCGTCATTGCCTTGGGCACGATTGAAAGCGCACGCTTGGCACTCCTCTCATTCCAGGGAATTACGAACTATAACCAAATCGGCCAAAACCTGATGGCGCACTTGCGGTCGAATCTGACGATTCGAATACCGCGCACCTCAATAGCTGCCCTAGATCCCGCAATCAAGGATTTGCAAGCCTCAGCGCTTTTTGTGAAGGGCAAGCACATCAGGAATGGCAAGCCCTCTTACTTTCACTTGCAAATCACCGCGTCAGGTCTGGATCGCCCAAGCACCGACTCGGAAACCGAGTTATTCAAGAAGGTTCCCGATGTGGATGGCTTTGAGGTTTTGCGCAAGGCGAATGACAACACAATTGTGATCACCATGCGCGGCATCGGCGAGACTCAAGCTCGTAATCCGGGGAATAACATCACGTTGGACGGCGGTGAGGCCGATGAAGTAGCAGTGAAGCGGGCTCGCGTTGCTTATTCCCTCAACGACACTGACTTTGAATTGTGGGACGCGATGGACAAGGCTTCCGACGATGTAGCGCGGGTATTCGCGGGAGGCGCTCCATTCGAAGTGCTCGCGTCAGACGACAAGACGTGGATAGCGTTACCGGCCAATGGTGATCCAAAGACGGCCATAGATTACAAACCCAAGGCTGACGGCGGTCGACGAGACGGGATGGGCACGACGCACCATGAAGCGGGTCCGCTCTGCATGGGAACTGATCCGAATACTTCTGTCACGGATGCTAATGGCCGCTTCCATTTCGTGACGAATGCCTATGCCGCCGGGCCGTGTCTTTTTCCAACCGTTGGCTCCCCTAATCCGATGCTGACTGGGGTCGCGTTAGCACGCCGGCTCGCTGACAGCATGGTGCTGCCGCCGTTTACCCCTGACGCCGGTTTCACAATGCTGTTCGATGGAATAGACACGAGTCGTTGGCGCATGTCGAAGATTACCAATCAACCTGCTGGCCGCGATAACCCAGGTACCTTTCTACTCGTCGATCGTTCACTTGAATCATTGCCCGGAAATGATCTCGGAATGTTTTGGAACATAGATCCAACTCCGACAAACTTTATTCTCAAGTTGGAGTGGCTACGCTGGCGAGATGACGACAACTCAGGGGTCTTCCTGCGTTTTCCAGATCCCAACAGCAAAGGCTATAACAATACCGCCTATGTCGCGATCAATTTTGGTTTCGAAGTCCAGATCGATCAGCTAGGGCAAGGTAATCCGCCAGGACAAGGAATCCATAAGACCGGAGCGATCTACGGATTTGCCGCGCCACAGAATCCGAACGTGAAACCTCCGGGCCAATGGAATGAGTTTGAGATTCACGCGCAAGGACAAACTTACAGCGTCTTTCTTAACGGCGCGAAAATTACGGAATACGTTAATCCTGATGCCGTGCGCGGAAGCACTGCAGCACCTTGCTTCATCGGTTTGCAAACGCACACAGGGCGAGTTGCATTTCGAAAAATTCAAATTAGGGCGTTGTAACCGCCGAGGTTCTCACGCCTCTGATGCCGTACGCAGTCGCTCCCGAGGCTTATTGATGAGTCACCTGCGCCAATCATTACGAAATCGCATGAGTGTGCAGTATGCGGGTCCTCCATTTGACGCCAGAGTTTCCTCCAGTGATTTGGGGTGGACTCGGCACGGCTGTGGGAGGTCTTGCAAATGCATCGGCGCACGCGGGGATCTCAGTCGGAGTCTTACTCGTTGGCGGCCGATTGGTTCTTGGTGATGGCTCGTACGGCGCGTGGCGCCCAATCTCATTCCAAGGGCAGCAGAGCGGGGCTTCGGATGAACCCCTCGCGGTCAGTTCTCACGGAGTATCTTTCTTTCAGGTTTCGCCTGAGGACGCTGAAGCCGCTGCAATCCGTTTAGTTAAGAAATGGAATCCTGATGTCGTTCACCTGCACACGGCTTGGTTTTGGCCAGTCGCGCGAGCGATTCGTGAGCAGACAGGAGTGCCGCTGGTTTATACGGTGCATTCGTTGGATCGCGCCGAATATGAAATCGGTGATTTCGTCACGCATTGGGACACGCAAGAGACTGTCATATGTGCAGCCGATCGTGTAATCGCTTTGTCGCGCGATGAGCAAGAGCTAATCAGTAAGTATTGTCCTGCGGCAGCCGAGCGCGTGAGAATCGTTGGCAACGGAATTGATGATTCTGCTTCGGCGCGTGCGGCATGCAAGCGAGAGAGAACAGATAAGGCTCCGCTCATTCTTTATTCAGGTCGATTCGTGGATCGCAAGGGAATTCGGGAACTGTTTGAAGCCATTCCGCGCGTTCTCGATCACGCTCCAAATGCCCGCTTTGTTCTAGCCGGCGGATATGGCAGCGCGGAAGAGATTCAACGTGACTGGCTTGATCGTTCTCTCGAACCGTATCGTTCGCAGATTCATTTCACCGGCTGGCTTACGCCGGACAAGGTAGCCGAATGGTACTCAATCGCTGACATACTCGTGATGCCGAGCTGGTATGAGCCATTCGGAATGGTGATTCTTGAAGGGATGTTGCATGGTGTGGCCATCGCCGCCACTTCCGTAGGCGGTCCGGCAGACATTCTTGAGCACGAACAAACGGCGATGCTTTTTCGGCCAAGGGACGCAGAGGCTCTTACTTCGACAGTCCTGAAATTCGTTAACGATCCAGTCCTGCGTCGACGAATTGGCCAGCAGGGCGCGCGACATGTGCGCCGCCGTTGGCTGTGGCCGAACATAGTGAACACAATGCGGTACGTCTATGAGGAAGCTGCCCTACAGTCTAACAGCTTGCAAGGAACTGTAGTCGGACATGAGGTTTAGCAGTTAAGCATTCGAGAAGGGACCAATAATGAATCAACTTGTCCATATGCGTAAATTAGTTCTTATCTTCATGCTGATGCTCGCAATTCCCGCGCTGTGCGTGGGTCAGGACCGAGATATTACTGAGGGCAGTTCCAACGGCAGTATTAGATCCGACGTCTCACAACGTCCGACTGGACCGAGGCGGCGGATGCTGACAACAGAAAGCCGGGCCGCGCTTGTTGCGGAGTTTGATCTATTCCGTGGAGCGGAAACACTCTTGAATGCTCCGAGTTTTGAGGCCCTGAAGAATTCTTACCGTGACGCGCTTGAGAAGGTTGCAAAAGAGAAGCCGATAGCTACGGACTTGACCCCATTGAAATATCTTGTGTTCGAGATGATGGCACGCTCATTGAGTCAAAAGAAACCCGGCGTTGATTCTGACAAGCTAGCTAAAGCCGTTATCAGTTCTTACGTCAAAACGCGCGACTTCATGCCGCCTATTCTCGGCGCCGGTTTTACCAAAGACGAGGCAGGAGCCGAAGAGAGAAATGCGGTTTTGGCGCTGCACCGACTCACTCGTCAACGTATCACACCACAAGCTAAGGCTGCTGTCGCGGCTTCCTCTGGGCCTGAGGTTGGCACCACGACCATTACTTATGGCGTGGTTGTAAACGACCACCCGCGGCAAGCCAGTGCAGGAGTAGCCAAGCGCAAAGGTACACTTGGTGTAACGGTCCGTGTGGCTCCCCGAATTGTGGTCGGAATAACTAATGACACGTTCAGCTCAAAGAAACGACCTGATGGTACTTACATTACGGGGATAGGCAACACGACTCCGAGCTTTAAATATGAAGCGATCGATGAAACGCCAAAGCATCCGTCTCTTAGCCTGAGCTATTCGATCACTTTGCCTACCGCAAGCAAAGCTAAAACTCTGGGCACTGGGAGGATTGATCACAAGATCATAGGCGACCTCGGAAAGAAGGTTAACGATACGAAACTCGGATTGAGCCTTGGTTATTTGTTCGCGGGGCGTAAAGACAAACCTGGATATACAAAAACCGGTCTGGCGGTTCTATCGCTTGATCATCCTCTGGGAACGAAGTTAACGTCCAGGAACGAAATAGACCTAGCCACCAAAGCGGATACAAATCCAAGTGAAATATTCGCGATCAACCAATTAGTCTACAAAATCAATAACACGTTCTCGTTTAGAGCCGGTGTGCGTACCGGTATTACCGCTCAATCACCGAGAATAGGCCTGACTGTTGGGTTGTCAATAACTACCAGCCTAAAAAAGATTTTCTCCTCCGGGCCTTGAGTAAAGAGATTGCCGGCTATTTAGGCCTGCAACGGGATTCGGTATAATGGAATCAAATTATTCGCACTTTCCCACTTGCCTGAACAGAAGGGCGTATCAGATGAGCGTTAGACCGAATATCCAAAGAATCATTCTGCTGCCGATGTTAATACTTGCGGCAGCTATCCTCGCCGCCGCACAGGATCGCGATATTACTTCCGGAAGCTCAAGCGGCAGTATTCGGCCCGATGTTTTAGATACCAATTCAGGACCGAGAACTCGAATGCTGACGCCTCGCAAGAGAGGCGAGATGGTTGCCGAGTTTGATTCTTTTCGAGGCGCGGAAAAACTGTTGGGTGTTAGTAGCTTCGAGGCGGTCAAACAAGAGTACAGATCGCAACTGGAGAAGCTTGCGGCAGAGAGACCAATCGTGAGTGATTTAACACCGGTCAAATATCTTGTGTTTGAAATCATGGCGAGAGAACTTGCCGACAACCATCCGGGCACGTCACCCCAAAATTTGGCTGACAGTCTGATGAGTAGCTATGTAAAAACCAAGAGTTTCATGAAACCAATTCTCGCCGGTGGTATAACTCCCACAGACGCGAAGCAAGCAGAACATAGAGCTGTGGCCGCTATCAAAAAGCTTAGAAGAAATTAGAAGAACTTCGCTCCCACCAGACGCACTACCTGAAAAATTCTGTCCCACAAATGTCCCACAACGATCTGCAAATTGAGCGCACGTCAGCACATGATGCACAATATGCACTAGCAGTTTTCCGCAATTAAGTTTGCCGTTCATTTAGATATTAACGTAAACACAATATTCGCATGGGAAAAATCAGAGTCATTGCGATATTGCGACGATCTTGCCGCAAGGATCGTTGTCGGCGCACTATTGGACCGTGATGAGAACCTGAGAATCGGTGACGTGGTTGCCGCGTTGAAATATTGGCCGCCCAATAATCGCAATCAGGATCTATCGGCTCGGCAGGGGAAAACGATGGTAAGTTGAAACATTGTCGTTCTGAAACTTAAGTAGCCGCGATGAGACACCACACGCTTAGTTCGGTCAAGCATTTCGCGATTTTTGTTTTCGCTTTGTTGACGGCTTTGATATGCGGTGTCTTCGCGAGCGTGTTCTGCGCCGTCCAAAACAGCCCGCGAGTTTTCAGCGTATCCTCAACGTCGACGCGGGCTGTCGTGATGGAATCGGTTTCGATGCGGGCCGAACCGTTCTCCTTGAACTCCGAAGCGAACTTCAGTCCGAACGATCCACGCACGCGCCTTACGCTCTTTTGCGCAAACCTGGACCTCTTGTCCGGCGAGTCGGCGAATGCTTTGAGCGCAGATGCCGAAGACGCTGCGCGTGTTCACTATCCGTTGAAGGTTGAATACGTCGGACAAGTGCCTGGCTTCGAAGGGATTTACATGGTCGTCTTGCGGCTCAACGATTCGATGACCAGCAATTTAGGCGACGTCCTGGTTCGTTTGAATTTGCACGGAATGGGCAGCAATCGCGTTCGCGTAGCCATTGGGCAAATTGGTGGTGGACCTCCTGACGACAATCCTGGAGTGGGCACGCCTGCGCCTGTGACCTCACCGCCTGCAACCACGCCGCAGACGATTGCTCAATACCGCGCACGATTCTCAGATCCATCACTGGCCAGCGGTCCCGACGCGATCAGGTTTCTCGAACAAACGACATGGGATCCGAATGATTCCGACGTTAGTCATTTGCGGCAGGTCGGAATGCAGACTTACTTAAACGAACAATTCAATACGCCGCCGCTATTCAGTGACGTTCAATCGAACTATCCCCGGAAAATGCTATTTCCGATAGTCAACACCACGACGCCGTGTCCTGACTGCTTTGACGCCTACAACCTGGACAACTTGCAGAAGCAATTCGCGACGAACGCGATTACTAAGCCCGATCAGTTACGGCAGCGGGTCGCGTTCGCGCTGCACAAACTAATTGTAGTCGCGGGACGCGACCTGAATAACAACGAGAGCAGTTGGTACGCGCCTTATTTGCAGATTTTGGATCGCAATGCCTTTGGCAACTACAGGCAGCTGCTCTTCGAGATCACGCTCAACCCCGGCATGGGTACGTACTTGAACATGGCGGGAAATTCAAGAGTAGCGCCAAACGAGAACTATGCCCGTGAGGTGATGCAATTGTTTTCCATAGGAGTTGACAAGCTGAATCAGGACGGAACTCCCGTCCTGGACGGAAACGGAAATCGGATTCCGACTTACGGGCAAGCACAGATCACAGACTTTGCGCGCGTCTTTACCGGTTGGGTGATTTCGGTGACGTCAACTAACACGTTCAATGGTCAAACGGTTCCGGACTACCTCAGCCCGATGGCCCTGACTAACAATATCGGGGCGAACGGTCCAGCCGACATTGACGCCAAGACTTTGTTGAATGGTCTGCAACTGCCTGCGTGTTCGAACTGCGCGGGAAATCAAGCGAACATGCTGGCCTACAAGACTGCAGAACTAAATGCAGCGATCGACAACTTATTCAATCACCCCAACACTGGGCCGTATGTTTGCACTCAGTTGATCCATCAATTGGTCACGAGTAACCCGAGCCCCGCCTATGTGGGACGTTGCGCGGACGCCTTTGCGAACAACGGCTCCGGCGTGCGTGGAGATATGAAGGCGATAATTACCGCCATCCTGCTCGATCCGGAAGCGCGCGGCGATCTAAAGACTGATCCAAATTACGGCCGTTTACGCGAGCCGGTACAGTTCATTCTCGGCCTGTTGCGCACCTTCAATGCGACCAGCGACGGAGCTTTATTCAATTTCGTGTCTGGCAACATGGAGTGTGGTCGCACCTTTCTGAGTCCATTTAGCACTTGTATGGGACAGGAACTTTTCAATCCGCCAACTGTCTTCAGCTACTATCCTGCCGATTATGTCCTGCCGGGGACAAATCTGCGGGCGCCTGAATTCGGTATTCTGGATAGCCAGATCGCCTACCCGCGAATCAATTTTGTCAACACGCTGTTTCTTGCAAATAACGGCAACGGACTGCCGGCACTCGGCGCGGCTCGCCAAAGTCCAACAGGAACACAAATCAGTTATGCCAACTACCAGGCGCAGGCCGGTACACCGGAAAATTTGGTCGACATGCTGAATGTGATGATGATGCATAGCAGCATGTCACCGTCGATGCGCACGAGCATCATTGATGCCGTCTCGACAATTCCCAGCAACGACGCGGCCAATCGGACGCGAGTCGCTATTTACCTGGTCGCGACTTCGTCGCAATATCAGGTGCAAAGGTAAGGGGATGAGACAACGACGCGGGCGCTCTGTTAGAGGACGCGGCCTGTTGACGGCGGATGGCGTCAATGATGGTCGAGGGCGACTTTACGCGGAGCTGGATCAGCTCATGCGCCGAGAACAAATTGTCTCTAGCTAAAAACGTTGAGCGCACACTCGGCGTCGACGTTCGCCGAGAGAGGGGAACTTGGCGTTAACCAAGAATGTTAGCACGTGTGCATTGAGAGAATGCGTGGCGAGGTAATAACGCACCGCCGTCCCCACTTAAGTTCTCGTCGAGAATCAGGCATCATAAAATCGGAAAATGAATCCACTTGGCAGGGACCTGCGTATATTGATTCAGGAGAAAGAAATGCTTAAATCACTTTTTCTTAGTGCTGCTCTTTTGCTCAGCGGTACGATGTTAGCTTGTAACAAGGCCGCTGCCTCGGTCGCCGCAATTCCGGATCCCGCTCTGGATGAGGCAATTCGAAATACCTCGCAGAAGCAAACCATCGTCCTGGCAGGAGGTTGTTTTTGGGGCGTGGACGCTGTCTTCAAACACGTCAAAGGCGTCACGGATGTTAGGTCCGGTTATGCCGGAGGAAAAGGTTCGGCCACTTACGAAGAGGTCAGCACCGGCGATACCGGTTACGCCGAATCCGTGCAGATTACTTATGATCCATCAAAGATAACTCTCGGGAAGCTTCTCAAAATATTTTTTGCGGTGGCCCACGATCCGACAGAGGTGAATCGACAAGGTCCTGACACCGGCACGCAATATCGTTCGGCGATTTTCTACTCGACTGATGAGCAGAAGCGCATCGCGCAGGCCTACATCGATCAACTTAATAAAGCGAAGGTGTTTCCTCGACAAATGGCAACGCAACTCTCTGCGCTCGACTCTTTCCATGAAGCCGAAGGCTACCACCAGAATTATTTGGCTAACCACAGAGATGAGCCGTACATCGTTTACAACGATCTGCCCAAACTTGAGAATCTACGCAAAGAGTTTCCAGAGCTGTATAAAGATTAAGCCGAGCTCTTCTGGCCAACGTTTCCGACTTCACCTTGATAGCGGTCTAAGAGTTCTTTGAGGATTGGTGCGGAGTCAAAAGCGGGGCGGGCGTTGGCTGCCAACATGCGGCCGACCACGAACTGATAAGCGAGGCTTTCAGGCTTGGAACCATCATTATCCGCGCAGCCCTTGGTCTTGAGTCCTGCCTTGCACAAACGCCAAAATATTGCCCTGACCAGGGTGGCTTCGCCGCTCAAGCTGCCACTTCCCCTAAGGATTGCGGCCCGCTCACGCCATACCCCATTACATATTTCTCCAAATTGTTCCGAGTTGATTGTGGTCATTTCGTTCTCTTAATCGGCGAGGGCCGTGGCGGTCCGATTCTTGTCTTCAGACGGACTGTGACTTCGCATAGTCTTCATGACGCGGGCCAGCTCTTCGAGCTGAACACTGCGTTCGCGATCGTTCCGAGTCAGATCATCCAGCATGAGTTCACTCTTTAGATTCACTTTGAAATCCTGTTCGGCGGCGAAACGATCTCGTTGGGTGGCGCGGTTCTGCGACATCAGGATCACCGGCGCCTGCATCGCTGCGGTCATCGACAACATTAGATTCAGCAAGATGTATGGATAGGGATCAAACTGCGCGCCGTTCTGACCGCTGTAACGGGCGAGGAAGAATGTATTGATGCCCATCCAAACAACCAGGATCGAGCTGTAGAGGATGATGAATCGCCAGGAGCCGCCGAAGGTGGCAACCTTGTCCGCGACGCGTTGCCCGATGGTGAGTTCCTTTTCCATTTCCGTGTTGATGTTGCGAGTCACGCGTTGTGAAACGAGCATATTAGTTTGGCGCAGCCGCGCTCCGATCTCGCAAACTAAATCAACGGCGACATGCGGGTGTTTCAGCATGAACTGATGAAAATTATCCCGGTGCAGACGATGCAGGGTGCTGTCAGTCATGGCCGTGGCATTAGCAGAACGCTCGCCCTTGTCCAGGACCGATAGTTCGCCGAAAAATTCGCCGGACTTCAGTTCCGAAAGAGTGATTGGCTGAACGTCGTCATCGTGGACCCAGATACGGACCGCGCCGCTCTCTATCAGATAGAGCGCGTCACCTTGATCAAGTGCGTGGAAGATCGTCTCGCCTGACTTGAAGAAAACCTGGTCAACCTCTTCAGCCAAATTGGCCAAATCACTCTCGTTGAGGTTTCGGAAGAGCGGCACTAAAGCCAGGTGCTGTGCTTCATCACTGAGAAGTGTGGTGGCGCTCATGCTTTGTTCGACCATTTCTTTCGGCGAGGAGCGGCACTACTCATGAGCGAAGCAAGTTGCGTATGTGGTAGGGGACTGCCGCGCTTAAGACTGATGAATGGATTGTTCACCATGCAAAAGTCGACCTCGCTTCGGCCGTCCACGATATCGTTAAGTAACCGGACATCGAGTGCTATCGGTGAGAAGAGCAGCATTTCAACGGTTCGCAGGCGGGCCATAAAGGCGTCCTGGGTACTGTGAAATACCGGCACGCGCAGCTTGCCGTTATCCTCAAGCGCAAACCAATCGCCGTTCGCACGCCGCATTGCATAGACATCCTGCATAACTCTTTCGTTGTCCTTTACCCCAAGCGAGTTTGTTGTGAAGTAATATGCATTTCGTCTCCCCGGTCATAACGGCGGAAACTTGAGATAAGGAAGAATGCTCCAACGCATGTAACCAGCCCGATGCCGACAGCCACCCACAAGTGAATTGAGCCGCCCTGCATGTCGATGACTCCGTCGGTCCCCTTAAAAGTTGTGAAGAGATAGAACTGCCAAGCGGCAATTGCCGCGAAGATCGCCAAACCTAAAAACATTAAGATTCTTCCGTAACTCTTTGTGATATCCACGCTTGCCTCCAGCCATATTTGAGAGTCAAATGCCTCGCCCAAGAGCCTACTCATTCGCAAAGTTCGGCAGACTATGATTAGAAGTTAGGCGAACCATCAGGGAACGTCTGTGCGTTAGACCACTTATAGACTGGAACCTTTAGCTCATATGAAATGAGACTTGATAAGGCGCTTCAATTGAGTATCATACGTGCGTTGATGAAAGACGCGGCAGGGTTCACCTCCAAAGGCTCTGAGCAACAGCACAGGACTCAATTTCTTTGAGTTGCCATTCCGATAGAGAGCAAGTGGAGTCGATATTTCTTTACCAGAGAGAAACGATTGAGGTAGCTAAACTCCGACAGGGAGGTCTTATGGAAAACGAAGGTAAGCTGATTGACTATCTTTCAAAGGAAATAGAGACCCAAACTAAGAACCTGATGATTTTTCGTGAACGGATCAACTTCGCGGTTTTCATTGGACCGTTCGTTCTGTTAGGCGCAATCTTATATGGAGGTATTATCCCCCGTATCAATTGGGGTAGTTTGACCCGCACGGCCAAAATTGGTTTCGCTCTTAGCCTCTTACTCGCAATTCTTAGTTACCTCACTATGGGTATTGCGTGCTCAAGAATCGAGAAGCATATGTGGGATCAGTGCAACGTCTGGCGAGAACGAATTGCTGACATTTCAAGTGGACGTAAAACGGCTTTCACAATCGAAGACCTTAGATTTGAAGAGCACCTTAAAGAAGGATATCTGTGGGTCTATCTTGCAATGGTAATAGCGTTCGTGTCCGCGATAGCTCTTGTATTGATTTTGCAGGCGTACGCAGTCCCGTTGAAATAAGTCCCCGACGCCCGCGATAGACACTCGAGGGCGCTGAAGTGAAGTGCGGGCGCTACCAAAATCATAAGTGGTCTAACGCACAGACGGATTCTCTCTCGTGAGCTAACCTTCTGGTAGTCGGCCAACCGTGAAGCCCACCTCAAGCAGTGGACTCCAAAACAGCCGTTCAAAATTGGGCCATTGGTCTGCCAAGTGAGGGTGAAGCCGGTGATATTGGAGAATTAAGGTGAATGGGATGGAAATAAACAAGACAGCTAGCGAACCAGAAACCAGCATCAACTGGCCCACCGTGGCTTTCTTGATCGTTTTTCATCTGGCTTCAGTTGCAGCACTTTACTTTTGGAGTTGGCCTGCAGTTATCAGCGCCGCGGTCCTCTTCGGGGTTGGTAGCATGGGCATTGGCATGGGTTGGCATCGACTATTGACCCATCGCGGCTATAAGGTGCCGAAAGTAGTGGAGTACTTTCTCGTTTTCTGTGGCGCCCTGGCGCTCGAAGGTGGTCCGATACAATGGGTCACCACACATCGTATTCACCATGCCCACACCGATAAAGAGGGAGATCCGCATACGCCGCGCGACGGACGTTGGTGGTCACACATCGGTTGGGTCCTGGCCCCTCCTCCCCAGGTGATGGACCAGACCCAGCTGGACCGCTACGCCCCGGATTTGATGAACCAAAGACTCTACCGATGGCTCAACCGGTTTTATTGTGTGCCGCTAATCATGCTGACGGTCGGACTGTTGGCATTCGGCGGCTGGAGAGTCATGCTGTGGGGCACCTTCCTGCGGGTCACGCTGGGGCTACATGCTACCTGGCTGGTCAACTCGGCCACCCACATGTGGGGCAAGCGGCGGTTTGCGACTCGCGACGATTCGAGAAACAACTGGTGGGTGGCGCTGCTGACCTTCGGCGAAGGCTGGCACAATAACCATCACGCCTATCCGACCTCTGCGCGCCACGGACTCGCCTGGTACGAAATCGATCTCAACTGGTGGGGCATTCGCGTGATGCAATTTCTGCGGCTGGCGAAAGCCATCAAACGAGTGAGCATACCCAAGCTTGCCGGCGCGTAGTTCACCGGCGGCTTTAGCATCCGACCGTTCCCCTCAATCGCCATCGAACAATAGACATTCTAATGACGACAGAAGACGACATGCCGGCCACCATCCTCGTAGTGGAGGATGTTCATGAGACCCGCGAGGGCATTGAAACGTTACTGATGGCCGACGGCTATAGCGTCGCCTCTGCCAGGGACGTACGAGACGCAATCGAGCGCGCTCAGCGAACGCGGCCCGACTTGATTCTGATCAGTCTGGGCGGGTCACCGCACGAAGTCGTGCTTAGTGCGCGGAGTATTCGCGAACGCGCCGACGTGGGCGAACGGGTGCCGGTCGTAGTCTTTTGCATTGAAGGTATCGCTGAAGGTGATGAAGTTGAGATCGGCGAAAATGTGCATCTCTCGCGGCCTGACAACTTCAATCAGTTGCGGGGTCTTATTGCACGGCTGCTGAACAAGAACTCGGTCGTTGCGGCGGTAGAAGTTTAAGATCCGCTTAGGAAGAGAGTCTTATGAGTACAAGTAACAATAAAGAGAAGCCTTTTACCTTTAGGTTCATAGATACGAAACCAAGGGTCCTGTTGGAGTTGGAAAACACGACTGAACGAGCGTTCAGGTCGATCGAGATTCTAACGATCTTTTTGAAAGATGAAGAAACCCCGGACGGTGGTCCTTCCCAGGCCCACATAAGATTCGACGCGATAAAGTCCATGTCTCCAAGAGACAGCGCCGTCATCTCTCATCGAACCTGGATCAACGGCAAGCCAGTCAACGACGAGCGCGATCAGATGGCCCGACTCAAAAGCGTAACCGGCGAAATCAATCCTTACGTGCTGGATATTTCATGGAAGGATCCGGAAGGCAAGGCGCGTTTTCAAAGAATACCGGTCGGTCACTGATCGCCGATCGTTGTCGATGTGTTTGGGGTAACTGAACTCGACTATCCGAGCAGCCGATCAAACTCGTCTCTGACCACCCGGTAACATTCGCAAACTGCCTCTTCCAGCTTTTGACGGTCGAGGATCTGAATATGACCACGCACGTAACTGATCGCCCCGGCATCTTGCAGGCGGCCGGCAGCCACGGTCACGCCTTCGCGGCGCACCCCTAACATGTCGGCAATCAGTTCCTGAGTCATTACCAACTCGTCCGTCTTTAATCGGTCATGACTTAATAAGAGCCAGCGACAAAGTTGTTGCTCCACTGAATGCAGCCGGTTGCAAACGGCCGTCTGCGAAATCTGAGTAATCAAGGCCTGCGTATAACGCAACAGCAATTGCTGGAATTTTCCACCGAGCGCGAATTCATCCTGCAGTACCTTCGCCTTCATCCTGAGCGCACCACCGGCGCTTTGTACCACAGCGCGGTTTGGCATTGTGCCGCCTCCCATGAAGAGCGCAATTCCGACGACGCCATCATTACCTGTTAGGCCCATTTCAGCGCTGGTGCCGTTTTCCATCGTGTATAGCAAAGAGACTATTGAGGTGGTAGGGAAGAATACATAATCCAATTGTCCAGCAAATTCGTAGACAACTTCGCCCAAAGCAAACTCGACCGGCTGCAAACGTGGACGCAACCGTTCGTACTGATCAGCCGGGAGTGCGGCGAGCAGTCGATTTTCAATTGGCTCATTCAAGGTTGCAACCATAAGGTCGTCCAGGCTGTTATGTCGCAGAACCAAAAACAATTTGTTCCAAGTTGAATTCTAAACGATGGCGCTAATGGCCTCCAAACACGCTATCTTAGCTTTCTTCGGCGAGCGAGACTTTCCGTATTCCGAGGATCAATTTGAAAATCAGACCGACTGAAACCGCGAGCCACCCGGCCAGCGCGAGATAGATAAAGTAACGCGGAATAACCAGCAACGGTTGGAAGTTAATTGCCTTCGAGAGCTGAAAGGTGCAGACCGTGTACATTCCGAAAGGAAACACCATTCCCCAATACTGCGGATCGTATTTGAGTGGAAATCTCTTGTACACGTGACGCCAAAATCCAAGGATGAACAAAAGCGGAATCCACCACGTGCCCGCGGCCCAGAAAAACAATGTGAATCCTTTCAGAAAGGGAACCACCTCATTCAGGAGAGGCCATGCGGGCGCCGCAATTATCAGCCGCGCCCCGGCTAACGTAGTGATCGCCACCGCCCCCATATTAATCCAATACGGAGGTGTCAGCAGGGCCATTGTAACGTTCACGAAGGTGAAGCGGTAGAAGATCAAAGTGATTAGCGGCAGATAGAGCATGCAGCCAAGTAGAAACATGCAGAGCGTGAAGAAGAGAGTTAGCTCGCGATGGCTTTCGAAGCGAGCGGCGAGGAGTGTTCCCAATACTGAGATTGATTGCGTGGCGACGACTGCAAGCAACCATCCTCCATTCAATCCCGCTTCGATCGAAGGTTTTGATTCGCGCACGGTCATGGCCGCGAAGAAGGTGTACATGATGACCACCCAAAGGAGCAATCCGAGAAACCAAAGGGCTTCGGCGAGGAGATATCGATCGATGACGATCAACAGTTCGCTCCCGAGGACGCACGTTCCGGCGACTACCGTGAAGAACCCCGGCCCGCGCACGTGGTCGTTGATGTCCGCCTTGACGCGTCGGAAGAAAAACAGGAGTCGTACCAGCAACAACAACCAGAGGATGACGTAAGCGGCAATATTGATGACTAGCAGGACGACAGCGAGGGTTTTCATCTCCAGGAGGAAACAGGCGATGGAAATTATTCCGGTCGCCATTACCAACGCGAAATAACCGGGAAGTAAATCAGCCGCCGCCCTAAAGAGGAAGTTCCTGTTGTTCGTGGAATTATTCATCGAGTGCGTCAGGCTCTTCGTCACAACGTTTGCAATTGAGTTCGTAGCCTATGCGGGAATCGCGACCCTCTGGAGCGAGGACCCAAGCGCGGGTAGTCAATGGTGGGTCATGGCGAACGTGCTGCCGGTGACCACATTCCAAAATCGCGCGCCAGTGATCTTCGTCATCTTTTTCAAAGCCTGTAATCTTTTGCTTCATCGCTCATGACCAACCGGCCGCGCTATCCCAAGCGAGTCTGACTTCTAACGTAACCTGTACTCGTCTCCTGGCGTGACGTCGGTCGCCACCAACGAATGATCGACAGCGTGATGATGAAGCAGACGCCGGAACCTATCACCAGGGGAACTAACATTGAGTAGTGACGAGCAAGGGCTGCGTCGACCGTCGCGGCGAGGATCCAAAGCTGCGCAATGTTAATCATCACGAGCATGATCAGCCGGGCCTGCCACACAGCGGTTTGTCCAGCCTTCGATCGGTGATCATCCGCCAACGTATTCGGTGCGCTGGTCTTGAAGTCAGCTTGCATGTTGATCTGTTGAAGCTCTTCTCCGCGTTGCCCACACCTGTCCATCGCGTACTTCGACCTCAATGGCGTCGAGTGCTCGCGGCGGTGGGCCATAAAGGACATTTCCCGTCGCGGCATCGAAGGTCCCGTCGTGACAGGGACATTCGAGCCGCTGATGATCCCGCGAATAGTAAACCGGACAACTCAAATGAGTGCATTTCTGCCCGTAAGCGTGATACGCGCCTTCGCTCGTGCGAATCAAGATCGCCGAATCTCGTTCTGTAGGATAACTAAAATTCAAACTGCTGTTCGGCGCGAGTGTCTCTGCTCCGTCAATCCTGACCGCGGCTGAAGCGTCAGATTTGTGTGCGTCCAGCGCCGCTTTAGCAGCGAACCCTCCGGCGCCGAGAAACAGCGCGGCCGACGTCAGCCCGAGAAAGTTACAGAACTCTCGTCGAGTCACCTGAGCTTCCCCGTCACGGTCGTATGGAAAATCGGATTGATAAGGAGCAGTGGCGGTGCGTACGTCGTCTTCGTCACTGAGGACTCGCTTGATGGTCTTGGCTAAGTCGTTCATCCGTTAAGAGGGAATTACAATAACGAGCCCGCGAAGCGGGCGACAGCCTCCTGTTCGTAACTCCTCGAAATTTATTTCACCCGCTACGCGGGCTCTCACTAACTCTATCTTGATTACCTGGGGCTCACGCCCCAGGCTTTACGCTTACGCCTGCTCCGCAGGCTCAGGCGTGCTAAAACTCGTTGCTCTTATCCGACTGCTCGACCTGCGTGTCGATCCAGGATTCTGTTGCCGGTGTCTCTGTTTCAGCTCGCGTCAACATTCCTTCAAAAACGCCGCAGCCATCAACATTTACTTCCTCGGCGTCGGTTGGAAGCATCAGATAGACTTTCGTTTCAACTTTCTGATTGCCGAAGACGTGAACATTCACCGGCTTTGTCCGGCGCAACGGCACAATTTGTTCATACTTACCAAATGAGATCGCGCCGGTGGGACAGACACTCGCGCACATTGGCTTCAATCCTTCGGAAGAACGGTCGTAACACATGTCGCACTTCATTTGCAGATGCATCTGAGTGTTGTACTTGGGAACACCAAAGGGACAAGCGTTAACGCAGTTGCGACAGTCCAGACAACGCGGCTTCAGCGCAGACATGACCACGCCGTCGTCGGATACCTTGATCGCGTCAGCCGGACAAACCAGCGCGCACGTCGGTTCGTTGCAGTGCATGCAGACGGTCGGCATCGTCGCCGTGGTTTCGGCGCGATCAATGTAGTCGACAAAGATCATCGGATAACCTTTGTGGGTGGCACACTCGCGGCAAGCGGCGACACAAGCCCGGCAGCCAATGCAGCGCTGCGGATCGATGAACATCGTCTCTTCCATAATCAGTAGTTAGCCACAGATGAACACAGATTTACACGGATGAGAAAACCATGAATTACTTTTCGAGTTTGCCTCACTTCAGAGCAAGTTCTTAATCTGTGTCTATCTGTGTTCATCTGTGGCTTGTCATCCTCTTCTCGTCTCACTCAACGACGCGCCCTTACGTTGCTTTCCAAGAATCGGCAACTGGCGCGAATGGATCTTTTCGATGCGCGCGGCGCAGGCCTTGTACTCGGGAATCTTCGAAGTCGGATCGAGCGCCGGGTTCGTCAGTTCATTCACGGCTAACTGCTCACCCCAGTGATAAGGGATGAAAATCGTGTCCGGCCGAATCGTCCGCACCACGAGCACGGGAAAAACTCCATCACCTCGCCGCGAGATCACGCGCACACGCTCGCCGTCATTGATCTTCAGTTTCATCGCCGTCTCCGGATGAACTTCGACGTAGGGTTCCGGGCATTGCTCGACCAGAAAACCAATACGCCGCGTTTGATTGCCGGAGAGGTATTGATAGACGACGCGCCCGCTGGTCAGAATCAGCGGGAACTCTTCATCCGGAACTTCGTTCGGACCCGCGTATTCAATCGCGTGAAACTTTGCTTTGCCATCAGCGTGATAAAACCGATCTTCGAAAAGTCTCGGCGTGCCGGGATGATCTTCTGTGGGACACGGCCAGAAGATGCCGTTGTTCTGTTCAATCTTTTCCCAAGTAATGCCGTAGTAGTCGGCGTTGCCGCCGCGTGATGCGATGCGTAGCTCGTCAAACATCTCGCGTGGCGAATTGAAAGTAAAATACTTTTCGCGACCCATACGCCGGGCGATCTCTTTGATGATCCACCAATCAGCGCGCGCTTCGCCCGGCGGATCGTTCGCTTTGTTGATTTTTACAACGCGGCCCTCGCTGTTGCAGGTGACGCCTTCGTCTTCGCTCCACGCCGAGCCAGGCAGAACGACGTCCGCGTACCGCGAGCTTTCAGACATGAAGAAATCGATACAGACGTAAAAGTCGAGACCTTCGAGTGAACGCCGCACTTCGTTGGTGTCGGGCAGGCTTACCATTACGTTGTTGCAGATCGAGAGCAGACCGCGGATTTCTCCTTCGCGCATCTTGGTAAACATCTCGACAACTGAGACGCCGGCTTGCGGTAGTTCGTCTTCGGGAAGACCCCAGACTGCGCATGTGTGTTTGCGATGATCCGGATTGTTTATTGAACGCTGGCCGGGAAGTTGGTCTGCCTTCTGGCCATGCTCGCGTCCGCCCTGGCCGTTGCCCTGTCCAGTGATCGTTCCATAGCCGCGTCCGGGCGCGCCGATCTTGCCTGTCGCCAGCACCAGGTTGATATAAGAGAGGACGTTGTTCACACCGCTGGTGTGATGCTCGATGCCGCGCGCATGCATCACCATTCCCGTTTTCGCGCGGCCATACATGCGCGCTGCTTGCACGATCTTTTCTGCCGGGACTCCGCAAATCTGTGACGCAACATCGGGAGAGTAGCGCTTCGCCAGTTCTCGCGTTGCCTGCCAATCATTAGTGCGCGAATCAATGAACGCTTGATCGATCAAGTTGTCTTCAATCAGAACGTGCAGCATTCCGTTCGCGAGCGCCACGTCGGTGCCGGGTTTTAACTGAAGATGCAGATCGCCCTGCCGGGCGGTAGCTGTTTCGCGCGGATCGACGATGATCCAACGCCCGCCGTTGTCCCGTTGCTGCCAGAGAAATTTGTTCAGCACCGGAAAGGTTTCGGCGCAGTTCGATCCGGCAATCAACAAGACTTCAGCCAGCGGGATGTCGTCCCATGGATTAGCGGCGCGATCGATGCCGAATGCTTTGTTGTTTCCCGCCGCTGCCGACACCATGCAGAGCCGTCCGTTGTAATCAACATAACGAGTGCCGAGTCCTGCGCGCGCAAACTTGCCCATTAAGTAAGTCTTTTCCGTCGTCAGAGAAGATCCCGAATAGACACCGATCGAATCTTTACCGTGGTTTGCTTGCAGCTCTCTGAATTTACTGACCACGAGATCAAGCGCTTCATCCCACGACGCGCGGTCGAAGCGGCCCTGGCGTTTGATCAGCGGATAAAGCAGACGATCGGGATGATGAACCTGGAGATATGCGGTCACGCCTTTGGGACAAAGCCGGCCTTCGTTTACGGGAAAGTCGTAGCGCGGTTCAACGCCAACCACATGATCCTTCTCAACCAGTAGGTTCATGCCGCATTGCACCGCGCAATAGGGGCAGTGCGTCGGCACAACTTTGTCGATTACTCGATCCGCGCGCCAACCACCGTACGGCGCATCATGCAGATGCGGCCCGAAGGCGTCTATGATCTGATCGAGGTTTTCGACTTTGCTCATACAAATTAACCGCGGATGAACGCGGATCGACGCTGATCACGAAAGCAGGTTTGCGCCGGTTTTGTTTTTATCCCCGTCCATCTGCGTTAATCCGCGGCTGAATGTCTTGTTGTTTGTAAGTGACTGATACGCCAGCCCGCGCATGATTCTTTTGCATCGCGGGCAATAGTCCTGGAGCGTCTTGCCATCGCCCATTCCGTAATCAAAGCCGAGCTTGTCCACCACCGTTTTCAAATCATCCAGCCACAGTTGCGCGACAAACTCTGCGCTGCAACGCGCGCAGGCCGCTTGCGGCATCTCGCGAGCACGCTCCTGATAAAGTTCGACGCCGATCGACGCGGGCCGCTGCACCACGTGAAAAAGTTTTCCGAACGGCAGATAGAACAACGTCATGATCACAGTCGCCTGATGCGTCAAGGCGATGAAGTGATACATGTAGCCATGCAGCCAGAGACTGGAAGCCGTCAGCATCAGTCCGGTAACTGAAATTGCGATCAGCAGCATGTGCGGCACAAAGTCCAGCGTGAATTGCTGTAAAGCTATTGCGCCCCGATCCCGCAGACGGCGATGGATCGCGATCGCGCAACCTGCGATCACCATCACCGCAGTGAAGTCGAGCGCATGAAACGTCACCCAGGCAATCACGCTGCGACCCTGGACTAGATTCAACGGAAAACCGAACACGTAAGCGCGATATCCAAGATCGCCTTCGAGCTTGAAGTGCACCCAGCCAAAGACGAGCGGGAAGGTAATCAGCGCTGAGAGCACACAGCCCCACATGATCAAAAAGTGCATGGCCCAGCGCGAGAACCCGCGCTTGAAGATGAAGCGCTGTTCGATCAGATTTGTGGCTAAGGTCTTCGCTGCACTGGCGGTGTTCTGCACAAACTTCTCGCGCTGGAGATAGAGTTTCCATCCCCTGCGCCAGTAAACACGCGTCGCCGGCCGCTGCAGCCAAAGGGCATAGCGGAAAACGATCGCGCCGAAAGCGACGACACTCGCGATGGTGTAGCCAAAGAGCGCTGCATCGTAGTGCTCCAGATTGCGCGACCCAATAATGATGAGAATTGTTAGCAGTAGCGAGGCCGCCAGGGCGAGCAGTACAGGCTTTCGGGTTGTCGATGGGCCGGCCATTAGACAGTTGAATACCGAAATGTTTGCGGGCGACTACGATCTTGCGGAGCGACTTTATTTTATAACACAGAAACAGCAGCTCTTTATTATCGAGCTATTGGTTTATGCGAGACCCTGCAGCCAACCAGGTTCTCGATCGTGCTCTTCCTCGACTCGCCGCAGGCGCGCCGTCATCACCGCCGCGCGTCCAAGGTAACCAAAGCTCGCACGACATACTTCTCTTCAAATACTGTCTTTTGACTTTGCGTATCTTTGCGCCTTGGCGTCTTTGTGAGATTGCCCCTTGTTTTAGGATGATTCACGCAAAGGCGCGAAGAAAAACCACAAAATAAGACACTACTTCTCTTCAACTCTTTCTAAATCCTCATTCGCCGGCCCCATGATCACCTGGCCGCGCGCGTCGTAGCGGGACCCGTGACAAGGACAGTCCCAGGTCTTTTCCAGCGAGTTCCAATCAACGATGCAACCAAGATGGCGGCACACGGCCGATAGTTCATGAGTTGTTCCCGCTTCGTCTTTGTAAACTGCAAATTTCTTCAGTCCGCGCCGAATAATTTTTCCTGAGCCGGGAGCGATCTCAGCGTCTGAATCAACTTCACCCGGCGTTACTAAATCAGCGTACTGTTCAGCGACGTTAATATTCTCTTTCGCGAATTTGCCTAAAGCTCGTAGCGTCTTGCGTGAGGGATCGTAGAGGGCCGCCCACTTATTTTCTTTTCCAAGGATCAAATCGGATATGAGCATTCCGGCGATGGTTCCGTGGGTCATGCCGTTCCCGGAGTCGCCCGTGGCAATGAAAACATTTTCCTGGTCAAGCGGGTTCCGTCCGATGAAAGCTAAACCGTCGATCGGTTCCATCACTTCGCCGGACCAGCGATATTCGACATCTTTGATGGGGAAGCGTGTTCGCGTCCAACGTTCCAGCGCGGCGAATCGAATATTCGCGTCATCCTTTTGACCCGACTTGTGATCCTCACCGCCCGAAATCAGCAGATCGTAATCGTCATTAAGATTTTCGACGCGAATGTAATGATAAGGATGGGGCGTATCCCAAAATAGCGCGCTCTCTACTTCACCTCGTCGCACGAGAGCGCCGATAACATAAGTAAGGTAGGCTGCCTGCTTCGTATGAATCTCGAACCGATCGTTAACCGGAGTGTTGGTCGCCACGACAACTGCATCGGCAGTAACTACGGGCCCATTCGAAGTTTCTATGCGAGCTCTATCGCCGCCCTCAATCTTGCTGGCGTGCGTATTGCTGTAAATTTGTCCGCCGTCGCGTTCGATTGCGCGCGCCAGACCCGCGAGATATTTCAGCGGATGAAATTGTCCCTGATGCGGAAACCGAAGTGCTCTGCCGGTGTCAAAAGCTGCAATCGGCGCTCGTTCAACTATTTCGAGATCAGCTAAGCCGGCGCGATGAGCGGCTGCCAACTCGCGATCCAGAATCTCTTTGGATTCATTCGGCGGCACAAAGAGATAGCCATCGAGACGCTCAAATTCACAATCAATCTTTTCGTCCCTGACGATTCTCTCGACTTGATCGATCGAAGCACGGTGGCTCTGCGCTGCGAGTTGCGCACCTTTCTCACCATGCAGGTGCTCTAACTCAAAATAACGATCGTCAAGCGCGGTGACCAGATGCGCGGTGGTTCTTCCGGTCATGCCGCCGCCGATGGGACCGTCATCGAGCACAATGACGGACTTCCCGGCGCGCGCCAACAGATACGCGGTTGTCATTCCGGCAATCCCCGCGCCGACTACGCAGACATTCGCCGTCGCTTCTTTGTCGAGCTTAGGACGCAGATCTATTTCGCTTGTGGCAGCCCAAATCGAAAGCGTCGTGCCAGTCGTCGGTTCCATGTGATTGCCTTTCCGGTTATGGCCCCAACGTAAGCCAAGGCCACACCCCTAAATATTATTCGCGACCATTCGCGCTCGGCTCTTCGGCCCAGAACACCCAGTCAACGCCATTCTGATGCGGTTGCGCGGCACGTAACATCAGCTCCTTTTCCAAACGCGCGCGGGCGCCGCGCTGGACTCTCGCAAAAATACACTGGGCCACGTCAGAGAAATCCCAACCTCGATCTCTCAGTGACGTAGCCCGAAAAGCTTTTTCCAACTTTCGCCTTTGCTTCTTGAACATCTCCGCAACTCTTTCGCTCAACTCATCGCAGAGTTCACAAAGATCGGCGGCTTCGTCTTCTCGAATTATGGGAAAGTTCGGCTCGTAGTATCGCTCCGCCGGATGCGTCTTCTCCCACTCAACGGCTTCACGCAAAAGTTCGCTGCGCACCATATCTGTGATGTGCGTGTGGACGCTGGGAGCAGACAGGCCGAGCGTCTCCGCGATGTGCGTGATCGTATTCGGTGCCTGGGCGAGCACATTCAGAATCTCTTCCTTGGTGCCGTTGGGCAGCAATCTATTCCTGGTGATTCCGGCCCAGGGATCGCTATAGCCACCCGGGCTGGATGAAACGCACTCGCAGGGGAAGCGCAGGCCATGAAATCCTTTAGGCACAGTCATAACTGTCCATCCTTAAGCTCATTTTTCCCTTCCAAGAAGGGGTCTCGTAATCGGGGATGCAAAGAATTATAACAGTCACCGCATCCATTGAATGACACAATTTCTTCATATTTCTTAAAGATTCGCGGAACTTTACCTCTCTATTATTAGGGCCTACCCTAATATTGACTCAGAAAACAGTCCCCCGCAAATGCTCCCCTAAGGCGCGTTCCTATGGCCTTAATTTCGACCCTGGGAAGAGCTGGCAATGCATGCGTTCGCACGGACGCTGATTTATGAGGAGGTAAGGATGAAACGTCATTTCAGCAACTTAATAATTCTCACGCTTCTTATTTCGCTCACCGGACTGGCCGTTCCGCGGTCGACTTCAGCTTCGATCTTGGCAGCGTCGTCAAAGAGCGAAGCGTTTCATGACGCGATGCGAAAGCTCTGGGAAGATCACATCACCTGGACGCGAATTTTCATAATCAGTGCTGCCGGAAATTTGCCGGATAAAGCCGCGGCGACTGATCGTTTGCTGCAGAATCAGGTCGATATCGGTAATGCCATCAAGCCCTATTACGGCGACGCGGCTGGTGACAAGCTCACGGCGCTATTAAAAGAACACATCACGACCGCTGCCGAAGTTGTTGCCGCAGCCAAAGCGAACGACTCGGCCAAGCTAGCGGACGCTAACAAACGTTGGTACGCCAATGCAGATCAAATCGCGGATTTTCTGAGCAGTGCTAATCCGAAGAACTGGCCGCAAGCTGAGATGAGATCAATGATGCACGAACACCTCGATCTCACGACCAAGGAAGCGGTGGCTCGGCTTCATGGAGATTGGGCTAACGACATTGCGGCTTATGACGCCGTGCATCAGCAAATTCTAAAGATGGCTGACGGGCTGAGCATGGGAATTGTTAATCAGTTCCCGAAGAAGTTTGAATAGGTGATGTTTGTTCAGATCACTTTTAACTAGGAGGTGAGTTATGGCTAGCAGAGCAAGTATCGGAGGACATCCGATCCATCCAATGCTGATTCCATTTCCAATTGGGTTGTTGGTTTTCTCTTTAATTGCCGATCTGATTTATCTCTGGCGCGGGAATCCAATCTGGGAAAACTATATTGCGTTCTACACGTTGCTCGGAGGAATTATTGGCGCCGCAGCGGCGGCCATTCCTGGATTAATCGACTGGGCCACGTTAACCGATCGCGCGGCCGTGAAAGTTGCCAACTGGCATGCGCGAGTGAACATCATTGGATTGGTGATCTTTATCGCCAGTTTCTACCTGCGCACTTCAAGCGGAGCCAAATGGATAGTCGGCATGCCGACGCTACCATTCATTCTGTCGCTCGTAGGCGTAGTTGGATTGGCGATCGCTGGATACCTTGGCGGGGAACTTGTCTTCAGACACGGAGTTGCTGTTGATGTGCAGACAACGGCTCCAGCAAAGGAAGAAACTCCGCGCAGGATACGTGCAGCGTAGACGGCTGCGCAGACGGGCGGGACTTAGGTTCTTCGCCGAAGCGATCGTAAACGGCGTCGGTCCCAAGCTATGACGTTTGCGAGAGTGGAAGCAAAACTTAGACTCGTAGCGAGCCACGAAAGCCTCGGGCACCATAGTAAGACTCTGCGCCATTGTGATAGACGAAGACGGTGTCGTAGCGGCGATCGCAAAAGAGGGCGCCGCCGAGCTTTCTGATCTCAGCAGGTGTTCTTACCCAGCTGGATGTTTTGGTGTCGAAAGCTCCAAGCTCCTGCAGATCACGGTATTGTGCTTCCGTCAAAAGCTCAATGCCCATGGCTGTTGCCATATCAGCAGCGCTGGTTTTTGGTTTATGTTCTTTCCTTGACTCCAGCGCTGCGCCGTCATAGCAGATGCTTCTGCGGTCCTTAGGACTTTCCCCCGAACAATCATAAAAAATGTATTCGCCCGTCTTTTTATCATGACCAACCACATCCGGTTCACCGCCGGTTTTTTCCATTTCATTAAGTGACCACAGTTTTTCAGTATTGTCTTCCAGCCTTGCTTGTACTTTGGCCCATTCGAGACCTTTATGGCGGTTCATGTTTTTCTCAAACCGGGTTTTCAAGGTTTTGAGTAGTCCTTCACGTTCCCCTTGTGACAACTTCTTCTTGTTGTTCGCCATGTTGTTCGTTCTTTCCGATTACGTCTGCTGAATGGCTGTTCTAAGCAAAGAGCCAATCTCCATGGAATCATCCGCCATCGGCGTTCTAATGATCCATCGAAATCGGAAAGGAGGTACAGCCCTCCTTCTAGAGATCACTATGCCGGTCGCTTCAGAATTTCCGCCAGCGCGCGCAAACGAGTCGCGTCCGCTTCACTCTTCGCAGTGGGCGCAATTTTTTCCAAACCGAATGCAATGCCTTTGAGTTTTCCGAGCTCGCTTGACTTCATGTGTGAGCTCTCGGCACTTTGAATCGCTTGCCGTAGAGCTGCAATTCGATCAGCGGGTAGAGCTTGCGATCGCTCTAGCTGATCCACGTATGCCTTGGCCACGATCAAATTGTGCGGCCAGACAATCTTCTGCTGGTTCTGCACATTCAGTTCAGCGACGCGCACCGCTTTCGCCGCATCGATCTCGTTCTGTGTGAGATGCTCAGTCGGCGTCAGCTCAAAAATATCGAGACCACGCGCGATCTCTGAAGCGTAAATCTGCCCGTTGTACCAATAGGCTGACCAGTCGCCGCCGAGTACAAGCGTATTCGGATCGATGGGACCGCGATCGAAGTAAGCAATCTCAACCGGATGAGCAGAATCGGTGAAATCCATCACCGAGATGCCCCCCTGGTACCACGCCTGCACTTCGATGTCGCGCCCCGGCACCGGAATTAGCGAGCCATTGTGCGCGACACAGTTTTCGCTGTCGCCCTGCGCCGCCGGTAACTTGTAGTAGCTCTCGAATTTCAGTTTGTTATTCTCCAAATTGAAAATCGCATCGGCGCCCCATTTGTTCGGATCGTTAGCGCGGCACCGCGCGCCAAGTCCGCCGCCCCATTCGTCGGTGAACACAACTTTCTTGCCGTCATTCGAGAACGAGGCCGAGTGCCAATAGGAATAATTCACATCATTGACCGCATCCACGCGCTTTGGATTCGCCGGGTCCTTGATGTCCAGAAGGATTCCATTGCCCGAACAAGCGCCAGCCGCGAGACCGATCGCTGAATACACGGTGATGTCGTGGCACTGATTGGTGTCCGCAGGCTTGGGAGCGTCGTGGCTGCCGCCGTTATTCAGACTGTTGATAACGCCTCGCGAATCCATGAAGACCCGTGGACTGGAAACTACTTTAGCGTCCTGCGGCGCTGCGAGCGGCACCTTAATCACATCGATGCGAAACAACGCTGTGTTCGGATTCTTGTCCGGCGTTCCACCCGAACACCCGGGCAGCTCTTCGTCTTGACGGACGAACGAGGTTCCCGAAACGTAGATGTAAACGTTGTTCTTGTCATTCGGATCGAGCACGAGCGTATGCGTGTGCGAACCTCGGCAAGTTTGTACTGCGGCGACTTGCTTCGGCGCTTTGACGTTGCTGATGTCGAAGATTCTCACGCCACGAAAACGATCTTTTTGTGCTGCCGGCAACTGGCCCTGAGTCGCTTGACCCGCTGGTGGCGGAGGATTCGGCGGAAACCCTTGCTCGCCGCAATCGGTGCGGCCATTGGTCATCTCGACCGACATGAACATCAGGTTTTTGTAAACCGAAACGTCGCCCTGCCCGCCGGGACAAATCATCGAAGTCATCAATTTGGTCTGCGCCGGATTCGAGATGTCATAGATATTGACGCCGTAGAAATTTCCTAAGAACAGACGATTTCCCTGGAACGCGAGGTCTGAATTCGCAAAGCCAAGTCCGGCCAGCACCAACTTCATCGGAGGCGGCATCTTGGAAGGATCTCCTACGCCGAGCACCGTGGTCAGTGTCTTATTCACTTTCGGATCATTAGGATCTGTTGCGCTAAGTTCGAACGCGTCAGGTTTCTTGAGCAACGTGATGTGTTTCAGGCCCATCGACGTTTCGCCGGCGTCGTACATGCCGGGAGACAGTTTCGCGCGTGGATCGTTTACGTCCGAGCCCGTCATGCCGGCCGGTAGCGGCTGCGCGGGTTGAGGAGCAAACGGATTGGCCGGAGCTGGCTGAGCAGCCGGCGTGGCCGACGGCGCTGGCGACGGCGAAGACGTCTGGGCCAACGCACTTGCGGCAAAGCACGAACACAAAACAACAAAGGCCAATAATAAATGGAAAGTGACAGTGCGTACTCGATTCATCTTTATCTCCCTAAGGTTTCCCAACGGCTTGGCCCAAAAAGTCTGCGGCTATGCCGTCTGATGTGCAGAAGGCCTTTGGCCTTCCCGCAACTAACCATCTAGATTTGAGCTTTGCCCAGTATTGGGGCGTAGCCCCGAATTCATTTTGAAGCTGGACGGAAACGCAGAGCGCTTCCGCACATCAGGCGGCATAGCCGCGTCGTATGAATCACTCTTTAGACACCGCCGCCTCTAACATGTTTTGCATAATTCTAATCTCAGCGCGTTGGCCGCTATCAACATCCGTCGCGAAAGTAAACAGCTCCGCATCCTGTCCCGCGCCCGCTGTGCCGAACAAATCTTTTACCATAATTAAAGCGCCGTTGTGATGTTGAATCATGCCAGTCAGGAACAGTCGGTCAAACTCTGCGCCCTTTGCTTTTTTGAGAGCGTCCATTTGCTTCGGCGTAAGCATGCCGGGCATAAGCATCTGCTGACTAGACATGTCCATTCCCGGCATCGACATGTCTATGCCTCCCATATTTTTCATGGGCAGGGAAGTCGACTCTCCGCGGGACGCGAGCCAACGCGTCATGAACTTTATTTCCTCAGATTGCGAGTGGCTGATTCGTGCTCCCAACAACCGAAGATCTTTATTCTCCGTATGCGACTCGATCAGCGCGGTCATCTCAACCGCTTGCGCATGATGCATGATCATGCCTTGCATGAATTGCACATCGGCCGGTGAACGTGGAGGGAGTGTAGCCCTCGTCGTCGCCGGCAATGTGCGGGTTGGTTGGCCTGGTGCGCCGGGCTGCACCACGACCGGCAGTCCGGAATCAGCTTGCTGCGCACAGACCGGCGGCGAAAGGAGAATTGTTAGAGCGCCGGCGGCCATTAACCAGCTTCGCCACACGGCGACTCTCGATGATGAACGAAGCTTATGATTGTCCTTAAAAGACAAAGACTTCATTGGCGTTGAGTTTCGAGCTCTGAGGATTTCACATTATCACAAAGCGCCCGCTCAAGGCACTCGGAGCCAGCGCGCCATTCAAAAGAATGAGACGCAAAGCAACGCCGGCATGAATCGTCTGCCACCGAATCGCAGCGCATTCGTAATCAGAGCACCAAAGCATCGGCGCGCGATCTCTGACGCGGACGCATCAATTCTGTATGCACGTGCGTGGTATTCATCTGCTAACAATCGCGTCGTTTTTATTTGCAACCGTTTCCTGCAGATCGCATTCACAAGCCGCGGCCCCGACTGCGGACAAGAGCTCTGCTGCTTCTGACATTGCGCAAGCCGATCAGTCTTACGGTCAGCGCGAAGACCTTGCGCGTCTGGAGCAAGGCATAGTGCTGTTGAGACAGGCCGCCACCGCGGACCCGAATAGTTATGACGCGAACTGGCGATTGGCGAAATTCAATTACTATCTCGCAACGCACACCGATGGCGACTACCGCGACCGAGCATTTCGCGATGGAATCGCTGCGGGCAAGACGGCGGTCCAACTACAGGGTGATAAACCGGAAGGTCATTTCTGGTTGGGTGCAAATTACGGCGGCAGTCTTGAATCAGAAACGATCGCCGGACTCGCCGGCATTGGTGACGTGCGTAACGAGATGGAAACGGTGATCAAGATCGACCAAGGTTATCAGGACGGAAGCGCTTATATGGTGCTTGGCCTGCTTGATCTGAAAGCGCCGAAGATTGTCGGCGGTGATCCGCAAAGGGCAGTCGCTGAAATGGAGAAGGGCTTACAGTTTGGAAAGACCAATGCGTTCCTGCGTCTGCATCTCGCCGAAGCATATCAAACGGTTGGACGCACTTCGGACGCCCGCGAACAACTCAACGCCATTCTTTCAATGACACCCGATCCGAACTACGTGCCTGAATTGAAAGAGGCGCAAACGCAGGCCAACCAGATGCTCGTCAAACTCAAGTAAGGCTGATTGCGACGCTCGGATTGAAGTTTCCCGTTTCCCAGCGCCCCAGGAGGCATCGCTGGCGTCTGTCGTGGTCATGAGAAAGTCAGCGATTTTCCTTGAAATTGTGCTGGTTCGGACCGCGCCGGTCGCTCGTTTCTTGCAACCTTTACACTAAAAATGGCATCCTAGTGCTTCCTTCCTGATGGGTAAATCCGAACGAGACAATTTGGTGTCCCCCAAGGTGCGGAAAGTTTTCGTGCTGCAGGAAGGCATTGCGTGATAGACATGACTGAACAACAACAAATTGGAATTCGAAATATGCGTGCACTGGCGTCTACACTTGACCAGGTTGATGAAGGTGTATTGGTTGATTCGATTGCGCCGAAGAATCTGGATCACGTATTTGAGCAACTCGCCTCGAGCACTGACGCGGAAGAGTCGTTGACCGAACCCGTGTCCGAAACAACCTCTGATAGCGAAGAGACCGCGGGTGAGGACGAGGAACTTGATCTGTCCGCCGGCGAGTTGGACAAGGCTGCTGACCCCGTGCGTTTGTACATGCGCGAAATGGGCCGCGTGCCGCTGCTAAAAAAAGAGCAGGAAGTCGCCATCGCTAAGAGAATTGAATGGGGACTGAAACGCGCGCAGAAGGGAATTACGCGTTCGCCGATTGCGATCGAAGAGCTTTTGAAAGTCGGCAGCGACTTGGAATCTGGAACCTTGGCCATTCGTGATGTCGTGACGTTCTCCGATCAAATGGAGACCGAAGAATTGGAAGACAAGGCTCCAGAGTATTTGCAGTGGACGCTCGAAGGTATTGAGAATGTCCGCAAGCATTTTCGCAAAGCGCTTAAAGAGCTGGCGCAGTTCCAGACCGAGCAGAAACAGACTCGCGGTAAGAAGTCGAAGAAACTTCTGAGACGCAAGCGCAAACTGGCGGTCACGCGGCTGGAAATCGCCGGAGAGATTCGGGAATTGCGTCTCAAAGAAGAAGTCCGGCAGCGTCTAATCAAAGCGATCGAAGCGGTGCACAAAGAAGTGCGCCTTCATGAACGGCAGATCGAAAACTACGACGAAAGGCTCAGCGGCAAACGTGTGAAGGCAAAAGATGCGGAAGAATTGAAGCGTCACATTGCCGCCGCCAAGCGTCGAATCAGAGAGATTGAAGCCGCGCACGGGGTGCCGGCGGTTGAGGTCAAACGTTCGCATCAAATGATTTTGAGCGGCGAAGCTCAGGCCTCTCAAGCCAGGCACGAGTTGACGGAAGCCAACTTGCGGCTCGTGGTTTCGATTGCCAAGAAGTATCAGAATCGCGGCTTGCATTTCCTCGACCTGATTCAAGAAGGAAACATCGGACTGATGAGGGGCGTCGAGAAATTTGACTGGCGCCGTGGATATAAGTTTTCGACTTATGCGACGTGGTGGATTCGTCAGGCGATTACCCGAGCCATCGCCGATCAATCGCGCACGATTCGCGTTCCGGTCCACATGGTCGAGGTAATCAATAAGGTGAAGAGCGTCACTCGCGAGTTGGTGGTCGAGCTGGGACGCGAGCCGTCGACCGAAGAGGTCGCGCAACGGATGAACAGCACCGCCGAGAAGGTGCGCAAGGCGATCAATCTCATTCAGCAACCGATTTCGCTGGAATCGCCGATTGGCGAAAGCGGCGATTCTCAGGTCGGAGACTTCATTGAAGATCAATCCACTGTCAGTCCGGCCGAGCGGGTGATTACTGCGAACGCGCGCGACGTGGCCGGCGACGTGCTTCAAACTCTGAGCCCACGCGAAGAGAAGGTGATCCGCATGAGGTTTGGCCTGAACGCGGAAGGACGTGAGCGGACTTTGGAGGAAGTGGGCGAGGATTTTAACGTCACCCGCGAGCGGATTCGACAAATCGAAGTAAAGGCCCTGCGAAAGCTGCGACATCCTTCGCGCGCGCGGGTTCTGAAAAATCTGGTTGAAGGTAACGCGACCTAGTTCGGCAGAAAAGCCCCTGCCCCCGAAGCCATTAACCGCGTCGCCTCAGCCAGGATTTGATGGCCCGTGTATCCGCATGGGGAGTTGATTCGATTCTCGTAAACGATCCTTCAACTATTGAAAATAGCGGTCGCCTGAGCTAAATTTCTAAGCGATACTTGCAAGTTCGAGCCTCGTCACCCCACTCGATGTTTGCTGACGCTCAAGATCGAGCAGAGGAGGTAAGTTTATGCGGACTTTGTTTTTCCTCCTTCCGTTCCTGCTAATGACTGCATCGGTCCCCGCGCAGAATCCTAACGACAAAGCGCCTGTTGTAATTCTGAATTTCCGTTGGGCTCGCGATCGACAACCGATCGAAAACGCGTCGTCAGCTTCCGTCGCGCCGGCGCCGGCGATGATTGCGGCCAACAGGAATTTCGAAAAGCAGAAACGCGTTAACGATCCGGCGGGCGTCAGAGATCCGAACGCGGACACGCTCGACGGCCGCGGCGCAGAACTCGATCGCATCGTTCAGCAATCGCGCGAGCCTGAACCAGTCGAAGGCTTCACTTATCAGGTCAAGGTTCAAAACGCAGCTGCGAGAGTCGTCAAAACAATTTTTTGGGAATATCGCTTCAGAGAATTAACGGCTCCGTCTCATCTTTCGCGACGTCAGTTTCTTTGTGCTGCGCAAATCAAGCCTGATAAGCAGCGTGAGTTTCAGGTCTTCACGTTGTCTGGTCCCTTCGACTCGGTTAACGTGAAGAGCCTCGCGAAAGATTCAAAGGCTCAATTCGAGGAAGCGGTAGTCATCAATAGGATCGAGTTTGTCGATGGGACCAGCTGGCAAAGGCCGGACTGGAATTTTGATGAAGTGAAGTTGACTACGAACGCTCGCGACACGCGCAATCTGCCGACGTGTCGCGGGCTGTGAAGCCTCGATCCGGTCAGTCAAACTCAATCCAGGAACCGATATTTTCTGCGCGACCTTTTTCGTAGGCATGAAAGGTTGCGGCAAGATCTTCCATCGCGAGTCCCAGCGATTTGAAAAGCGTGATTTCATCCGGCGACGTTCGTCCCGGATTTGACCCAGTTAGGACCTCACCGAGTTCCGCAACGTCCTCCGGTCCAATCATTCCGTCCTGTGCCGCCAGCAAATAGTCACCTGCTTCGTTGAAGGCAGATTCGCGTCGATCGGTAAAGACAGTCGCGGCTGCCATCGTGGCGGAATCGATCTCGCGAGCTTTAGGCGAGAACGTTCCGATCGCGTTGATGTGCGCGCCTTCAGAAATCCATTCGCGCTTCAGCACAGGTTCACGCGCGGTTGTTGCGGTGACGATGAGATCGGCCTTGCGGATCGCTTTCTCAGCGGTTTCGACTGGCTCGATCGGAACAGCGATGGTCCGCTGCATTTCATCGGCGAACAGTTTTGCTTTTTCAAATCGTGCCGAGGCGATACGAACGCGCCTCAGTTTTCGCACACACGCCATCGCCTCCAAATGCTTTCGCGCTTGCACGCCCGCCCCAATCAACGCCAGATCCCCAGCGTCTTCGTTCGCCAGAGCTTTAGTAGCGAGTGCGCTGACCGCTGCCGTGCGAATCGCGGTAACCGCGGAAGCATTCGCGACTGCGAGCAGTTCGCCAGTCTTTCCATCGAACAACATCACGCCGCCCTGATGCGCATCTTTGCCAATCGCCGCGTTTCCCGGAAAGACGCAGATTGCTTTCAATCCAAATAAAGGTCGCTCGCCGCCGCGAAACGTCGGCATCAGCGCCATGACGCCTTTAACATCTGGCGGCCGAAAGATTGTGCGCAGAGGTTGTTCGACTTCGCCTCGTGCGAGCGCGATGAAAGCTTCTTCCATTGCCGCAATGCATTCAGGCATGGAAAGAAGTTGTTCGACTTCGGATTGATTGAGGACGAGAACTTTCATCGTGTCCGCCAAGATAACATTGGTACTGGTGTGTCAGAAGCCCGCGCGTAAGCAAGGGCTCGCTTAGTAAAACGGGCCCTCCCTCACGGTTGGGCTTCTGACACCGGACGATATGACAAATCGAAACTGATTCGATACTATGCGCGCCTGAAGAGTTCTTCGCATTCCATTCGAAAGATCGCATCATGAAAATCCTAAAATCATTTTCGCCGCGTTCACTTCCGATCGCGCTCGCGCTGTTCATACTTACAGCTCCAGCGATCGCCGTCGCCCAGCCATTCAGCCCCGATTTATTTAAGGCGCTTCACTGGCGCAGCATTGGCCCGTTTCGTGGCGGGCGCACGCGCGCAGTCGCGGGAGTTCCGTCGCAGCCAAATGTCTTTTACATCGCCCAGGTGAATGGCGGTGTTTGGAAGACGGATGATTACGGTCGCACGTGGATGCCGATCTTTGACGATCAGCCGACTGGCTCAGTCGGATGCATCGCGGTAGCGCCGTCCGATCCCAACACGATTTATGTTGGCAGCGGTGAAGGTCTGCAGCGTCCCGATCTTTCCGTCGGCGACGGGATTTACAAATCGACTGATGCGGGCAAGACCTGGGTCCATCTCGGTTTGCGTGAAGGACAGCAGATTCCGCAAATCGCTGTCGACCCTCGCGACGCGAATGTGCTGCTTGTTGCCGTCGCGGGTCATCCTTATGGTCCGAATGCAGAACGCGGCATCTTTCGATCGACTGACGGCGGCCGGAGCTTCGAAAAAGTTTTATACAAAGACGAGAACGTCGGCGGCGCGGATGTGATGTTCGATCCGAAGAATCCCGATGTTACATACGCCGGCTTGTGGGAAGCGCGGCAAGGGCCCTGGGAAAATGCAGCGTGGAACGGAACCGGCGGTGGCGTTTACAAATCGACCGACAACGGCAAGACCTGGAAACAATTAGGCGGTGGTCTACCGGAGAACATTATCCAGGCGAACCTGGCAATCTCGCCTAGCAATCCAAACCGATTATTTGCGTCACTCGCCTTGAGCCCCGGCCTCGTCATCTATCGATCGGATGATGCGGGTGATAGTTGGACCAGAATCACAACCGATCCGCGGCCGGCGGGAAGAATCGGCGGTGGCGATCTCGCCGTACTGCGCGTCGATCCGAGAAACCCGGACGTTGTTTACTCAGCCAGCGTCGTCTCCTGGAAATCGATCGATGGCGGAAAGACGTGGACGGCTTTTCGTGGCGCACCGGGCGGTGATGATTATCAGAATGTTTGGGTCAATCCGAACAACGGCGACACGATTATTCTCGGCAGCGATCAAGGCGCGGTCATCACGGTCAACGGCGGCAAGTCGTGGAGCAGTTGGTATAACCAACCGACAGCGCAGATGTATCACGTGAGCGCCGACAACGCGTTTCCGTATCGCCTGTGCAGCGGTCAGCAGGAGAGTGGTTCCGCGTGTGTTTCGAGCCGCGGCAATGATGGTGAGATCACTTTTCGCGAATGGCATCCCGTCAGTGCCGAAGAATACGGTTACGTCGTTGCCGATCCGCTCGATCCCGACATCGTCTATGGCGGCAAGCTAACGCGTTACGATCGCCGCACCGCGCAGGCGCAGAACATCATGCCGAAGCCGTTTCGCTCGGGTGACTTTCGCGTCGTGCGCACGCAACCCGTTTTGTTCTCGCCCGTCGATCCGCACGTCCTTTACTTTGCGACCAACACGCTTTGGAAAACCCGGGACGGCGGACGCAACTGGGAACAAATCAGTCCCGATCTAACGCGCAAAACTTTCGATGTGCCGGACACGGTTGGCAAGTTCAAGTCGGAGCGCAGCGCGCAAGCGTCACAGCGCGGAGTCATCTACGCCGTCGCGCCTTCGCCGTTGGATATCAACGTGATTTGGGCTGGCACCGATGATGGCTTGATTCATCGCACGACTGACGGCGGGAAGACGTGGAGTGATGTGACGCCGAAACAGCTGAAGGCCTGGCAGAAAGTTTCGATCCTCGACGCGAGTCACTTTGATAAGAACACCGCGTACGCGGCCATCAACACTCTGCGGCTGGATGACCTGCATCCGCACATTTATCGCACCCGCGACGGCGGCGCGAACTGGACTGAGATCACCAGCGGCATTCCGGAAAACGAAAATACCGATGCGGTGCGCGAAGATCCGGAACGAAAGGGTTTGCTCTTCGCCGGGACCGAACGCGCGGTCTACGTTTCGTTCGATGACGGCGAGCACTGGCAATCGCTGCGGCTGAACATGGGCGCGACTTCGATTCGCGATCTGATTATCAAGGGCGACGATCTCTGTGTCGGCACGCACGGTCGAGGCTTCTGGATTCTCGACAACATCACGCCGCTGCGGCAGCTTCAGGATTCGATCACTAAATCGTCCGCGCATCTCTTCAAACCGCAAACAGCCTGGCGCGTTCGTTGGAACACGAACAGCGACACGCCGCTGCCGCCCGATGTTGCCGCCGGAGAAAATCCGCCCGACGGCGCGATGATCGACTACTACATCGGCAGGTCAACGGCGGGAGCGGTGACGATCGAAATCAAAGACGCGACCGGCGCAACCGTGCGCCGCTATTCGAGCAACGATCCTTTGCCGGCGCAGGATCCGCAACTCAACATTCCGCCTTACTGGATTCGTCCGCCGCAAAAGTTGACGAGCGAGCCCGGGCTGCATCGTTTCCTTTGGGATTTGCACTACACACCGGTTCCCGGCGTGACGCCGCAATATCCAATCGCGGCCGTGTATCGCAACACCGCGCCCGAAGCGACGTCGCCGTGGGCCATGCCCGGCAACTACACAGTGGTGCTGACAGTCGGAGGCAAGAAATACGAACAGCCGCTCAAGCTCGCGATGGATCCGCGCGTGAAAACTTCGATGTCTGATCTCGGCGAGCAATTTCGACTCTCAAAGCAAATGTACGATGAGTGGATGACGCTCAGCTCGATTTCGGAAGAGGTCAGAAAAGTGCGCGGCCATCTGGCTGATTTGCGTCCGAAAGTTTCCGATGCGAATTTGAAAGCTCACATCGATGCGTTGGCCGACAAGCTGCAAGCGCTCGGGGGCGCAAGCGGCGGAGGTTTTGGTGGCGGAGGTGGCGCGGGTGCAGGCGCTGCGCGAGCGACTGTCGCCTCCACGATGCAACGCGCGCGAACGCTCTTCAATCTGATCGAAGAAGTTGACGTTGCGCCAACGCCGCAAGTCGCATCCGCGGTTCCCGATGTCGCCAAGGATTCGCGAACGCTTCAAGATGCGTGGCGCGCAATCCAATCGCAGGACATACCTGCTTTGAATCAGGAATTGCGCGGCGCGGGGCTGGCGGAAATTAAGTAGGCTGTATCCGTAGCTTCGCCGCGGCTTGACCCAACCGCGCGAAAAGCAAGGATGAGAGCGGCGAAGGGAGCTTGATGCGCGCCAACCGTCGCCACAATCGTGCTTTGATTTATTGATCAGAAGGGATCGTGTCATGAGTGCGTCGCTCCTCTATCGCATCACTTCGATTCTGTTACTGCTATTCGCGATCGGACACACGCTGGCCTTCCGCCAGGTTGATCCCGGCTGGGGAGCAGATGCCCTCGTCGAGTCCATGAAGGCCACGCGCTTTCAGGTCCAGGGGTTCAGCCGGAGCTACTGGTTGTTCTTCACCGGCTTCGGACTGTTTGTCTCGGTCTTGCTCATGTTCGCCGCAGTGCTATCCTGGCAGCTCGGCGGAATGCGGAGGGAAGTCTTGCGTGCAATACCCATGATCAGGTGGGCCTTCGTGTTGTGTTTCGTGGCAATCACATACCTGAGCTGGCAGTACTTCTTCATTGTGCCCTTAGCCTTTGCCGGCGTCATCTCCATCTGCCTGCTCACTGCGGCTTGGCTCGCGGCGCGGGCGTAAAGACGTGCTAAATTGAGTCGCCGGAATGCCGAACAAATCTTTGGACGCAAGCGCGGGAGTGGCGACGATTATGAAGGAAGGACGAAGGATGAAATGAGATTCCTCCAATTTGTAATTCTGTTCCTGTTAATCCTGGCGCCCGTCTCGAAAGTTCCTGCTCTATCTGAGAAAACCTCTGATGATGCTCAGCCAACAACTCTTATTTTCATGCCGCAGGAGCAGGAGATTGAACTTGCTTTGAGCGCCGGCCCTGAGCACCTGCGCAACGACGCAACGGTTTATGTTTTTGGCAAGAAAGGCTATGAAAGGATTCGCAGCGGCAAGAATGGATTTACCTGCATGGTCAATCGCGACGGCAATCAAGCCGGCGATAACGATCTCAAGCCTACCTGTTGGGACGCGGAGGGGACTGCCACGATTGTTCCGGTGATGCTTCGCGTCGGGCAACTGCTCGCAGAAGGACGAACGGCTGACGAAATCAAGCGCGACATTGAAGCCGGATTCAGCGCGGGACGCTTTTTCAGTCCACGAAAGACCGGTATCGCGTACATGCTCAGAGGCGACGTGCAATACGATCCCAACATCAAGGAAATCAGCAAGACATTATTCCCGCCCCACTACATGATCTATGCACCCGGAGTTACCAATGCGGACATTGGGATGAATATGGACGCATACAAAAAACATCCCTCACTGCCCCTGCTCTATGCGGGCTATTCGGGCGGGGCGCGTACGGCTTACATCATAGTGATGGCTACGGAAGACGAAGCACACATTCATTGACTCTACTTAACGCGAGCGAACGAAACGCAAGGATGAAGGATGCGATGCGATGTCTTCGATTTGCGCCGCTGCGTCAACTCAACTGTTGTGCGAATAGAAACGTTACGCTCGAACCGGTATCAGATGAAGACCTATGTTGCTCTCTTTCGGGGCATCAACGTCGGCGGAAAAAATACTCTGCCAATGAAGGAGTTGGTTGCCATTCTTGAAGGCGTTGGCGCGCAAAAGGTCAAGACTTACATTCAAAGCGGCAATGCTGTGTTTATGTGCAAAGCCAAAGAGCCTTCAAAGCTCTCATATCAGATTAGAGCAGAGATCAAGAAGCAACGCGGATTTGACCCGCATGTCTTGTTATTGGAGTTGGAAGAGTTTGAAAAGGCTATTCGGCAGAATCCGTTTCCGGAAGCTGAGAGCAACCCGGCGACTCTGCACGCAGGCTTTCTTGCCGCAACCCCGGACTGGCCCGACGTGAAAACACTTGAGAGCCTTAAGAGCGAGAGCGAGCGATTTCGTCTGATCGATAGCGTTTTCTATTTGCATGCGCCGGACGGCGTCGGTCGATCGAAGCTGGCTGCCAGGGCTGAGAGATTGCTCGGAGTGCCAATGACGGATCGGAATTGGAGGACGGTAACTACAATTCAGAAATTGGCGCGGGCGTTGAAATAATGGCACTAAGGTTGGTCTGGCTCGCAGCGCTCGTCGAATCTGACGTTAGGCCTTCACTTCGATTTCACGCAGCCTTCGATCTTTCGATCGATAACACTTTTCATTCTTCCGACGTCATAGTTACGTTTATCAAATTCCAGCGCAACGTTTAGGCGGCCTTTGTGTGCCAATGTTTCGAACGAGAGAACTACGATGAAGCTTCGGATTCGACTACCAAGGATTAGTCCACTGGTCCTTCTTCTCTCGCTGTTGTCGCCGGCCGCCGCGCAACACCCAAAGAGGCACAAGGCCCGAACTCCTCATCCGCCACCGCCGAAGGTTCGCTTCATCTCCGGAAACAACTCGCTCAAAATCCCGTTCGACTTAACCGGCAACTTAATCCTCCTGCAGGCACGCTTCAACGACTCAGAGCCACTGTGGTTCATCGTTGACACGGGCGCGACCGATTCCGTTATCGATTCTCAATTGGCGAAGAGTTTGAGCCTCAAGGCGGTTGGTCGGACGGTCGGAACGGGTAGCGCAGGCACCGCGACGGCGCAGATCTTCCAAGGTAATTCCTTGAAGCTGCCGAATATCGAAGCGTCGAATCTGACGATTTATGGTCTGCCCATAGATTTTCTTTCGGCTCCCCTCGGCCGCAAACTCAGCGGCGTGATCGGAAACGATATTCTCAAACAGTTGGTCTTTGAGATTGATTATGCGGCACAGACTCTCAATTTTTATGACCCTGAGAGTTATCAATATTCAGGCGCTGGAGATGTTGTGCCGATCACGATAGAAGGCTATCCGTTTATTCGTGCGCGCATCGCGGTTGGCGGCGGTAGCTCGCTTGAAGCCAAGTTCGAGATTGACTCGGGATCGACGGGAGCCATTACATTTAACACGCCGTTCGTCGACCGAAACAGACTGCTCGACTCTCTTTCCAAATCAAATCAGACACGCCTGGGCGGCGTGGGCGGTAGCGCGGTAGCGTTTTCCGGCCGGGTCAAATCGATGAGCGTCGGAAGCTTTCAGTTACAGAATTTGGTCGCCAGATTTTCGCGCGCGCGGCGCGGCGATGATGCCAGCGCCAAGTATGATGGTCTAATCGGTGGCGATATCCTCCGTCGCTTCAAAGTGGTCTTCGATTACTCTCGACGGCGAATGATACTCGAGCCGAATGCTCAGTTTGCTGAAGCTTTCGAAGCAGACATGAGCGGACTAGACCTGGCGACGGAGGGTGAAGATTTTTCGGTGGTGGTGGTTAATGAAGTAGAGCCCGGTAGTCCCGCGGCGGAGGCCGGAATTCAAGCCGAGGACAGCATCACCGCGATCGATGGCCGCTCCGCGAAAGAGTTCACGGTGAACGAGATCCGTAGAATGTTCATGCAAGACGGTAAAGAATACTGGATAAGACTCAAGCGCGACCAAAAAGAACTGCAAGCAAGACTGAAGTTGAGGAGATTGATTTAGACGGCGCCCGATAGATCGCCGAATCCTCCCATTTCCTTGGAAATACTAGCTAATTCAACATTTAACACCCTTCGGAAGGTTGTCTATGAGAGCACAACTGACGACAGGGTTCGGCAACAATGCAATCAATTTGCGCGAGGGTGCGAGCGCCCTTTTTCGGCGCAAATCCCTCGTTTTGTTCACATTTCTAGCGGTAGTCATCGGCGCCGTCATCGTCACGGTGGTGCTCCCGAACCGCTACGAATCGCGCATGAAGATCCTGGTAAAGAACCAGCGCGTCGACATCGCGATTACTCCTGAGGCCACCACGGGGACGAACACTCCAACCGTCGAGAACGATGTCAGCGAGAACCAAATCAACTCGGAGATTGAACTGCTGACCAGCAAGGACCTGCTAACGGAAGTTGTCACTTCCACAGGTTTGGACAAGCAGGAGTCGAGTCTCCTTAACCGCTCGATGACGGATGCGGTTCGCGTCGAGCGGGCCGTCAATCGTCTAACGAAGGACCTCTCGATCAACCCGGTTCGCAAAGCCAACGTCATCACGATCAGCTACGCGTCGGATTCGCCGCAGCTTTCAGCGGCCGTATTGAAGAAGCTCGGCGATCTGTACTTGGAGAAGCATCTGAAGTTGAACCATCCGGTTGGCGCTACGGATTTTTTCAAAGAGAAAGCCGACGAGTACGATACGCAGCTCAAACAATCCGAACAAAAGCTTACCGATTTTCAGCAGAGTAATAACCTCGTCGTCCTCAGCCAGCAGAAAGAGTTGACGCTGCAAAAGACGGCCGAAGCGAAAGCCAAGATGATGGACGCCGACGCGGCTTTGAATGAAGCCACGAATCGCATCGCGCGCGTCGAGCAACAACTCGGGGCGATTCCGAAGCGCATCGTGACGCAGAGCAGGCAGCTTCCGAATCAGTATTCGGCTGAACGGCTAAATACGATGATGGTTGAGCTGCAGAATCGGCGCACGCAGTTGCTGACAAAGTTCCGGCCGGACGATCGTCTGGTGAAAGAAATTGACGAACAGATTCGCACGACACAGCTGGCTCTGGATCGTGCCGAGCAAAAGACTTCAGTTGAAGAAGCGACCGACTTGAATCCTCTGCGCCAGACACTGGAAACCGAGTTGTCGCGCGCGCGCCTGGATCAAGCTGGTGCGAAGGCTCGCCGCGACACGCTCACGGGTCAACTACAAGAATACGAAGGCGGGCTGAAAAAACTTGAGAGCGACACCGCCAAACACGACGACCTGCAACGCGAGAAGAAAGAAGCGGAAGACAACTATCAGCTCTACGCAAAGAAGCGCGAAGAAGCGCGGATCGCGGATGAACTTGATCGACAGAAGATCACCAACGTTTCAATTGCCGAAGCCGCGGCAGTGCCGCAACTTCCTTCGTCGCCGAATCGACCTTTGAACTTAGTGCTGGGAGTCTTTCTTGCGGCCTTCTTGAGTCTCGGCAGCGTGTTCTCGGCAGAAATGTTGAGCGATGTGGTTTATACACCGGGACAACTCGAAGCGATGACCGGCGCAAAGGTTTTGGCGACAGTTCCTGAGAACAGCCGCCGCGTGCTGGTTCGTGAAACACGTGAGAAACCAATGCTCGAACGCCGAGCCGTTGCCGAATTACAAAGCTGAGGAATAGACCAGTGCAGGTTGAAGAACAAATCGCAGAACAATCGGTAAAGATGCCGCCGGTTAACCCGACCGGGCAACGGCACAATCTTCAGTTGTTGCTGGCGAGTTTGCAGAACGGATCACAGAAGCTGCGCGAAGGTTCAGTTATCGCGTTCACATCTGCTTCGGAAGGTGGCGGGGCAGGTCATGTTGCACAACTGTTCGCAGTTGAAATCGCGCGACATACGGGCCGGCGAACTCTGCTGATTGACTCTGAGCGTTTGCAGAGCCTCGGCGTCGAAGACTATTTGGAGATGCCCTGGAATTGCCATCCGACGAACATCGACAATCTTTGGATGTTACCTGCAAAGAGATCCGGGAATGGAAACGGACATCACGACGCCGAACCGAAGCGGTCATTTCTGATGCGCGTCGGGAAGCAGGGCGAAGAAATAGGCGCCGGGCTGGATTCGGTGGATGCGTTGCGAGTGAGCTTTGACAACATCCTGATCGACTGTCGTTCGCTGAAGGAAACCTCCGATGCGGCAATGCTGTCGACCAGAGTCGATGGGGTGGTAGTGGTGGTCGACGCCGGCGATTCGCGCCGCGACGAAATCCTGAATGCGCAGCGAACGATCGAAACCACGGGCGGAAAATTTCTCGGCTTCGTGATGAACAAGCGCCGGTATCCAGTGCCGAATTGGTTGTACAAGAGGTTGTAAATCGGCGGGCTCAAGTCCGTATTTGCCCCTTTCACGGACTAAAGTCATCGCCGCTTTTTTTAGGAGTGCCAATGAAACATCGACTACTTTTAGCTCTCGCGATTTCACTTCTGATCTTGCCGGTTGCTGCACATGCACAGGCCCAGCGCCCTCCGCGATTAACTACCGTCACCGAAGATCGCTATAGGCTTCAGCCGGGCGATGTTCTCGACATCCAGTTTCGCTATTCACCTGAGTTTAATCAGACGGCGACCGTGCAGCCGGATGGCTATATCTCGCTCGAAATCACCGGCGATTTGAAAGTTGCCGGCTTCACGATCGAAGAGACGCGACAAGCTGTACTGCGACAAGCTAGCAAGCGTTTGGCTGATCCAGTCGCGGCGATCGCCTTGAAAGAATTTCAGCGGCCGTATTTCGTAGTTGCCGGCGAAGTGGCAACGCCCGGCAAGATCGAGATGCGCGAGCGCGTTACCGCTCTTCAGGCGATCATGCTGGCTGGCGGCATGAAGGAAACTGCCAAGTCTTCGCAAGTCGTCGTCTTTCGCAAAATCAATTCTGATACGGCCGAAGTGAAGCTGCTCAACCTGAAGAACATTCGCCGGACAAGCGATTTAGAGAACGACTTGACATTGCAAGCCGGCGACATGGTTTTCGTACCGCGCGACAAAATTTCCAAGATAGAACGATTCATGAAACTGGCGAGCGTGGCCGCATTCATGGCCCCAAGATTGTAGAAACATGATTACTCGTCGCGGAACAATTTCGGATTTCTTTCTGAAGCTGAGCGATCTTTCGTCGTTGTTGATGTCGCTCGGTTTGGTGATCGTGTTTCGCTATTCACCCGCGCAAAATCCAACTTTCGTAGTTGACTATCTTTCAGAGCGAGTGAAAGTCGGCAACGCGATTCTCGGCGTGCTGCTGATGATTTGCTGGTATGGAGCTTTCGCCGCGCAAGGCTTGTATGTCTCGCATCGCCTCAGCTCCGGACTAAAAGAACTCAGAGAGGTGCTGCGCGCAATCGCGATCTGCTCGATCGGTCTGTTGGTTGCAGCACAGGTTGGTCATTGGCCCACGATCAATTTGCGGACGACTGCGGGGTTCGCACTGGTTAGTTTTGCTCTAGTTGCGGGCGTGCGGATGGCGTTGCGCTACAACCTGCGACGTTTGCGCGCGAGCGGCCACAACCTGAAGAACCTGGTAATCGTTGGCGGAGGCCAACGCGGCCAGCGCTTCGCGGCGCACCTGAAACGACGACAAGATCTGGGATACAAAGTTATCGGCTTCGTCGACAGCGATCCGGTTTATGCGCATACGACACTTCAAGGAGCGCCTTATCTGGGGACGATCGAAGACTTGCCGCGGCTGATTGCCAATGAAGTCATCGACGAAGTAACTGTCGCGCTTCCAATCAAATCGCATTACACGCAGATCGAAACTGCTGTATCGCTCCTGGAAGAGCAGGGAATCACTACGCACGTTTTGTCGGATCTTTTCCCACAGAAGCTCGGGAAATCGCAAGCCGTCGACTTCGACGGCGCGCCGATCGTAACGCTGGGCAGTGCGCCGCCATTTAGCTGGCGCACCGAAGCAAAGCGGATTATCGACCTGACGGTATCGACGACGTCGCTAATCGTCTGCGCGCCGCTTCTTGCTCTGGTCGCGATTGCGATCAAGCTGGACTCGCCGGGGGCCGTCTTCTTCATTCAGGAACGCGTAGGATACAGCAAACGCCGCTTTCGCATGATCAAGTTCCGCACGATGACCATCGATGCGGAATCGCGAATGCAAGAGATGGAACATTTGAATGAGAAGACCGGTCCGATCTTCAAAATCAAAAACGATCCGCGCATCACGCGCGTGGGAAAATGGCTGCGTAAGACGAGCATCGACGAGCTGCCGCAGCTCATTAATGTTCTGCTCGGCGACATGAGTGTCGTCGGTCCGCGCCCGCTTTCTGTTCGCGACGCGGTGCGCATGGAAGAAGCCTGGCAGAAGCGACGCTTCAGCGTTAAGCCAGGTCTGACTTGTCTGTGGCAGGTCTCTGGCCGGAGTAATCTGTCATTTGAGCAGTGGATGCAACTCGACCTTGAATACATCGATCACTGGTCGTTGAAGCTCGACGCATCGATCCTGCTTCGCACGATCCCCGCAATTGTTCTGGCGCGCGGCGCGAGTTAATCGCGCGCGCCCGCTTCTCAACTTTGAGTGAGTGAAACTGTGATTGCCCGCAGCGCAAAACTCATCTTCATTACCGACTCGACGATATTGCTATCGACGATGATCTCCAGCCTGGTCGGCGCGCGCGCGCTTGGCCCGGCGGGCCGCGGCGATCTTCTGGTCGTCGTCCTGTGGCCACCGGTGATCGCGATGCTTGCCGGTCTTGGGCTGCCGGCTGCGTATCGATACTGGATGGCGAAAGAGCCGGAACGGGTTTCGCGTCTTTTTTCGAACGCGGTCATCTACACGCTAATCGTCGGTGTCATCAGTATCGCTCTGGCGGACTTGATTGTGCCTCACCTGGTTGGAAGCCGCAGTCCACAGGTGATGACGCTGCTCCGCATTTATCAAATCAATATTCCAGCCGCGTTGTTTCTCAGTCTGATGCGTGGATTGCTGGAAGGCACCCGGCGCTTCGGTTGCGCAGGGGCCGCGCGGCTCCTCTTTTTTATCGTTCAGGGTCCTGGTTTTGCAGTTCTGTGGCTGATGGGAAATCTAACCGTCACCACAGCGACGTACACTTTGATTGTTGGTCAGACAGCTTCGACGCTGTTGGGGCTGTTTGCGGTATGGCACCAGCTTCGTCCCCGCTGGCAACCGAGTTGGTCGGAATTGAAGAGTTCGATGCTTTACGGCGTGCGTGATTATCTTGGCGGCGTCGCTGACTTTACCACGCTGCGTTTGGATCAATTGATGCTGGGCGCGATGGCTTCAAACGTCGCGATCGGTTTGTACGTCATCGCGGTGCGACTATCCGAGATGACCACGCTGGCAGCCGATGCGATCGCTGATGCGCTCATGCCCGAGGTTGCGTCCTCAAAAACCGCGAACCGCGCCGAGTTGTTGTGCGCGCGCAGCCTGCGGCTGGCGATCTACATGCACCTGTTGCTGTTTCCGCCGTTGTGGTTGGCGGCCCCGCTGATTCTCAAAGTCTTATTCGGACCGAGCTTCGTCCCCGCGACCGGTGCGTTTCGTTGGTTGTTGGTGGCCGCCGGAGTCTGGAGCTGCGGCTCAATTGTAATCAATGGCCTGCGCGGATTCGGTTATCCGGGATTGAGCACGCTGGCGAGATTCTCGGCAGCAGTTATTACGGGAGCTGCGCTGGTCGTGCTGTTGCCGCGAATGGGAATTACCGGCGCGGCGATCGCTTCACTCATTGGTTACAGCGTCATGCTGGTAGTTGCGCTGATCGGTTTTGTTAAGAAGAGACAGCTCCGCCTTTGGAAGAATTGCCTGCGTCCGGAGCGGCGCGACTTGTTCGTTCCGAATTGGAGATCGTTATTGGGGCTGAGTTCGGCCGCGCAGTAACCCTTAAGAACCTGGTGGCCCTCCCTTACGGTCGGGCTTCTGACACAAACATGAGCAGCATCGTTTACACACAACCACGGGCTAGCGGGCGATCGATGTGGATCTGGTTTGCACCCGTTCAGGCGGCGGTCGCGTTTACCATTCTCGCGATCGCGGCCGGTGGTCAGGTTCTCCGTACCTGGTTACTCACCGCCGTGGTTTGGGTGATGGCGATGCCGTTGCTCGTTAGTCTGGAAGCCGGCTTGATCGCGATGATGTTCTTCGAACCGTTTCGTGGTCTGATTCGTCGCGCGCAATATCTGTTTGTCGATTATTCGAATAGCGATCCCATACATTTGCTGACGCCAATTGTCGCGCTCCTTGCTTTCATCCTGATTCTGAAGAATCAAAGGCTGGACATCTTTCGTCAGACTCGACTGGCTCCGGCCGTCTCGCTCTTACTCTTGATCTATTTCATCCAGATCTTCAATCCATTGCAAGGCGGTTTGTTCATCGGTCTTTCGGGAGCGTTGTTCACGCTTCTCCCCGTACTCTGGTTCTATTTCGGCCAGGCAGTGAAATCCGATTTTCTTAAGACGGCGCTGCGCTTAATGGTCGTGATGGGAATCGTCACGTCATTGTATGGCTTGTACCAGTTGCTTTTCGGGCTGACAAGTTTCGATCAAGTCTGGCTCGAACACACCGACTACCAGTTTGTTAGAGTTGGCAGCGTGGTGCGCGCCATGGCAACTTACGCTAATGCCGAAGAGTGGAGCCGCTATCTTGATATATGCGCTTTAGGGGCGCTGGGGCTCGCCGTAATGTCGAACCGGCGCTCGCACCGTGTCGCATGGTTTGCGTGTGGAATGCTGCTCTTCGGAGCGCTGATCCTTTCCGGCGAGCGCGTCTCGATCTTCGGATTTATCCTGGGCTCTGCCATCTTATTTCTATCCGGCGCACGCACCATGGGCGGCATCGCACGCCGTTCTGTTCTCCTACTGATACCAGTTCTCCTGCTCTTTGTATTTGCCAAGCCGCCCGCAGAGGACGAAATTTGGGGAAAAGACCAGAGCGAGGCGGCGCAGTCAATGGTCTCGCATTCGGCGCGGGGGATTCTAAAGCCGACAGGCGAAGGAAGTTTGTATGCACGCTTTGAGAATTGGGGTGAAGCGGCAAAAGTGATCCTGTATAACCCGTTCGGCCTGGGAACCGGGGCGGGCTCGATTGCTCAGACGCGGGACGGCAACGAAGGCGACAATCTTCCGGCCACCGATAGTTATATTTTGTCTATTACGCTTGCCTGTGGGATTCCGGCTGGGCTGCTTTGTATATGGATCTTCGGCCAGGCGGCACTGATTTCGTGGCGCGCATTTAGACGCGCGGCCCCTGGCAGTCCTGAATTAGGAATGTGGCGGGTGATGCTGGCAATCATGCCGGTGCTGGCATTCATCAATCTCTTCGGGTATTCGTTCCTGCTCGTCTCAGTTGCGCCTGTCGGATGGTTACTAATCGGATGGGTAAGTGCCCAGGAATTGAAAATACGCGTTCAGCCGGAACGAGAAATAATAACCTTGTAGCTTTCATCTGGCGCCATCAAACCAACGGTTTGCGTTACAGGCTGTGAATACACTAAGCATTTGAGGATCGACTTGAAGATTCTTTTTTACAACCACACAGGGCAAATTAGTGGCGCTGAACGAGTGCTGCTGATGACTTTGGCTGGGCTCGATCGTAGCCGCTTCGATCCGGTCGTGTTATGCCCAGCCGACGGGCGATTGATCCAGACGATAAATGACCTGCGTATCAAAACTGTCGGCATGGACCCACTGGCGGCGCGCTTTACCTGGCGCCCGGATCGCCTGATTCGGTATTTCGCTTCCTTCACGCGCGTGATTCCCCTGGCACGTGCGGCCATAGTTAAGGAAATGCCGGACCTCATTCATGCCAACAGCATCCGCGCCGGTCTGGTTATGTCGGCGGCGACTGTGGGGCTCGGTGTGCCGATCGTCTGGCATGCGCATGATCTTTTGCCGCGCCATCCCTTAAGTACGGCGATTCGTTTGGTTGCGCTCGCATCTCGCCGCAATCGCATCATTGCCGTGTCCCAAGCCGTCGCGGATCGCTTTCGCGGAGTATTGCTGCGCCGGTTCCGGCGACGCGTTCCAATCACAACGATTCACAACGCCGTCGATCCGGGACGTTTTCAGCCTGACCTGAAAAGTAGACATGAACTTCGGCGGGCGCTCGGGATTAAAGAAAGCCAACTACTCGTCGGCACCGTGGGACAGCTAACGCCACGCAAAGGCCAGCTCGAGGTCATCGAGGCGTTTACCGAAGTGACGCGCGAAATTCCGGACGCGGTGCTGCTGATTGTTGGGGAACCAATCTTCAATCGAGATGCGGAGTATGCAGCGTGCCTGGTTCGCGCGGCACACGCTTCGAAGGTGCCGGATCAGATTCGACTTCTGGGACCGCGAGAAGACGTTCCCGCTCTTATGCGTGCGTTTGATTTGCTGATCGTCAATTCGCATAGCGAGCCATTTGGCCTCACGATTGTGGAAGCCATGTTCAGCGGCACGCCGGTCCTGGCGGCGGCGGTTGACGGTATTCCGGAGATAGTTCGCCACGGCGAGAGCGGCTGGCTCATTGATGGCCGCGATCGCACGTTGCTCGCTGAAGCTACGCTTACGCTTTTGCGCGATCAAAATCTGCGCCGGAAACTGGCAAGCAATGGCCGGCGCGATGCGATTGCCCGCTTCTCGATCGAAAGATTCATCAGTGAAATGGAGTCTCTCTATCGAAGCATTCTCGAAAGGGTAGAATGCCGCGCTACGAAAGCGGCCGAAGCAAAATTCGCTTGAGACACAAAGAGGCAAACGATAAACCACCGGCAAGCTTTTCGCACTCGCCGGTGGTTTTGCTTTTAGTCTATTCCGATTCTTACCACGGGCTGTTGGACCGAAACTGAGCAGCGAAATCCTGGCCTACATAGTTGCGGGGCGGACCACGTCAATCGTCAATTTGAATTGCAAAATTTTCCCAGCAGCGCAGCACGGAATTTGGTTGCGGCGAATCAAATTCATACCTTCACAGTTTTAGTTCGGCTTTCAGGATACTGAACCAATAATTTCTCACAGCAAATCCGTCGTCAAAATACTGGCGAATTTCCAGAACTTTCCAACCAGAATCTGTCCCTTGGGATTCTCGGGTTAAGTGCGGTATCTGCTGAAATTAACAGCGCTTTCGGCCTTTCTTATGGTTAGCGCGACTGAGGGTTGAACACATTGTCTAGAATCGCACTTGTACATGATTATTTTGTCCAGATGGGGGGCGCCGAACGCGTGGCCGAAGCCATGCACGATTCGTTTCCATCTTCGCCCATTTACACGACGGTAGCATTGCAGCGAACGTTGTCGAAGCGGTTGCGTGCCGCCGACATCCGTACCTCGCTGATGCAACATCTGCCGGCGATGGACCGCAAGTTTCGTCATTACTTCATGCTCTATCCGTTTGCGGTCGAGCACTTCGATCTCTCGCCTTACGATCTAATCTTCAGCAGCAGTTCGGGCTATGCGAAAGGCGTTCGTCGCCGCCGCAACGCAATTCATGTCTGCTACTGCCACACGCCCATGCGTTGGGTTTGGCGCTACGAAGATTATGTGGCGCGCGAACGCTTTGGCTCAGGAGTCCGCTCGCTGTTGCCACTGGCGCTGTGGGGACTGCGCAAGTGGGATTTGCGCGCCGCGAAACAGCCAAACTATTACATCGCGAACTCGCAACTCGTAGCGCATCGCATCCGCCAAATTTACGGGCGCGAAGCTCACGTCATTCCGCCGCCGATCGATGTGAATCGCTTTCACATGTCGACCGAAATTGATGATTACTATTTGGTGCTCTCGCGTCTGATGCCGTACAAGCGAATCGATCTCGCAATCGAGGCCTGCAAGCGCATGAATCGCCGTCTAGTCATTATTGGCGACGGCCCGGATCGCGCGCGGTTGGAAAAACTCGGCGACGACAGAATCGATTTCCTGGGCCGGCAACCGGATCAGATCGTTAATTACTACGCCGCACGATGCCGTGCTCTGCTATTTCCGGGCGAAGAAGATTTCGGCATGGCGCCGCTCGAAGCCAACGCTGCCGGCCGTCCAGTAATCGCTTATCGCGGTGGCGGGGCCGTCGAGACCATCGAGGAAGGGAAGACCGGCATCTTCTTCGATCAACCGGACAGTCGAGCACTTTGCACCGCGATCGAGCGATTTGAAAGCATGTACTGGAGTCAAATCCTGCTGCGTCGTCATGCTGAGAAGTTCGATCAAAACGTTTTCGCGTTCCGTGTCCTCCAGTTTCTGGGATCTGTGGCGCCTTCGTCGTGTTCAGAGGAATTACTTTCGGGCGCGCGGTTGTTGTCAGACAATATTTCAAAGCGAGTTTGGCCCAGGCTCGCGGTGGTGGGATAAAGATGCAAACAACTTCACTGTTCTATTCGTCGAGTCGTAATGCTGCCGGCGTTGCGTTGGCCCCCGAACAAGCATGGAAGCGCGGACCCATGGATCCCGCGATTTGGCAGAACGAAGTTCACGTTTGGCGCGCCCGATTGGACACGCAATGGTCGTGGGGATTCGATGAGGCTCTCTCGCTGGATGATCGCGCACGCGCCGATCGTTTTCGGTTTGAATCTGATCGCCGCAAGTTTTGTGTCGCGCGTGCGTCGTTGCGCTTAATCCTGGGTCGTTACTTGAAAACGAAGCCGGGCCGTTTGCGACTCGATACGACCCAGTACGGCAAGCCGTACTTTGCCGATCAGAAAGTTTCACAAGGCCTGCGTTTCAATATGTCGCACTCGCATCAGCTCGCGTTGATTGCGGTTACTCGCGAACGTGAAGTCGGCGTCGACCTCGAATACATGCGACCGGATTTTGTGACAGATGAAGTTGCAACGCATTTCTTTTCGCGTTCCGAAGCCGAAGACTTTTGCGCGGTGCCGCCGGAACTGAAGACGCAATCGTTCTTCAATTGCTGGACCCGCAAAGAGGCGTACATCAAAGCACGCGGCGAAGGTCTGTATTGTCCGCTGGATCAATTCGATGTGTCGGTTGCTCCGGGCGAGCCGGCGCGGCTATTGAACAGCCGCATCGATTCCGGTGAAGTGGCGCGCTGGTCATTCAAGGAACTCCATCCTGAGCCGGGTTATGCGGCGACGCTCGCAGTTGAAAGCAATCCTTCGAAGCTCGTGCTTTGGGACTTCAGTTAGCTGGCAGCGCAATCCATTAAATTGCGCTGACATAGCGACCCGCAAATCAACCATTTGCGCTACATGTCGATCAAAGTTGTGCGCATCGCTCTCGTATTCGTCTCGCTCTTCCTCACGCTCGTAACTTCCGCTGATTACAAATCAAACAATTGCGGCGGCTGTTGGGTGCCGTCCGCCGATCAGCCCACAGTCACCCAGGGTCTGGGTGTCAACATTCATTTCACCGAGCCTAAGCCGGGCGAGGTGAAGATGATCGCGGACGCAGGTTTTCGTTGGGTGCGAATGGATTTCAATTGGGAGGAAACCGAGCGCGAGCACGGTCGTTATGATTTCTCGCCCTACGATCGTTTATTGAAAGAACTCGACGCAAACAACCTGCGCGCGCTGTTTATTCTCGACTACGGAAATCCGCTTTATACCGAAGGAATGTCGGTGCGCACTGCGGAAGCTCGATCAGCTTTCGCGCGTTGGGCCGTGGCAGCGGCAAGGCATTTCTCGGGACGCGGCATTGTTTGGGAAGTATTCAACGAACCAAACATCGAGATCTTCTGGCCGCCCGAGCCGAAAGTCGATGAATACATCGCGTTAGCATCCGAAGTCGGCCGCGCTTTTCGGAACGAAGTGCCGAATGAAAAACTGTTCGGCCCGGCGACTTCCAAGATCGATCTACCGTTTCTCGAATCATGCTTCAAAGCAAACGAGCTGAATTATTGGTCAGGAGTATCGGTCCATCCTTATCGTCAGACGAATCCCGAATCGGCAGCGAACGATTACGCGCGTCTGCGTGAGACGATCGTTCGTTACAAGAATGCGAACACTACACCTTCAATCATCTCGGGCGAGTGGGGCTACTCTTCGGTGTGGCGAGACATGACCGAAGAAAGGCAGGCGGCGATGCTCGCGCGGCAGTTCCTCACCAATGTCTCGAATGGTATTCCAATTTCGATCTGGTACGACTGGCGTGACGACGGTGCTGATCCAATGGAAGCCGAACATCACTTCGGATTAGTGAAAAATCAGTATGAGTCCGGACGAACTCAGGTCTACGAACCAAAACCCGCGTATCTGGCCGCGAAGACTTTTACGACTCAGCTTAGCGGCTATCGATTCGCCGAGCGGATGAATGTTGGCAGCGACGATGATTACGTGCTGGTATTCACAAATGGCGGCGAGCGCCGCCTCGTCGCGTGGACCACTTCGTTCACTTCGCGTCGCGTCAACGTTTCGAGTGTGAGCGGACGCTTCGTGATAACGAAGATTACCGGTGAACCGGGCGGTTTCGTTTCAGCGAGTAACGGCTCGCTGTCGATCGAAATCTCCAGCTCTCCAATCTATCTAGCCGCCGCGAACTAACCACCCGCTCGCTTGCACTCTCATCGTTTTGTTTTCATACTCTGACACAGCTTCATAGTGTTCCAATGCAAAGCAGGTTCAGTCTCTTTCGAATGAAAGAACGCCTGCACCCGGATGGCATATGCCTTGCCGTTCACAATACGTTTGAGGTGTGGGAGGAGGAAATCCAGTGAGCAAGAAATCTCTGATAGCAATCGTCGTGGCCGCGTTGGCGTTATTGACCTGGAGTTGTACGAATAGCGACAACACGACGAACGCGAATGCAAACGCGAATACCGCGACCGTTATGACGAGCCCGGCAACGACTGCCGCGCCGGATAATTCTGAGATAGCGACCACTAACGAGAATGGCGTCAGAACCGAAACGCGCACGTTCCGCGACAATCCGCGTGTGTCCAAGGTCGTCGTCACGACGCGCGACGGCAATCGCACCGTCAAGGTCTATTCGCGCACCGGCGAAGAGAAAGATGTCAGTAAGGATGGACCGCCTGACGTGCTGCACGCAACCGGTGATGCTATCGCCGATTCGGCTGGTTGGGTCAAAGATAAATCGATAACTGTGAAGGACAAGACGGTTGACACCAGCAAGACGGTCGCCGACAAGACTGTTGACACGAGTAAGACCGTGGCCAACAAGACCGTTGACGTGAGTAAGACAGTCGCAAATAAGACGGTGGACACGAGCAAAACCGTCGCAAACAAAACCAAAGCAGGCGCTAAGAAGACCGGCAGGGCTATTAGAAAGGTCATTCCATAGCCATAGTTCCCAGCTTGGTTTTTCTGGACTGTAAGACTGAAAGAGCAGCACACACGCCGCTCTTTTTGTTTGTGTCGACTTCTTCGACTTTGGATCTCGCCCGTGCTCACATTGAACTGGCATCGCCGTGGCTCAGACTGTTATGATTGCGGCTTCAAACGTGAAGACTCGCGTTTCACCTTAACAAAGCCATGAGCGATACAACTCGTTTCACTCTCATTTGTCCGTGTTGCGAATCGACTCTGACGATCGATGCGAACACCGGCGCACTGCTTTCACATGAGGAAAAGCAAAAGCCGCTCGGGTCGTTCGAAGATATGGTCAAGGACCTGGACAAGCAAAAGCAGACGCGCGAGCAAATGTTTGCGCAGCAAATGAGTTCACATAAAGATCGCGAGCGTTTGCTGGAAGAAAAATTCCAGGAAGCCAAGAAGAAAGCCGAGAAGGACAC
>Ga0075436_100000029_pt1 | contig 97599 bp, 102 predicted proteins | sample RhiMethybrSRZTD5_FD_75303 | JGI IMG/M metagenome (GOLD analysis project Ga0075436, IMG submission 75303) | Populus rhizosphere microbial communities from Tennessee, USA - Rhizosphere MetaG P. TD hybrid SRZTD5 | ecosystem: Host-associated > Plants > Roots > Rhizosphere > Soil | place: USA...
GGATGGGGTGCTCGTCAACGCGAAGCGGACCGTCCCTGTCGTGGTCCCGTTCCCGGACGTCGCGGCCATTCAGCAACGGCACTTCGAACGCCGCCGCAAGCTCGGTCGGAAGAAGGCCCACGACCGTCGCGTCGGCCGTCGTCTCGGGGGCCGGGAGGGTCGACGCGAGCGGAATCGGGTCTCTCAGCGCCTTCACTCGATCTCGAAGGGTCTCGTCGAGGAAGCTGCGAAGCGCAAGGCGGTGCTCGCCCTCGAGGACCTTCACGTTCCCGCCGCACTCGGCCGAACACGGCGAGGGCGTCGACGGCTCTCGAGCTGGCCCCGGCGGAAACTTCATCGGCAGATCCTCTACAAAGCGGAGGAGCGTGGCGTTCCCGTCCTTTGGGTGAATCCGGCCTACACTTCCCGGTCCTGTCCGACATGTGGCGTGATCAACGAACGCCGAAGGAGGATGGGAACGAGGTTCCGCTGTCGGGCGTGCGGCTGGACGGGCGACCGTCAGCTTGCTGCCGGGCTGAACATCGGGCGAACCGCCCTGGTGGAGCTCCCAGCGGGAGCGATGAAGTCCGGGCTCGGGGGGCTTAGGCTTGCCCCCGACGCCCTGGCCAATGATGGTATGAGGCTCCTCTACCCCCGGGTCGCTCCGGGTGGCAAGGGCGGACCGGACGGTCAGGGAGGGTCAGGGCCCCGGGCGAGTCGTCGCCCGAGGTTCTGGTTCAAAGCCTTGAATTCGGGAGGACGGGCGGTGGCGCCGCCCCGCCGATGAGCGGACGAGTCCCCCGGGCGGTCTACCCCCCGCGGGAGGACACCGCGCTCCTCCTGCCGTTCGCGGGGGAGTCGGGGGCGTACCGGGTCCTCGAGATCGGGTGCGGCGAGGGCCGGGCCGCGGAGGCGGCGGCGCGGGCCGGCGCGCGGGTAGTCGCGACCGACCTCAATCCGACGGCGCTCGCACGGTTGCGCGCCCGGCTCCGGGGCACGGGGGTGCAGCTCGAGGTCGTGCGGACCGATCTCGCCCGGGGGCTGCGCCGCTTCGAGCGGGTCCTCGCGAACCCGCCGTACCTGCCGACGCCCGGGTCGGCGCGCGACCCGGACCCGTGGGTGAACCGGGCACTCGATGGGGGAATCGACGGGCTCGCGGTGACGCGTCGGCTTGTCGCCGAGCTCCCGGACCACCTCGAGCGCGGCGGACGGGCGTTCGTCGTGGTCTCGTCGCTCCAATCCGGGGAAGGGCTTCGCCGCCTCCGCGCGGACTGGCGGCGTCTCTACGGTCCGGTCTCGGAAGTGGCGCACCGGACGCTGGAGGGGGAACGGCTCGCTGTCTGGTCGTTCGAGCGCCGGCGCGTGCCGGTCAACCGGCCCGCTCGGCGTGCCGCAGGACCGCGTCAAAGAACCGGTGCCCGTCGCCGGGGCCGTCGGGCCGCCCGCCGCGGGTCCAGTCGGGCGCCTGCCAGTGGAAGAACCCCCGCTCGGGGTGGGGCATGAGACCGAAGACGTTCCCAGTGGGGTTCGTGAGCCCGGCCACGTCGCCGGCCGACCCGTTCGGGTTCCAGGGGTACGTTGCCGGGCCGCCGTCGGGGGCGACCCACCGGAACAGGACCTGGCCGGCCTCCTCGAGCTCCCGAAGCCGGGCCGTCGCGTCGCCCCCGAGGACGAGCTTTCCCTCGGCGTGGCCCGACGGGAAGAGGTAGCGATCGCCCATCGGTGTTCCGGCGAGCGGGGGGAACCGGCCGCCCTGCCACGCCAGGTACGTAGGCCGGCACTCGTACCGGCCCGAATCGTTGGTCATGAGGGCGGCCGTCGGCGGCCCGATCCGGCCGTCGCGGGTACCCGGGAGGAGCCCGAGCTCGGTGAGGACCTGGAAACCGTTGCAGATCCCCCCGACGAGCCGGCCCTCCCGGACGAACGACTCGAGCTCGGGGCCGATCGACGCCCGGATCCGCGCGGCGAGGATGGCGCCCGCCCGGACGTAGTCGCCGGCGGAGAAGCCCCCGGGCAGCAGCAGCATCCGGTAGTCGAAGAGGTGGCGGACGTCGGGCCGGGGGACCTCGCGCCCTTCGAGCTGTTTGAGGTGCACGATCTCCGGGCGGGCGCCCAGCGCCCGGAACGCGACGGCGAGCTCCTCGTCATTGTTCGTCCCCTCGATCGAGACGATGGCGATGCGGAGCCGCTCGCGTCCGACCATGGTGTCTACCGTTGAACCTACCGGGCGGACCGTCAGGGCCGGGCCATCACGGGGAGCGGCGTGGCCCGCGACGGATCGAAGACATCCGGGCCCGCCCCCGGCTCGGCCACCGGCGTGTCGGCGTCGGTGAAGAACGGACGGCGGGTCGCGATCACCGCCTCGAAGCGGTGGACGAGCTCCGCCTCGTCGGCCCCGGCGCGGAGCGGTCCGCGCAGGTCGACGAGCCCGACGTTCGTCATGAGGCACCCCTTGAGCTGGCCGTCGGAGGTAATGCGCAGCCGGGTGCACGCCCGGCAAAACGCGGGGTTCTCCACCGGTTGGACGACCTCGACGGTCACGGGGCGACCCCCCGCGTCGAACGTGTACCGGGGTCGATCGTGCAGCCGATTGCGCGACGTCCGGAACGCGCGGGCCGCGGCCGCCTCCGAGAGGCGGCTGAGTTCGGAGTGGAGCGTCCGGTAAACGGACGGATCGACCCGGCCCCGGACGTTCTCGAACTCGATCACCTGCACCCAGGCGCCGACCTCCTGGGCGAAGCGGACGAGCCGGGCCACCGACTCCTCACCGTCCGTGGAGCCGTCGAGGGCGACGACATTGAGCTTCACCGGCGCGAGTCCCGCGCGGACCGCCGCCCGGACCCCGCGGACCGCCGCCTCGAGCCCGTCGACGCCGGTAAGTTCGGCGTACACCGCCGGGTCCAGGCTGGGGAGGCTCACGTTGACGCGACGGAGCCCCGCCTCGGCGAGCGGACCGGCGAGCCGGTCGAGGAGGAGACCGTTCGTGGTCATCGACAGCTCGTCGACGAGCGGGGCGAGCCGCCGGACGATCTCGACGATGTCGGATCGGAGCGTGGGCTCGCCGCCGGTGAGCTTCACCCGGTGCACGCCGACGTGACGGGCCGCCCGCACCGCGCGCTCGATCTCATCCGGGGTGAGTTCGGCGGTCGCGACCGGCTGGCCCTCCATGTGGCAGAACACGCAGCGGAGGTTGCACCGCTGGGTGAGGGAGATCCGGAGGTCGGTGGTGTCCCGACCGAAGCGGTCGCGCACGACCCACCGTACGCCGGGGGGGCGGATATCGGTTCAGTCCGGTCCGGCAGCGGTCAGGACGTCGCCGTCGGGGAGCGGAGCCCCGAGGGGGGGGAGGAGGAGACGGACCCCGAGACGGCCGCCGGCGGGCACCGCCGGCGACCCGGGCGGGCGGAGGGCGTAGGCGTTCACGCCGGCGAGGCTCGTGATCGCGGACGAGTCCCGGAACGTGGGATGGGCGCCGGCCGCGTCGAGCCGGAGCGGCACGACGGCGGTCATGCCGGACGGCACCGCTGCGATGGGGGCGGCGAGCGCCACCGTCGCCGGGATCCACCCCGTACCGGGGAGACCCGCGAGGCGCCGGAGCACCGGCAGGAGGAGCCACAACCCGTTGGCGAGGCACGACGTCGGATGGCCGGGGAAGCCGAGGACGAGCCCCCGGGTCGTCGCGCAGGCGAGGGTAGGCTTCCCGGGGCGAACCGAGACGCCGTGGAAGAGCAGCCGGCCGAGCCGAGGGAAGACCTCGGGGAGGTAGTCGTGCTCGCCGACCGAACTGCCGCCGGTGGCGATCACGAGGTCGCTCGAGCGCACCGCGGCGCGGAGCCGTCGCTCGATCGCCGCCGCGTCGTCGCGGACCGGGGGGCTCGGCACCGGCACGCCGCCTTCCGCTTCGATGAGCGCGCCGAGCGTGGCATTGTTCGATTCATGGATCTGCCCGCGCCCGAGGCGACGTCCTGGTGCTACGAGCTCGTTGCCGTTGGGCACGATCGCCACCCGCGGGCGACGTCGGACCCGGAGGGTGCGCCGACCCGCGGCCGCGACGGCCCCAAGGGCCGCCGGAGCGAGGACCTCGCCGACGGCGACGAGCCGAGTGCCCCGGGCGAAGTCGTCCCCCGGCGCGGCGACCTTCTCTCCTGGCGGAACGTGCCGGACGATCTCCACGGCCGCGAGCCGCTCGCGGACGTTCTCAACGATCTCGACGGCGTCGGCACCTGACGGCAGCGCCCCGCCCGTCGCGATCGCGACCGCCTCACCCGAGCGGATCGGTCGGACGTGCCTCGCTTCGGCATACACCTCGCCGACGATGCGGAGAGCACGCGGGTGGTCCGGTGCGGCGTCCTTCGTGTCGGCGCTGCGGAGGGCGTACCCATCCCAGGTCGCCCGGGCGAATCGCGGAACGTCGGTCGGTGCCCGCACGTCGGCCGCGGCGACCCGACCGATCGCGCCCACGAGGCCGACCGTCTCCGTCGCGCCGAGGGGCCGGACCACGGTCATCGTCCTCCGGATCGCCTCGTCGACCGGCACGAGCTGGCCGAACGGCCGCATCCTCATCGCGGGGAACCCCCTCGAGGCCGTCCGGCACGGCCCGCAAGCCACGCCGACGACGCCTCGGCACCCGACCGTAGCGCCGCTGCGAGCGGGCGGCCCCGGAGCCACCCCACGTAGAACCCGGCGCGGAACGCATCGCCGGCGCCGGTCGGATCCGAGTACCGACGCGCTCCGACCGCGGGGACCCGGACCGAACCCCCTCGGAAGTACGCCACCGCTCCGAGAGCGCCGCGCGTTTCGACGACGAGGGGAACGAGGCGAGTCAGATCGGCGGGACGCCGGACCCCCGTGAGCGCCATCGCGCGCGCGATCTCCGCCCGGTTCCCGAAGAGGATCTCCGCGTCGGCGACGAAGGTCCTGAACGGCCCCGGGGACCAGCGATAGTGGATCTCCTGGGCGGGGTCGACGGCGGCGCGTCCACCGTGCGCCCGCACCCAGCGTTGGATCCGGCGGAGATACTCCGGGTCGCCGGTCCCGAGGTGGACCCAGCCGGCGCGGGCGAGGGATCGGAGAGGGAGCTTCGCCCGGGCCGCCGAACCCATCGGCCCCTGGTCGATCAGCGTCGTCTGCCGGCCGCGCGCGTCGTGCACGATGAAACAGGTGGGGGTCGTCGTCCCCGGGACGATCTCGAGACCACGCCGATCGACCCCGGCGGCGTCGAGCTCGGCCGCGAACGGTCGCGGGAACTCGGGCCCGATCCGGCCCGCCACGCCCACGGCGAGGCCGGCCTCGGCCGCGACGCGAGCCACGTTCGCCGCGGGCCCGCCGAGCGTGGTCGATTGCCGCACGATGGGTACGGTCCGGTCCACGTCCGGCAGCTCGGCCACCTCGATGAGCCGGTCCACGTTCACGTGAGCGACCACCAGCAGATCGAGCGGGCGCCCCGCGGAAGCGGGGCCCCGGCGCGTCGCCATCGGCGGCGGGAGACCGGCGTCGCCTTATCCGGCTTCCCCTCGGGGCTGCCGGGGAGTTACATACGGCGCCCGCCTCGGAGGCTCGGGCGCTCCGCGTGCTCGTCGAAGGCGCGATCGTCGACGCCCTCGGCGCGCGCCCCGCGTACGTCCGTTTCCGCGGTCACCGCGTCGTCGAGGTCGGCCAGCCCGGGACCGATTCGACCCGCGGGCGGGTGCGCCGGATCCGCGGGATCGTCGTCCCGCCCCCCGTGAACGGCCACACCCACCTGGGCGACGCCGTCGGGACGAGGGAGCCGCCGAACCTCAGCTTGGGCGAGCTGGTCCGTCCCCCCCACGGGCTCAAGTTCCGCCTGCTCGCCGACACCTCCCGCGTGCGCAAGGTCGCCGCGATGCGCGCGGCGCTCGATCGGATGGCGATCGAAGGGGTCGCCGCGACGATCGACTTCCGCGAGGAAGGTCTTGAGGGGGTCCGCGATCTCCGACGCGCGGCCCGGGGCACGGGGGTCCGTCCGGTGATCCTCGGTCGCCCGCTCCGTCGGCCGATCGATCCCACCGAGCTACGATCCGTGCTCGAGCTCGCCGACGGAGTGGGGCTCAGCGCCGCCCGCGAGGAGCCGCGGAGCGTCCGCGACCGCGTGGCCCGGGCGTGCCGTGCCGCGGGCCGATTCTTCGCGCTGCACGCGAGCGAGGAGAGCCGCGAAGCGCCGGACGCGTACCTCCGTCCCCGGCCGGACCTCCTCATCCATCTCACCCGAGCCACCGCCGATGACCTCGCCGCCGTCGCGGCCGCCGGGGTCACCGTCGCCGTCTGTCCGCGGTCGAACGCGCTCTTCGGCCGCCGACCCGCGCTGGCCACGCTGGAACGTCTCGGCGTCCGGACGCTCCTCGGCACCGACAATGCGATGTTCCACGCGCCGTCGATGTGGCGGGAGCTCGAGTTCGCGTACGTCTCGGCCCGCCTCGCGAAGCGCCCCGTCTCCCCGGCGTTCCTCGCGACGGCGGCGCTCGTCGAACCCTGGCGATGGCTCGGACGCCCCGAGGCGGCGCGCGTCGAGCCCGGCGTCCCGGTCCCGCCCCTCGTCTTCCGCCTCCCCCCGGACGACCCGGCGTACCAGATCGTGAGCCGCGCCACCGAACACCTTATGGTGCGGCCCGGGAGCGACCGACGCTCCGGCGGTCCCGCATGAAGTACGATTCGCTCTTCGCGCTCCTGCGCCGCCGCGGCGTCCTCTGGCCGACGGCCGAGATCTACGGCGGGGCCGCGGGGCTCTACGACTACGGCCCCCTCGGCGCGGCGTTGAAGCGGCGCGTCGAGGACGCCTGGACCCGCTGGTTCGTGGGGCTCTCCGACGACTTCCACCTCATCGAACCCGCCGAGATCCTTCCCGAGCCCGTCGTCCGCGCGTCGGGGCACCTCGAGAACTTCACCGATCCCGAGGTGACGTGCGGCCAATGCCACACCGCCTTCCGCGCCGACACGGTGCTCGAGGCGACGCACCCCGCCGGCGTCGATGGGCTCACCGCCGCCGAGATCGGCCGGGTCCTCGAGGACGAGCGGCCGCGGTGCCCGAAGTGCGGGGCCCAGGCGCTCACCGTCGCCCGGCCGTTCAACCTCATGTTCGGCGTTGACCTCGGTGCCGTCGGCGGCGAGCGCGGCTACCTGCGTCCCGAGACCGCCCAGTCGAGCTTCCTTGCGTTCAGCCGGATGTGGGATGTGGGCCGCCGGGCGCTCCCGCTCGGGATCGCAGTGATCGGCCGGGCGTACCGCAACGAGATCGCCCCGCGCCAGGTCCTCTTCCGGATGCGGGCGTTCACCCAGGCCGAGCTCCAGGTCTTCCTCGACCCGGACGCCTGGTCGGCGCCGGGGCCGCTCGCCGACGACCCGCTGCCGATCGTGCGCGCCGACCGCCGCATCGCGGGCGACGCGACGACGGTGCCGACCCGCCCGTCGGCGCTCATCGCGGCCGGGATGCCGGCGTTCTACGCGTACTTCCTCGCCCATATGTTCCGCTTCTTCGTCGAGGTGCTCGGCGTACCCGCCGCGTCGGTCCGCCTCTGGGAGAAGTCGGACCAGGAGCGGGCGTTCTACAATCGGATCCAGTTCGACGTCGAGGTCGCCGTCGAGAGCCTCGGCGGGTTCCGGGAGATCGGGGCGGTCCACTACCGGGGCGACTACGATCTCACGCGGCACGGGGCCGGCTCCGGCCGCGACCTCTCGATCGCCCTCGAGGGCGGGCGGCGGCTCGTGCCCCACGTCCTCGAGCTCACGTTCGGCGTCGATCGGGCGATCTGGGCGCTCGCTGATCTCGGGCTCGTCGAGGAGGACGGGCGGACGGTCTGGCGGCTGCCCCCGTACCTGGCCCCGGTGGGCGTCGCGGTCCTCCCCCTCATGAAGAAGGAGCACGGCCCGACGGCCCAGCGGATCGGCGACGCCTGCCGCGCCGCGGGGATGGCGGCGATGTTCGACGAGAGCGGATCGATCGGGCGACGGTACGCCCGGGCCGACGAGGCCGGCACGCCGTTCGCGGTCACCGTGGACGGCGCGACCCTCGGACCCGAGGGGCCCGAGATGGGCACGGTGACGCTCCGGCACCGCGACACCCGCGCCCAGGAACGGGTGCCGATCGCGGGGCTCGTCGACCGGCTCGCCCCATCCCTGCGGCCGCCGACGGCGCCGCGCCACCCGCCGGGCGACTGAGCCGGACGGGGCGGCGGGGCCGCCGGTCCGAGACAACCGATATATGGCGCCCGCCGTTCGTTTCCCTCGATGGCGCCGGAGGCGAGTCCGCCCCCGGGCCCACCGACCACGCCGAGCGTCCACCGGGAGTCCCGGTGGATCGGTCAGGGGTACGCCGACATCACCAAGCTGCGCGAGATCGCCGCGAAGCACGAGCGGCTCTCGATGCGGAACCAGGCCCGGGCCGCCCGGATCAACACCCGGATCGAGAAGATCCGCCACCAGGCGACGGTCCTGCGGGAGAAGGCCCAGACGGTCCTCGGCCGGATCCCGGACCTCGAGAGCGAGATGGCGCAGCTCGAGCGCGACGTGAAGGCGTCGACGGACCGCACGGGCGGGATCTCGATCGGGAGCGATGTGACGAACCTCCAGTACCGCATCCGGAAGATCCAGCAGAAGATCGTCGATCTCCAGCACAAGGCCCGGGCGCTCGAGCACCGGGCGGCGATCAAGACCCAGAAGACCGCCGAGCTCAAGATCAAGACCGAGCGGTTCCTCGAGGTCGCGCGCCTCGAGGAGCAGGAAGCGGGGAGCTACCGGCAGCGCGCCGACCGGCTCCAGCTCGCGACGCAGGAGGAGGCCACGAGCCGGCTCGGACCCGCCGGCGGGGCCGATGGGCGGGGCCCGTCGGAGCCGCCCGCCACCCTATGAGACTCATCGTCACCGTCGGCATGCCCGGTTCGGGCAAGGACGAGCTCGTCGAGGTCGCCCGCCAGATGGGGCTCGCGACGCTCAAGATGGGCGATCTCGTCCGCGACGAGACCCGGCGGCGGGGCCTCCAGCTCACCAACGCGAACGTCGCCCGGATCGCCAACGAGGAGCGGGAGAAGCACGGTCCCGGCATCTGGGCCCAGCGCGCGCTCCCGAAGCTGACCGAGACCCGGATGCTCGTCGACGGGTGCCGGTCCGACAGCGAGGTGGCCGTCTTCCGCCACAACTTCGGCGACCTCTTCGTGCTCGGGATCTACGCCTCCCCCGAGCGGCGGTACGACCGGATGATGCGGCGGAGCCGCGGCGACGATGGCGGCGATCTGTCGGAGTTCTACGACCGGGACCGGCGGGAGCTCAAGTGGGGGATCGGGAGCGCCTTCGCCGTCGCCGACGGGATGCTCGTGAACGAGGGGAGCCTCGACGACTTCCGCCGCGAGTCGCGCCGGAAGATCGAAGAGATCCTCGACCGGGACGACTAGCCGGCCCGGATCGCCGCGACGACCCCGTCGAACCGTTCGCGGTCGACGACGAGCGCGACGGGCCCGCCCCGGCTCGCGAGCCGTCGGGCGCCGGCCGCGACTGTCGCCTCCCGTGCCGCAACGAACGCCCGGGACCCGGCGCCGGGTCCGAGCGCCCGGTCCCACGTGACGGCGTACTCGTCGGCCGTCGCCCCCGCCGGGGGCCGCCGGGCGAGCCGGCGTTCCCGCAGGGTCCGCCGGACGAGCTCGAGGTAGCTGATGTGGCGCGTGAAGAGGTCGGCGTACTGGTCGTCGTTCGGCTCGAGCGCCTCGACGGGGATCGAGCGCTCCCGGGCCCACCCGAGGGCGGCCACGTAGGCGGGGTGCGGGACCCGGGCTTCGCCGTACCGGACGAGCCCGACGAGCTCGGCGGTCTCGTGGGCCGTGAGGGGCACCAGCGGTTCGAACGGCCGACCCACGAAGTGGTCGACGAGCCCGGTCATCTCGTCGAACGAGAGCCCGATGCCGACGGACCGGGGCCGGATCGCCTCGAGCCGCTCGAGCAGCGGGGCCACGTCCGCGACGTGACCGCGGACCGCGCCGATGACCACGAGACCGCCGCCGGCCTCGGCGACGATCACGCGCCTTCCCGCTCGGCGATGAGCTCGACGAGCTCGGCCGGGTCCCGAGAGCGCTTCAGCTCCTGGACCGAGACGATGGGGAGCCCCTCGATGGTGGTCCGCGTCGGGGAATCGCGCACGACGTAGAACGCGTGGCCCTCGGCGACGTGGGCGAGTTGGAGGAGGAGCTCCGCTCGGTGTTGGGCGGTCCGGAGCGAGCCTACCGAGGTGAGGAGGATCTCTTGATCGTGCCGGGTCTCGCTGCGGGTGAAGGCGTCGAAGGGGCAGCGGACGGTCACGACGACCTCCCAGCCCATCCCGTCGAGTTGGCGGAAGACCGAGTCGCGCATCGGGTCGCCGGTCCGGGCCGGTTCGCTGGGCCGTGCGGGGGGCGTCGCGAGCGACGAGTCGCCGCCGCCGGCGGCCGGCTCCGGCGTGGCCGACGGACGTCCCCGGCGCGCGTTGTCGTCGCCGACGGGGCCGAAGAGATCGAGCGCGAGCGCCACCGTCTCGCCGAGGAACGACTCGAGCCGCTCGACGACCGCCATCTCGGCGCCGGCGCCCTCCTCGTAGAGCTGGATCGTCCGTCGCGAGACACCGGCGACGCTCGCGAGCGCGCCGAGCGACAGGCTCCGGGCCACGCGGAGCTCGTGGAGGCGGCTCCCGTCGATCCGCGCGAAGATCCCGCCGGGGCTCGAGAAGAGGAACGGGGGAAGCCCTTCCAGGAGGAAGTCGCGGAGGCTCTCCTCGACGACGATGGGGACGCCGTACCGTCCGTACACCACCCCGGGCTCGAGCTTGGTGGCGCCGGACGTCTGGCCGACGACGAGCGGCGAGCCGGGGAAGAGCCGGCTCAGCTCGAGGAGCCGGCCGGCCTCGGCCGGGTCGAGCGCGTCGATGTTCCGGAGGACCTTCACGATGACGAGGAGCGAGTCCCGGCGACCCAGGAGGTCGAAGCTCGTCGGACGGACGTGGTGGGCGTCGGTGACGTAGAACCCGGCGCTTTCGAGGAGCGCTTGGACCCGGGCGATCGCCCGGTCCCGGTCATTCGCCATCGGTCCCCCCTACCGGAGTAAACCGACTATATCTTCTACATAAAAGTAACGACTGTACCCGCCGGAGCGCGAACGGCCCCGCGGGCCGGGGGACGCGCGCCGGCGCGGTCATTATCCCGGAGCCGTCCCCCCACCGATGGCCGATGCCGACGAGGGGTGGGCGTCGCTCGCCGCGTGGTACGACGCGAAGCAGGGCGAGGAGGGGGACCTCTGGCACCGCGCGATCATCGATCCGGTCCTCCTCGACGTCCTCGGCCCGGTCCGGGGGCTGCGGCTCCTCGAGGTCGCCTGCGGGAACGGCTACCTCGCCCGCCGGTTCGCCCGCGAGGGCGCCCGGGTGACCGCCATCGATGCGTCGGCCCCGATCGTGGCGCTCGCCCAGCGACGGGAGGCCGATCGGCCGTCGGGCGTCGAGTACCGGGTCGCCCAGGCCGAGCGGCTCGACGGTCTCCCCGACGCGGGGTTCGACGTCGCGGTCTCCAACATGGCGCTCATGGACATCGCCGCGGCCGACGGCGCGATCACCGAGGTCGCCCGCGTGGTGCGACCCGGCGGCCGCTTCGTCTTCTCGATCAGCCACCCGTGCTTCGATCTCCTCTCCCGATCGGCATGGGAGATCGAGCGGCGACTGTTCGAGACGACGGTCTACCGGAAGGTGAGCCGCTACCGGGAGCTCCACGCCGAGTCCACCCCCTGGCGGATCGCCGAAGGATCGGTCCGGTCGACGATCGGCTACCACCGGCCGCTGAGCTGGTACGTCGGGACGCTCGGCCGCGCCGGCTTTGCCATCGACCGGTTCGAGGAACCGCTCCCCGGCGCCGAGGCGGTGCGGGAGAGCTCCCAGGGACCGTTGATGCTCGAGATCCCGCTCCACTGCGTCGTCGGGTGCGTCCGCCGATGAGCGGTCGGCGTCGTCGGTGACCGCCCGTCGGACCGCCGGTCCGGGCCCCGCCCCCGGGGCGATCGCTCCGGTACGAGACCGGGCCGCCCTCGCGCTCTGGACCGGTGCCGCGACGACGATCGTCGTGAGCGATCTCCACCTCGGTCTCGGCGACGAGGACACGCGCCACGGCATCCCCGCGAGGCAGAGCGCCGAGGCAATGGCCGACGAGCTCCTCGCGATCCTGCGGACGACGGGGAGCCAACGGCTCCTCATCGCCGGTGACGTCAAGCATCCCATCGTCGGCACCCCGCCCCGGCTCCGCCCGGTCATCTTCGATCTGTTCGCCAGGATCCTGGGGACCGGTGCGGAGGTCGCCGTCGTCCTCGGCAACCACGACGTCGGGCTCGTACGCCACCTCCCCCGGGAGGTCGAGGTCCACCCGTCAGCGGGGATGACCGTCGGCCGCGTGGGGATCGCCCACGGCCACCGCTGGCCCGGTCCCCGGGTGCTCCGGTCGCCCACGCTGGTCGTGGGCCACCTCCATCCAGGGGTCCGGCTCGCCCCGACGGCCGATCGCCCGACGACGAAGGAACGATGCTGGGTCCGGGTCGCGCGGCCGGCCGCCCCCGCGACCGGGCCCCGCCCCCGCGTCGGCGCGCGCGAGGTCATCGTCCTGCCCCCGTTCAATCCGCTCGCCGGCGTCGAATCGCTCAACGTCGAGAAGCCGCACCGGGGCCGGTCGTTCCTCTTCCGACGGTTCCTGGGGGACGCGAGCGCCCGGGCGTACCTGCTCGACGGGACCGACCTCGGCCCCCTCGTCACCCCGTCGTCGACGGCGGCGACCGGAGCAGCGGGGCGATCGCCGCGGGATCGGTGATCGGCGCGAGGCACCGGCGTCCGAAGCAGACGAGCGCCCGGGGGGCCCGCTCGGCGCCGGCGGTCCCCGCGAGCTCGTCGGGCGAGGAGAACGGGGCGGGCGGTTCCCCCCGGAAGACCCACGCGTTCGGGTGGTAGGCGCGCTCGGCCGCCCGGAGGAGCGCATCGGCCGCGGGGCCGTCTCCGGTGATCACGACCCGCGCCGGATCGATGTCGAGGAGGCCGCTCGCGAGCGCGGCGCCGCACGCGAAGAGACCGGACCCGGCCACGCGAGGGGCGATGGCGGTGACGAGCTGCTCCGCCTTTCCCGTCCACGCGGGATCGCCAGTGAGCGAACCCAGGCGGATGAACGCGAGGGCGGCCGCCGAGTTCGCCGCGAGGTGCGGGCTGTCCTCGAGCGGGTACGAGGCGCTCCCGAGGGTGCCCACCCGCGGACCGTCGTAGAGCGCTGGAGCGAGATCGCGGAGGAGGCCGTCCTCCCCCCGGAACTCCTTGTCGATGAGGCCGAGCAGCTGCGTCGCGGCCGTGAGGTAGCGGGCATCGAGCGTCGCCCCGGCGAGCTCGAGGAGGCCGAGGGCGAACTGCGCCTGGTCGTCGAGGTGGCCGTAGCCGGTCGCGTCGTCGCCATCGAGCCGGTGGGCCACCCCGCGATCGGGGGCGAAGGCGGCGCGCAGGAAGCGATCGGCCGCTTGCCGCGCCGTCGCCAGGATCCGGGAGTCGCCGAGGAGGCGGCCCGCCATCGCGAACCCGCGAACGAACCCGCCGTTGATGTCGGCGTAGAGCGCCCGATCGATCACCGGCGACGGCCGTCCGGCCCGGGTGGACCGCAACGTGGTGACCACGCGGGCGAACCGGTCGGCCCCGTCGTCGGGCAGCTTCGCATCGGCCGACGCCTCCGCCGGGCTCATGAGCCGGAAGAGGACGTTCCGATCCGGGTCGTGGGGCATCCGGCCGTCGGTCCCCACGCCGAAGAGCCGGGTCGCGAAGCGGAGGTCGTCGGGATCGAGGACCGCCTTGAGCTCGGCGCGGCTCCAGGTGAAGTAGCCGCCGTCGTCGCCCGGGGCGTTATCGGCGTCCTGGCTCGCGCCGAACCCGCCCTTCGGATCGGAGAGGACCTCGAGGGTCCAACCGACGATCCCCCGGACCGTCTCGACGAGCCGCGGGTCGTCGAACCGCCGGGCTCCCTCGACGTACGCGGCGAGGAGCGCGCCGTTGTCGGTCCCCATCTTCTCGAAGTGGGGGACGTGCCATCCCTCGTCGACGGCGTACCGGTGGAAGCCGCCCCCGAGCTGATCGTACATCCCTCCGTCGGCCATGTGGCGGAGCGTCTCGAGCGCGCGGGTGCCGCTCGCGGCATCGTGCTCGGCGTGCTCCCGGTAGAGGAGGTACGCCACAGCCGTCGGGTGGGGGAACTTGGGGGCGAAGCCGAACCCGCCGTGGATCGCATCGTAGCCGTCGTCGAGCCGGGCCGCGACGGCCCGGCGGAAGTCGGTCCGGCTCGCGGGCGGCGTCGTCCGGCCGGCGAGACGACCCAGCGCCTCCTGGACGTGTCGGGTGGTCTCGGCGATCCGATCCGGTTCCTGAGCGTAGACCCGGGCGACCTCCCGGAGCACCTTGCGGAACCCCGGGCGGCCGAGGCCGTCCTGCGCGGGGAAGTACGTCCCCCCGAGAAAGACCTCCCCGTCGGGCGTGAGGAAGGCGGTGAGCGGCCAGCCGCCCTCGCCGGTGAGGGCGCCGACCTGGCGCTGATACCGGCGGTCGACCTCGGGGTGCTCGTCGCGGTCGACCTTCACCGCGACGAAGTGCTGGGCCAGGAGTCGGGCGACCTCGCCGTCGGCGTACGTCCCCTCGTCCATCACGTGGCACCAGTGGCACCAGACGGCGCCGATGTCGAGGAGGATCGGCCGACCGGTCCGTCGGGCCAGCGCGAACGGCTCCGGTCCCCACGGATGCCAGTCGATCGACTGTTCCGCCGCGGACCGCAGGTACGTCGACCGGGCGTCGACGAGCCGGTGCGCCCGGACCCCGCCCGCCGCGTCGTCGGTCGTCAAAGGGTCACCCCGGCGCGCTCGAGCGGGGTCGGCGGATTACCGTTACGTCGCGCCGCCGGTTCCGGCGCTGCCGCGCCGTAAGCGACGCACCTCGACGCCATCGACCGGGTCGCCGTTATAAAGGGGGCCCGGGTGGGCCGGCCGCTTCCAGGTTTACCGATGGAGATGCAGCCGGGCCAGATGGCCTACGACCGGGCGATCACCGTCTTCTCGCCGGACGGCCGCCTCTTCCAGGTCGAATACGCCCGGGAAGCGGTCCGGCGCGGCGCGACGACCGCCGGCGTGGTCTTCCAGGACGGCGTCGTCCTCGTCGCCGACCGGAGGATCCCCAACCCGAAGCTCGCCGAACCGGCGAGCCTCGAGAAGATCCACCAGATCGACGAGCACATCGGCTGCGCGACGGCCGGGCTCGTCGCCGACGCCCGCGTCCTCGTCGAGTACGCGCGCCTCGCCGGCCAGATCAACCGGGTGACGTACTCCGAGCCGATCCCCGTCGAGATGCTCGTGCGCCGCATCTGCGACTACAAGCAGCAGTACACCCAGTTCGGCGGCGTCCGTCCGTTCGGCACCGCGCTCCTCATCGGCGGCTACGACGAGGACGGGATCCACCTCTTCGAGACCGAGCCGTCCGGCTCGCTCACGAGCTTCAAGGCGACGTCGACGGGCGGCAACAAGCAGCCCGTGATGGAGCTCTTCGAGCAGAAGTACAAGCCCGGGATGGACGCCGACCAGGCGACGCTCCTCGCGCTGGAAGGGCTCCGCCAGTCGCTCGACGACTCCCAGAACCTCGCCCAGGTCGAGATCTGCACCCTCCAGCGCGGCAAGGGGATGCACCGGCTCACCTCCGAGGAAATCCAGAAGTATGCCGCCCGACTTCCCCCGGCAGCCGCCGGCCGCAGCGGCCGGAGCTAGGTCCCTCCGAGGACCCGGGAACGCCGGGCGATGGTGAAGGTCGAGGACGCGGTCGTCGCCCGCTGGGAGACCCAGGGGTCCCGGTTCGAGGTCCTCGTCGATCCCGCGGCGGTCCAGGACCTCAAGGACGGCAAGACCGTCGATCTCGCCGACAAGCTCGCCCTCGACCAGGTGTTCAAGGACGCGAAGAAGGGCGACAAGATCTCCGAAGAGCACCTCGAGCGGACGTTCCACACCCGGAACCTCGCCGACATCGCGCGGCAGATCATCCTCCACGGCGAGGTCCAGGTCACCACCGAGCAGCGCCACCGGCTCCAGGAAGCGAAGCACAAGCAGATCGTCGCGACGATCGCGCGCAACGCGATGAACCCCCAGACCGGCGCCCCCCACCCGCCCGCGCGGATCGAGGCGGCGATGGCCGAGGCGAAGGTCCACGTCGACCCGTTCCGGCCGGCCGATGTCCAGGTGGCGGAGATCCTCGCGAAGCTCCGGCCGCTGATCCCCATCCGGTTCGACGTGGTGAAGGTGCGGATCCGGCTTCCCGCCCAGCACTACCCCCGGGTGATCGGGGACCTCAAGGGGATGGGGAAGCTCAGCGACGAGCAGTGGCTCTCCGACGGGGCGTGGACCGCGGTGCTCGAGATCCCCGGCGGCGTGCAGACCGAGCTCTACGAGAAGCTCAACGCGCGCACGAAAGGCGCCGCCGAGACCACCTTAGTTAAATAGGGTCCCTCGGGTGAGCGGCCCGGTGCATGCAGCAACATGGGTCATCGACATCGTCCCGGACCGCGGCCTTCGGGCCGCGACGCGGGCTCCCCCTCTGACGGGGAGCGTACACTAGTTCTTCCGGGGGAGGAGATCCCCGGCGGCGGCCTTCGACCGGGCCCGGGCACGTACCGGGTCAACGGCCACATCTACGCGAGCGTCCTCGGGCTCCTCCGGCGGCGACCGCCGGTGGTTCAGGTCGTCCCGCTCTCCGGCCGGTACATCCCCCGGGCCGGCGACACCGTGATCGGCACCGTCACCGACGTCCAGGGGACGTTCTGGCTCCTCGACATCGGCGCGCCCCGGTGGGCGCCGCTCCACATGACCGGCACCCCGTGGAAGATCGACTACGGCGAGACCGAGCAGCACCTCAAGGTCGGCGACGCGGTCTTGGTCCAGGTCGAGAGCATCGAGGCGACGGGCCGCATCGGCGTCACGATGAACGGCGAGGGCCTGGGCAAGCTCGAGGGCGGCAGCCTCGTGACGATCTCGCCGGCGAAGGTGCCCCGGGTCATCGGCCGCGGCGGGTCGATGATCGAGACGATCCAGCGGGCGACCGGCTGCCGGCTCGCCGTGGGCCAGAACGGCCGGGTCTACATCGACGGCCCCGTCGACGCGGCGCTCAAGGTCCGCGAGACGCTGCGGCTCATCGACGACGAGGGCCACAAGAGCGGGCTCACCGAGCGCGTGGATCGGCTGCTCCGGGAGTCCCGGGGCGACTACCACCCCGCGCCCGACTCCGGGGCCCGCCCCGCGCCGATGGACGGCGACGACGATGACGAGGGCCCGGACCGACCGGCCGCGTGACCGACGGATGATATTCGAAGGAGCATAGCATGGGAAGCGTAGGAGCGAAAGAGGTCCCGGTCCTCCTGACCGCGGACGGACGACGGATCGACGGACGACGCCTCGACGAGCTGCGCCCGCTCGCGATCACCGCGGGCGCGCTGCGCCAGGCCGACGGCTCGGCGTACGTGGAGTGGGGCGCGAACAAGGTGATGGCGGCGGTCTACGGACCGCGCGAGGTCCATCCCCGGCACCTCCAGGTGAACGACAAGGCGATCGTCCAGTGCAAGTACAACATGGCGGCGTTCTCCGTGGATGAACGCAAGCGCCCCGGGCTCGACCGGCGGTCCCAGGAGATCTCGAAGGTCATCGGGGAAGCGTTCGAGTCGGTGATCTTCGCCGAGGAGTACCCCCGGACGAGCATCGACGTCTACATCGAGGTGCTCCAGGCGAACGCCGGCACCCGGTGCGCGGGCGTCGTCGCCGCCTCGGTGGCGCTCGCCGACGCCGGTATCCCCATGGTCGACCTCGTCCCCGCCGTGGCGGTGGGGAAGATCGCCGGCCAGATCGCCCTCGACCTCAAGAAGGAAGAGGACAACTTCGGGGAGGCCGACCTTCCGATGGCCATGGTGCCCCAGTCCGGCCGCCTCGTCCTCCTGCAGATGGAGGGCCACATGACGCGGGAGGAGCTCTCCCAGGCGCTCGACCTCGGCGTGAAGGGCTGCCGGTCGATCTACGAGACGATGAAGGACGCGCTCCGCGCCCGGTACCGGGCGACGGACCCCGCCACGACGGAGGTCGCGGCATGAGCGACGAGGTCACCGCCGAGATCCTCACCACCCACATCCTCGACCTGGCCCGCGCCGGCAAGCGGCTCGACGGCCGGGGGCCCGACGAGTACCGGCGCCAGACGGTCCAGCCCGGGTGGGTCACCACCGCCGACGGCTCGGCGCTCGCCCGGATCGGCGACACCGCCGTCGTCTGCGGCATCAAGCTCGAGCCGGGGAAACCGTTCCCGGATACCCCCAACGCGGGGGTCCTCACGACGAACGCCGAGCTCCTCCCGCTCTCGTCCCCGATGTTCGAGCCGGGCCCGCCCCACCCGCGGGCGATCGAGGTCTCGCGCGTCGTCGACCGGGCGATCCGGGCCGCCGAGACGATCGATCTCACCAAGCTCTGCGTCACCCCCGGGGAGAAGACCTGGGTCTGCTACGTCGACCTCCACGTGATCGACCACGCCGGCAACATCATCGACACCGCCTCGCTGGCCGCCCTCGGCGCGCTCACCCACGCGACGATGCCGAACAAGCGGTTCGGCCTCGGCGACGCCGACGTGCCGCTCGCCATCAACCACCAGCCCGTCGAGACGACGTTCGCCCGGCTCGGCGACACGATCATCGTCGACCCCAGCGTCGACGAGGAACGGGCCGCCCAGGGCCGGCTCACCGTCGCCACCGATGAGGTGGGCCGCGTGGTGGCGATGCAAAAGGGTCTTATCGGCGCGTTCTCCCCCGACGACGTCCGCGACGTCGTCGAGCGGTCGTTCCGCCACGGCGAACGGATGCGGAAGATCGCCCAGGGCACCCCATGAGCAAGCGGACGAAGAAGGTCGGCAACACCGGCTGGATGGGCTCCCGCTACGGGATCCGGATCCGCCGGCGGGTCCTCGAGATCGACCGGGCCCGGAGCGGCTCGGCGAGCTGCCCCCGGTGCTCGACGGTCACCGTCGACCGGGTGGCGAGCGGCGTCTTCGCCTGCCGCCGGTGCGGCACCTCGTTCGCCTCCGGCGCGTACGTGTTCTCCCCCGCCCCGCCGATCACCCGGTCGACCCGGACCGAGGGGGGGCCCGACGCCCCCGGCAAGCGTTAAGGGGCGTCCTGAGGCCCTCGACCGACGATGTTCCGCTGTATCCGGTGTGGCGAGGCGCTCCCGAGCGACGCCAACCTCTTCGGGGTCCGCTGCGACAACTGCGGCGGGAAGATCTTCACGAAGGAACACCCCAACGTGAAGAAGACCCTCAAGGCCCGCTGACGCCCCCGGTCCCGGGGGACCCGACCCCGCTCAGGGGGCAACGGTGACCTTCGTCGGCGGGAAATCGGCGACGTAGAACCCCGTCGCGAGGTTCCCGAGCAGGAACCCGAAGAGGTCCGACGCATCGAACTGGATGTTCGAGTGGAGCCCGGTGGGCTCGAAGACGTACCGGAACTCGTACTTCGTGTGCGACGACTGGTGCAGCGTCGCGAAGGGCGTCGTGCACGTGCTGGGTTCCCCGATGGCCGAATCGTTGAGGCACGACCGGCTGTCCATGACGGCGCCGGCCTGGAGGTACGGCCAGATCGACAGATTGTTCGGGATCGCATGGTCATGGCCGCCGGCGACGACGTACATCCGCACGTTGGCGAAGCTCGTCGGCGAGAACCGGGCCGGGCTCATCGCCGTGAGCGTGGCGACGGCCGTGGCGTTCGACGCCCTCGGCGCGGTGCCGCAGAGGTCGTCCACCAGCGTCGAGATCCCGGAGCTGTAGTCGTACTCCTCGAACACGTCGGAGAGCGTGCCGGCGACGCCGATCCCCGTCACGAGCCCCGCGTGATCGGCGGCGATCCGGAACGCGCCCACGCTGCCCATGCTGAACCCGGTCAGGTAGAGCTCACCGATGCGCCGCGTCGACTGTTCGTGGGCGATCGCGTCGAGCACGTCCTGTTCCTGGGGGCCCCCGCACGGCGTGTCCGAGTAGAATCCCGCGGCGCTCCGGGTGTTGAGGGAGATCAGGATCGCCTTCGCCGACGAGGTCGCCGACGGGAACGACGTCGGCACCGAGTTGCCCCCGATCCCACCCGAGACCCACGTGAACGACGTCCCCATGCCGTGGAGGTAGACCACGAGGGGGTACGTGGAGTGGGACGAGTACCCGGCCGGCAACCATTCGAGGTACGAGAGCGCGAACTTGTCGACGGTGCTGTGGTAGCTCACGTTGGTCGGACCCGACGCGGACGCCGAGCCCGTCGGGGCCGCCCGCCCCGTCACCGGGGCGGCATGGCCCATCGGCCACGGGCCGGCCGCGAGGAGCATCACCCCGACGATCGCCCAGGCCGCGTACGGGGAAGCTCGGGCGAGGAGCCCTCGGCGCCGGCCCCGCTCGGGCGCGGGCCGCTGCGTGGGCCGGAGTTCCGTCCTACCGGAGGGGTGTCGTGTCGCCGTCATCGGAGGTCACGCTGTCGAGGTGATCCCGACCCTTTTGGTCGTTCGGGTCGGCCCTCACCGGGTTGGAACCAACCACCTGCCCCCAAAGCGGTGTCGGGACTCCCTCATCGGCTCGCGAATTTCGCGACAACCCCAGCGGGGACCCTCCTCCGGGGGTCCCTCCCTAGCCGGCCCGGGCGGAACGCGCCCGCGGGGCCCTTAAAGTGCCCGAACGCTCCGCGCCCCGTGGGCACGGGCCGGCTCGCGACGGGGATCGCCGCGCTCGACACCCTGCTCGGGGGCGGGGTCGAGGTCGACGCGGTCACCGAGCTGTTCGGCGAAGCGGGCAGCGGGAAGACGCTCCTCTGTCTCGAGCTCGCGGTCCGGGTCGCGCGGTCCGACCGATGGGTCCTCTACATCGACACGGAAGGGGTGTCGGTGGACCGGCTCGAGGCGATGGCCGGGGCCGAGCTGCCGAAACTCCTCGAGCGGATCCTGCTCGCCACGCCGAAGGGGCTCGCCGAGCAGGACCGGGCCGTCGCGACGGCCACGGCGCTCGCGCGGTCCGGCGAGCGACCGGTAGGTCTCATCGTCGTCGATTCGGCCACGTTCTACTACCGGCTCACCCTCGCCGAGAACGCCGAGGACGAGGGTCGGCAGTCGCTCGCCGAGGAGCTCGCCCAGCTGGTGGCGACGGCCCTCGGGTCGGAGGTTCCCGTCGTCGTCACGAACCAGGTGTGGCGAAACCCGCGCACGGGGACCCTGGAACCCCTGGGCGGCTCCTACGTGAACCACGCCGCGAAGGCGATCCTCCGCCTCGAACGCCTCGACGGCGCCCGCCGCCGGGCGGTCCTCGAGAAGCACCGGTCCCAGCCCGAGGGATCGTGCGAGTTCACGATCACCCCGACCGGACTCCGCTGACCGGCGGGGCGGATCCGACCCCCTGTTGCGTCGTCCCACGGGGGGCATTTATCCGCGAGACCGGGTAGGGGGGATCGATGGCGCTGCCGCTCGATACCGCCGATGTCGTGACCCCGATCGGGACGTTCCGCGTGGTCTACGCCGGGAAGGCGGTCCGGTCGGTCGATCTGCTCGAGCGGGGGGTCCTCCAGTCGCCCACCCCGTCCGAGGCCCGGGCCCGCCGTCCCCCATATCCCGCGGGGAGCCCGCCCCGCCAGCTCCAGGAGTACTTCCGCCGCAAGCGGGCCGACTTCGACGTGGAGCCGGATCCGACGAGCGCGTCCACGTTCGACAAGGCGGTCTGGCGCGCCCTATCCCGCGTGCCGGCGGGCCGCACGGTCACGTACGGCGAACTCGCCCGCCGGGCCGGCCATCCCGGAGCCGCCCGGGCCGTCGGCGGCTCCATGCACCGCAACCCGATCCCGATCATCGTCCCGTGCCACCGCGTCGTCGGCGACGAAGGGACGCTCACCGGGTTCGGCCTCGGCCTCTGGCGCAAGCGGTGGCTCCTCGATCACGAGGGCGCCTGGCCGCTCCGCAGCCGGACGTTCGACGGTCCCCGGGACCGCTCCCAGCGCACCCTCGATCACGTCGCGGTCGCCGCCCCGCGTGGGCCGGCGCCCTGAGCAACTGGGCGAAGCGTGCCCCCGGTCGCCGGGGGAGGTCGGTGCTTACCCGGCGTAGTACGCCGCGTCGTACGGTTCGGGCTTGAGCCCGCGCCGCTGCCGGACCTCGCCGACGATCGTCGACTGGAGTTCCGTGGGGAGGATCTCGAACCCGAGCGATTCGGTCGCCCAGAGGACCTTCCCCGCCGTGGCGCTCCGGATATCGCTCGCGAAGCCGAAGAGCTCGGCGACGGGCACCTTCGCGACGACGGTCTGGAGGTCGCCCACGCTCGTCATGTCCAGAATCTCGCCGCGCCGGCGCTGCATCTCCCGGGTGGCCCCCGAGAGGACCTCCTGGGGGACGTTCACCGTGACCCGGTTCATCGGCTCCAAGAGGATCCGCCCGGCCATGCACATGGCGCCGTAGACGCCGGAGCGGGCCGCGGGGATCGTCTGGGCCGGTCCGCGGTGGATCGAGTCCTCGTGGAGCTTCGCGTCGACGAGCCGGACCTTGAGGCCGTGGACCTTCTCGTTCGCGAGGGGGCCGCGGTTCATCGCCTCCTTGAACGCGTCGATGACGAGGTCCATCGTCTCGTTGAGGTTCTGGATCCCCTTGGTCACGTCGAAGAGGATGTTCGTCCCCTCCACGGCGGTGAGCCCCCGGCCCTCGTCACGGGTGATGCCGAGCGCTTCCAACTTCGTGACCATCGTCTTGAGGTCCTTGAACGACTTCCCCTGGGGGATCTCGCCGTCCTTGATCGCCTGGATGACCGCCTGCGGCAGCGCTTCCACCTCGAGGTAGAACTTGTTGTGCTTGTTCGGGCTCTTCCCCTCGAAGGGGCCGCCGGGCGCCTTCACCGTCTCCCGGTAGACGACGATCGGCTTGGATGCGGTGATCTCGACCTTGTAGTCGTTGACGATCCGGTACTGGGTGATCTCCAGGTGGAGCTCGCCCATGCCCGAGAGCAGGTGCTCGCCGGTCTCCTGGTTGATCTCGACGCGCAGGCTCGCGTCCTCCTTGGCGATCTTCCGCATCGTCTCGATGAGCTTCGGAAGGTCGCCCATGTGCTTCGGCTCGATCGCGACGGTCACGACCGGCTCGGAGACGTGCCGGATCTCCTCGAACGGGACCATGTCGGCGTTCGACGCCATCGTGGTGCCGGCGAACGCATCGGAGAGACCGATCACGGCGGCGATGTTGCCGGCCGTCACCTCCTCGACCATGAGCCGCTCGGGGCCCATGAAGAGCGAGACATGCTGGACCCGGTTGCGGATCTTGGTCCCGGCGACCTGGAGCTCCATCCCCTTCGCGAGCCGCCCGGAGAAGACCCGGCCCGTGGCGATCTCGCCGGCGTTCGGGTCCATGGTGATGTCGGTGACCATGAACGCCGTGGGACCCTTCGCGTCGGTGGCGACCATCGCCTGGCCGACGGCCGAGGCGGCGTCGCCCTTCCAGATGTTCGGGATCCGGTACTTCTGGGCGACGGTCGGGCTCGGGAGGTGGCGGACCACCATGTCGAAGACGACGTCGTTGATCCGCGCCCGCTGGGCGATCTCGCGGGAGCGGCCCGTGGAGACGAAGTCGAAGATGTCGGGGAACTTCACCCCGGTCTGCTGCATGTAGGGAACGCTGATGGCCCAGTTCTCGTAGCCCGAGCCGAAGGCCACCGAGCCGTCGCGCGGGTCCACCGACCACTCGTCGACGAACTCGTCGGGCGCCATCTTCCGGATGAGCTCGTTCACCTCGGTGATGATCGTCGTGAACCGCTTCTGCATCGAGTCGGCGGTGAGCTTGAGCTCCTTGATCGCCCGGTCGACCTTGTTGATGAAGAGGACCGGTTTCACCTTCTCCCGGAGCGCCTGGCGGAGCACCGTCTCGGTCTGGGCCATGACCCCCTCGACGGCGCAGACGACGACGACGGCGCCGTCCACGGCCCGCATGGCCCGGGTGACATCCCCGCCGAAATCGACGTGGCCCGGCGTGTCGATGAGGTTGATCAGGTACTGCTGTTTTTCGTACTCGTGGACGATGGTGACGTCCGCGTTGTTGATCGTGAGGAGCCGGGCCTGCTCCTGCTCGTCGAAGTTGAGGTAGAGCTGCTTGCCCGCGAGCTCGTTGGAGATCATCCCCGCGGCCGCGAGGAGGTTGTCGCTCAGCGTCGTCTTCCCGTGGTGGATGTGGGCGACGATCCCGATGTTCCGGATCCGGTCGATCTGGTGCATCATGTCGGGGATGGCCTTCGCCAGTTCGGCTCGGATATGCGTCATCTGGGACCTCCCGCCTAGCGCGCCGACTGTGCGACGCGCTCGACCTCTTCCTTCCGGGCGACGGCAAAGCTCGTGAGGTCGCCCTTCGCGGCGAGGCCGATCTCCGTCGCGAGGCACGCGTCGATCGACTTCGTCGACTTCCGGGATGCCTGGATCGCCCCCTGGGCGAGGTTGCGGATCGCGACGTTGACCCGCCGGGCGGGGGCCGCATCGACGGCCCGGGGGACCGAGATCCCGCCGAACTGGAGGCGGGTGACCTCCTCCCGGGGCGCGGCGTTCTCGATGGCGTTCACGAGGAGTTGGAGCGGGTTCTGCTGCTCCGACTTCGCGAGCGAATCGAACGCGAGCCGGATCGTCTTGATCGCCTTCGACTTCTTGCCGGTGAACTTGCCGCCCTTCATGAGGTGGTTCGCGAGCCGCTCGACCACGTGCATGTGGCTCTTCATGAACGGCCGGCCCGAGAGCTTCCCCTCGGTGTGCATCGCGTACATCGGGTGGAGGTAGAGGTACGGCTGGAGCCCCGGATCGTGGACCTCGATCCCGTCGAACGAGTACGACCCGAAGAGCGGCGGGATCTCGAACGGCGGCGGTGCCGGCGGTGTGGGTCGCACGACGACGGGACCGGCGTCGGCGTCGGGGGGCATCGGGACCGGGGAGGCGTTCGGGTCGCCGCTCATCGCTGGGGCTTCTCCTTCCGTCCTCGGACGAGCTCGTCGAGGGACGTGCCGTTCACCTTGATCACCTTGTAGCGGACGCCGGGAATGTCGCCGTACGACCGGCCCATCCGGCCGCCAATCCCCTCGACGAGGACCTCGTCGTGTTCATCGATGAAGTTGATGGCGCCATCGCCGACGGCGAACGCGGTGATCTGGCGGCCGTTCTTGATGAGCTGGACCTTGACGCACTTGCGGATGGCCGAATTGGGCTGCTTCGCCTCGACGCCCACCTTCTCGATGACGATTCCCCGGCCCTGGGGCGCGCCCTCGAGCGGGTCCGATCGCTCCTTCAAATGGAGGGTCCGGCGCTTGTAGTACCGGTCCGACCAGCGTCGCCGCTGGCGGAGGTGGGCGAGCTTGCCTGCTGTATACAGTCCGGACGGCGGTGGCATCGGCTTCGAAGGGTCCGAGCGAGCAGGCCCCCCTATTTAAGATTCCCGCGATTGACACCTCGATTTCTCTCGACAAAACCGCCGACGCGGGCCCCGGGCGCCGGCGGCCGGAAGCGGCCCCGCCGAAACCCTAAACGACCCGCCCCCTTCCCGCGCCCGTGGAGACGATCGACCTCTTCCTCCTGAGCGGTTCGTACCGCGCCGTCGAGGACGGCGTCGTCGTCGAACTCTACGGGCGGACCCGGTCGGGCGAGCCCATCGTCGCTCGGTACTACGGGTTCCGGCCGTACTTCGTGCTCACCGAGCCCACCGAGGAGGTGACGACGCGCCTCGCCGCCGACCCCCAGGTGAAGGGGACGGAGGCGACGACGATGTGGATCGGGGGCGGCGACCACCGGGCGCTCCGGGTGACGGTGACGAACCCGTGGACCGTCCCCGAATACCGGGAGCGGTACCGCCGGCCCGGGGACGAAACGAGCGTCCTCGCCTGCGACATCCCGTTCGTCCACCGGTTCCTGTACGACAAGGGGGTCGGCCTCACGCTCCAGTTCGAGGCCGAGGACGAGCCGGAGGAGATCCGGCGGCTCTACACGACGCCCCGCGTGGTCCGGGTCGACCACGCGACGACCGACATCCGGCCCGCCGAGCCGTTCCGTCCACCCCTCACGGTCCTCTCGTTCGACATCGAGAACGCCATCCGGGCCCGGACGATCTTCTGCATCTGCGGCGTCGTCGCCCGGGCCGACGGGACCCGGGGGACGTTCCGGCACTACGCGGAGAACGAAGCGGCGATCCTCGAAGCGTTCATCGAGACGATCCGGGCCGAGGACCCGGACGTGATCACCGGCTACAACATCGGCGGCTACGACATCCCGCTCCTCCTCGAACGCGCCGAGGCGGTCGGGGTCCCGGACCTCGCCATCGGCCGGGACCGGGGCCACCCCCGAGACCTCGGCGAGCGGCTCTGGCGGCTCGCGGGGCGGGTCGTCGCCGACGCGTGGTGGTCGGCGCGCCGGGAGCTCCATCCGAAGCAGGAGTCGCTCCAGTTCGTCGCGCAGCTCCTCCTCGACGACAAGAAGCGCGACGTCGACCGTCGTCGGATCGAGGAGGAGTGGGCCGCCGATCGCGACCGGGTGCTCGAGTACTGCGAGCACGACGCCGACCTCGCGCTCCGGATCGCCCAGAAGCTGCGGACCGTCGAGAAGGCGGCCGACATGGCGACGGTGGCGCACCTCCCGCTCGAGGAGGGGCTCAACGGCCGCACGTCGACGTACATCGACGCGCTCCTCATCCCCCGGGCCGACCGGGAGCACGTGGGGGTGCCGCCCACGCGGCGGGTCCGCCGGGACGCGCCGATCGAGGGCGGGTACGTCCACGCGATCCGGCCCGGGCTCTCGACGTTCGTCGTCGTCCTCGATTTCAAGTCGATGTACCCGTCGATCATCATCGCGAAGAACCTCTGCTTCACGACGCTCTCCCCGACGGGGGCCACCGTCGCCCCGTCGGGGGAGGCCCGGTTCCTCCTCGCCTCGGAGCGGCCCGGCCTCATCCCGTCGATCCTGCGGGAGCTCCTCGCCGACCGGGACCGGTTCCGGGAGCTCGCCCGGTCCGGCCCCCCCGAGCTCCGCCCGTACTACGACGGGCTCCAGAACGCGGTCAAGATCCTGATGAACTCGTTCTACGGCGTCCTTGCCTCGAGCTTCTACCGGTTCACGAACAAGGACATCGGGGCCGCGATCACCGCGTTCGCCCGGGACGCGATCACCTCGATCATCCGCAGCCTCGAGGGCGAGGGCCACGAGGTGGTCTACTCCGACACCGACTCGGTCTTCGTCCGGTCGCCGGTCCCCACCCTCGAGGGCGCCCGGGCGTTCGGGGAGGAGCTCTCGCGGCGGTTCACCCAGGCCGGGGTCACGTTCGAGTTCCAGTCGGTCTACGGCGCGCTCTTCTCCCACGGCGTGAAGAAGCGGTACGTGGGCCGGACGATCTGGCCCCGGGAGGAGCTCGTCGTCCGGGGCTACGAGAGCCGCCGGACCGACGCGTTCGACTTCCAGTCGGATGCCCTCACCCAGGTGTTCGAGCTGGTGCTCCAGGGCGGCACGGAGGCGGCCGTGGCCCGGGCCCGGGAGCTCGTCCAGCAGGTCGCCCGGGGGGACGTCCCGACGGAGCGGCTCGTCATCGCGCGGTCGGTCCGGGCCGAGGAGGAGTACAACGAGGCGACGCGGGAGAACCTGCCGTTCCTCCGGGTCTTCAAGCAGCTCCAGGCCGAAGGATACGACGTGATCCCGGGGATGAAGGTCGCGTGGATCGTGACCGACGCCCACCGGGCGCCCCAGGACATCGAGCCGTGGATCGAGGGCCGTCCGTTCACGAAGCATCCCGACTTCTCGTACTACGCCGACCGGGTCGCCCAGACCCTCGCCCGGGTGACCGAGGTCTACGGGTGGGACACCCGGGCGCTCCTCGGCGGCAACCGGCAGCGCAAGCTCGAGGGGGACGAGCCGTCGGCGGCGACCCCCGGGCCCGCCGTCGCGCTCGCGACGCCGGTGACCGAGATCGGGAAACCGGCCAAGCGCCGGGGCTCGACGCGGGCGCTCTCCGACTTCGAGTAGGACGCTCACCCGGGCGGCGGCATGACGAACGTCGTCCGCCACGGCTCGTGGGGACCGCGGAGCGCGATGATCGTGCCCACGACGGCGATGGGCACGCCGAGGAGGCCGATCACCGGTGGCGCGGCGCCGAGAAGGCCCAGGCTGAGCCCGAGGGTGAAGACCGGGATCCCGGTCATGAGGACCGCCGCGAGGATGAGCCCGCCTTCCTCGATCGCCCGGAAGTAGAGGTAGGGGGCGACGAAGAAGCTCGTGATCCCCAATCCGACGACGGAGAGCGCGGCGAACGGCGTTGGAGGTACGAGCCCTGCCAGCCCGCCGGGGAGGAGCGGGCTCAGGCCGATCGACGCGAGGCCGGCGGCGAGCGTGGCCTGCCCGACGACCGCCGCCATCGGTCGGGATTGGCTGGTCCGCGCGGTGTAGAGGAAGTAGAGGGCGACGATCACCGGGACCGACGGCGCGACGACCCACGCCCACCCGGCGAGCGGCGTCACCGCGGCTCCGCCTCCGATCACCAGCGTGGCGCCGATCGTCGTGATGGCGAGCCCGCCGACGAACGTCGGGCGGCGGAACTGGCCGCCCCCCTCCCGGTAGACGATCCAGAGCATCACGGGCGTGGCGACGACATCGCCGAGGAGCGAGAGGAGCGACGTGTCGATGGCTCCCGTGAGGTACGTGGCGGCGAGCACCCCCACCTGCATCGCGACGAGGAGCCCCGCCCGGAGGTAGCCGCCGGGATCGGCGAAGAGCTCCCGCAACGCCCCGCCCTGCCGGCGGGCGAGGGCGAGGCCCACGAACGCCGCCCCGCCCACGAGGAACGGGTCGGCGAGGAGCCCGCTCGGGGGAGCGCCGGGGATCCCGAGGACGAAGAAGAAGTAGGTCGACCAGAGGAACGCGGCGACGAGCGCGAGCGTCGCGGCCAGCGCGGGCCGCCCGGCCACCACGACGGTCGGAGGCCCGGCGCCGGTCATCGTCCGTCCGCGGAACCGACCCTAGGCGTACGCGCGGTACTCGAGCCCGCGTGCCGGCAGCCGGACGCCCGGCGTGCTCGTCACCCGGCCGATCCACGTGGCATCGCGGACCCCGGAGCGCCTCAGGGCCGCGAGCGCGGCCGTCGCGGCGCTCGGCGATACGACGGCCACGAACCCGACGCCCATGTTGAACGTCTGGAACATCTCGTGGTCGGTCACCGCGCCCGCCCGCTGGAGCCAGCCGAAGATCCCGGCCGGCTCGGGCCATGCGTCGAGCTCGAAGCCGGCCGTCGGGGTCAGCCGCACGAGGTTCCGGACCCCGCCGCCCGAGAGGTGGGCGAACCCGTGGACCCCGGCGATCCCCCCGAGCGCTTCGCTGACCGGCACGTACGAGCGGGTGGGCCGCAGCAGTTCCCGACCGAGCGACTCCCCCCCGCCGGGCCGGGCCGCCCGGAGCGATCGGCCGCTCCGCCGGACGATCCGGTGGACGAGGGTGAACCCGTTGGCGTGGAGGCCGGATGCGGGGACCCCCAGGAGGCGGTCACCGGCCCGGATCGCCTCGCCCGTGATGGGTCGGCGGCCGTTCGGAAAGAAGCCGAGCGCGGTGCCCCCCAGATCGTAGCCCCGGACCAGCGAGGGAACGATGGCGGTCTCGCCTCCGAGGAGCGAGCAGCGGCCCGCGCGGAGGCCCCGGTCCAGGCCCCGGCCGAGGGCGCGGAACACCGAGGGATCCGGGGTGGCGCAGGAGATCGTGTCAACGAACCCGAACGGCCGGGCCCCGATGGCCGCCAGATCGTTCACGTTGATGGCGACCATATCCTCGCCGACCTCGACCCACCGCCCGAGCGCCTCGGCGATCCGGACCTTGGTCCCCACCGTGTCCGTCGTCGCCGCGATCGTCTCCCGCCCGACGCGGATGAGCCCGGCGAAGTGCCCCGCCGGCCCGACCGGCGTTCCGTGACCGGGCCGCGGGCGGCCCCGGATCGCGCCGAGGAGCGCCCGGAGCGACCGGCCGACCGCCGGCCGATCGACCCCCGCCTGGGCGTACGTGAGCCCCCTCGACCGCGGCACGATGGGCCACCGTACGCGCCCGGAGGAAAAACCTGCCCGCCGGCGACGCGCCGTCGGTCGCCGTCCGCTTGATAACCCGAGAACGGGTCGGCGGCCCCCGTGCCCGCCCGCCCCCGGCTCGCGCGGCGCCGACCGGAGCGGACCGTCCGGGGACCGCCGGCCCGGGTCCTCATCGCCCGGGCGTTCGTCCGCGGGCGGCTCCAACCGGTCGAGATCGCCGTCAATGACGAGGGCCGGATCGACCGGATCGCGCGCGACATCCCCGGAGGGGAACGGATGGACCTCGGCGAGCGCATCCTGCTCCCGGCGGCGACGGACCTCCACGTCCACTTCCGGGAACCGGCCGAACCCGGCGGCGTCGAGGACTTCCGCAGCGGGACCGAGGGCGCGCTCCTCGGGGGGGTGACGACCGTCGGCGAGATGCCGAACGGGCCGGTGCCGACCGATTCGGTCGCCCGCATAAGGGCGAAGGCGGACCGGGCCGAGCGTCGCCTCGCATGCGATGCGGTGCTCTACGCCGGAGTGCACGCGGGGGTGGACGTGGCTCGGCTAGGGGCCGTCGCCGGAGCGTTCAAGCTCTACCTGAGCCCGACCCCCGGGATCGACGACGTTCCCGACGACGCGCTCCTCGCCCGCGCGCTCGGCGAGGTCGCAGCGACCGGGCTCGGGCTCACCGTCCACGCGGAGGACCCTCGACGCTTCCGCCCGCCGGTGCCCCCAGCTTCGCTGCGGCGGTGGGCCGACGAGCGCCCACCGGCCGCCGAGGCGGCCGCGGTGGACCGGATCCTCGCCGCCGCCCCGCCCGCGCTCCGGCTCCACGTCGCCCACGTCAGCACCGCCGCCACGGCCGCGCGGCTCGCGGCGGCCGGCCACTCGTTCGAGGTCGCGCCCCATCACGTGCTCCTGTCGGCCGACGACGCCGCCGACACGCGGCGGAAGGTGAACCCGCCCCTCCGGCCGGAGGCGGAACGGGCGGCGTTGTGGGCGGCCCTCGCGGACGGGCATGTGCCGATCGTGGCGAGCGACCACGCGCCCCACCCAACGACCGCGAAGGAACGCCCCTTCCCCGACGCGCCGAGCGGCATGCCCGGCGTCGAGACGATGCTGCCCCTGCTCCTCGAGCAGGTCCGCGGGGGGAAGCTCCGGTTCGACCGGCTCCTCGCGATGGCCTGTGATCGACCGGCGCGCTGGTTCGGGCTCCCGCACGGCCGGCTCGTCGTCGGCGAGGAAGCCCATCTCATCGCCGTCGACTTCCGGCGGCGGACCCGGATCGAGGCGGCTCGGCTCCGCTCGCCCTCCGGCTGGTCGGCGTTCGAAGGGTGGCCCGCCATCGTGCCGACGCACCACTTCCGCTTCGGCGCTCCGGTCGTGACCGACGGCGAGTTCAGCGGGAGCCTCACCGGGAGGATCGTCCGGCCGGACTACGCCCCGCGCGCGGGGTCGTAGCTCCACCAGCCCGGGGATCACTCGGCGGGAACGGTCGCCGGATCGGCGTCCGCGCTCGGCGACGTCCACCGGGGCGGGAACCCCCCGCTCAGCCGGCCCCGCCACCGCAAGACGAGATAGACGAGGAGGCCCACGACGACGACCACCGCGATATCGTCCACGACCTGGAAGTACGGGACGATGATCGACCAGTTCTCGCCGAGGACGACGCCGGCGTAGATGAAGGCGGCCGCGAACGGCGTGGCGCCGACGGCAGTGTACACGCCGAAGCGGACCGGTTCCATCCGGGCGGTGCCCGCGGGGTAGCTCACGTAGCTGCGGACGACGGGCAGGAGCCGCGCGATGAGGACCGTCCCCTCGCCGCGCCGGCGGAACCACTCGTCCATCCGGTCGAGATGGCGCGGGTCGAGCCGGAGCCAGCTCGGGCCGCGGGTGAGCCACCGCCGGCCGTACCGGCCCACGGCGTAGGCCGCGTAGGCGCCGACGACCCCCCCGGCGACGGCCGTCGCCACGGCCGCCACGAGCGAATAGTCGCCCTCGGCGACGAGGAAGCCGGCGAACGGGAGGATCACCTCGCTCGGCAGCGGCGGGATGCCGAAGCTCTCGACGACCATGAGGAGGAACAGCGCCGGGAGCCCGCCCCAGAGCAGGATCTGGACCACGAGGTTGACGACCGTCTCAACGATCGGCAGCGACGACATCGGACGGTGCGACCGCGTTCAGGCGTTGCCGGGATCGGACGTCACGAGCCGGAACGGGGCGGTGAGCCGGGCGTTCGTCCGCGCCGGGATCCCCTCGAACTCGAGCGGCGTCGCGCACCCGCCGCAGGCCACGGCCGGCCGGCGCCGCCCGAGCGCGATCGACAACGGGATCCCGACCTCGATCTCCCGGACGGGCGTCGGCGAGGCGCGCAGCGCGCGCTCGAGCTCCGCCAGCAGGCGGTCCCCGTCCCCCTCCTCGGCGGTCATCGTCGGTGCACTCCAACGAGGTACGTCCGTCCCTATAACGACCCACCGCGCTCTCGGGCGGGCCCGCCCGCCCCGTGCGCTAGCTCGACGAGCCCGGCCCGATCGACCCTTCGTCGGTGACGTCGGCCGTGTCGGGTTTGTCGCCTTTCGGTCCGCGCCGCTTGAGGATCTCGTTGCTGATCTTGTCGAGCTCCTTCATGAGCGAGTCGATGTCGGCCTCCCCGCCCGGCGCGCCGGCGGCGGGCTCCGGGGGTGCGGCGACCTCGGGGGGCGCGGCGCCCACGTCGGATTCGCTCTCCATGTACGCGGCAGCGGCCGCGCCGCCGGCAGCGCCACCAGCGACGCCCGCCGCCAGCTCATCGGCCCCGACCTCCGGTTCGACGGCCGCGGTCTCTCCGGACGCCCCGCTGGGCGGTTCGCTTCCGCTCCACTGGGTGATCGGGGGGCCGGCCCCTCCGCCACCGCGGCGGCTTCGCGACCAGACGATCACCGCGAGGGCGATCGCGATGATCACGAGGACCGCAAGCGTGATCTGGAGCAGGAGCGGCGAATTCGACTGGTTGGGCGTCGGACATGCGCCGTACGGGCAACTGGTGTCGGCCGGGACCCCGCCGACGGCCGGGGAGAGCCCCGCGGCGGCGATCGTCGCCAACATTGCCAGACCGAGCACGACCGGGACCCAGCCCCGCTCGCGCTGACGCTCGACTACCACCGGTACGCTCCGGTACGACGTACCGAGGGGGAGGCCTCTATGTAAACGTGCCGGACTGCCCTCCGGGATACGACCTTCCGGCCGCCCGTACCGTCTTACGCCGCCTCGCCTCGTCGCCGGTGTGGTGGACCTCTTCGTCGCGACGTTCGCGGCGCTCCTGCTCCTTTACATGGCGTATTCGCAGTGGGCCCGGCTCGACCCCCGCTGGCCGATCGGCGGAGGTCTCGTGCTCCTCGCGTTCGCCGGGCTCGCCGACGCCGGCGGGGCCCACGACCTCGCCAACACCATCGCGGTGTACACGTTCCTCCTGCTCGGGGCCGGGATCGTCCTCCTCCTCGCCGACTACGTGCGCGAGCAACGGACGCTACGGCGCCGATCGGCCGAAGGCGGCGAGCCAGCGGACGAACGGTAGCCGTCGGCCTAGAAGCCGTTCCACCGCCTCGAGCAGGAGCCGGTCGCCGTCGTCGATCGAGTGGGTCGCGACGACGGCGAGGAGGAAGAGTCCGGCGGCGCCGAGGGCGATCCCGGGGAGCGCCCAGTACGGGTACGCGATCGGGGCGAGGAGGAGGAAGGCGCCCACCGGGACCGCGGTGAGGGTCAAGGGAAGGAGGAAGTGGCGCTCGAACGGATGGACCCCCTCCATGGCGGCGAGCTCGATGAGGGAGAGGACGGGCAGGAGGGCGATCCCCGTCGACCACGCGACGGCGGCCCCGACGATCCCCCACGCCGGGACGAGGACGAGCCCGAGGGCGACGTCGGCGCCGGCCGACGCGAGGGTGTTGTAGAAGAGGAGCCGGGTGTGCCCGAACGCCACCTGGGCGACGCTGGACGGTCCCACGAGGGTGGAGACGAGCGCCCCGACGAGGAGGATCTCGAGGGTGAGCGTCGACGTCGCGTACCCCGCGCCGTAGACGAAGTTGAGCGATTGGACCGGCAGGAACGCGAAGACGAGGAAGATCGGCAACGAGGTGAGGAGGACCCACTTCGTCGCCGTCACGTAGGTGATCCGGACCGCCCCGCGCTCGCCGGTCCGGACGAACCGGGCGGTGACGGGGAGGAAGATGTACCCGAGCGACCCGACGCCGATCTGGAGGAGCCGGGCCATGGAAAGGTTCGCCGCGTAGTAGCCGACGGCGCTCCGCTGGAACGCCCCGAGGATGATCGTGTCGCCGTTCCCCGCGAGGTAGCCGAGGACCCCCACGAGGAAGAGCGGGACCGCGAAGAGGAGGAGCCGGCGGGAGAGCCCGGGGTCGCGGGGCCCGGCCGGGAGGAGCCGCGGGAGCCGCCGGCGGGAGTAGACGAGGAGCGCCACCAGGCTCGCCGCCGCCGCGACGGCGTACGCGACGAGGATCCCGAAGTACCCCCACCCCGGGGGCGCCTGCGTCGTCGCAACGAGGAGGAACCCGATGAAGAGCATGGGATTGAGGACCTGGATGTAGAGCGCGTTCGGTACGACGTCCTCGTACCCCTGGAAGATCGACGCGAGAAGGCCCGCGAGGACCGAGAACGTCACCCCGACGCCGAAGAAGGCGAGGGTCTCGGCGAACACCGGGTCCCGGAAGACGACGGCGGCGGGCACCCCCACGAGGGAGAGGAGCGCCCCGGACGCGATCGCCGCCGGGATCCCGACGACGTACGCCGTGTGCACCATCCGACGACGTTCGCGATCGGTGCTCTCGTACGGCAGGCTCCGGGCGAGCGCGGAGGTGAGGCCCAGGGCGCCGAACGACGAGGCGAGACCGGCGAGGGCGAGCGCGTACGAGAACTGGCTCCACAGGCCGGCGTTGAGGGTCCGGACGAGGACCACCCGGGCGACGAAGCTCTCCGCGACGTACCCCAGCGTACCGAGCATCATCACCAGGGTCCCCCGCGTGACCGAGGTGAGGCCCGCCCGGGCGCCTTCGATCGACCCGACCAACCGATCCTCGACCGGGGGTCGACGCCACCCCCGTAAAGCCGTAGCGACCGACGGCAACGTGCTTCATTAGCGGCACCGCCGTCGCGCGGCCGTGTACCCGCCGGGCCCCCCCGTCCCGATCGGGGCCGTGACCGTCGTACTGCTCGCCCTCGCCATGGTCGTGGCGGGCGACGGGCTCCGGCGGGCGCTCGCCCGGTGGCTCCCCTGGTTCGGCCGCGACGATCCCGTGGAGCGGGCGCTCGTCGACCTCTACCTCGCCGGGGCCGGTCTCTTCGTCGTGGCCGCGATCCCGGCGGGGTTCGCCCTCCTGGGACCGCTCGTCGTGCTCGGCGCCGGCGGGACGCTCCTCGCTGTCGAGCTGGCCCGTACCGTCCGACCGTGGGAGCGGTTGCGGGCCACGGTGGGCGGGCTCCGGACGCTCCCGCGGCTGGGTGCTCTCGGGGCGGGCCTGATCGTCTTCCTCGTCGAAGCGACCGTCGCGGGCGCGGCCGCGACGGCGAACTCGTTCGACGGCTCCGTCGATGGACTCCTTGTCGCTCTGGTCCAGCGCCACGGGGGGCTCGTGGGTGAGCTCGCCCCGGTCGCCAGTGGCCCCATCGTCAACCCGCTCGGGGGGATCGTCTGGTCCGCGGCGTTCGACGTCCTCGGAGGGTTGCCCACGGTCCGGGGGACCCTCTACGTCGTTCCGCTCTTCCTGGCGCTCGCGCCCCTCGGGGGGTACGTCGTCGGTCGACGCTGGTGGGGGAGCGACACGGCCGGCGGCGTTGTGGCCGTTGTGATGGCGTTCCTCGTCCCGGGGACCCGGTACCTCGTCGGCAGTGGATACGACCTCGACCTCGCGTTCCCCCTGGTCCTCCTCCTCGCGGGACTCGTCGCGGAACCCCACCGCGGGGTCGGGTGGGATGGACGGGGGGCGCTCGCGTTCGGCGGCATGGCGGGGTTCGCCGCCGCCATCGACCCGGTCGGGATCGAGTGGATCCTCCTCCTGATCGTCGCAGGAGCGTTGCTCGGCCGCCCCCGGACCGCATCGGCGCTGGGACCGGCCGCGGCCCGGTTATTTGCGGCGTTGGCGTTCGGCATCGCGTTCCTCCTGCCGAGCCTGGCGGGGCTCGCCCTCGGCGGCGGGACCCCGTCGACCCCGGGGTCGGCCGGCGCGTTCGTCGCGGGGACCGATCCGTTCCTCCTTCGATCCACCGATGTGGCGCTCGCTCCGTTCGGGTGGCTCCGCGCGGAGCTCGTCCTCCTCATCATCGCGGGGGCGGGACTCCTCCTCGTTCGGAGCGCCCGGCCCTCCCCGGATGCCGTGGATCCGGGTCGTTGGCTCGTGGCGGGGGTCGTGGCGGGACTTGCCGGCGTGGCCCTGGCGCTCGCGCCGCCCGATCTGCCGCTGCTCGGTGCCGTTCGGGTGGGCGAAAGCGCCGCCCAGATGTCGGTCCTCCTGTTCACAGTGTACGGGTTCGTCGCGGCCGTCCCCCTCGTCGCGCTCGTCGAGCGGGCGACGGACCCGCCCGCAGGGCTCCCGGCCGGGACTCCGCCTACGCCCCTGAGGCACCGACGATGGACTGCGGACGACGCCCTGAGCCGGCGTCGCTTCGTAATCCTCGGGTGCGCCGCGTTGCTCGTCGTTCCGGGAGCGGTGGCGACCACGACGGAACTGCCGCCCTGGCTCGCCGGCGTCTACGACGAGTTCGGGCACGTGACCGACGCCGACTTCGAGATGCTCGCGTGGTGCGCCGAGCATCTGCCGAACGGCGACCGGGTCCTCGTCGCGCCGGGGAGCGCCGGGGAGTTCCTCCCCGCCTACGACACCGATCTCGCCCTCGTCTTCCCCATGACCGGGCCGGCCTGGACATCGAACGGCTCGTACCTGGACCTCCGTGCGTCGCTCCCGAACGGGACCCTCGGCCCCCGTGGGGCGAACGAGCTCGCATGGCTCGGCATCGACGCCATCGTCGTCACGGGCGCGACCTCCGTCCTCTTCCCGGCGTTCGAGCCGGCGGCGTTCCTAGGGAACGCCTCGTTCCCCGTCCTCTACCACTCCGGCGACGCGTACGTCTTCGGCCGGTCGGCCGGCGCCTGAACGACGCTACCGGAAATCGTCGAGGATGGCTTCGCGGCCCCGCAAGCCGGCCGGCTGCTTTGCGAGCGGTCCCGCGGCGAGGACCTCCTCGAGGTCCTCGTACGACGGCCGTTCGGTCCGGTAGAAGAGCCCGATGGGGATCTTGTCGCCCCACTCGAGCGCCCGCTGCCAGGCGGTGACGATGTTCGTGGGATCGTGCCCGGCGCTCTCGAGCTTGTAGACCCGCTGGCGGAACCAATCGAAGGTGTTGATCTTGTTGTACGTGACGCACGGCGAGAGCGCGTCGATGAACGCGAAGCCGTGGTGGGCGATCCCGCCCTGGATGAGGTCGGCCATCTGCTTCACGTCGCCCGAGAAGCCTCGGGCGACGTAGGTGGCGCCGGCGGCGAGCGCGAGCGCGATGGGGTCGATCGGGTTCTCGATGACCCCGTCGGGCGTCGACTTCGTCCGGTGGCCCATCATCGAGGTGGGCGACGCCTGGCCGGTCGTGAGCCCGTAGATCTGGTTGTCCATCGTCACGTAGGTGAGATCGACGTTGCGCCGCATGGCGTGGACGAAGTGGCCCGCGCCGATCCCGAACCCGTCGCCGTCGCCGCCCGTGGCGATGACGGTGAGCCCGTGGTTCGCCCACCGGATCCCCTCGGCCACCGGGATCGCCCGGCCGTGGATCGCGTGGAAGCCGTACGCGGAGAGGAAGTGAGGCAGGTTCGACGAGCAGCCGATCCCTGAGACGATGGCGACGTTGTGCGACGGGATCTTGAGCCGTTTGACCGCCATCTCAACGGCGGCGACGACCCCGAAATCGCCGCACCCCGGGCACCAGGTCGGCTTCGTGTCCGACTTGCCCAGCAGCGGGAGCGGCGTCCCCAGGACGACCTGGGCGCCGGCGCTCGACTCAGCCATGGCCCACCAGCTCCAACGCGCGTCCCACGATCTCCATCGGATAGAACGGCTCCCCATCGTACTTCACGAGCTTCTCCTGGAGGTCGATGCCGGTCTCGGTCCGGAGCAGACGCCCGTACTGCCCCGAGAAGTTGCCCTCGACGAGGAGCACCTTCCCGGCCCCGTCGAGGAGCGCGTGGGTGGCCGGCCCGTCGACGGGGTAGACCGTCGGGGGGTAGACGATGTTGATGGCCACGCCGCGCGCGGCGAGGATCCGCTGCGCGTCGCGGACCGCGCCGACGGTGGACCCCCAGGCGACGACGGTGAGCGGGGCGTTGGCCGGTCCCTCCCGGATCGGCTTCGCAGTGTCGGCGCGGAGCCCGTCGAGCTTGCGCATTCGCTTCTGCATCATCTTCGTCCGCTCGGCGACCCAGATCGGGACCCCGCTGCGGACGTCGGAGATGAGGTGGCCCTTCTCGTCGTGCTCGTCGGACCCGGCGATCCACTGCAGCCCCGGCTGCCCGGGGAGCGCGCGGGGTGACACGCCGCTCGGGGTGTACTGGTACCGCTTGTACTCGTGGCCGTTGGGCTCGACGGTCTCGAGCGACGGGACATCCACGTGGAGGTCGATCTCGTCCGGGTCGACCGTCGAGAAGTTCTCGGAGAGATGGAGGTCGCTCGCGACCAGGATCGGGGTCTGCCACGCTTCGGCGAGCCGGAACGCCTCGACCGTCGCCCGGTACGCGTCGGCCGGATGGGTGGGCGCGAGGATCGCCCGGGGGAACTCGCCCTGGCCGGCGCCCAGCATGAGGTTGAGATCGCCCTGTTCGGTCTTCGTCGGGAGCCCCGTCGACGGCCCGGACCGCTGCGACTCGACGACGACGAGCGGGATCTCGCACATCCCGGCCATCCCGAGCGCTTCGACCATGAGGCAGAACCCGCCCCCGCTCGTCGCGGTCATGGACCGGACCCCGCCGAACGAGGCGCCGATGGCCATGTTGATCGCGGCGAGCTCGTCCTCGGCCTGCTTGACCACGACCCCGAGATCGCGCGCGTGGGCCGCCATCCAGTGCATGATCGACGACGCCGGTGTCATGGGGTACTGGGCGAGGAACTTGCAGCCAGCGGCGGCTGCGCCGAGGGCGATGGCGTGGTTGCCCGTCATGAGAAGCTTCCCCGGGCCGGCCCGGGCGACGGCGTGGTCGTTCACCGACGCCTTCTGCTCGGCGTGGGCGAACCCGTCGGCCGCCGCGCCGAGGTTCCACTCGACGATGTCGCCCTTCTTCTTCCCGAACGAATCGGCGAGCGTCGTCTGCAGGACCTCGAGCGGGATACCGGCCACGAAGGCGGCCGCCCCGAGCCCCGCGGCGTTCTGCAGGATCGACTGGCTCGTCCGCTTGCGGGCGATCTCGAGCGTCGGGACCTCCAGGGAGGTGACCCCGGTCGGGACCTCGGAAGCCGGCAACGCGAACTTCTCTGGATCGTGGATCACGCAGCCGCCGGCGGCGATCGAGCTGAGATGCATGTCGGCCGTCGCCTTGTCGAGCGCGTACAGGACGTCACACCCGTCGCCCTGCGAATAGACCCGCTCTCGATCGGCCCGGGCCTGGAACCAAACATGCCCGCCACGGATCACCGACTGGTAGGCGTTGAACCCGAACGTGTGGAGACCCATCCGGGCGAGCGAACGGGAGAGGACCTCGCCGACCGAAGCGATACCGTCGCCGGCGGCCCCGCCGACCCGGATCGCGAACCCTGCCATCGTCGGGCGTTCGAGCGGGGGAGTGTACTTGAGTCTTGTTCCGACCCGGCGACAGTTCTACTCTCCGGTGTCGGCCGGCTCGCCTAAATGGGCGGCCGGGTCGTGCTCGGGGTCGTGACCGCGGCGGTGACGATCCTCCTGTTCGCCACGGCGCGCGACGCCGTCGGCTCCGCGCGCCTGCGTCGGCCGGTCCCGGTCACCGGCTGCCCGCTCCGCGAGGTTGTTGACGGCCTCGCGGACGAGTTCCCCCGGCTCCGTCCGGTACTCCGGTCGAGCCGGCTCTACGTCAATCGACGACCAGCTGACGGCCCCGGGGCCACCGTGCGACCCCGGGACGAGATCGCGATCCATCCGCCGTACTCGGGAGGCTGACCGGTGAGCGTACGCGTGGGGCGAACGGCCCTCTCGGTGGCCGCGGCGTATCGGGCCCTCGAGGGGCCGGGACTGGGTGGGGTGGTCGTGTTCGTGGGACGGGTTCGACCGGATCGCGGCCCCGGTGGCCGGGTCGTCGCCCTGCACTACGAGGCCCACCGACCGGTTGCGGTGCAGGCGCTCCGTGACCTCGAGCGCGCGGCCCGGGCCCGCGCACCGGGGGCACGGATCGTGCTCTGGCACCGAGTGGGCACGCTGCGGGTCGGCACCGCGTCGGTCATCGTCGGGGCCGCGACGGCCCACCGGGCCGCGGCGTTCGCCCTTAGCCGGTGGCTCATCGAGCGACTGAAGCGGGAGGTTCCGATCTGGAAGACCGATCGAGCACGACCCGTGCGTCGACGGCCCGGACGCCGCGTCCCTCCGGGAGGACGAGGAGCGGGTTGATGTCGAGTTCTGCGACCTCGGGCCGTTCCACCGCCAGCTGACCGACCCGTTCGAGGACCTCGTAGAGGGCGCCGAGATCGGACGGCGGCTCGCCCCGCACTCCCTGGAGGATCGGGAAGGCGCGGACCGAGGCGACCATGTGTTCGGCCGAGAGCGGGACGATCGGGGCGAGACGGAACGTCACGTCGTGCAGCACTTCGACGTAGATCCCGCCGAGGCCGAACACGACGACGGGCCCGAAGCCCGAGTCGCGCTGGAGGCCCACGAGGACCTCCTTCCCGCCGGTGACCATCTCCTCCACCTCGCACCCCTCGAGCCGTGCCGCGGGGGCGCGGCGGCGCACGTTCGCGTCGATCGATCGCCACGCCCCTCGCACCGCGTCGGCGTCGGTGAGCCCCAGCGCGACGCCGCCGACATCGGTCTTGTGCGAGATGTCCGGCGACGCCACCTTGAGCGCCACGGGGTATCCGATCTCCTCCGCGGCGGCGACGGCCGCTTCCGGATCGTGCACTCGCCGCGCCCGCGCGAACGGAATGCCGTACGCGGCGAGGAGGCGTCGGGCCGCGAACTCCGGCAGGACGCTCGTCTGGGCCACCGCGGCCGCGGCCTCGACCTCGTCGATGGCGGCCGCGTCGACGGGAAAGTGCCGGGCATGGGTGCGTCGCCGGGCCCCCCAGGCATGGTAGCGGGCGAGGCTCGCGAGCCCCTGGACCGCTTCCTCGGGGAACGTGAACGCCGGAAGCCGGTGGGCCTCGAGGAAGGCGACCTCGCTTGTGAGGTCCGACAGCCCGAAGAGGCACGCGACGACCGGCTTACTGGATCGGGCCGTGCCGGCGACGATCGCCTCCGCGACGTCCCGGGCGCTCCAAGCGCCCGTCGGCGTGGCGATCACCAGGGCGCCATCGTACTCGTCGGAATGGAGGAGGTGCTGGAGCGTCGCCAGGTAGAGCTCGGGACGCCCGTCGGCGGTCAGATCGATCGGGTTGCCCACCGACGCCGAGGGCGAGAGCGGGCGTTGGATCGCCTGGGCGAGACGGGACGACGGCGGCGGCAGATCGAGCCCATGCCGGGCGCAGGCGTCGGCCGCGACGATCCCGGGGCCGCCGGAGTTGGTGAGGATGGCGAGCCGGGGACCGTGGAGCGAAAGCCCCGTCGAGAAGATCTTCGCCGTCCGGAAGAGGTCCCCGATCGTCTCGACCCGAAGGACCCCCGATTGGGCGAAGAGCGCGTCGAAGAGACCGTCCTGTTCCGAGTGGGCGAGCGAACCAGTATGGCTGCGCGCCGCCCGCTCCCCCGCCGCCGACCGGCCGCTCTTGATCACGAGGATCGGCTTGCGCTCGGTGATCTCGCGCGCGACCTCCAGGAACCGGCGGCCCGCGGCGAGGCTCTCGATGTAGAGGAGGATCACCCGCGTGGCCGGGTCCCGGCCGAGGGCGAGGAGGAGATCGTTCTCGTCGACGCCCGCCCGGTTCCCGACGGAGACGAACCGGGAGAAGCCGATCCGCTCGGTCACGGCGTACTGGAGGATGCCCGCGCAGAGCGCGCCGCTCTGGGAGACGAACGCGATGTTCCCGCGCGGCGGCAGCGTCTGCGAGAACGTGGCGTTGAGGCTCACCGCGGGATCGGTGTTGAGCACCCCGAAGCAGTTCGGACCGACAAGGGCGAGGCCGTGGCGGCGGGCCGTCGCGACGAGCCGTTCCTCGCGGGCGACGCCCTCGCCCCCGATCTCGCGGAAGCCGGCGGAGATGACGATGGCGCCGCGGGTGCCACGCCGACCGAGCTCGTCGACGACGGGTTCGACGCGGTCGGCGGGCACGATGACGACGGCGAGGTCCGGCGGCTCGGGCAGGTCGGCGACGGTCGGGTAGCACCGGACCCCCGAGACGCTCTTCCAGCTCGGGTTCACCGGATAGACGACACCCTGGAAGCCGGCGCCCAGGAGATTGCGAAAGAGGCTGGCCCCGACGCTCCCCGGCCGGTTCGAGGCGCCGACGACGGCGATCGAGGCCGGCGCGAAGAGTTCCGGAAGATCGGGCGACGTCCGTTCGGGCACGTCGCGGGGCCTCGCGGTCGCCGAGCGAGGGCGGTTATATAGCGACCGCAACGTCCGCGCGACCATGTCGGCGACCGGGGACGCTCCCGGCGGCCGGCCGACCTCGACGCCGCCGGCCGGGGGCCCTCCGCGACGCGCCGGCGGCGTCCTTCAGCGCATGGACAAAGGACGCATCGCCCACGTGGTGGCGGTAGGTTCGGGGAAGGGTGGGGTAGGCAAGTCGACGGCGACGGCGCTCCTCGCGATCGGGCTCGCCCGTCAGGGGAAGACCGTCGGCATCTTGGACGCCGATGTCACGGGCCCCTCGATCCCGAAGCTCTTCGGCCTCACCGGGCCCCTCGTCGACAAGGGCGAAGGGATCGAACCGGCCCGGACCCCCTCGGGCATCCCCATCGTCTCGTCGCAGTTCCTCGTCGAGGACGAGCAGACACCGGTGATCTGGCGGGGTCCCCTTGTGACCCGGCTCATCGTTCAGTTCTTCGGCGGCGTCAACTGGGGCGCGCTCGACTACCTCCTCATCGACATGCCGCCCGGCACCAGCGACGTCCCGCTCACGGTGTTCCAGACCATCCCCATCGACGGGATGCTCTTCGTGCTCACGCCCCAGGACCTCGCCGCGTTGATCGTGAAGAAGGCGATGAACATGGCCCGGGACCTCCACGTCCCGCTCTTGGGCGTCGTCGAGAACCTCGCCTTCCTCCAGTGCCCCCACTGCCACGAGCGGATCGAACCGTTCGGCCCCAGCCGGGTGGCGAAGGTGGCCGAGGAGTACGGGATCCCCATCGTCGCGCGGCTCCCGCTCCAGCCCGCGATCTCGACGCTGGGCGACGACGGCCGGATCGGCGACTTCGCCGGTCCCGAGGTCGCCGAGTACGCGACGGCGTTCCTGGCCGCCCTCGACGACGCTAGGAAGAGCCAGCTGACGGTGCTGTAGCGCCGCGCAGCTGGGCGAAGGCGATCGTCTCAACGGGGACCGACTGCCGGCGCAGCGCAGCGGCGATCCCCGCCACGTGGGCATCGCCCACCACGGCGGCGATCCGGCCGTACCCTTCGTTCCGCATTGTGACGAGCCGCGTCGCCATGTGCTCGTTCCGGTCGTCGAGGAGGACGCGCGCGATCGTGGGGTACGCCGACCGGACCTGCTCTAGGTAGTCGACGGGCGCCTCGTTGTACCGGTCGAGCTGCCGCTCCACGACGCGCGGGGGGATGAGGAGCCCGACGACCGCCCCCACGAGGAGCGAGAGCCGTTCCCGGAGCGTGAGCGAGCGGAGGAGCCGGCCGAGGGTCTCCCGGATCGGGTCGTCGATGAGGAGGATCGGGATCCCCCGTTCCCGGGCGACCTCCCCGGCGGTGCGCATCTCGGCGCCCGGCGGGCCGCCACCGAGCTCCTGGCCGAGCCGCCGCTGGATCGTCGACCAGAGCCGCAGGAAAACGGGCGCCCCTTGGCGGGTGCGACCGGCCGGCTCGGGACCGAAGATGACCGCCGCGCGCTCGACGTCGAGCTCGATGGCGATCGCGTCCAAGGTCCGACCCTCGAGGGCGGCCCGGAGCGGCCGGCGGAGGTCGATCACGTGGGCGGCGCCGATGAGGAGGATCGGGGACTGGAGGGTGCTCGCGAGCGTACGAGGCGCATCGGGCACCCCCCAAAGGCGCTTCGGCTCGACTCGACGTCGCACCGGGCCACGAAACGCCAAATACCGAGCCCCGGTCGCGCCGCCGATGGCGTGGACCGTCTTCCTCGTCCCGACGACGAAGCGGACCGAGCTCGACGCGGTCCTCAAGGACGACGCGGTCTCCCGCCAGAGCCACACGATCCGGGACGCGGCGACGGCGGGCGGACCGTCGGGCGAGCTCTACGTGATGATCGAAGGCGGGTCCGACGCCATCGCCCGGGCCGACGGTCTCCTCGCGCCGATCGGGAAGAAGCTCGCCGGCCCCGACGGCGAGGCGGTCCACCGGCGCTTCAAGGACGAGGAAGAGAGCGCGTCGAGCGGCATGGGCCTCTTCTTCACCGAATAACGCGCTCGCGCGCGGCCCGGCCGCTCAGTCGGTGGGCGCCTGGGACGGTTCGAGGTCGTCGCCAGCGGCGAAGTTGCGCTGGAGCGCCTGGTAGAGCGGCTCGAGCCCCGTCGACTGGGTGCTCGACACCGGGAGGAGCACCGAGAGCGGTGCCAGGCTCTCGATGGCGCGGAGCGTCTCAGCGGTGAGCTGGACCTCGGGGGTCGGGCTCTCGAGGCCGACCGCCGCGGCGAGCCGGTCGCTGTCGTCGCCCCAGCCGACGATCTCGTCCCGCTGCGCGTCGGTGAGGACGTCGGCCTTCGCAAGGACGTGGACCATGGGGAGCCGGAAGCGGAATTCGACGGTGGCGGCGAGGAGGAGAAGGGAGACGAACCCCGAGGCGGCCCGGGCGATCGCCGGATCGAAGAGGAACGTGATCGCCGACCGGTCGCCCGAGAGGGCGTCGACGATCGCCTTCGACGACTCGCGGAACGCGAAGAGCTCGACCTGGCCCGGCGTGTCGACCAGGATGTAGTCGGCCTTGGTCTCGGCGATCGCCGCCCGGATGTCGAAGATCTTGAGGGCCACCATGTCGGCGGCGGCGACCTGGGCGCCGTTCGGTCCGAGGCCGTACTCGTCCATCACCGTCGCGAGGTCCACCCACTCGCGCACGTCAATGTCGGGCGCAAGATCGGTGGCCTCGTTCCCGGGGTCGAGGTTCACGATGAGCGGGTCGTACCCGGCGGTCTTCGCCCAGTTGGCGAACGACCGGACGAGGTGGGTCTTGCCGGCGCCGGCGGTCCCGGTGAAGTAGACGGTGTTACCCTCGTCCACTACGACCCCTCGACCGGTGGCGCGGACCGGAGCCGGGCAGCGAGGAGGTGGAGCGCCCGGCTCTTCGCGACCCCGGACGGCTTCGCGATCTTCACCCGGCCACCGAACTGGTGGGCCTGCCGGGGGTACTGTTTGTTCGCCTCGGCGTCGGCGGTGTACCCGAGCGCTCGGGCCGCCGCGGTGATCGCCTCGACGGTCACGTCGGCCGACGCCTCGGAGGCCGGAACCCGGCGTCCGAGCCGACGGGAGACGGCGCGGTCGAGGTACGACGGATAGACGTAGAAGAAATCGGGCATGCGCCCTCGGCGCGCGCTAGCTCGCCGCGGTCTTCGCAACGCGGACCGCGTTCAGCACGCCGTCCTGCCCGGGGCGCGACCGTACTTGGACGAGGCCGAGGTCGGTCTCGAGGATGGCGCCGCGGGTGATGATGTTCCGCTGCACGTAGTTCGGGTTCGCCGGGTTCTCGCGCACGGTGACGATCGTCGCGACCTTCATCGTCTTCGTCGCCGGGTCGTAGACGTTCACCTTCGTGGCGGTCAGGATCCGCAGCTTCTCGTTCGCCCCGCGGACGCGGTACCGCTTCACCGTGCCGGCGCCGACGGTCGGATGCTGGATCTCGCGCGCGATCTCGAACCGCCGCTTCTTGCGGATCGGCCGGAGCCGGCCGCCGGTCGGTTTGCGCCGGGAGCGGCCTTGCCAGATCCCCATGGGTGTGAGGCGGGCCGAGCGGGGTCGGCTATTTGACGGTTAGCCGGGGCCGGCGGGATGAAGAGGGAGCGCCCCCTCCGGTGCCCGTCGTCCGGAGCGACCCGACCCCATGGAACCCACGGTGATCGGGATCGACGAGGCGGGCCGGGGGAGCGTCCTCGGTCCCCTCGTGGTGGGGGGGTTCGTCACGACGCCCGCCATCGCCGCCACGCTCCCCGCGTGGGGAGTCCGGGACTCGAAGCTCCTCTCCCCGGCCCAGCGGACCGTGGCGTACGACCATCTCGCCCGGCTCGGGACCCGGCTCTCCATCGCGCTCCCGCCCTCGCTCGTCGACCGGCACGTGCGGCACCAAGGGCTCAACACCCTCGAAGCGTCGGCGTTCGCCGGGCTCATCGACCGGTGTGCGGCCGCGACGGCGTACGTCGACGCGTGCGACCCCAACGCCGCCCGGTTCGGTGCGACGGTCCAGCGGCTCGCGGGTCGGTCGGTGACCGTCGACGCCCGGCACCGGGCCGATCGGGACGTCCCCGTCGTCGCGGCCGCCTCCATCGTGGCCAAGGTTCGCCGGGATCGGGCCATCGGCCGGCTGGCGCGGCGGCTCGGCCTCCCCATCGGATCGGGCTACCCCTCCGACCCGACGACCGTCGCCGCCGTCGAGGCCACCCTCGCTTCGGCCCCCGGCGTCCCCGGGTGGATCCGTGCATCGTGGCGGACGACGCAAAGACTAAGCCCGCGTCCGTCGGCTAGAACCCTTGAGTCGTTCCCGTGACCGTCGACGAGCTGCTCGCGACGTTGGTCGCCCGGTTCAACCGCCATGCGGAGCAGACGCCGGCGGTGCGCGAGGAGCTCGCCGGCCTCGAGCGGACGATCGCGCTCCACGTCTCCGACGGGGCGAGCTACACCATCGAACTGCGCGACGGCCGGCTCCAGGACCTTCGGGTGGGCAACTCCCGATCGGCCGATCTCACCGTCACCACCGACTCGCTCACGTTCGTCGGCCTCGTGCGGAAGGAGATCGGGCCGATGAAGGCCATCGTGACCCGGAAGCTCGCCATCGAGGGGTCGCTCGAGGACAAGCTCCTCTTCCGGCGCCTGCTGCGCTAGGCGCGCGTCGCTACGGCAGGAAGACGCACGCGGCGATGCAGACGCCGTAGTGGTCCATCGGGATCACGAGCTCTTCGGTCCGGTAGTGGATGCGCCGGAGCTCGACGCCCCGGAAGTGCGCGATCTCCTCCATCCGCCACTTGAGGAACTCCTTGAGCGACTTCTGGGTACCGTGGAGGTGGCCCTCGGCGACGTACCCGCCCTGCCCGTCGGTCCGGAACCCGTAGGCGATCCCGGCGCTGATCACCTCGCCCTCGCCCCCGCCGTGGCGGGCGAGGACGCAGTGGGTGATGGCGCCCCGGGCGATGGGGACCCGCTCGACCTGCCTGATCCCGATCGGGAGGACCGACGAGACCGAGACCAGGTTCTGCTCCCCGATGCGGGCCTGGAGGAGGGCGAGATCGAACGCGTTGAGCTCGCTCGTCTTGTTGATCCCCTTCCCGCTCGTGACGAAGAAGCGGGTGGGCACCGGCACCAGCGTCGCCGCCGACGGTTCCGCGCGGCGTGCCACGGGCGCGGGGAGCGGTCCGGCCGCTTAAATGATTCGACCCGGGCCGCCGCTAGACCATGATGGCGTGACGCCGGCGCATCGATTCCTCGGTCTCGCCCCGCACGCGCATCACTTCCGCGATGAGCGCGTCGGTGAGCCGAAGGCTCGCCGATTCGAAGAGCGTGCCCAGCGGGGCGAGCATCCGTTGCTCCGCGTCCTCGGCGAACTCGAGGGCGATGAGCTGCGTCGCCACGTGGGCGAGCTTCGACGAGGCGCGGGCGGTGACGACGATGAGCTCGGCGCCCTCCCGGCGGACGATGTTCGCGGCCTGGATCGACGAGTGGCTCTCGCCGCGACCGGAGAGGATGAAGACCGTGTCGCCGCGCCGGACGATCGGCGTCACGCTCTCACCGATGACGTACGCCTGGAGCCCCACCTGGACGAGCCGCATCGCGAACGCGCGCCCGATGATCCCGCTGCGGCCGGCCCCGTAGACGAACGTCGCCGGAGCACGGACCAGGAGCTCGACGGCCCGGGCCACGACGGCGCCATCGATCTGGGCGAGGCTCGCCGTGACCCGCTCGCCGATGTACCGCTCGGCGCGGTGGAAGAGGGTCGGGTTAACGGCGGCGGGTTCGGTCACGCGACCGGCCTCCGGCGGGCCGCGGCTTCGGGCGGGCCGCGGGTTTCGGTCTCGCGCCCGGACGCGGACGTGCGGTGGGCGCCGGCTTCACGGACGGCCGCTTCGGCGCCGGCGCGACCTTCTTCACGGGCCCCGGGGGCGCCTTCGCCGGGACGACGGGCGCCGGCGCATGGCGCTTCGCCCACCGCCGGGAGAGCGAGCGCTCGTAGAGGAGCTTCATGTACATCGCGTCGTGCTCGAGGAGCGGCGAGCTCGAGATCACCGTCGCGTCGTAATCCCGGTCGGCCAGGACCTCGGCGAGGGGATCGAACCGGACCCGCCCGCGCTTGATGGGCGTGAGACGGAACTCGCCCGGTCCGTAGAACTCGACACCGGAGAAGTTGAGGTAGAGTTCGCCCGCGCTCGCTTCGACGAACTGGCGGATCACCGGTTCGAGCTGCTCGGGCTCATCGAAGGTGACCCGGTCCCGCGCGGCCAAGTGGGGGAGGTTGAGGACCGGCACGATCCCGCGGACCCGGTGGGCGAGCTCGAGGACCTCCTCGCGGGAGCCGAACACGTCCGGGTGGCCGCTCGGCTCGATGGCGAGCCGGACCGCGCCCTTCGTGAACTCCTTCGTCCACTCGGCGAGCTCCCGGGCGATGCCGGTGAGCACCTGGATGCTGTCGGGCCGGTCGAGGCCGCCATAGAACCCGAGATGGGTCACGGTCATGCGGGCGCCAAGCCCCTCGGCGAGCGCGACCGACCACTGGATCTGGCGGATCGAGCGCGCGCGCGCCTCGGCGCTCCCGAAGAAGTCGACGTAGTACGGCGCGTGGAGGGTGAGATCCACGTCGAGGGCGCGGGCGAGCGCCTTCGTCTGCTGGAGGTCGGCGTAGTCCTTCGCGAGGCTCCAGGTGAGCGTCGTGAGGTTGTCGCGGCGCTTGAGCGGGGCGGTGAGCGTCGCGATGCTCGGGGGCGCCGCTTCCCGCCCGGCGGGGGTCGCCGCCACGACGAGCTGCTGGAGGAGCTCCCGGGGGAGCTTCCCCACTTCCTCGTCGAGGACGACCCGGGTGAGCGGATTGACCTTGATGAACTGGACCTCCATCGCGGTGAGGCCGAGATGATGGACGTCCGAGATCCCGTCCCGGAGGGTCCGGCCCTTGCAGGAAAGAGGGATACCTGCAGGTCCAAAACGGATCACGAGAAATCGACCCTCAAAAATGCCGGGCGAGGGCCAATCTCAGGGTCTATATATCGGATGGGACGCGGACCTTAGAGCGACGAACCGGCACGGGGTTCCAACCGTCAGCCGGACCCCGTCGGCGGTCCGCGTCGCGATCGTGAGCCGCTGTTCGGTCGCCGAGCCCACCGGCGCGACGAGCCGTCCGAGCGGGGCGAGTTGCACGATCCACGCCGGTAGGACCTCCGCCGTGGCGCACGAGACGACGATCCGGTCGTAGGGCGCATCGGCCGGCCAGCCGCGTCGCCCGTCCGCCGCGTGGACCGCGACGCGGGCCCCCCACTCCGTCGCGTCCAGCTGACGGCGCGCCGTCGCGGCGAGCGCCGGCTCCAAGTCGATCGCCACTACGCGCCCGGTCGGACCGGCGAGGACCGCGAGGAGCGCGGCGAGGTACCCGGATCCGGCGCCGATCTCGAGCACCCGGTCGCCGGGGCGGACGTCGAGCGCCTCGAGCTGAAGCGCCACCATGTGCGGCGCGGAGATCGTCGCGTCGGCCACGGCCAGCGGGAGCGGGACATCGGCGTACGCGACCGCCCGCAGCTCGGGAGGGACGAACCGGTGGCGCGGCACGGCGAGCATTGCCGATCGGATCCGCGGCGGCATCGGAGGGAGGCCGTTCACCATCGCTTCGGCCTCGCCGGGTCCGGGGTCACCCGCCCCCGGAGCCGACACGGCGACCGGGGGCGGTCGGCTCCGTCGGGACACTGGTGCACGCTCACCCCGGCGCGTCGTCGTGTCCCGGGCGGTGGAATCCCTGCGCGATCAGGTACGTCTCCGAGGACGACTCCCGGGACGCGGGCGGCTTCGTCCGCCGGACGTGGTCGAACGCCGCGGCGAGGTCGGCCTCGAGCGCCGGGGCAAGGTCGCCGTCGAAAACCTTCGCGACGAGGGTGCCGCCCTCGCGGAGCACCGATCCCGAGAGCGCGAGGGCGGCGCGCACCAGCTCGACGCTCCGGGCGTGGTCGGTGGCGTACGCCCCGCTGATCCGGGGCGACATGTCAGAGAGCACGACATCGAACGGGACAGGGCCGAGCCGGCCCGCCAGCGTGGGATCGCCGACGGAGCCGCGCACCTGCTCCACGCCGTCGATGGGGTCGATGGGCCGGGGATCGACGGCGACGACCACGCCCCGCGGGCCCACCGTGTCCCGGGCCACGAGCGTCCAGCCGCCCGGCGCGGCGCCGAGGTCGAGGACCCGGTCCCCCCGGTGGAAGATCGGGAAGCGCGTCGCGAGGTGGCCGAGCTTGAACGCGGCCCGGGACCGGAGCCCGTCGTCGCGGGCGGCCCGGTAGTACGGATCGCGCCGCCGTTCGGCGAGGAAGCGTCGGCCCATCGGCCGCCGACGGTCGCAGCGGCTAATCAGCAGTCGGATGGGGCCGTCCGAATTTGAATCGGAGTCTCTTGCACCCCAAGCAAGAAGGATGGTCCAAGCTACCCCACGGCCCCGACCGACGGAGGCCGGGACCCCCTCGGGACGATAACCATTTGCGGCGGTCGCCGGCCCCGGCGCGCCGCCGCTAGTGGACGATCCACCAGACGGCGACACCGACGACGGTGATGATCACCGTGTTGGCGATCGAGAGCCAGAAGAACCCCCAGAGGTCGGCCCGACCCTCTTCGGGCGTCATGGCGGGCGGGGGCGTAGAACCGCCGGGCGTCGGCGTGTACGGGTACTCGTAGCCGGCCCCGTGCCCCGTCATGGCCACGGCGGTACGGCGCGGGGCCGGTTCATAACCGAATCGTTCGTTCGGACCGGACCGGCCTGTTCGCCTACGCCGCGAACCACGGGAGCCGGGCGGCGGGCCCGGTCGGTTTCAGCACGATGGCGTGGAGGTTGGCCCCGCCGTCGCCGGGGGCCCAGCTGTACCGCTGGGCGAGCTGGTAGAGCACGAAGAGCGCGTCCTCATCGTCCTCGACGCCCAGCGACCGCCGCACGTCGATCATGAACCGCTGGCGGAGGAGCCGGAGCATCTCGCCGAAGTCGATGGGGCCTGCCCCCTCCTCGCTCGCGGCGCGCCGGAAGAGGCCGACGACGACCCCCGTCGCGAGCCGCAGGACCTCCCGGGGCTCGAGCCGGACGGTGTGCCAGTGGGCGGCGGTCTCGGTGCCGGGGCGGTTGGGGACAATCAACATGGCGAGCTCGACCTCGAGCGGGTTGCGGGTGTGGCGGCGGGCGTCCGCCCAGGCCGCCTCGGCCGCCGCGTCGCTCGGGAGGACTAGGATCGCCCGGGCGGGGAGCGCGAGCGGGTCGGCGCTAGGCGGCGTCGAGGGCGGCCGGGCGGGGGTCCCCACGAACACGGGGAACCGGCGGCGCGGCACGCCGGCTTCCTGGACCCAGAACTCGGGCTGTCGGGCGTCGCGGACCGCCGTCGGGGCGACGCGGGAATAGCCGAACCGCTTCAGGGCGGCCTCGGCGTGGCGGAGGCGGTCGGGGTCGGCGGCCGGAGAGCGCGGGGGGTGGGGTGGCATCGACCGGCGCTACGTATCCCGGTTTAAATCCCTCTTCGTCCGGCTCCCGCCGGCTGGGGGAAGGGCCTCAGCCGAACGCGGGGGCGAAGCCTCGCAGGAGAAGGCCCCAGTTGACGATCAGCGCCCCGATGACCCCGATGAGGTATGGACCCGAGTAGACGAACCCCCGGAGCGCCGTCGGTCGGTCCGTCGCCCGCCACAGCGGCGCGGTCACCACCACGAACCCGATGGCGAGCGCGACGAGGGCGATCCCCGCGGGCCACGTGATCGGGCCGACCCACCAGAGTGCCGCCGTGGGCGGCACGAGAGCGGCGGCGGAGACGACGACGACCCGGCCCGAGAACGCGGGGTCGTCCATCCGGGGGAGCATCGGGAGGCCCGCGGCCTGGTAGTCGGACCGCAGGAGGAGCGCGAGGCTCCAGAAGTGGGGCGGGGTCCAGAGGAAGACGAGGAGCGCGAAGAGGAGGACCGCGGGCGACCACGTCCCGGTCGCGGCCGCCCCACCGGCGAGCGCGGGGGCGCTACCCGCGAACCCGCCGATGACGATGTTCCAGCTCGAGCGACGTTTGAGCCAGATCGTGTAGACGACGACGTAGGTGAGCCCCCCCAAGAGGATCGAGACGCCGGTGAGCGGGTTCAGCACCAGCGCCGCCGCCACGACCCCGCCCCCCAGGAGCCCCACGCCGCCGGCGAGCACGAGGCCGGGCGGCGCGATCCGGTCAGCCGGGAGCGGGCGGCTCCGGGTCCGGCGCATCCGGGCGTCCAGGTCGCGGTCGAAGTAGTGGTTCAACATCGCCGCCCCCGCTGAGCCCGCGGTGCCGGTCACGACCAGGAGGACGAGCCGGTCCCAGGCCGGTTGGGCCGGCGCGGCGAGGAAGAACCCGCCGACGGCGACGAGGACGATGAGCCCGGTGATCCCGGGCTTCGTGAGGGTGACCGCATCGCGCCATCGCGACGGGGCGGGCGGGACGGAGCCGGTCGACGCCATCGGGGAACGACGGGGGCCGCCGTACTTGAGCTGGGGGGCCCCGGATCAGGGCGGCGGCGCCGTCGTCGCCGCCGGCCCCGGGGCCCCGGGGGTCCCGTCGGGCGACCGGCGGGCGAGCTGGGCCGAAGGGGGGAGCTCGTCGGCGGCGCGCTCGATCCACGCGCGCCAGCGGCGCGGGATCTCGCGGAGGTTGGTCAGGAGCGCCACGAGGAGGAGGAGGCCGAAGAGCGCCGTGGCGAGGCCGAGATGGAGGAGGACGAGCCCCACCTGGAGGCCGCTATCGACGACGAGCCCGCCCAGCAGCGCCTGACCGACGACGAGCGCGACGGAGGCGCCCGCGAGCCGGAGGACGACGGGACGGCCGCGCTCGTAGAGGAGGGCGACGGCGGCGAGCGCCGTCACGAGGACCGAGAGGACGATGGCGCTCAGCCGGTGCGCCCACTCGATCCCCGTCGCGCCGGCGAGCGGCGGGAGGAACGAGCCGTGGCACGCCGGCCAATCCGGGCAGCCGAGCCCGGCGTCGCTCGCCATGACGTTCCCCCCGAGGATGATGGTGGCGTAGCAGGCGAGGACCGCCACGACGGCGGTGAGGCGCACGAGGTCGTGCCCGCGCATCGGCTACGTGCCCCCCTCGGGGGCCGTGGCGGCGGGCAGCGGCAGGCGGGCCGGCCGGCTCACCGAGGGGCCCACCATCTGCGTCGGTGCCGGGTCGCCCCACGGGTCGCCGACGACGGGGGTGCCGGCGTAGTAGCTGTAGACCATGTTGGCCGCGAAGAAGAGCTGGCCGATCCCGAAGATGAACGCGCCGATCGACGCGAGGAAGTTGAGGAGCTGGAAGTTCGGATCGAGGACGTACGTGTACACCCGGCGCGGCATCCCCTCGGCCCCCAGGATGAACATCGGGAAGAGGAGCAGGTTCACCCCGACGTACGTGAGGAGGAAGTGGACCTGGGCGAGCGACTGGCTGTACCAGCGGCGCGTCCAGATCGGGTAGTAGAAGTAGATCCCGGCGAAGACGGCCATGAGCGTCCCGCCGAGGATCACGTAGTGGAAGTGGGCCACCACGAAGTACGTCGCGTGGTAGAGGTAGTCGATCGGGATCGACGCGAGGAAGAGACCGGAGAGGCCGCCGATCACGAACCCGGTGATGAACGCGACGCAGAACCACATCGGGATCGCCATCCAGATGCGGCCGCCCCAGAGCGTCGCGACCCAGTTGAACGTCTTGATCGCCGAGGGGACCGCGATGGCCATGGTGGAGAGCATGAACACGAACCGCACGTTCGTGTCGACGCCCGTCGTGAACATGTGGTGCTGCCAGACGGCGAACGAGAGGACGGCGAACACCCCGAGCGAGACGGCCATGGCGCCGTAGCCGAAGATGTCCTTGCGGGCGAGCTTGGGGAGGATCGTCGAGACGAGGCCGAAGGCGGGCAGGACCAGGATGTAGACCTCAGGGTGGGCGAAGAACCAGAAGAGGTTCTGGTAGAGGAGCGCGCCGCCGAGGGGGGTGCCGTTCGCCGCGGCGAGGAGGTGGGTGCCGAAGTTCCGGTCGGCGAGGACCATGGTGAGCGCGATCGAGAGCGACGGGAGGGCGAAGGTGAGCAGGATGGCGTTGATGAACGTGGCCCAGACGAAGAGCGGCATGTTCCAGTACTGGACGCCCGGCGCCCGGTGCTTCATGATCGTGACGAGGAAGTTCACCGCGCCGAGGAGCGACGACGCCGAGAGGATGTGGAGCCCGGTGATCCAGAGGTCGACGCCGTGGTTGTTCGGGGCGAACGATTGCGTCGAGAGCGGCACGTAGCCGGTCCAGCCGGCGTACGCGTTCGAGAAGAGGAGGATCACGCCGGCCGGCGGGATCATCCAGAACGCGATGGCGTTGATCCGGGGGAGCGCCATCTCCTTGGCGCCGATCATCGACGGCACCAGGTAGTTGCCGAACCCGGCGAGGACCGGCATCACGAACATGAAGATCATGAGGACCCCGTGCATCGTGAACAGGGTCGAGTAGACGTCCGGCGTGATGCCGAGGGTCGTCTGCGGATCGAGCCCGAGCCCCTGGACGATCCCGAGGTCGGTCCGGATCAGCGTCGCGTAGATCCCGCCGATGAAGAAGAAGACGAAGCCGGTCACGATGTACATGATGCCGATCCGCTGGTGGTCGGTCGTGAACAGCCACGTCTTCGCGGCCCGCACGAACCACGGGCCGTGGTACGCGAGGATGTAGAGCGCGAACGCGCCCCCGCCCACGACGAGGGCGAGGAGCGCTTCGGCCTGGAGCAGATCGGTCAGCGTTCGCCCCTAGCTCGCCACGAGCCCCCAGAAGATGTAGACGACGGCGCCGGCGATCGCCGCCACCACGGCCGCCTTGAGGAACGACGCGACGACCGCATCATCGATAGTACGCGGGGTCGCCGGGTGGAACTTGCGGCCGAGCGGCCACTCGCGGTACATCCGGTCGACGAGGTGGACGACGAGCGCCCCCAGGAGGAACATGACCGCGATGGCGAGGCCGAACGAGGTCTCGACGCCGGGCCCCACGAGCGGCCCGAGCCGGACCTCGTAGCCGAGCAGCACGATGATCCCGAACAGGGAGAGCCCCGCCGCGGCACTGTAGAGCCGCAGGATGCGGTTCGCGAGATCCGCGGGAGGCGTAACAGCGAGGGCCGCCGGATCACTCAAAGAGCCGCACCTCCCGGTGGGGGACGCCCCGGAGCCGGTCGACCCGGTAGAGGACGCCGGTCACGAGCAGGAGGAGGAACGTCGCGAGGAACCCGGAGACGACGAGGAGCGGCACATCGAGCGGCCACCGCCCCGAGGCGAAGAGATCGGTGAGCCCGTAGACGAAGAACGCCGACGCGACGGTCCCGCCCAGGAGGAGCAGGGTGAGGACCGCCCACAGGGGACCGGTGCGGTACGGCCCGGCCCGCTCACTCACGGCCGCTCGCCTCCACTCCGCCCGGGACCGGCGGCCGAGCGGCGGCGCCGCTCTCGGGGTACGCTCCGGGCAGCCGGTCCGGTGCCCGAGCGGCGAGCCGGGACCGGTAGCTCGACCGGTACCGCCAATAGAAGAGCCCCACGACGACGGCGTTCACGATGGCGATGGGGACGAGCCGCGCCGCGATCGCTGGGAGGAGGATCAGTTCGCCCGGGGTGAGCCCGCCCCACACGGTCAGCATCACGAAGATCCCGAGCATCGTGTTGCCGATGGCGAGGAAGACCGGCCGGTCCCGCGGGTGGGTCCGCTTGGACCGGTCGAGGAACGGCAGGAGGAGGATGTAGAGGAGGACGACGTTCGTGATCCCCACGGCGAGGACCGGCGTGACCCCCTCGAAGTCGACGAGCTTGAACACCCAGAGGAAGTACCAATCCGGCTCGGTCACCACCCCCACCGCGGTAAGGTCGCCGACGTACGTCGGGAGCTGCCAAGGCCAGAGCGCGGCGATGCCGATCAGGAGGCCGATGTAGAGGAGCGCCCACTTGGTGATGTAGAAGAAAATGTGGGGCATGAACGGGACGTGGTCCTTCTCCTCCCGGGCGATGAACCGCCGACGCTGGAGCGGGTCCGAGGTGGCCGGCGGCGCGATCCCGTGGGATTCGAAGAGCGCGATGTGGGCGTAGAGGAGCGCGAGGAGCGCGAGCGGGATCAGGAGGATGTGGGCGGCGAACATCCGCGAGAGGAGCCCCTGCGGGGTGCCGTCGCCGAGGATGAACGGCCCGAGGAGCGGGCCCGCGTACGGGAGCCGGAGCGCCAGCACGATCCCGACGCTCGTCGCATTGTACGAGAGCTGGGTGTACGGGAGGAGGTAGCCGGTAAAGCCCATCCCGAGGGTCATCAGCAGCAGGAGCGTGCCGACCATCCAGCTGAGCTCGCGCGGCGCCTTGTACACGCCGAGGTAGTAGCCCCGGAAGAAGTGGACGAACGCGAGGAAGATCATCGCGTACGCCCCGTAGAGGTGCGAGGAGAGGAGGAGCGAGCCCATCGGCACGCTGTTGATCACGTAGTACGTCGAGCACCACGCGGCGGGGGACGCCGAGAGCGCGCCCGGGGGCTGCCCGCAGCTCAGGAGGGTGGGCCCGACGCTCGGCTGGTAGTAGAGGAGGAGCAGCAGCCCCGAGACGACCTGCCAGAGGAGCGCGTTCACGACGAACGCCCCGGTCCAGTACGACGGCTTGAACGTGAACTCGGGCTGCGGCCGGAGCGCCCACTTGGGCATCCCCGTCCGGTCCTCGACGAACCCCCAGATGCGGTTCAGGGTCCGGTTGAACCACCGTTCGATCCCCATCCGACCCCCGCTACGGGAAGAAACAGCTGAGCGGCGAGATCGGCGCCTGCTTCTGGAGCTGGACCGACGCGCCCACAGGATAGTCGCCCTGGAGCGTGTCGAGGTGCCCGTTCACCGGGGGGCTCCCCGCCGTCATCCCGACGGCGGCGAGGGTGTCGTCACCCTCGTTCCATTCCAGCACGACCTGGGGGAGCGGGAGCACCGCCGGGCCGGTCAGGTTCGCGGCGCCGTTGGCGACGTCGTACGTGGAGCCGTGGCAGGTGCAGTGGAGGTAGAACCCGCGGCCGTTGAACGCCTGCGAGCAGGTCCCCGGCGGGTAGTACGATAGCGCCGGCGCCGGGCATCCCAGGTGCTGACAGATCGCGCTGTAGGCGACGATCGACTTCTGCGGGCCCACGCCGCCCGGGACGTTCGTCGCGCCGCCGCTGCTCCCGTTCGGGGGGGCGACGTTGAGGAGGAAGTTCGGTTCGTTGAGGAGCGGGTAGTTGAACAGGATGAGGTCCGAGGTGAGGACATCGTACTCCGCCATCACCTTCGTCGCGGTGAGCGGCGAGCCGTCCAGGTCGAGGAGCTGGGTCTTGAAGTAGCTCGTCGCACCGACGACGGGGGGCTGGACGTACTGGAGCGCCCCGCCGGCGATGCCGAGACCTCCGGCTCCGAGCAGCCCGGCCACGGCGGCCAGCTTGAGGACGTTCCGCTTCGTCTCGTCGACCTCGGGGTCACCGGGGGACGCGCCCAGGCGCCGGATCTGGCCCAGGGGGAACCCGAGCTCGGGGCGGCTCGAGGCGACGAAGGGACAGGTCGGAGGACACGAGAGGGCGGTCAGAGGGTCCGCCCCCGCACGTCGCTCACGAGGTCGTCGGGCATCGACGGGTCGGGCACCGTCGCTTCGCCCGGGAGCTCGGCCCGATCGCTGTCGTAGTACGCGGCCCAGGTGATCGCGATCCCGACGAGGATGACGAGGATCTCGACGAGGGTCATCTCCTGGTCGATGGAGAACACGCTCACGGGCCCGGACCCTCCCCCAGCACCGCGGGAATCGCGACGGACCACGTTTCGACGCCGACGGCGCCCACCGTCGAAGGGGTGAAGCTCCCCGTCGGCAGGAATCGTTGGGGCGGAACGGAGACCGCGACGGGGATCCCGCCGGTGCGCCCCGGAGCCGGATCGCTCATCGCGACGAACGCGGTCCGGAGCGAGAGCGGCCGGCCCGAGGTCGGCGCGGGAAGGTCGGCCGCCTTCGCGAAATCGCTGAGGAGCTCGGTCTTCAGTCGGGCCAAGCGGCCGTAGTAGCGGCCGATCTGGCGGAGGAACGCCCCGTTCTCCTTCCCCAGGAGGAGGAACGCCCCCACCGCGAGGAGGATGACCCAGTCGAGGTTCGAGAAGAGCGACATCTAGCTCACGCCCCCACCGCCGGGACGAGCCGCGCCTGCGACCGTTCCCATCGGCCCGCGAACCAGGCGCCGCCCAGGTAGAGCCCGATCATCGGCGCCGCGATCAGGAGCATCGTGATGCCGGAGCTGTCCGGGGTCACGATCATCCCGAACACGAGCGAGCCGATGACCGCCCCGCGCCAGTGCCGGCGCCACGCGGCGGCCCGGACGATGCGGAGCCGGCTCAGCGCGTAGACGAAGACCGGTAGCTCGAAGACCACCCCGAAGGCGAGCGAGTAGAGGAGCACGAAGGTGACGAACTGCTGGACCCCGAGAACCGGCGCGAGCCCCATCGCCGCGACGTACTGGAAGAGGAGCCGGAAGGTGAGCGGCGTGAGCACGAAGAGCCCGAGCGCGGTGCCGAGGGCGAAGAGGAGCGTCGCGGGGATCCCGATGCGCCGGAGGAGCTCGCGCTCCCGGGTCCGCAGCGCCGGCACGAGGAACGCGCCCACCTCGTGGATGATCCACGGCATGCCGAGGATGAGGGTGAGGAGGAGCCCGATCTCGGCCTGGACGAGGATCGAGTCGCCGACGCCCACGTTGAGGAGCTCGACGCCGGGAGGGAGCGCCCAGACCGTGAGCGCGCGGAACACCTGCGCGGTCACGTTGTCGAAGATGTTCGGCACCGGGTAGGCGAGCGGCAGGGTCCATCCCGCCACGACCACGCCGACCGGCTGCAGCCGGAACGTGAGGAGGAAGCCGAAGATCGGACCCAGCACGACGGCCACGCGCACGAGACGGCGCCGGGCCTCGCCGAGGACCGCGAGGATGCGGTCGAGATCGCCCATGGACCCCTCTCACCCGGCGCCCCTCCCAGGGGTGCCGGGGCGCCGGGGGGCGTGCGCGCGCCGGCCCGGGGCCCCTTCGCTCATGCTCGCGGGGGCGCGACTCACGCGGGCGGGGCGGGAGGCGCCATCGCCTCCGCGGCCTGCTGGGCCTTGATCTCGCGGTCGACCTCGGCCCGACCCTTCTTGAACTCGCCCATGGCGCGGCCCAAGCTGTGGGCGAGCTGCGGGATCTTGCTCGACCCGTAGAAGAGAATCCCTGCGACCACGGCGATGATCAGCCAGTCGTCCAACGAGTCGAACATGCGTCCCCGGCCATCGACCGGGGCCGGGAGGATATGAGGTTCGTACGGGACGGTTCGACCCGTACGAACCGTTCGTACCTCGCGTATATGAAGGGCTACGGGGCGAGCGTGATCGCCGGCTCGGTGCCCTGGGCGACGGACCGGTCGAGCGCGATCTCGCTCAGGAGCGCGAGGCACCCGGCCGCGCGGTCGAGCGACGAGGACGCCCACCCGACGGCCGCCCGTTGTCCGGGCCGCCGCAGGTGGCGCGTCGCGACGTGGGCCGAGGCCACCACCCGCTGGCTCTCCGCGTACCCGTCGCACGCGCCTTCGACGGAGGGGCGCATGAGCGTCTCCATGACGAGCTTGAGCCCGGTCTTGAGTTCCTCGAGGACCTCCTTGAGCTCGCCCGTCGGCTCGGCCCGTCGGACCGGCTCCCGGTTGAGCTCCGTGGCGCACTCCCCGAGCAACCCGGCGAGCTCCTCGAGGGCGTGCACGACGACGCGCCATTCGAGGAGCTGGCGCGGGTCGGGCGAACCGATGCGCCGGGCGAGCGACCAGTCCCGGCTGGCCAGGAAGAGCTGGCGGACGAGGAGCGCGAGCACCTTGTCGGCTTCCTCGGTCAGGTTCGTGAGCCGCCGCGAGCGGCTCCGCCGGTCGAGGAGCTCCTGGGACTCCTCGAGGAGCGCGACCAGGATCATCTTCATGCGCTGGACCAGCTGCGGCAGCCCGTACTTCGACGGGTCGATGAAGTTCTGCAGCAGGATCCGGTTCGGTTCCTGCGCAACGATGGAGACGCCGATGAGCGATCGGGCGGTGGCGTGGAGCTCCTCGACGCGCTCCGCGGTGAGCGGCACCTCGGTGCGGATCTCGATGGCATCGTGGCCGACCCGATACGCCCCCTCGATGAGCCGCTCGAGTACGCCGGGGGATTCGAACGCATGCGCCTGGACCTGGAACGGTGCGCCGGCGGTGACGGTACCGGGGACAGGGGCCGGTTTCAGGTAGAGGGTCCCGTCATCGTTCTGGTCGAAGACGATGAGGTCGCCCGGCCGCAGGTTCATCGCCGCGGCCCACGGCTTCGGCAGGGTGACCGCGATCGAGGAATGGCCGGCTTTCAGGACCCGGCGCTCGCGGCTCGGAGTCGCCCACGCCACGGTGTTCGCCTGAACCTCTTACGAGGTACGGAGGTTGGAACGTGGGCTCCTTATTAGTCGTTGTGGGAGCGATCTACTTGCGCACGGCCGGCGGCGGAGGCTCGGCGTACCCGAGCCGCTCCGGAGGCATCTCGTGGACCGCGCCCCGACGCTTCCCGACCACGAACGCGAGGACGAGGGTGACCACGACGAGCCCGGCGATACCCCCCACGATGAGGAAGACCGCGATCCCGGGTCCAGTGTCGACCGACGCCGCGCCCCCGTGCTCGCCCGAGCCCAAGATCCCCCACATGCCGGCGGCGAAGTGGCCAGAGGCGAGGCAGAGGTACTCGTAGAGCCCGAACGGCGGTGCGACGAACGTGACCGGTCCGATCGTCGACTGAGTCCCGGGGATCGACACGTTCACGAGGGGCGGGTGGGCGGCGAGGAACGCCTCGATGTGGGCGACCGAGTCCGACGAGGAGGCGGACCAGTTGAACGTGAAGTTCCGGGCATCGAGGAGCGTGAACGTGTGATCGGTGGAGCCGACCTGGGTGATCGTGACCGAGACGGTGTCGCCCGGGGTGACCTCGTCCGCCGAGAGGACGAAGGCGAACTGGTCGCCCACGGTGACGCTCAGCGTATCGGTGGCCGCCGCCCGGGCACCGGGAACGACCTTGACCGCCCCCACCCCGAGCAGGAGGAGCACCAGGACGGCGCACGTCGCGGCCGCCCGCACCGTACTGCCCCGTTCCATCCGGCGATGACCCCGATCGGCCGACGGCCGACGGGCTCGGACGCCGGGGGCGCTTCAAAGAGGTGTCGTACATACCTCGCAATTAATTACCGGGCCGCGTCGGACGGTCGTGGGTGCGCGCGGCCGGGTGGCGTCGCTCGTCGTCGCCTCCGTCGGGCCCTTGGCGCTCGCGCTGAGCGGCGGGGCGGCCGCGGCGACCGACCTCCAGCAGACGATGCCCGTCGTCTGGGTGATGACGATCTTCTCCGTGGCGGGCGCCGCCGTGACCTTCGGGGTCCTCGCCTGGGCGCTCTGGAAGTTCCGGGACCCGTCCACGAAGGGGCGTCGCTATGGTTAACCGGCTCGAGGTCGCCTGGACCCTCGGCACCGTCGCGCTCATCACCGGCGTGGCCGCCTACTCCACCGTCCTCCTCTACAACATCGACGCGCTCCCGGCGCACCCCGACGAGTACGTGGACGTCATCGGCCACCAGTGGTACTGGGAGTTCTGCTACCCGGCGAACGGCACCTGCTTCAATACGTCGTACGACGCGGCGAACTCGGTCGCGTCCGGCGGGGCGCTCTGGGCCGCCCCCGGGTCGACGGTCCAGGTCAATGTCACGGCGGTCGACGTGATCCATTCGTTCAACATCCCCTCCCTCGGCGTCCGGATCGATGCGATCCCGGACCGGGTCAACTCGTTCGCGTTCACCGTCCCCAACGTCGCCGCCGGAACGACCTACCTCATCCAATGCACCGAGTTCTGCGGCACGTTCCACGGCGTGATGCGCGCCGATCTCGTCGTCACGTAGGCGGCTCGACCGGACCGTCCTCGTCGAACCCTTCAACGGGCGTCGGGGCCGCCTCCTCGAGGCCGGCGTCGTCCTCGAGCTCCCAACGCGGCGGCTCGGGTTCGGCCGGCCGACGCCACCGTCGGACCCCGAGGGCGACCGCCACGGCGACGGCGATCGCCGCGAGCGCGGCCGCCCCCAGGAGCACGACCGGCAGGCCCCCTCCGGCCCCGAGCGGATGATCTGGGGCGAGAGCGATCGCGAGCGGCGCGACGCCAGAGGAGACGTTGACAACGATGGTGGCTGTCGCGTACCCGGGAGCGCTCACGGTGAGATCGTAGGCGCCCGGCGGGAGGACGATCGAGAACCCGCCGAGCGAGCTCGTGGCGGTCGTTGCCGCGGTCGCGGACCCGCCGACCGGGGCCGCCGCCACCCCGGCACCGGGGACGGGGAGCCCAGAATCGACGTCGGTGACCGTCCCGGTCACGATGATCCCCGAGGAGGTGAGCAGGAGGTCCCGACTGGCGCCGGCCCCCGCCACGACGACCCCGAACGGCAACGCGTTGTAGGCCACGCCCGGGAGCGGGACGGCGACGAGGTCGTACGAGCCGTTGGCGAGCCCGACACTGAACGCCCCGCTCGGCCCGCTCGTCGCCAGGACCTGGGTGCCGTCCTCGATCGCCACCGATCCGATCCCCACGCCCGTGGTCCGGTCCAGCACATGGCCGGTGAGCGGGTAGACGAACGTCGCGAGGGCGACAGTGAGCCCGCTCTCGTTCGTGTGGAGCACGAGGGTCGCGGAGTACGGAACGAAGCCCGGGGCCCGGACGACGAGCTGGTACGTCCCCCAGACCGCGGTGAGCGCGAACGATCCGTCGGTCCCGGTCGATGTCTGGAAGTCGACGATCCCGCTCGAGGCGAGGCCCACGAACGCACCGGCGATGGGCGGGGTGCCGTTCGTCGCGGCGTGGACCTCGCCGGCGATGGACTCCGGGATGTCCGGCGCGATCGGCGTGAGCGCGATGGTCCCCACCGTCGACGGTTCGCCGCCGCGGACGTAGACCGTCGAGGCGTTGTCCTGGTACCCGTCGGCCGAGGCGAGAACGACGACATCCCCCGGCGGGGCCGGCAGCTCGAACGTCCCGTCGGGGCCGGTGAGCCCCGTCGGGGAGCAGACCGACGGCGACCACGTCGCGCAGGCGATCACCGTCGCGTTCGCGAGCGGAGCGCCGTCGAGCGTCGAGACGACGACCCCCCCGACGGCGCCCCACGGCACCAGGAACACCGTGCCGACCGACACGGTCCGGCCCGGAGGGAGCGCGAGCGGTTCGACCGTCGTGTTGTAGTACGGGGCGGAGACCGCGAGGACGTAGGTGCCCGGCGGCCACGGGATCGCGAACGACCCGTCGGCGCCCGTCACCACCGACCCGCTGCACGGGCCGTACGGGACGTAAAGCGTGCTGCAGACCGAGACGGTGGCGTTGGCGAGGGGCTGATTGTCGGGGAGCCCCCGGACGGTGCCCACGACGGTCGCGAGCGCGAAGACGTCGAGGGTGCCGATCCACGTCCACGTGTCGGTCGCGACATCGAGGGTGAGCGATTCGTTGGCGAGGTAGTCGTTCGTCTCGACGGAGAGGGTGATCGTGCCCGGAGGCACGGCGATCCAGAACACCCCGGCCCCGTTGGTGTAGGCGATCGCGCCGCACACCCCGCCGCTTCCCGGACACCCCCGTACCGTGGCGTCGGCGACGGGGGTGTCGCCCGGCTGAGCCCGGACCTCGCCGGCAAGGATCCCATCGCCGGTGAGGTTCACCTGGCCCACCAGCGTCCTCGAGCCGCCGGCGACGTTCATCGTGCGGACCGCGGTCACGTAGGCCGGTCGGTACACGGTGAGCGTGTCCGGAGCGCCCGGCGGCACCGTGACCAGGAACTGCCCGAGGGCGTTCGTGCCCGTGGCGGTGCTCGCCGCGCCGCTCGGGTTGGTCACGACCACGTCGGCGCCCTGGATGGGCGCGCCGGAAAGCCCGTCGACCACCGTCGGCGTCGGCGGCCGGCCGACGGTGTTGATCTCGGCACCCTGGACCCACGCCGGCTGCTGGCTCGCGTTCTCGACGAGGGCGAGGGTCCCGAGGACTGACGTGCCGCCCTGGTTCACGTGGGCCGAGCGCACGACCACGGTGTAGCCCAAGGCGGCCGCACTGAACGTCGTCGAGGGTCCGGACGGGGCCGTGACGTTGGCGTACCCGTCCTGGGCGACCGGCGTGGTCCCCAGCCACTGCGTTGCGTTCGCGGGATCCGACCGCGTCGCGGTCAAGGAGGCGAAGAGGATCGGCAACCCCGTCGCCTTCGCGACGACCCAGGCGACGCCGTACCCGAAGTGGGGCATGACGATCGGAGCCACCGTGAGCGCCCCCGCGGAGGGGACCGCGCCCGGGCGCGTCACGTTCGCCCCGATGAACGCGCTCCCCGTGCCCACGATGGTGGTACCGGTCCCATCCGCCGGGAGGAAGTAAGTGTAGTCGCCGCCTCCGCCCGTGGTGAGCTCCGCGAGGACCGACGCCGGACCGCTCGTCGTCGCCACGAGGTAGCCGAACCCGGCGGCCCGCGTCGAGCGCTGGGTCGACGGGTCCCAGGCGAGGCCGTCCTGCACGACCCCGCTCACCGCCCCGAAGATCCCGATGGTCTGGGAGGCGCCCGCGCTCTCCGAGAGGGTGATGAAGCCCCGGTTCACATCGACGGTCGCCTCGAGGACGGTGTATCCGCCGAGCGCGCTCCCATAGGCGGGCACCGCCCCGCCCGTGAAGGTGAGGACGCTCGTCGCACCGTAGGGGACCGACGCGTTGAACGACCCGTCGCTCGCGGTCCGCGCGATCGAACCGCAGACGGTGAGCCCCGCGTCACACCCCGCTACGTAGAGGCCAGGGGCACCCTCGCCGATCGTCAGCAGGCTCTCCCACGACGCGATCGCGATCCGGCCCGCGACCCGGGCGAATGGTGCGAGCGTAAGGGTCCCCACGGCCACGTTCGTTCCGGTCGCGTTGAGCGCCGTGCTCACCGAGGCGTGGTCCGGAGCGGTGGCGGTGAGGGTGTACGCTCCCTGGACGATCGAGATGTTGAACTCCCCGCCCGAGGACGACGCAGCGGCCCAGCCCGGGCAGGCGCCGCCCAGGATCGGGCAGGCGGTGAGCATCGCGCCGACGACCCCGAACCCCGTGGACGCATCGACGAGACGCCCGGTCACCCATACCGAGCCGATGGCCCCCGCGGTGGGCATCACGGGGCGGGCCGCGGCGCTTCCCACGAGGGCAAGGACGATGGTCCCCACATCCGCGAAGCCTCCGGCCGCAACGCTCGTCCACGTCCAGTTCGATCGGTACCCGGCCGCTTCGATGAGGACCTCGACGGTCCCCCCCGGCATCGGCCCGCCCGGGACGGTGACGTTGAACCGACCGTCGGTCCCCGTGGGCGCCCCGCTCGACTGGACGCAGAAATCCGGATCGGCGACCGGACACGTGATGACCGTCGCCGCGTAGATCCCGTTCCCGAACGCGTCGACGACCTGACCGGCCACGAGCGCGTCGGCCTGCAGGACGATCACCCCGGTCGCGTTGGTCCCCTCGACGTCGATCCAGGTCGTATTCGTGACGAAGTTCTTCGCCGTGGCGGTCACGACGTCCCAGCCCATCGGTGCGGCGATCTCGAACGAGCCGTTCGTCGGATCCGCGGCGCCGTTCCCGCAGGCCGGCGCGGGGATACCGGGCACGGGGGGATACGCGGGGCAGACGGTGATGCCAGCGAAAACCCCGTCCGGCGGGCCGGGGCGGGTGGCCCCGGGCCCGACGAGCTCGATCGAACCGGTGATCGACGCGGGGGGGATTTCGGACCGGGAGACGTTCACCAGGGCCGGAGGTACCCAGTTCGGGTGGCCGTCCTGGGCGCAGCAGCCCCGGGGGCCGTTGACCCAGCTCCAGTTCACCCCATACCCGGCGGTCGCATTCGGCAGGACCGTGAGCTTGAGGACGTCGGGCCCGGGGGGGGCCCCCACGCAGAACGTGTGGTCGGACCGCGGACACCCGGCCGGGAGGTACGCCGGGGGGAGGAGGTCGGTCGACGAGCCCGGGACCCCGCACACGACCTGCTCGTCGGTCGAGCAGACCTGGACCGAGAACTGGCCCGAGATCGACCCGGCCGCTCCCTCGATCGTGACGTTACCGGCGAGGTACGTCCCGGGGGTCACATCGAATGCCCCCAGCGCTGTCGAGCGCCCCGGAGTCACGTTGGCCCAGGTGAGGTTCATCTCGGCCGTGGGCCACCCGCCGGTGACCGGGGCGTTCGGGATCGGTCGACCCATGAGCGGGAACTCTTCGGCGTTCACGCCGGCGAGGACCACGACGGTCCGCAGCGGAGGGGCCCACGCTGTGGTGAGGGTGTTGAGGGTGATGTCTGACGTCCACCAGCACGGGTCGCCCTCGAGCGTCGTCGCGCCGACGGCCAGCGGCGGCGTCACCTGGAGCCCGTCCAGGCTGCAGACCGCGACGGTGAAGTTCGCCCCGGCGGCCCAGCCGGTGGACGAGGGCGTCCCTCCGGAGAACCCGATCGTGAACGTGACGGCCCCGACCGGTTCGAGGTAGATCCGACCCAGGTCGACGACGGCCGTCGTGGCGTCCACCCACCCGACGGCGGTCTGGTTGACGATGTACCCGACGGCGAACGCGCTCACCGTCGTGGGTCCGGGGACCGCGCGCCCGGGGACCTGATTGCCGCCCAAGTGGCCGGTGATGGGATCGAAGCAGCCTCCCGTCCGCCCGGTACAGACCTCGAGCTGGGTCGGGACCGTCGTGGGGAGGATCGTGTTCGTAAGCCGATCGTAGAACTCGGCGACGACGGAGACGTTGCCCTCGAGGTAGATCGTGCCGAGGTCGATGGTGCGGTAGGGCGTCGCGTTGGCGTAGGTCTGGTTCGGCAGGAACCCGAGCGCGGCCCCCACATCGTTGAAGAGGATCGTGCTCGGGAGCGGGTAGACGCTCAGATTGAACGATCCGTTCGCCGTCGTCCCGCCGGTGATCGGCCCGAGGCTCCCGTCCCGCGCGAACACCTGGATCCCGGCACCGCCGACGGGAGGGTGCCCCGGCAGGTTCTCCCGGACGACGCCGATGACGTACCCGTCGTGGACGAGCTCCACGGTCCCGAGGTTGACCGTCCCGCCCACCGGCACCGTCACCCAGGTGGAGTTCGTGAGGTACGAAGTGTTCTCGAACGTGATCGTGTCTGCCCCGGTGGGGACGGTGAGGGTGAACGCGCCCGCGCTCGTGGTGGTGTTGTTGACCGAGCAGTTCAGACAGACCTGGCCGTAGATCGAGACCCAAACGACCTCCACTCCGGCGATGGGGCGACCGTTGCTCGCGTCGACGACGCGGCCGGTCACGACACCGGTCGTCGTCGCCGGGTGCGGCGCGGCCGATGGGGGGGACGACCGGAGCGGCGCGGACGCCCCCCCCGGCGAGGAGGCGGGCGGGGTGTAGGTCCGTGCGTGGAGGGCGATCTGCGACGCGTCGATCGGCGTCCCTCCGCCGAAGGACCCCGGAAGCCCTCCGGGGGCGGCCCGCGCGGGTTCTGCGGTCGGGCCGGGGCTCGGTGGGCCAAAGGTCGCCCGCGGTGGAGCGGGGGCGATCGGCCCCGCCAGGGCGAGCGAGGGGACCGCGATCAGCAGGGCGACGAGACCGGCGGCCAACGGAACGGACCTCGTGGCCCATGGCGGTCCGGACCGGTGCGCGTCCCAACGGGACGCCCCGACCCTACTGCCCATCGGACGGCCCCGGACCGGCCATGCGGCGGGCGATAGATGAACCTCCGGAGGGGAGGCGGGTCAGCCGTGACCGGACTTCGGCGGCGCCGGAGGGAACCGGCCGATGAACGTCGCGACGACGGTGAGCAGCAGCGCGAGGGCGAGGACCGCGCCCCCGCCGATGAGGAACGCGACGTCGACGAGCGCGGTGCTCGGCGGCGAGGGGGGCGGCGCCGGGGCGTACCCCACGTAGAGCCAGCCGAACATCCCGTGGGCGAAGTGGCCGGAGATGGCGCAGATGAACTCGTAGGCGCCCTTCCCCGTGATCGTGAAGTTCGCCCAGACGACCGAACCCGACGTCGGCGCGACCGGCACATCGACGAGGGGCGGGTGGCTCGCGAAGTAGCTCGAGTAGTTCGAGGTGAGGAGCGTGTTGTTCCCCTGGGCGTCGAGGGTGAACGTGTGCTCGTTCGAGCCCACGTTGACGACCTCGACGGAGACGGAGATGGGGAACGACGCGGCCGTCGGGATCACGAGCTCGCTCGGCACGAAGGCGAGCCCGTCGGTGGTGTTGGTCTCGAGCGTGTAGCTCGCGGCCGTCGTCGAGTACGTCACATGGACGAAGCCGAAGAGGCCGGCCTGGAACTGGTACGGCAGCCACGAGACGAACTCGAAGCTCACGCCGGCGTCCGACGAGGGAAGCGAGACGTTGCCGGAGGCGTTCGTCCCGGGCGCCACGCTCAGATTGAGGAGGCTCCCGTTGTGCGCGAAGAACGCGACGAGCGTCGACGGGGTCGTCCCGGAGGGGAACGAGAAGTTGCCGATGGTGGCTAGCGTGAACGTGTGGTTGTCCTGTCCGACGTTGGTGATGGTGAAGTGGACCGTCGTGCCGGCGTCGACGGTGATCGACGTCGGATCGAACCCGGTGTCGGAGACGTTGAGCGCGACGTTCGCTCCCCCACTGGAACCGCCCCCGCCGCCCCCGTTCGCGAACGCACGGACCGGGTAGCCTACGGAGGGCACCGACGGGTGAATGGCGACGCCCAGCACGAGGAGCCCGACACCGAGGGCGGCGAGCGCCCGGGCGGCCTGTCGCCACCGGTCCGCTCCCCCCCGGCGTCGCACGGGCGTCGGACCTGAGGTCGCTTGATAACGGTACTGTTCGCATCGAGGGCGGGAGCGCCGCCGGGACCAATCCTTACGCCGGGTTCTTCCCGTCGTCCGACTCGAACCGCCGGATGAGCTGCGTCGTCACCTCGATGAGCGGGTGGTGAGCCGACCGGTCGACCTCGATGTCGGCGAGCGATTCCAGGTGGTGCTCCCGGGCGATCCGCTCGAGGCCGATCTCGGTCTGGGCGAACTCGTGGGGTTTGTCCGAGGTGAGGATGAACGCCTGGAGCTGGGCGAGGCCCATCTCCCGGGCGGCGAGCGCCCGGTGGTGGCCGTCGACGAGGATCCACTCGTCGCCCTTCTGGACGACGAGGACCGGTTCGGCGAACCCCCGCTCGAGCTCGTACCGCCTTCCCTCGAGCTCGTCCTCGTAGACCTTCCACTGCGTCGGGCGGAGCCGGGAGATCGGCACGAGCCCACGTCGGAACGAGAAGGGGAGCTGGTAGCGCTCCGAGAGGAGCGACTTCAGCGTCTCGGCCTTCGCCGGTGACGCCCGCTCGAAGTGGGATCGGACGATGTCGAGGTTGGAGACGACGCCGCAGAGCTTCCCCGCGTCATCGACGATCGGGAGGTCCCGCAGCCCGAACCGGAACATGATTCGGGCCACGTCGTCGAGGGCCATCTCCGGATTCGCCGTATACGTCCCCGGTCGGATGATCTCGGAGAGCGGCCGGTGCCGGTGGTCGGCGTTCCGGAGGAGCTCCTTCGCGCTCACGAACCCGACGAGCCGGCCGTCGCGGTCGGTCACCGGGAAGCCGTGGTGGCGGCTCCGGGTGAGGGTGCGGATCGCCTCGCCCACCGTCGTCGTGTCGTTGAGGTGCTCGACCTCGAGCACCATGTAGTCCCGGACGCGGACGATCATGCCGGCGCCGCCGGCGCCTCGTCCCGCAGGTACGATGTGAGGAGGTGACAGATGAGGAGGTGGACGTCCTCGATGTGCTGCATGTTGTTCGACGGGACGACGATGGCGATATCGACGAGCGGCGCGAGCCGCCCGCCGCCCATCCCCGTGAGCGCCACCGTGGTGAGGCCCCGGGCGCGGGCGACCTCGACGGCCTTGAGCACGTTCGGCGAGTTGCCGCTCCCGCTGATGCCGACGGCGACGTCACCGGGTTCGGCGAGGCCGACGAGCTGCTCCGAGAACACCCGGCCGTACTCGGTGTCGTTGGCCCAGGCGGTGACGCTCTCCACGTTGTCGACGAGGGCGAGGCAGCGGAACCGCCGGCCGGCGCCCTTCACCGTCGCCTTTCCGATGTCGACGACGAAGTGGGAGGCGGTGGAGGCACTCCCGCCGTTGCCGAAGAAGAAGATCGCCCGGCCGTCGGCCCGCGCCTTCAGGAGGACCGGGACGAGCCGCCCGATCCCGTCGGCGAGGTACGGGTCCCGGAGCGCGGCGTACGTCTCCTCGACGTAGCGCGCGACATAGCCGCCGAGCGGCTCCGGCCGTTGCGTCACTGCCCTACGAAAAGGATGCGCGAGCCCTCGGCGTTGATCCGCACCGGGAGCCGCTCCATCGATGGGAGGGCGGCCGCTATTTCACGACTTCTCTCAGGCGGGTGGATGATGAGGAGGAAGCCGCCGCCCCCGGCGCCGGTGATCTTGCCGCCGTAGGCGCCGGCCGCCTTCGCCCGGGCGTACGCCGCGTCGATGGCGTCGTTGGAGACCCCCTTCGTGAGCGAGCGCTTGAGCGCCCACCCCTCGTCGAGGAGCCGCCCTAAGCCGGCCCACTCCTTCCGGAGGAGCGCCTCGCGCGCCTCGCCGGCCATCTCCCGGATCCGGAGGAGCGCGTCCTTGTTCTGGTGGGTCCGGGCGTCCTGCTCCTTGAGGATCCCCTGGGCCTGGCGCGTCGTGCCGGTGTAGAAGAGCGAAAGGTGGGCCTCGAGGGCCGCCCGGTCGGCCGGCGCGAGCGGGATCGGCATCGCCCGGACCGTCTCATCGGCGCGGAACTCGAAGTAGTGGAGGCCGCCGAAGGCGGCGATGTACTGGTCCTGCTTCCCGAGGGTCCCGCCGAGGATGTCGATCTCGATCCGGCACGCCTCGGCGGCGAGGTGGCTCGGGTCCTTCAGCACCCCCCGGTGGGCGTAGAGCGCGTTGAGGAGCCCGACGGTGAGCGTCGACGACGAGCCGAGGCCGGTCCCCTCCGACGGGATGTCGGCGACGGTGTGGACCTCGAGCGAATCGGTCACCCCGGTGAGCCGCATCGCCTCGCGGACGAGCCCGTGCTGGAGCTCCTCGAACCGGTCGACGTTCTCGGTCCGGGAGTACGCGACGCGGACCGACTTGTCGAACTTGTCGTTCACGAGGACGTGGACGTACCGGTCGATGGCGGCGCTCGTCACCGCGCCCCCGTCGAACGCCCGGTAGAACGACGGGAGATCGGTCCCGCCCCCGGCGAAGCTGATCCGCAGCGGCGTCCGGGTGATGATCATCGGCCGCGGCGGCCACGCGCCGCCGGCCTTGTTACTCTTTGGTGGGGGCGGCCGCCGGGGCCGGGGCGGGGGCCGGTGGGCGGGCCCACCGCCGCCGTCGGCCGAAGAGCGTGGGGATCGTGGCCGCGAGGTGCTCGACCGGTTCGAGCCCGGGAAGGACGGGGGCGAAGATCGTCGCCCGGCGGTCGAGGATGACGCCGACGCCCCGGTCGTGCTCGGAGCGGATCATCCGGCCGAGCGCCTGGAGGATCGCGCGCTGGGCGGGCGCCTCCATGGCGTACTCCCATCCCCGGCCGGTCTCCTTCTCCCAGAACGCCCGCAGCGCCTCCCGCTTCGCCGTGGGCTTGGGGAACGGAATGCCGACGACGACGACCGCCTCGAGCTCCTCGTCGGGGAAGTCGATCCCTTCCGCGATCCGCCCGCCGGTGACACCGAGGAGGACCGACCCGCCGGGGTCGCGCTTGAACACCTCGACGGACCGCCACAGATCGCTCATCGAGAGCTGGCGGGACTCGACGACGGCCGTCGCCGGGAGGGCCGAATGGAGGCCGGCGGCGAGGACCCGGTCCATGAGCTCGAAGCTCGGGAAGAACACGGCGGTCTTCACCGGGAGCGTCTGCAGCACCTCGACGAGCCGGTCGGCGAGGTGGGTCACCGCGCCGGGGTCCTGCTGGAGCTCCTCGTAGCGCGTCGTCACCTCGGGGTCGAAGAAGAGCCGGCGATGCTCGGGGGGGAACGGCGACGGGACGGTGAGGAGCCGCGTCGACTCGCTCAAGCCTAGGACGTCGCGGTACTCGGGGAGCGGGGCGAGGGTGCCCGAGAGATGGACCGAGAGGTGGCACTCCCGGATCGGCTCGGCGGTGAGCCGGGCGTCGAGGGCGCACGCCTCGAGCGCGCGACGGGGCCGTCGGGTGACGATCTTGACGTGGCCCGGGGGTTCGAGCTGGGGCCACGAGAGGAGCGTGAGCGCGACCGTATGGACCCAGGAGCGGGGGAGCCGGCGCGCCCGCCGCCGTTCCTCGCGGAACGCTTCGCCCCACGAGACGAGTTGACCGAGCCAGGTGTCGAGCCGGTGCGAGGTGCCCCCCACGGCGGCAAGGAGCGCGTCCTCGAGCGCCCTCGGCGGGAGGACCGCATCGTCCTCGTCGCCGAGCCGGTCGACGAGCTCCTGGATCGCGGTGCCCACGTGCTCGAGGAGCCGGGTCCCCGTCGGACCGTCGGGCAGGAGGAGGTCGCCGTGCTCGTGGAGCTCGGCCCGGGCCCGGCGGACCGACTCCTGGGGGAGCGCGACGGTGGTGATCTCCCGGAGGTGGTCGGGGAGGTTGTGCGCCTCGTCGACGACCAGATCGACGCGGTCGATCCCGACGCCCATCCAGCCGAGGAGCGACGCGCGGATGTGCGGGTGGAAGAAGAACGCGTACGGGGCGGTGACGAGGTGCGCCTTCTGGACGAGCCGCTTCGAGAGCTCGTAGGGGCAGAGGTTCTGGTCCCGGGCGTACTCGTCGAACTCCCGGGGCGACGGGACCTTCGCGCTGAACCGCTCGACGAGCGCGTCGGTGTCGGTCTGGAGGAGTCGGGCGTAGTACGCGCACCCGTCGAGGTCGGTGAGGTCGACGGCAGAGTCCTCGGGGAGGTTGTCAGGCGGCTCGAGGACCGCGCCCGCGTCGAACGACCGCTGGGTCGACCGCTTGCGGTCGGCGCAGAGCTTCCCGTGCTCTTCCGCGGTGGCCCCTTTCATCTCGGCGATGTCCTCGAGGAGGAAACAGCGCCGCTGCCGCCCCTCGAGACCGACGGCGAGGACCGGTCGCTCGAGCCGGTGGGAGATCGCCCGGGTCTCGGCGAGGACCTGGACCTCTTGGGAGTGGGTCCGGACGAGGTAGAGGATCCGGTGGTCGGTGGCCTGGGCGTGCTCGAGGAGCGGCGCGAGCGCCGCGACGGTCTTGCCGGAGCCGGTGGCGGCGTCGACGAGGAGCGCCCCGCCCCGGCGCGCGACGTGGGCGACCTCGGCGAGGATCCGGTCCTGGCCGGGGCGGACCCGGTACGGGAAGAGCGGGTACGGCTCGGACAGCGCTGCGAGGTCCGACGTACCGACCGCTCCGGGCCGTTCTCACCCCGGGAGGGACTTGAAGCTAGGCTCGGAGTGGAACGCCGGACGATGGTCGCGTCCGGCCCTTGGGCCCTGGGGTCAACCGTACGCGTACCGGACCCCGAACGGGCCCCGGGGGAGGTTCCACGTGACCGACCCCTGGTCACAGGCGATGTCGCACGCGCCGCACTCGACGCAGTCCTCGTACCGGAAGACGAGCCGGCCCTCGATCCGGGCGTAGCAGGCGGCCGGGCAGACGAACGTGCAGAACGAGTGGGGGCATTTCGCGCAGATCGCCGGTTTCACGGTGATGTGGGCGTGATCGGCCGAGTCGGTCGTCGTGCGGAGCGTCGCGAGCCGCCGTTTGATCTCAATGGCTTCGACGGGGCGGGCCGGCGGGGCGGTCGGAGCGGACGGGGGAGGCGCCGGGTCGTCGGCCACGGACCGGTTCACCCCGGTCGGGGCATCGCCCGGAGGATCCCGAGGTCGTCGCGGACCGCCGCGGCGCTCCGCTCGAGCTCGGAGCGCTCGGCCGGGGTGAGCGCGACCTCGACGACCCGCTCGACGCCGGCCCGTCCGATCACCGCGGGAACCCCTAAGCAGAGGTCGCGGAGGCCGAACTCGCCGGTGAGGTGGGCGGTGACGCCGAGGAGGCGCCGCTCATCGTGGGCGATGGCACGGACGAGCTCGGCCTGCGCGGCGGTGGGGGCGTAGTAGGCGCTCCCCATCTTGAGGAGCTCGACGATCTCGCCCCCGCCCTTCTTCGTCCGCTCGACGATCGCGCGAAGACGGTCCTCGGCCACCCAGCCCGCGATGGGTACGCCCTGGACGCTCGTGAGGGAGAGGACCGGCACCATCGTGTCGCCATGGGTGCCGAGGACGAAGCCGACGACGTCGCGGGGCGCGACGCCGAGCTCGGCCGCGACGAACGTGCGGAACCGGGCCGTGTCGAGGGTCCCGGACTCCCCGAAGACCCGGGCCGCGGGGAGTCCGCTCACCTCGCGGAACCAGAACGTCATCACGTCGACGGGGTTCGTCACGACGAGCACGACGGCCTCGGGCGCGTGGGCCCGGACCGCTTCGGCGTGGGAGCGGAGGATCTCGGCGTTCTTTCCGAGGAGATCGGAGCGGCTCATGCCGGGCTTCCGGGCGAGCCCCGCGGTCTCGACGACGACGTCTGCGCCCCGGAGCGCGTCGAGCGACGTCGACCCCGTGACCCGGGTCGCGAACCCGAGGATCGGCGCCGACTGCTGGATGTCGAGCGCCTTCCCCTGGGGGAGCCCTTCGATGATATCGATCAGGACGACCTCCGCCGCGAGGTCCATCTCGGCGAGCCGCTGCGCCAGCGTCCCGCCGATGTTCCCGGCCCCGAGGACCGCGACCTTGCGAAGCGCGCCCACGGCTGCCCGGGGAGGCGAGCGAGTGGGGGGCTTTAGGCTTCGGGGGGCGGCGGATCACCGGCGCCTCCTGCGCGACGAAACATTCATTCCGTGCCCTGGGACTGCCCCGGCGTGGACGTCAAGGCCGTCCTCCTGAGCGTTCAGGAGCGCGACAAGTGGCGGCACCGGCTCCAACTCCTCGAGCGGTCGCTCGACGAGGTCCGGTCCCAGCGGACTCGGCTCGCCCAGCGGCTCCGGAAGATCAAGCGCGAGCTCGCCCGGATGAAGGAGTTCTCCGAGGCGGTCCTCGACCCCACGCGGCACCGGGCCGCAGGAGGTCCGATCCCTGCCGCGCACGACGGCCGGATCCCTTCACGATAAGCAGCAGTCGCTCGTCGCCGCCCGGCAGGAGACCGAGGCGGAGATGGCGCGACTGGCCCGCGAGGAGGAGTACCTCCACCGGCAGGTCCGGGAGGCGGCGAACCAGGTCCGCTACTACGAGTCGCTCCTCGCGACGCTCCGGAGGGACTGGGGCCGGACCGAGGGGCTCACCGACCTCGTCCGCCGGCTCGGCTGACCAGGCGGCCCCGTGAGGGTCTGGGTCCTCGGCGCGGGGGCGATCGGCAGCCTGTTCGGGGCCCGGTGGTCCGAGGCGGGCCACCAGGTGGTGCTCGTCGGGCGTGCGCTCCACGTGGCCGCCGTCCGCCGGGACGGGCTCCAGGTGGAAGGGACCCGACCGGGCGTCGTGCGCCTCGACGCCACAGAGCGGCTCCCCGAGGGCGACCCGCCCGATGCGGTCCTCCTCGGGATGAAGACGTTCGATCTCGACCGGTCGGTGGCCGACCTCGGCGCGCGGCTCCCCGGTCCGGTGCCGGTCCTCGCCCCCCAGAACGGGCTCGGGATCGCCGAGGTCACCGCCGCGGGGCTCGCCCGGGCGGGATGGCCGGATCCCGCCCCCTGGGTCGTGCGCGCGATCCACTCAGTCCCGGCGACGCTCGTCGGCCCCGGCGTCGTCCGCCAGGCGGGCGAAGGGTCCGTCGCGGTCCCGGTGGCCGACCGACCGGCGGCGGCCCGGTGGTCCACGCTCGTCGCCGACCTCGGCTACCCGTGGCGGGCGGTCCCGTCGATCGCCCGGGAGGAGTGGCGCAAGGTCGTCGTGAACGCCGCGATCAACCCGGTCACGGCCGACCACCGCATCCTCAACGGCCAGCTCCGCGACGATCCCTGGCGGGGCCAGGCGATCGCCCTCCTCGACGAGGCGCTCGCCGTCGCGGCGGCGGGCGGGGAGCCCCTCGACCGGGACGAAGCGCTCGCCGACCTCTGGCGCGTCGTCCATGCGACGGCGGAGAATCGGTCGAGCATGCTCCAGGACCTTGACCGAGATCGACCGACGGAGATCGACGCGATCTCGGGCGAACTCCTGCGCCTCGGTCACGCGCACGGGCTCGCGCTCCCGGCGACCCAGCGGGCGGTCGACCGGATCCGGTTCCGGGTGGCGTCGGCCGCGCACACCCCGTAGCGTCGCGCTCCCCGCACTCGGACCCCGCGGAGCCCGCCACAACCCTCATAGCGGCCGCCACCCCCGCCCCCGCCCGATGGCGGCGAAGCGGAGCGTCGTCGATGCGCCGGTGCGCGGCCGACGGGTGCTCGTTCGGGTCGACTTCAACGTGCCGCAGACCGCCACCGGGGCGGTGGCCGACGATCGACGGATCGTGGAAGCGCTGCCGACCCTTCGCCACCTGCAGGCCGCGGGCGCGCGGACGATCCTCCTCTCCCATCTGGGACGACCCGGGGGGGTCCGGGATATGCGCTACACGCTGCGCCCCGTCGTCCACGCCCTTTCCCGATACCTGGGCCTCCCGGTGCCGCTCGCGGGCGACGCGGTCGGTGCCCAGGCCATCGAGGCGGCGGCCCGGCTGAAGAACGGGGAGTTCCTCATGCTGGAGAACCTCCGCTTCCACCCCGGGGAGGAGGCGAACGATCCGGGGTTCGCCGCCCAGCTGGCGCAACTGGGCGAGCTCTTCGTCGAGGACGCCTTCGGCACCGTCCACCGCGCCCACGCCTCGACGGTAGGCGTCGCCAAGCGGCTGCCCGCGTTCGCGGGGCTGCTCGTCGAACGGGAGGTCCGGGAGCTGAGCCGGCTCGTCGAGCGACCCGAACGGCCGTACGTGGTCCTCCTCGGGGGGGCCAAGGTCGCCGACAAGCTGCCGCTCCTCCGGAGCCTCCTCGACAGAGCCGACCAGCTCCTCATCGGCGGCGCGCTCGCCTTCCCGTTCCTGGCCGCGCGGGGAGCCCACTTGGGCGCGACCGCCGTTGAACCCGGGCTCGAGGACGACGTCGCGGCGTTCTTCGCCGAGGCGGAGCGCCGGGGGGTTCCCGTCCAACTGCCCACCGATCTCCTCATCGAGGTGCCCGGCTCGGCCGACGCCCAGGCGGCGACCGTCGACGCGGTGCCCGAGGGCGCCCTCGCCCGGGACATCGGGCCCAGGACCCGGGACCGGTTCTATGCCGTCCTCGCCGAGTCGAAGACGGTCTTCTGGAACGGCCCGCTCGGTCTCGCCGAGGATCCCCGGTTCGCGCCCGGCACCCGGGAGGTCCTCGCCGGGCTCGCGACGGTGCCCGGCTATCACGTCTGCGCCGGCGGCGACTCCGCCCGCGTCGCCCAGGAGCTGGGCGTCGAGGGGGCGTTCCAGTACGTCTCTACGGGCGGCGGCGCGGCGCTCGAGTTCGTCCAGGGGATCGAGCTCCCCGGGCTCGCCGTGATCCCCGACGCGTAGCCGGTGGCATGGGCCGGCGCTCGGCCCCGTCCCGGAGCCCTTCGGCGGGGTCGACAGTCCCGACGAGGTACTCGAGGTACGGGCCGTGGACCCGGGGCACGTCGATCTCCACGATCTCGGGAACCGCGTACGGGTGCTCGGCGGCCAGGAGCCGGAAGAGCGCGCCCACCCGCTTTGGGAGGGTCTTGAACGCCAAGAGCCGCTCATCGGCCGCCTCGATCCGGCCTTGCCACCAGTACGTCGACCGGATCCGGGTCGCTTGGACGCACGCGGCGAGCCGGCGGGCGAGGACCTTATCGACGAGCCGGTCCGCGGCCGGACCGTCAGGAGCCGCCACGAGCACGATCCGCATCGCCCCGACGGCGTCGGGCCGGTCGGCCGGGTACGGGCTCACGCGGCCGCCGTGAGGGCCACCGCGCCGCCGGTGCAGTCGATCGTCGTGACGCTGAGATCGCGGAGACGGACGATGGCGCCGTGGGCCGGGACGGCGGAGATGTTCCGCATCTTCTGGTACTCGGTCTCGGCCTGCCAGGTGGAGACGTTCAGGAGGAGCGTGCCGCGGTAGCGGTCGACGCCGTACGTGTGGACGTGGCCGGTCACGAGGATGTCCGGCGCCGGGTCGATCACGAGCCCGTCCCGCGCGAGCGGCGCGAGCGGGGTCCGCCCGCCGTACATCGGGGCGAGATGCCGCATCCCGAGCATCCGCTTCATGACGTCGGTCGGCCGCGCGTAGCTCGCGCCGGGCAGCGCTGGGATGAGGTCGTCGAAGCTCCGCCCGTGGTACGCCTCGACGACGACGCCGTCGAGGGCGAACGTCGACGGGTTCGCGAGGGCGTGGACGTTCGCCGGGAACGTCGACCGCACCTCGGCGGGGAGCGCCGGTTGCGGCTCGGCCGGACAGACCGCGTCGTGGTTGCCGGGCACCACCACGATCTCGAGCCGGGAGGGGAGCTCGGCGAGGCGCCGGCCGAGCTCGGCGTACTGCTCGAAGATGTCGCCGATGGCGAGATCGCGCTCCTGGTTCGGGTAGATCCCGATCCCGTCGACGAGGTCGCCGGCGACGACCACCTGCCGGATCTCCCGGGCGACGTCGGCGGGCCCCTCCCGCTCGTGAAGGAACGCGACGAGCGCGGCCCACTCGTCGGCGAGGAACGACTTGCTCCCGATGTGGAGGTCGGAGAGGAAGAGCGCCCGGCCCGGGCCCTCGGCCCGGTGGCCGGCGCCGGTCACGGGCACCTCGGGACGGAGGACGGCGAGGAGCCGGGGGGAGCGGTCGCGGTCCTTCGGTACGAGGAGGACGACGCCGATCACCTCATCGACGAGGAACGTCGACCGGGCCGCCTCGCTCCCGTGGGGCACGAAGAGCTCGATCGCCCCCGAATCGTCCTCGAGGGTGAGCTTCAGATGGTGCTTCTCCGAGATCGTCCGCACGTCGCGGACCATCCCGATCACGCTCATCCGGCCCTCGGCGCGGCGGACGTCGGCGACGGGGCGGGCGCCGGCGAGCTCGGGCCGGGTCCGCAGGATCCGCGCGAGCGATCGGAACCGGGAGGCGAAAAGATCGCCGTAGGCGCCGAGGGGCTCCCGTCCCGCGGGCGGGGCGTCGTACCCCTCGACGAGGAGCGCGTACGGCACCGGCGCCCTCGGAGCGGGCGGCGCCTCGAGCCGGGCACCGGGGGGCCCGGGGACGCGGCCCAGGAGCCCCTCGACCATCTCCACGGTGACGAACGCGGAATCGCCCGCGATCGACTCGATAAGCTCCCGGGAGAGGGCGAGCGGCTGGGGCGAGGTGAGGATGAGCTGGAGCGCCGAGGTCTCGACGAGCTTGTGGTGCGATTCGAAGTAGGCGGCCAGGTGCCCGCGCATCGCCCCCCCTCTCGGCGATCGTCGGCGGGGCCCGCCACCGGCGTAGAAAGGGGCGCGGCGGGGGCGCGCCGGGCGTCGTCGAGGTTCGGAGGAGGGCGCTCTATTTCAATCGTTCGTCGTGAACGGCGCGACGCGCGGTCCGGACCTTACGCGCGGTACGATTCGACGGCGTAGTTCGCGCCCTTCGGGTACTTCTCCCGCAGGTGCGCGACGAACGTCGTCGGCGACCGGTCGATGTGCGCACCGTACCACTTCACGACGACGTCCTTCAAGGTCTGGTGGACCTCCCGGAGGTTCACCGCCGTGTCGGCGGTGTCGTAGAGGATCGCCTGGGCCATCATCCGCATCCAGCCGGAGTACCGGTGGTAGCTCTCCCCCTCGCACCACTCGAAGATCGCCCGGAGGTGGGGCGTCCCCTCGGGGGTCTGGTAGTACCAGAAGCGGAGGGTGGAGCCGAGCCAGCCGGGCGACCGGTCCTTGAGCTCGATGGTCTTCACCGCGGCGAAGTCGAACGTCTCCCGGAACGACCACTTGTCCGGGTACTCGGCGAACGTTGCGAAGAGGGTCTGCGATGGTTCCATCGTGAGATGGACGGAGATCTCCTCGAACTGGTTGTGGACCTCCCAGAGGTCCTGGAGGAGCCGGCGATTGACCCCGGCCCGATGGCTGAGGTCCTCGCCAGGTCGGTCGGTGACCGCCTGCTGGGTCTTCACGAGCTCCTGCCGGAGCGAGGCGACGAAGTCGTCGTCGAGCAGGTGCGCCTCGGGCGGGACCAAGGCGGTCGCGGTCGCCGCCGGTTTCCGGGTCGCACGTCGGGCCATTCGAAGTAGACTCCGGCGCGGCCAACTGGGGCCCGCTATATTGGGTTTGCGAGAATCACGCACCGTCTCGGCGGCGCCGGTCGTACCGGCGGCGATCCGACCCAGCGGGCCGACGGAACGAGGGCCCCCACGCGCGTGGGGCCCGTCGCCCCTCTTAAATACCTCACCCGGCTTTGGCGAACCACAGGACAGGCCGGGACGGCCGCCTCAACCCTCCTCCCCGTCACGCATCACGGATCCGCGACCTTCGCTCGCCTCGCCGCGCGACAGTAGCTTCCGCGACCTCGTGGCCCGGAGGGGCCGAGTCGATCGAGTCCCGGGGGACCAGATCCCGCTGTCCCACGGAGAACCAGAACCACCATGACGAGTGACCCAAATGCCGCAAAGTACCAGATCCGCGCCCGCATCGCCGCTGAGGGCGTCATCGACAAGCCCGACGTCGTCGGGGCCGTCTTCGGCCAGACCGAAGGGCTCCTCGGCGAGGAGCTCGACCTTCGCGACCTCCAGAAGAGCGGCCGCATCGGCCGTATCGAGGTCGAGATCGACTCCCGCAAGGGGAAGAGCGAAGGCGAGATCCTGATCCCGTCGTCGCTCGACCAGGTCGAGACGGCGATCCTCGCGTCGGGGCTCGAGACCGTCGACCGGATCGGCCCATGCCGGGCCAAGATCGAGGTCGTGTCCGTGGAGGACATTCGGATCTCGAAGCGCCAGAAGGTCGTCGAGCGCGCGAAGGCGATCCTCTCGAAGATGCAGGAGGAGTCGAAGGGCGTCGGGATGGACCTCACCGAATCGGTCCGCAAGGCGGTCCAGGTCGAGGAGATCACGACGTACGGGCCCGAGCACCTCCCCGCCGGCCCCAACATCGACCAGGCCGACGCGCTCATCGTCGTCGAGGGCCGGTCCGACGTGCTGAACCTGCTCCGCTGCGGGATCAAGAACGTCATCGCCGTCGAGGGGACCAGCGTCCCCCAGACGGTGAAGGACCTCTCCCGCGGGAAGACCGTCACGGTCTTCACCGACGGCGACCGCGCCGGCGAGCTGATCCTCCGGGAGATGCTCCAGACGATGGACATCGACTTCGTCGCCCGGGCGCCCCGGGGCTCCGAGGTCGAGGAGCTCACCCAGAAGCAGCTCGTGAAGTGCCTGCGGAACAAGATCCCGATCAACCAGTACCTGGAGATGAGCGGGTTCGAGCAGACCGGCGCCACCCGGGCCCCCATGGACGACCGCCCCGAATCGGGCGGGGGACGCCCGGAGGGCGGCGGTGGCGGAGGCCGGCCGGACCGGCGGGACGAGCGGCGAGACGACCGCGGCGGCAACCGGCGGGACATGCCGGAGCGGGCACCCGTCCCGGTGGCGCGGGCGTCGCCCCCACCCCCTCCCCCGCCCCCGCCCGTGACCCTCTCGCCCGAGATGCACCACTACTTCGAGCTCCTGGGCCAGCTCGAGAACAGCTCGAAGAGCGTGTTCCTCGGCGCCGACGACGCCCCCGTGGGGGAGGCGCCGGTGAAGGAGATGATCGATGCGCTCGCGACGCTGGAGACCCCTGCGAAGACCGTGGTCTTCGACGGGGTCATCAGCCAGCGGCTCCTCGACGTCGCCCACGAGAAGGGGATCCAGACCGTCATCGCGAACCGGCTCGGCGCCATCGGGAAGATCCCCGAACCGATGCGGATCGTGACCCGGGCCGACCTGGAGCCGGCCGCGGCCCGGTGAGCCTGCGCGGCGGGGTTATCCCTCCGCTCGTCCTTTCACCGGTCGGATGACCGCGGGCGGCGCGTCGGGCGGATCGGCGGGGCCCCGGGCCCTGCCGACGACGCTCGACGCGATCCGGACCACCGACGACATCCCGATCCCGTCGGACCCGCTCGCCCGGGTCATCGGCCAGGAGAAGGCCGTCGAGATCGCCCGCATCGCGGCGTACCAGCGCCGCCACCTCCTCCTCGTCGGCCCGCCGGGGATCGGGAAGTCGATGACCGCCCAGGCGCTCGCGCTCCATCTCGACCGGCCCCGCTCCGAGGTCCGGATCGTCCACAATCCGGAGAACCCCGAGCGGCCGACGGTCGAGCTCGTTCCGCTCGACGAGGTCCACAAGGAGCAGGAGACCGCCCGCTCCGTCGAAGGCGAGCTCATCGCCCCGTCGGAGGCGCCGGCGTCGGTCGCCGAGCGGCTTGGGTACCGCTGCCCCCGGTGCAGCTTCTACTCGCTCCCGACGGAACGGTACTGCCCGTCATGCGGCAACCTGAAACAGCTCGTCCCCGGCATCGGCGCCGGGAGCGGCAATCCGTTCCGCGACCTCGTGGGGGGCATCCTCGAACTCACGGTAAGCCCCGGCGGCAACCCCCAGGAGTCGGTGCGGACGACACGGCTCCGGAATGGCGTCGAGGAGGTCGTCGCGTACGAGCGGTCCAACGACCAGATCAAGGTCCTCGACCAGCGCGCCCTGGAGCGGCGCCGGCACCTGCAGAAGGAAAGCCCGCGCAAGGTGCTGGTGAAGCTCGACCGCAACACGTTCGTCATGGCGACGGGCGCCTCGGAGACCGAACTCCTGGGCGACGTGCGGCACGATCCGTACGGCGGCCACCCCCAGCTCGGCACCCTCCCCTACGAGCGGGTCATCCCGGGGGCGATCCACGAAGCCCATGAAGGGGTCCTCTTCCTCGACGAGCTCCCCCACCTGGGCCACCTCCAGCGCCACATCCTGACGGCGATGCAGGAGAAGCGGTTCCCCATCACCGGGCGCAACCCCCAATCCGGCGGCGCCGCGGTCCGCGTCGACAGCGTCCCCTGCGACTTCATCCTCGTGGCCGCGGCGAACATCCAGGACCTGCCGCAGATCCTCTCGCCGCTCCGGTCCCGGATCGCCGGTGGGGGCTACGAGGTCCTCCTGGAGACGACGATGCCCGACACCGCGGCGAACGAGCTGCGGCTCGCGCAGTTCTGCGCCCAGGAGATCGCCACCGACGGCCGGATCCGTCCGGCGACGCACGACGCGGTCATGGAGCTCATCGCCGAGGCCCGTCGCCGCGCCGAGGTCCTCGACGGCCGGCGCCACGCGCTCACCCTCCGGCTCCGGGAGCTGGGCGGTCTCATCCGGACCGCCGGCGACTTCGCCACCGTCGAGGGGAGTCCGTTCGTGGAGGCGGCGCACGTCAAGGCGGCGCTCGACCGGGCCCGCTCGATCGAGGAGCAGATCAAGCAGACGTACGGCTCGCTCCAGGGCGGGCTCCGCAAGGACGTGACCGAGTCCCAGCGGCAGTCGATCGGGTACTACAACTGGAACGAGCACCCGGATCCGGGCGCGTTTCCGGGCGGCTACGGCTAGCGCCGGCGCCGCCGCGCCGGAAGGCTAAAGAACGGAGCGAAAGTGCGCGCCCGAGGGCGCGTAGTCTAGCGGTTAGGATGTCACCCTGACACGGTGAAGGTCGCCAGTTCAAATCTGGCCGCGCCCATCGATCCCGGAGGAGTCCTTGCCCGGGGGCGCCGTTGCTCAGGGCGCGGCGATCGCAGCGCGGGGGCTCAGTACGCGTAACTGTAGCTGGGGCTCACGATCTTGCCGCCCTCGGCGATGAGGAAGTCGCGATCGAGGGGCCGCTCGTCGAAGAACCGTTCGAGGCAGTCACGGATGCCCTCGGCGTACCGCCGCTGGGCTTCGAGGGTCGTGCCCGATACGTGGGGTGTCATGGCGTGGTGCGGCATCTTGCGCCACGGATGGTTCGGTGGTGCGGGCTGGGGGTACCAGACGTCACCCGCGTACCCGGCCAGATGACCGGACTTTAGCGCCGCGACGAGGGCCCGCGTGTCGACGATTCGACCGCGCGCGGTGTTCACCAGATACGCCCCGCGCTTCATCCGCCCCAGCCGCTCCCGGTTGAACAGGCGGTCGGTCGCTGGGGTCAACGGCGCGTTGATGCTCACGACGTCGCACACCTCGAGCAACGCGTCGAGCGACTGGTATCGGGCCCCGAGGATCTCCTCGTCAGTGGTGGATAGCCGGCGGTTGTCGAAGTAGACCACCCGTACATCGAACGGCCGCAGCCGGAGCGCCACGCGTTGACCGATCCGGCCCATGCCGACGATCCCGACGACCTTGTTCTCCAGATCATGGGAGTTCGCCGCGATCGGCCCGATGTTCCATCCGCCGCGCACGACGTCGAGGTACGCGGGGATGAAGTTGCGCACCAGCGCCAGGATCTGCATGACGACGTGCTCCGCCACGCTGACGACGTTGCTCCCCGTCACCTCGGCGACGGTGAGGCGGCGGTCGGCCGCCGCCTTGAGGTCGAAGTGATCGGACCCGACGCCCGCCGTGAGGAGGAGTCGGAGCTTCGGCGCCTTCGCGAGCCGCTCCCGGCTGAGGTACGTGGGCCAGAAAGGGGTCGCGATGAGCACGTCGGCATCGACCAGCTGGCGATCGAGCTTCGTGCCTCGCTCGGAGGTCGACACGAGCTGGTGGCCACGCTCTTCGATGAATCCCCGGAGGCCCAGGGCGTTCTCCGCGCACCCCAAGAGTTCCGGAACGGCGCTGGCCGACTTGCCGCCGGGGTAGAGGACCGCGACGACCTTCATGCGGACCCGCCCACCGTGCTCCCTCCCTCCCGTAGGACCCCCCGACGTCTACGAGATCGGGGTCGAGCAGCGGTACGCGGAGGGGGACCTTAAGACCGCTAGACCGCCGCCGGGGTCGCGCCGCGGGATCCTGCGCGTCGGGCGACGCTCTTGCGTCTGCCCTGGGCGGCTCCACTCGGGAGGGCATCCTCGACGAGCGGCACGAGCCGCAGCGGCCGAACCGCGGGACCATCGAGCACCTGTCCTGCGACGTCAAACCGAGATCCGTGGCATGGGCAATCCCAACTCTGCTCCACGGGATTCCACTCGATGGAACAGCCGAGATGGGTACAGCGCGCGTTCACCGCGAGCACAGAGCGCCCGTCGACCCGGAAGACACCCAGCCGACGGACCCCAGGATGGTACCAGGCTGCCGCCCCGACGCCGAGCCGAGCCAACGACCGTATCGTGCGCGTGGTCCGTTTCGCGCGATGGAGGGTCTTCGGGGCAAGGGCAGTCCCCGCGGTGGGGGCGACCGGTCGACCGGGGTCGAAGCTAGGCTCCCAGGGTGTCGGACGACCGCGAGAACGCTCGGCGAACATCCAACCGGCGAGCGAGCCCAAGGTGAGCCCGTTGCCACCGAACCCGGTCGCGATCCACTCGTGGGTGGGACTTCCGGGGTTGGGGCCAATGAACGGGAGGCCATCCTGACTGTTGAGGATCTCGCCCGACCACCGGTCGGGGTTGACGGGCGGCGAATCGACGAGGGCGTCCCAGGCTGAATCGACCGTTCGCTGGGACGACGTCGGTTGGCCGGGTCGACCCACGTCATGATCCGCCCCGCCCAGCAGGAACAGATCGTCGGTGGAACCGGCATCGACCCGAGCATAATCGTACGGGTCGAGCGTGTTCCAATACAATCCCTCGGGCAGCGTGCCGGAGGGAATCCGAGCGGACATGGCGTACGAGCGGCAGGCACGTACCCGATCGAACAGGCGGCGCCGGTCGACGAAGGGCGCGCTATTGGCTAGGAACGTCGACCGCGCGGTGACCCACGAGCCCGGCTGAGAGGTTTCCACTCGAGCACCCCCGTCCGATCGCCCCCTCCGCACCAGGCCCGTGACGTTCGTCCGCTCGAAGATGCGCCCGCCCCGTTCCACGATCGCCCTCGCGAGCCCCAACAGGTATCGCCGGGGCTGGAGGCGGGCCTGCCCCGGAATCCGGAGGGCGGCCGACGACTTGAACGGAACGATGCCGGGGTCGATCTCCTCCATTCGGAATCCGAGATCGTGACCCACGCCGAGGTCCCGACGGAGTAGCGCCCGATCCCGCGGACGAGTTCCGTAGAGTACGGCGTCGACGCGCTTGAAGTCGCACGCGATCGAGGCGTCCCGGACGGCGGCCTCCACCTGGTCGATGGCCTTCGCTCCGCCCTCCCAAGAGACCCGGACCGGCTCCGGGCCGTGGATCCTGACGAGGTCGGTGAGACGGGCATCGAGGACGGTGGTCAGGAACCCGGTCGTCCGGGCCGACTCGGCACCGGCCACGGCCGCGCGCTCGAGTACAGCGACCGTCTGGCCGGACCGTACGGCTTCGTAGGCCGCCGTGAGCCCCGTGATCCCCGCCCCGACGATCGCCACGTCGACATCGACGTGGCCGGCGAGGGCGGGGTACCCCGGACCCGGCACGCCGCGGTTCCAGGGGGGCGTGCTCCCGCGTGGGATCTGCACGTTCCCGTCGGGGAGGCGGCGGACCCCTAAAGGGGGAGTAGCTGCGCCCCATCCCAGAGGAACGATCGGAAGCGGCGGACGCCGGTCCGGCACGGTCCGGAACGCCCGGGGCCACCGGCGGGTCCCCCCTCAACGGGGCGCCGGAGTCCACCGACCTTCGTCGACGGTGCGCAGGAACGACTCGACGACGGCGAGGCACGCGGCCCGCTCCTCCCAGAACGGCATGTGCGAGCTCGCGGCGAACGTGTGGCCCCGGGCGCCGGGGATGCCGGTCCGGATCTGATCGGCCACCGCGGGCGTGACCTCATCGTCCGCCCCGCCGAGCACGAGCGTGGGGGTGCGGATCCGCCCGAGTTCCCCCGAGAGGTCGATCGACCGGATCGTGCCGGTGATCGTGAATTCGCTCGGCCCGTTCATGAGTGGGTACACCGGGTGGTTCGCTGCGTTCGCGAGCGCGATCGTCACCTCGTCCGGCCACGGGTCAAGGCGGCAGAGGTGCCGTCGATAGAACACCCCGGCGGCCGCGAGATACTCGGGGCGGTCCGTTGTCCCGTCGCGCTCGCACCGGTCGAGGGTGGCCCGCACGTCGCCCGGCAGGGCCTCCCGGAGCCGGTTCATCTCCGACTGGGCGAGCGGGACGCTCGCGAGGCCGCCGATCGTCGTGAGGCTGCGGAGGCTGTCCGGACGCTCGAGGGCGACAGCGAGGGCGAGGAGCCCCCCGTAGCTCGAGCCGATGAGATGGACCCGGCCGAGTCCGAGCGCGATCCGGATCGCCTCGGTCTCGCGAACGTGGTGGGCGAGGGAGAAGAGCGAGTGGTCGGCCGGGATCTCGGATCGGCCGCACCCGAGCTGGTCGAAGAGCACCACTCGGTATCCCGAACGGGCCAGATCGGCGAAGGGGAGCAGGTACTCATGGCTCGCCCCCGGACCCCCGTGGAGGAGGAGGACCGCGGGAGCGCCCCCATCGTCGCCGAACGATCGGTAGTAGTGCTGGAAGCCGAGCAGCGTGACGAATCCCTCGGCCTCAGGGAGCGGTCCGGGGACGCCCGGGACGGGTCCCACCGACCCGCTCATGGGCCCTCCGACGGGGGTCCAGCACGGGGTCGCCCGGTCATCATCCGTCGCGTTCCGGGCCAACCGGCAGCGTGAGAAAACGTACCGGGTGCCGCGGCCGGGCCGTCCGGGGGGTGGGGCGAAGGCCTATGGGACCCCACGGCTAGGCGCGCCCATGGCACCCGATGTTCCCGCGACGTTCATCGCCGACCTGAAGCCGTCCCGCGTGGCCACGATCGAGGCCAGTGTCGTCCATCTCGACCCGTCCCGGGACGTCCCCATGCGGGACGGGGGAACCCAAAAGGTCCGCAACGGCCGCCTCAAGGACAGCACCGGAGAGATCGCGTTCGTCCTCTGGGGCGCCGAGGTGGAACTCGCCCAGGTCGGCGACCGGATCCGGATCACCGACGGGTGGGTCAAGGAATACCAGGGCAAGCCGCAGATCTCGCTCGGCCGCCAGGGGAAGCTCCAGCAGCTCCCGAAGACCGGGTAGCGCCCCCCGTCCGCCCCTCACCCCGCGACCGCCAGTCGCTTAATCCGCGACGGGGTTCCGGGCAGGAGGCCGGGGACGATGGCGGGGATTGGACGGATCGTCCTCGGGGTCATCTGCCTCCTCCTGGGCGTTGCGTTCGCGCTCACGATCATCGGGGTCCTCTTCGGCGTGTTCCTCCTCTTCGTCGGGCTCATCCTCCTCGGTTCCGGGACATCGGCGCGCAGCCACGAGGCGCGGATGATCGCCCAACAGCAGCAGACGAACTACCTCCTCCAGCAGCAACTGGCGATGCAGGCGAGCGCCCCGCCGACCGCCTATCCGATGGGCCCCCCGGCCGCCGACTACTCGTCCGGCCCACCGCCGGGTGCCCCGCCGGCCGAGCGGTACTGTCCGGTCTGCGGTCAGGGGAACGCTCGGTCCGCCGGATTCTGCCAGCGATGCGGGCGAGCGCTCCCTCCCCCGCCGTAACCGGGGCGCCGGCGTCTCGGGGCCGCGCAGCGGCTCCGTCCGCGAGTGAACCCCCCCTCGGCCGGCCATCGGGTTCTATGTAGCGCCGGTCGATTCCGCATCGGGCTGCGCCCCGGATCGAATGCGGGAGGGGGACGGGATCGACGAGGACGAGCGGCCGATCGGTGCCTTTGTGCTATCCCTCATCGGCGGGATCCTGATCCTTTTCGAAGGGGCCGTCCTCTCGATCGCGGCGAGCGTCGTCGGCGCGTCGGGGTTCATCGGCGCCGGGAACCTGCTCGGAGGGCTCGGGTTCCTGGGCCTGTTCTTCGGCTTCGTGATCGTCGTCCTCGCCATTCAGGTCTTCCGGAACCCGGACGCCCATGTCGCCTACGGGATCGCGATCCTCGTTCTCTCGCTCGTGAGCATCCTTGGCGGAGGGGGATTCTTCCTGGGACTGATCCTCGGGGCCATCGGGGGGATCCTGGCGATCGTCTTCGAAGAGTCCGAGGAGCTCGAGTTCAAGTGGGACCGGCCCCCCCAAGGGAACGCCGAGCCCCGGTTCGAGTGAGGACCGACCGGACGAGGGCCGCGCTCCGGCCGGACCCAGCGAGCGGCCCCAGGGCCGACCCGGTGCGGCGCGACGGAAATCCCGACGCTAGAGCTTCTTCAGCGCCTGGACCAGCTTCGCGACCGACTCGGACGCGTCGCCGTAGAGGAGCCGGGCGTTGTCCTTGTAGAAGAGCTCGTTCTCGACGCCGGCGAAGCCGCGGCCCTGGCCGCGCTTGAGGACGACGACCATCTTCGCCTGGTCGACGTCAAGGATCGGCATCCCCTCGAGGGGGCTGCCCGCGCGGCGGGCCGCCGGGTTCACGACGTCGTTCGCCCCGATCACGAGGACCACGTCGGCGCTCGGGAACTCGTTGTTGATCTCGTCGCGGTCGAAGAGCTGGTCGTAGCTCACCCCGGCCTCGGCGAGGAGCACGTTCATGTGGCCGGGCATGCGGCCCGCGACGGGGTGGATCGCGAACTTCACCGTGACGCCCTTCGCCGTGAGGAGGTCGGTGAGCTCCTTCACCTTCTGCTGCGCCTGGGCGACGGCCATGCCGTAGCCCGGGGCGACGATCACCTTCCCGGCGTACGCGAGCATCACCGCGACGTCGTCGGCCTCGACGGACTTCATCGACCCGGCGATGGGTCCGGTGTCGGTCTCCTTCGCCCCGAAGGCGCTGAAGAGCACGTTCGCGATCGACCGGTTCATCGCCCGGGCCATGAGGATCGTGAGGAGCGAGCCGGCGGCGCCCACGAGGGTGCCGGCGATGACCATCGAATAGTTCTGGAGGGCGAACCCGTCGAGCCCCACGGCGAGCCCCGTGAGGGCGTTGTAGAGCGAGATCACCACCGGCATGTCGGCCCCGCCGATGGGGATGGTCATCAAGAGCCCGTAGCCGAGGGCGAGGGCGAAGAACACGAGGAGCCCGTTCGGGAACGGGTGGGCGAGGACGAGGATGCCGCTCCCGATCGCCCCGGCGAGCACGAGGAGGTTCACCGGCTGCTGGCCGGGGAACGCGATCGCCCGCTGGGGCATCCAGCCCTGGAGTTTGAGGAAGGCGATGACCGACCCGGCGAACGAGATTCCGCCGATGAGGCCGCCGGCGACGGAGAGGTCGGCGGTGGTGCCGACCGTCGACCCCAGGAGCTCGACCGCGGCGATGGCGCCCGCGGCGCCGCCCCCCATCCCGTTGTAGATCGCCACCATCTGGGGCATGTCGGTCATCGCGACGCGCTTCGCGGCGACGTACCCGATGGTGCCGCCGATGCCGAGGCCCACGAGCATGAGGACGAAGTTCGTGCCGAGGTTGCCGATCCCGACGAAGGTGACGACGGTCGCGAGCAGCATCGCGCCGCCGGCCCAGACGATCCCGCTCCGCGCGGTGATCGGGTGGCTCATCCGGTGGAGCCCGATCACGAAGAAGAAGATCGTCGCGATGTACACCGCGTCGACGAGGTCGTCGTACATCTAGCCGACCTTCCGCTTCGAGCGGTCGAACATCTGGAGGATCCGCTCGGTGACGACGTACCCGCCCGTGACGTTCATCGCCCCCATGACGACGGCGACGAACCCGATCCCCTGCTCGAGAGGCGTCTGGGCCGCGCCCAGCACGACGAGGGCGCCCACGAGGACGATCCCGTGGATGAAGTTCGAGCCGCTCATGAGCGGCGTATGGAGGAGGACCGGAACCCGGGTGATCACCTCGTAGCCGCAGAACGCGGCGAGGAGGGCGATGTAGACCGCCGTCGCCACGTCGCTGGTCACGCCGTCGCCCCCAGCGCGTCGCGCGTGGGCGCGTGGGCGACGGCCCCGTCGCGCACGAGGAGGCTCGAGGCGAGGATCTCGTCGGTGAACGCGGGCACGAGGGCCCCATCCTTCCCGACGAGGAGGCCCAGGAACGCCTGGAGGTTCTTCGCGTACATCTGGCTCGCGTGGAACGGGACCTCGGCGGGCAGGTTGAGCGGTCCGAGGAACGTGACCCCGTGTTCGACGACCCGCTCGCCGGGCCGCGTCGACTCGCAGTTGCCGCCCGATTCGGCCGCCATGTCGACGACGACGGCACCGGGCTTCATCCGGGCCGACATGGCCGCGGTCACCAGTCGCGGCGCCTTGCGTCCGGGGACGTTCGCCGTCGTGATCACCGCGTCGGCCTGGGCGACCGCCTCGGCGACCATGGCCGCCTCCTGGGCCTTCTCCTCGGGCGTGAGCTCCCGGGCGTACCCGCCCTGCCCTTCGGCGTTGATGGCAAGCTCGAGGAACTTCGCGCCGAGGCTGCGGACCTGCTCGCCGGCGGCGCGCCGCACGTCGTACGCCTCGACGACGGCGCCGAGCCGCTTCGCCGTCGCGATCGCCATGAGGCCCGCGACGCCGGCCCCGAGGATGAGGACCTTCGCCGGTCGGATGGTGCCGGCGGCGGTCGTGAGCATCGGGAGGATCCGGGGAAGGTGTTCGGCCGCGAGCAGCACCGCCCGGTACCCGCCGACCGTCGCCTGCGACGAGAGCGCGTCCATGCTCTGCGCCCGGGTGATGCGGGGGACGAGTTCGAGGGCGAAGGCGGTGACCTTCCGATCTCGGAGCGCGGCGACCGTCGGGAGCGAGCGGCTCGGGGCCATGAACCCCACGACCACCGTGCCCGGAGCGAGCCCGGCGACCTCGGCGGGCGTCGGCGGCTGGACCTTGAGAACGATCCCGCCCCCGCCGAGCGCGGCGGCGGAGTCGACGAGGGTGGCCCCGACGGCGGCGTACTGGTCGTCGGGGTAGAACGCGCGCTCGCCGGCCCCTCGCTCGACCTCGACGGTGAGGCCGTCCTTCACGAGCTTCGCCACGACCTCGGGGACGAGCGCCACGCGGCGTTCCCCCGCCGCGGTCTCCTTCGGTACGGCGACCCGGACGCCCATGAATCGACCCACGGTCGAGACGGCCGAGATTAAACGGTTGGCCTGCGACGGCCGGCGGAACTCCGGGGGCGGTCCCGGGGCAAGGAAGAGCGGTGGCGGACCCGCGGCTGCGACGGGGAAGGTTCATCCCCGGGCTCCCCTGCCCCCGCCGTGGTCGCTCGGGCCCGGAGCCCTGCGCGGGGGCGGGCTCGACCCCCGGATCCGTTCGACCGTATCGTCAAGGGCGACGCGATCCAGGTCCTCCAGTCGCTACCCGCGGAGAGTGTCCACCTCGCCATCACCTCCCCGCCGTACAACGTCGGGATCCGGTACGCGGGCTATTCGGACGATCGGGCCCAGGCGGATTATCTGGCGTGGCTCGCGCGGGTGTGGTCGGCGCTCTACCGGGTCCTCGTCCCGGGAGGTCGGTTCGCGCTGAATGTCGCGCCGACGGCGATCAAGGACTTCCGGCCGATCCACCACGACCTCACCCACGACCTCCGGCGCCTGGGATACATCCTGCGCACCGAGATCATCTGGTACAAGCAGACGATGGGCCGTCGGACCGCGTGGGGCAGCTGGCGGAGCCCCGCGAACCCGCACATCATTCCCTCGTGGGAGTACGTCCTCGTGTTCTCGAAGGGGAGCTGGCGGCTCGACGGAGACCGGGCGGCGATCGACATCACCGCCCGGGAGTTCCAGGATTTCTCCGATGGGTTCTGGTCGATCCGCCCCGAACGGCAACGGCGCGGCCACCCGGCGCCGTTCCCGGACGAGCTCATCCGACGTCTCGTGAAGTTCTACTCGTACCGGGGGAACGTGGTGCTCGACATGTTCGGGGGCACCGGAACCGTGGCCGCCGTCGCGCGCTCGACCGGCCGCCATTACCTCCACATCGATTCGTCGGCGGAGTACTGCGCTCTCGCCGTCGAGCGGGTCCGGCTGGCGGTCTCGCCGGTCGGAAGCCCGCCGATCCCGGCCCCCGAAGCGGTGACCGTCGGGGCCGTCGCGCCCGACGGTGCGCCCGCCTCGGCGGCCTAGCCCTGGAACGCGCCCGAACGTGGGGCGCACCCGAGCGGCGCGGGCGAGCGAGCGGTTTTTCAGCGTAGGTCCCATGCACCGGATCGATGTCCGCTCCCCCGCCACCGGGTGGCGCTCGTTGGCCCGGCCCGCTCCCCCCTGGCACCCCGATGGTCGGAAGCGCCTGGATGTCCGGGTCGTGGCCGCCGGAGACGGTTCGTAGCCTCTCCGAGATCCGGAAGGGGATCTCGTACTACCGGTTCTACCTCCTGCTCGCGATCGTCGCCGGGCTCGTCACGATCGGTGCCGCCGCCGCGAGCGGGACGACGTCGGTGAGCGGGATCACCGTTCCCCCATCGAATTGGGGATCGGGGAACAACTCGAGCGCGCTCAATGCGACGTCGTCGCTCACGTCGGCCAACCTCGGGATCGTGGCACTCGCGGGTGTCGCGGAGCTCGTCGGCTTCGTGTTCCTGCTCGTCTCGTGGATCACGTGGCGCGGCGGGGTGCGCGCCCTCGTCAATGCCACGGGCGGGCCGTACGCGGGTCCCGCCGGAGCGGCCGCCGAGGAGGCGAGCACGGCGTACGGTCGGACCGTTCTCACGTTCATCATCGGCCTCGTGGTGGCGATCCTGCTCGCCACGCTCCTCGTAGCGGCGATCATCGCCAGCGTGACCAGCGGCTGCGTCGCGGGCGCGCCCACGACGTGCACAGCGCCCACCGGCGACCAGTTCGCCCAGGCCCGCGCCACGATCATCGGCGTCACCGTGGCGATCGCGATCTTCGGTGCGATCTTGAACGTCATCGCGTACCACTTCGCGACGCGCAGCTTCGAGGCGACGCTCCGACCGTTCGGCTCCGCGCCGGCCCACGCCCGGGTAGTGGCGGCCCGTCCCTGGATCCTCCTCGGGGCGGCGCTGGCGCCGATCGGGCTCGCCGCCCTCCTCGCCCCCGCGCTCGGGCTCATCGGCCTCGTCTCCCCGATCCTCGTCCTCTACGGATTCCAGGAGGTCGTGGGCGGGTTCGACACGTGGCTCGAATCGCCGCCCCCGGCGCCGACGCCGGCGGCGCCGCCCCCGCCGGAACCGCCGTCGGCGCTTCCGGGCTTCTAGCCGAGGGTGGTTCGTCCGTCCCGGGGGCGCAGCCGGTCCGCGAGCTCGCGGACGGCGAAGTCGAGGAGCGGCTCCAAATTGACCGTGTCGGCCCGGTTGTACCGGACGAGGCGATCGAGCGCCGCCGCATTGCCGCGGCGATAGCTCTCCCAGAGCCGGACCGCCTCGAACCCGTCGACCCCTTCCACGCCCTGCCGGTCGCCGAGCCGGAGCTGCTGCTCGATCCGCTTGAGCCCGCCCGTGTAGCCGAGCCGGCGCAGGACGAACCGCAGGTCGACATGGGCCGGGGGCACGACCATCGACGGGAACCGGTGCTCGAGGAACGGGACGTCGAAGAGGATCCCGTTGAACGTCACCAGGACCTGGAACCGGCCGAGGTACGCGGGGAGCTCCTCGAGGTTGTCATCGGCGATGAACGATCGGGTGGTCCCCGGGGTGTGTACGGCGACGACGGTGACGATCCCCGCGTACGGCGAGAGCCCCGTCGTCTCGATGTCGAGGAACGCCGTCGACCGCCGGAACTCGGGGTAGAGCCGCCAGAGCTCGGACCGGGGGAGCCGGCGGGCGAACCACGCGGCGTCGGCGCGGGCGATCGCCGCCTCGGCGAGGGCGAGCTCGTCCTCCCACCGCCGCCGCCGTTCCTCCGCGACGCCGGGAAGTTGGGTCCGCGAACGGAACGCCGCCCAGTCGTGGACGCCGAGGCGCCAGAGCTCCGACTCGGTGGCCGGACCGACGCCCGGCAGGTGGAGGAACGTCGATCGGAGCAGGCCGCCGTCGGGCACGGGCCCTGCGAGGGGTGCGTGGGTTTCAGCCTTGCCGGGGCGCGGTGGGCCGAGCGTCGAACCGGTGGAGCATCGCGTGGCCGGTGGGGACGTACCCCAGCTTGGTGTAGAGCGCCAAGGCCCCCGCGTTCACCGCGAAGACGTTGAGCCCCATCCGGTCGGCGCCCTTCGCCCGCACGTCGTCCTCGGCGGCGCGGAGCGCCGCCTCGGCGAACCCCTTCCGACGCTGCGCGGGGTCGATGAGGAGATCGAAGACGAACCCGACCGGCGGCGTCCCGCGACGCTGGATCGACCACCAGAGGTGACCGACCCGCTCGCCGCCGGGGACGGTGCGGATGATCGCGAACCAGTGGTCGGGCGTTGCGGCCCCGGCCGGGAGTAGCCGGTCGAACTCCTGCTGGGCGAACCGTTCGCTCTCCGCGGCGGCCCACCGGCCCGCCGTGACCCCGTCCCGGGCGTACGACGGGATCGATTGCTGGAGAAAGGCTGCGAACTGTTCCGGGGTCATCGGGTCGAGGCGGATCGCCGGGCTCATGGTCGGTCTGATCAGCCGGGGCCCTTATCGACTCGGGGTCACGGGCGCGGATCGGCGCCGTCGACGGCCAGCGGCCCCAGCACCCCGGTCTTCTCCCGGACCGCCGCCCAGAATCCGGGAACTTCGGAACGGGGCAGACGACGGCCGTAGTACGGGGCGCGGTACTCGGCCTCGAGGACGTCGGGGTCGTCGGCGTCCCACACGAGCCGGAGGACCCATCCGTCCCGCTCCTCCTCGTAGGCGAAGACCCGCTTCCGGGGATCCGTCGTGACCGGGTTCGGCTCGAGGAGGTCGAGCGGCGGCATCGCCGGCGGCGCCGGGCCCATGAGGACCAGGGGCTGGGGCCGCGGCGGGAGCCGGAGCCGGATCCAGCCGGCGACGGGCCAGTGGCTTCGCGCGGTTCCGAGTGACGGCATGGTCTTTCGAGTCCGTTACGCGGGGCGGTCGGCGACAGGGGGCGATCGCGCCCGGAGGGGCGAGGGGTCCGCCATGATCGAGCTACGCGGATCGGCCACGTAACTCCTCCCCCGGCTGGGATCGAGCCGGCCGGCCCGGGGGGCGACCTTGGGAAAAAAAAGGTACCACACGCGTTCTGTGTAACTGCCAAACGCCGCCAGCTTAGCGTAGCTGCGGACGTTAGTGGCCGCGGGCTGAACAGATCGCCCGAAGGCTTTCTGCGTACACCCCGGCTCTATCGAGCTCGTCTTTTACGAATGTCCTTGAAGGTCTCTCTTTTTCGAGGGGGTTTCGGGCTTAGATGCTTTCAGCCCTTATCCCGTAGCGCGTGGCTGCTCAGCGATGCCCTGCCGGACAACTGATGGACTAGAGGCGCCGATTCCCCGTTCCTCTCGTACTGTGGGAACCTTCTCGTCAGAGACCCGTACACTTCCGCCAAAAAGCAACACACCTGTCTCGCGACGGTGTAAACCCAGCTCACGATCCCTTTTAATGGGCGAACAACCCCACCCTTGGTAGCTGCTGCACCACCAGGATAGGCAGAACCGACATCGAAGTAGCAAGCCTCCAGGTCGATAGGGACTCTTGCTGGAGACAACTCAGTTATCCCCGGGGTAACTTTTCTCTTATCACTGGCCCCTACAGGGGAGGCACAGTGGTTCGCTAGGCCCTGCTTTCGCATCGGGAATCCTCGTTAGGCAGATTCCCGTCAAGCCGGCTTTTGCCCTTGCACTCTACGGTGGATTTCTGACCCACCTGAGCCGACCTTTGGGGGCCCTTGTTACATTTTGGAGGGCGTGGCGCCCCACCCAAACTGCCTACCTACGGGTGTCCCCCTTGCGGGGTGAGCGATACAAAACCGAAAGGGCGGTGTTTCATGGATCTCTCGGAACGGACCTAGCGGCCCGCCCTGGTGACGAGTCCCGCCTACGCTACACAGTCGATTTCGTACCACAACCGCAGGCTGCAGTAAAGCTCCACGGGGTCTTCGCTTTCAGACGGAAGACATTGGACTGCTCGCCAATGAGTCAGTTTCGCCGGCTTCCGAGCGGGGACAG